>WNFX01011742.1_pt1 | contig 11802 bp, 6 predicted proteins | sample 5400111 | NCBI WGS metagenome assembly WNFX01 (sample SAMN13153363, study PRJNA577476) | soil metagenome | isolation source: 40 cm soil or saprolite under grassland replicate 1 | place: USA:California | collected 2016-06-15
GGCCTTGTGGACTCTGTTTTCGGTGGAAGATTTGTAATCCGTCATAATTATATACACAACGCGATAGTAGGAGACCACGGAACCGAAGGCTCCGGGCGCGGGTGTCGAGCCAAGGAAGTTTACAATAACACGTTCAATTCCACACTTACAAGGTTCCCTGCCGGGGTGCAACGGTCCGGCACAAGCCTCTGGCATGATAACATCGTCACTGGCCTTGAACCCACCAATGATGTCCTGTCCACTCTGCAGAACTTCCGTGAATTCCCGTCCCGTTCTAATAGCCCATGGGGAATCGCGGACGGGACAAGTCCCTGGGACGCAAACGACACCGAGGGCAACGGAACCTTCGTTGAAGGCCATCAGCCATTTGTTTTCGATCAGGGAACGGACAATAGTTCAGTTAATTCGCAAGGCGTTCTTCACGATTCTACAAAGAACTGGACGCCGAATCAGTGGGTGGGATATAGCGTCACGAATTACAATCCGGCTTATACAAGCGACGGCATCGGCTCTTACGTCACCGGGAACACGACCAACACAATCACCTACGCTTATTATTCGGGCACAGACGCCACTCAGCACATGATCCTTAACGCTGGGGACCCCTACAAAATCCATCGTGTCCTTATTATGATGGATCAAAACGGCAGGGGTAAGACCGATCTAATAACAGGTTCTGGACCATTCATTAATACCACTACTGGCACGGCTTCATGGCCTCATTCGGCCCTGGAGCCATGCTACTCTTGGAATAATGTTTATGCGCCCAATGGGCACGCGCTGGGATTCCATGCCAACGACGGGCAGCCAACAACAAAGCTTAACGTTGATTACTTTAATCTCGGTGCAGGATTCCCTGCGAACACGACGCCACTGGCAGTTTCTTCCACCTACACCGCAGCGCTCAACGGCGTTAACTATACCGGCACGTTTGTTTATCCACATCCCCTAACGTTGTTACCGGTTGGCACACCCAGGGCTGCGGTAACAGACTTTAACGGGGATGGTCACCCGGACTGGGTGCTTCAGAACGCTGGGACGCATCAAACGGCGATCTGGTATCTCAACAACAACGTTATTGTCGGCGGTGCCTATGGTCCAACTCTTCCGGGTAACTGGGGACTGAGGGGCGTAGCGCATTTTAGCCGCGACAGCCATTCCGATTATGCGTTGTTTGCCCCCCGTACGGATCAAACGGCAATTTGGTATTTGTCGGGACCAACGTTTATCGGAAGCGCTTATGGGCCGACTCTTCCCAGTGGCTGGGAGTTGGTGGCGCCCGCCGACTTCAACGGCAATGGCTACCCGGACTACGTGCTCTATAACAGCGGCACCCGTCGAACCGCGATATGGTATCTGAACAACAGCGTTTTTGTCAGCGCCGCTTGGGGTCCAACTCTTCCGGCCGACTGGAGCTTGGTGGGTGCAGCTGATTTTGATCGCAACGGCTATACCGATTATCTCTTGTTCAATTCCATTACCCGCCAAACGGCAATCTGGTATTTATCGGGACCAACATTCCTCACCGGCGCTTATGGGCCGACCCTTCCCAGTGGGTGGATATTGGTGGCTACAGCCGACCTCAACGGCGACGGTAAACCGGATTATTTGCTTTACAATGTGAACACTCAGCAAACCGCGATCTGGTATCTCAACAACAACGTTTTCGTTAGCGGTGCCTACGGGCCGATCCTTCCGCCCGGCTGGAGCTTCTTTGGGCCCTGAGTGATGCCGCTACGCGGGAGCCAATCATCGAGCTTTCAAAATGGTCACCACTTGTCGAAGAGGTGATCGATTGACCGCTTCGCTTGGGAGGGCAGATTGCAAAACAAAATTCTCCTCCAACGTAAGAGCCGATCTCGAGGGGGATAAGGGCGCCGTCACATTTTTGGCCTGCCTCCAAACGGCCGCACGTCGCATTTTATCTTGCCTACCAACAATTTTGTAGAGTAAACAACGCTGCATGACGCAGAACAGAAAACGCATGTGGGACGATCGACGATTGCGGAACACTTTCACAGCTTGCCGCAAACGAGCATTCGATCCGTGTTCTTGCCATGTCGCTTTCTTGGTTGCTGCTGCGCTCGCGTGCGGCAGCTGCCAGACCCCGCTACCGCCTTTGCCGGATCAGCCGGGTCCCAAAACAGCAGTAAGGCTCTCTCCCGGAGATTCAGTCAAGGTTACCTTTGCCGAGGAGAGCGATCTGGATCAAACACAGAAAATTCGCAGAGACGGCAAGGTGAGTCTGCCGCTCATCGGCGAGCTGACGGCTGCCGGCAAGAGGCTCATGGATCTGCAACGTGAGATTATAAGCCGTTACGAAGGGAAACTGGATAATCCCGAGGTGCTAGTCACATTGGAGAGTGGTACGGCAACCGTGATCGTGTCCGGATTTGCCAATAAGCCGGGAAAAGTTGATTTTGATCGCCCGAAGACCGTGTACCAGGCGATCATGGACGCGGGCGGAGTGAGTGACTATGGAAGCCTGCGCAATATTCACCTCACTCGTGTAATCAATGGAGAACAACGCACCGAAACCATTAACCTTCGGCCGACCGTTCACGGCGAAACTACAAAACCCGAATATGTTCAGGACGGGGACGTGATCTACATCTCGCGCAGCTGGTTCTGATTCTGACGCCGGTGGCGCGATTTGCAACCAGACATGATTTTACCATGTCGAATTCACCGGACCCGCAAACTCGTTGATTCGCTACCGCTCGCATTCCTGTTCGCGGCTTTTTTGTTGGTTCCATGCACCGAAGCGATGGCTCAATACGGAGCGGGTTCGACGTCAGGAACGGCTGGTGCCGCTGGGGGGGCGACTGTCCCGCTTGATATCACGGCTGGCGTGGACATCGGCTATGACGACCACGTTCTCGGGAGCAACACTACCACGGGCTCAAGTGGTCAAAGCTCATTTTTCGCGAGGGAAAACATTGTCCTGTCTTATGATCGCCCCAAGGAACGGTCAGAAATTCGTCTGCTTGCTGTAGGACGCTTTTCTCAGTTTTTCGATGTTGGCACCGACGACAAGGACGTGAACGTCACTTTGTCGCTTACGCATAACTTCTCGAAACGCCTTTCCTTCCGCGCTGACGTTTACGCCGCTTACCAGACCGAGCCTAATTTTCAATCCAATGTTGGCCCGGAAAACGTGCGCGCTCCTCACTTCGAGACGCATGACATTCTTTCGCTTACCTATCACTGGTTTCCGCGATTTGCCATGGTAACAAGCTACACGTTCAAAAGCGTTCAGTATGAGTCGTCGTCGTCCGTTGGAACATCTCAGAACCGGATCGACAACACGTTTGGCGAAGCGCTTAGATTTAGTCTGACGAAACGCACGGATCTGATTGGTGAATATCGTTTTCAAACAATAGATTACGAGACGGCCACGAACAATTCCATTACTCACTATGTCCTAGTCGGTGTCGATCATCGTTTGACTGAGCACCTGAGATTTGACGCGCGCGGCGGTCCATCATTTCGCTCGCTCGAAAACGACGGGAATACGGTCAACCCCTACTTTGAAGGTCGGCTTGAGTACGAGAGGAGCAACCACTCGCTGAGCTGGACGACAAACTATGGATACGAATCGCCCAATGCGGCAAACGTGTCGAACCGCACTACGATCCGAACCGGCGTGAACCTGACGTACCACCTAACTTCGCGGCTCCACTCGACGACCGGATTTTATTATCATCATGATGACAATCAAGGTGGTTCGTCCGGAACCACCTCCGTGGGGACCCAGGATTCCCTCCAGTTTTCTCTCGGTCTTCGTTATAGGATTAATAAGCGGTTCTCCCTGCACGTCGACTACCAGCATACCATGCAGAGTTCACTAGAATCGAATCCCGGTTACTCGCGGAATTCTTATTCCGCCGGATTAAGCTATACTTACTGAGAATCTATGAGATCGCTCGACCACAGAGAACTTCGCGGATTAACACGGACAATTACTCGCTGACCTAGCCAGAGAAACAACCTGGAAATGCCCGGTTCACCAAACGGAGCTGCTGCTCGCGAAATCATCATTCCCAGCCGAGCAGGGAAGATGTCAGAATCCACGCCGCCGACGCAAAACCAGAAATGGCGGTTTTGGACCGGCGTGTGTTTTGCAATTGTGCTGCTGGTGGTTTTCGCCCTGCCCCTCCTGATGCTGACCAGTTACGTAGCCGGGAGCCAGTTACATTCATATATTCTGTTGGTCCCGTTCGTTTCTGCTTACCTGCTTTACATCCGGCGGAATCAATTACCGAAAAATTACACTACCGATCTTCCGCTCACGATCGTATCCCTGGCCGCAGTCGAAATAGCTTCAAAATCTGCCGCGGCCGAAGTAGCCAACTTTCTTTTCCACCTTAGCGGCACGCCTTTCCTTCGGGCAGGCCCAATTTTCCAACTGCCGAACATCACAATCGAAGTTGCGCAGGAATGCAGCGGTATCCGGTCGAGCTGGGTGCTTTTCATGACCAGCATCCTGGCCGCGAATCTATTTTTGAAGACGCCATGGCGGCGTTTTGCGCTTGTCGCCTTCGTCATTCCGCTGGGGATTTTACGGAACGGGTTTCGCATTCTGGTGATCGGTCTCCTCTGCGTGAACGTCGGGCCTCAGATGATTCACAGTCTTATCCACCTTCGCGGTGGCCCTCTATTTTTCGCGCTTTCGCTTGTTCCATTTCTTCTGATGTTGTGGTGGCTCCGCAGGGGCGACGTCCGAACCCGACAACCGAATCGTGCTGAGGTTCAGCAGAAGGGTTCGAACCACTGATTCCTAGTGCATTGGCTTGGTTCGTAGGTATCTTTTTCCGTTTTGCGCAAGTTTTTGGTAACTTCGCCTTCCAGTTTCCGGAGAAACGGTTGAGAGAAGCGACCCTCTCCTGTGCTCGATACGTAGGCTTAGACCCGGATTTCGCCACGGTCCGCTCTTTGAAGGGTTGAAGGGGAACATTGCCGAGAAATGAGATTTCGATTTAGTTACTGGCCGAAGCACAGTGCCGTAGTTGGCATTCGATGCGATTCATTACATTAGCTCGGAGCGAATTGTGAGTCTGAACTCTGCGTTAGCTTTGGCCGCTGCCATGTTTAGTGCTGCCTTGGCCGTGGCTGCAGCCTGCCGAGGGCGTCGTTCGCTTGCGACGTGGTGTTTCTCAGCTGGGATGCTGACTTTTGCTTTGGAAAGTCTGTTCGGGGCGATATGGCACGACGCCCTTGTTCCTGAAAAGGCTGTCTTTTGGGGAACTCTTACTCTACTGACCAAGTCATTTTTGCCTGCGTTTTGGCTTTGTTTCAGCCTCACATATTCACGTGGAAACCCTCGGGACCTTCCGGTCAAGTCCCGAGCTCTGGTTCTGGCTGCGTTCTTAGTCCCGATTTGTGTCTTTCTGGTTTTCCTGAATCAATTGACCCCAATTTTTCCTCGTATCGCGACAGGCGGCAACGGGTGGATCAGCGCTGAGGTAGCGGCCAAAACTCTGAACGGCATTTTACTCGTGGCGGCGGTACTGATTCTCATGAATCTCGAAAGGACATTCCGAGCGGCTGTCGGGACGATGCAGTGGAGGATCAAGTTTATTGTTCTCGGGCTCGGGATCGTGTTTGGAGCGAGGATTTACACTCTCAGCCAGCCACTGCTCTTTTCCGGAGGCGCTCCGCCCCTGAACGATGTCGATACAGTGGCTCTCTTGATCGGGTGCGCATTGATCGTGGTGACATTCGTTCGGAGTGGCTTCGGCGAAATCGATGTTTATCCGTCCCATGCCGTTCTACGCACTTCCCTGACGGTCCTTCTGGTCGGCGGCTATCTTTTTATTGTCGGCGTGCTTGCCCAAGTCGTCGCGCGGACCGGAGGATCCACAACCTTCCAGTTCCAAGCCTTCGTTGTGCTATTGGGGTTTGCCCTTCTGGCTGTGCTATTGCTCTCGAATCGGGTCCGGCAACGCATCAGTTCTTTTGTCAGCCGCCATTTCAGGAGGCCCCAGTATGATTTTCGCCAGGTATGGACGCGCTTTACTCAATGTACGTCCAGCGTGCTCGACCAACCTGGTCTGTGCACCGCAGCCGCAAAATTGATCTCTGAAACCTTTAACGTCTTGTCGGTCACTATCTGGCTATTTGATGAACATGATCGGCTTACGTTCGCAGCGTCGACCTCTAGATCAGAACGCGAGGCCGTCGTTGCAATCCCAAACCTCGCGAACTTGGGCCCGGCTTTGACGAAGATTCGCGGGCTTTCCAAGCCTTTTGATTTAGAAAAAGCCAAAGGCGATTATGTGGAGCGCTTGAGACAAATCGCTTCGAGCCAATTTCGCACCGGCGGAAATCGGATGTGTGCGCCGCTCTGGACAGGAGATCGCTGCATAGGCGTGGCGATCCTGGCAGATCGCGTTGGCGGTGTTCCCTATACAATTGAAGAATTGGATCTGCTGAAATGCATGAGCGACCAAGTAGCAGTGAGTCTCTTGAAGCTTCGGCTTACTGAGGAAATCATGCGGGGCAAGGAACTGGAGGCCTTTCAAGCCATGTCCGCATTCTTCGTGCATGACTTGAAAAACGCAGCTTCAACCTTGAGCCTGACACTGCAAAATCTGCCTGTGCACTTTGACGATCCCGCCTTCCGACAAGACGCCTTGCGTGGGATCAGTGAAACCGCTAATCGTATCAACCAGCTTGTCAGCCGCGTTGCCGCCTTGCGGCCGCTCGAACCCAAACTCGCGGAAGTAGATCTTAATCTCCTTGTTACTGATGCGCTTAGGGTGCTGAACGGCACGCCGGGGATAAGCGTCGCGAAGGAGTTTCACCTGCAGCCAAAGCTCAAGGTGGACCGCGATCAATTCGGCAGCGTCATCACCAATCTGCTTCTCAATGCTCGCGACGCAGTCCAAGCAGGAGGCGAGATTAAAATTGAGACGAATCAACGCGATGATTGGGCAATCGTGTCCGTTGCCGACAACGGATGCGGGATCAGCCCGGCATTCTTGAAGGCATCCCTTTTCCGTCCTTTTCAGACGACAAAGAAGAAGGGACTCGGCATCGGCATGTTTCAATCTAAGATGATTGTCGAAGCGCATCGGGGGAAGATCCAGGTAGACAGTGAACCCGGCGCCGGCACAACGATCCGAGTCATGTTACCTCTGGGCCGCCAAGCAGCATGAAACCCAAAGTACTCATTGTCGACGATGAAGAAGCGATCCGGACGCAGATGAAATGGGCGCTGAGCCAGGATTACGAAATTCATTTCGCGGAGGACCGAAGAGGAGCGCTTGAAGCCTTTAGGGCCAACCAGCCGGCGGCGACACTGCTTGATCTGGGCCTCCCGCCCCGCCCCAATCAATGCGATGAAGGTTTGGCGGGGTTGTCCGACCTGCTCGCCGAGGACAGTACGGCCAAAGTCATTGTTATTTCTGGACAGAGCGAAAAACAGAATGCCATCGAGGCGGTTGGCGCGGGCGCGTATGATTTCTTGTGCAAGCCGATTGAGATGAAGGAATTGAGGCTGCTCCTTCACCGATGTATCCAGGTGGTGGAACTCGAGAAAGAATACCGCGAGTTACAACAGAGCCAACGTCACGACGTGTTTGAAAACATGCTCGGCACCAGTCCACAAATGCAGGCTGCCTTCGCGTTCATTCGCAAGGTAGCCGGCACGGATGCTCCAGTGCTTTTGCTTGGAGAAAGCGGCACTGGCAAAGAAATGGCGGCAGCGGCTATTCATCGCCGCAGTGCACGCAAGAACGGTCCTTTTGTGGCGATCAACTGCAACGCCATTCCGGAAAATCTTCTGGAGAGTGAGCTGTTTGGGCACGAAAAAGGCGCCTTTACTGGCGCTCACATTCAGCGCAACGGGCTGATGGAAACAGCTAGTGGCGGCACGCTGTTTCTGGATGAGATTGGCGAACTCCCCCCAACCATTCAGGTGAAGCTCCTCCGGTTTCTGCAAGAACAACGGTTGCAGCGAGTAGGCGGCAGACAGGAAATTCAAATCGACACGCGACTAGTCGCTGCAACCAACGCGGATCTTAAACAGATGATCGAAGCCGGGAAATTTCGCGAGGATCTATATTTTCGTCTTGCGGTTGTCACCATCCGGTTATTGCCGCTTCGCGAGCGAGGCCAAGATGTCGTGTTTCTGGCTCGCGAATTTCTGCAAAGATATGCCGCGCAAAGCGGTCGGACCAAGCTGGTTTTCACGCCCGACGCGCTGCGCGCAATTACCCGTTATTCGTGGCCTGGGAATGTGCGTGAGCTCCAAAACCGTGTGAAACGGGCGGTCATTATGACCAGCGGCTCGCGAGTGACCGCAAGGGATTTGGAGTTGGCGCAAGATCAGGACGTGGCATCTTTATCGGCGCCGACGCTCAAGCAGGCGCGTGAAAACGTCGAACGGGAAATGATTCAGCAAGCACTCAAGAAGAATGCCGGCAGAATCACTTCCGCAGCTGCCGACCTCGGGATCAGCCGTCCGACTCTTTACGAGCTAATGGACAAACTTGGCATCAGCAAAGAGCGCGCAATTACAAACAACAACTAAGATCAAAACCGCAAACAGATGCAAATATCGAAGCTCTCATTCCGCATCGCGACCCTTATTCTGGCGGCCACGCTCATCACCTCTTGCTCTAAGGAAGCAAAGAAAGCGCGTGTTCTGGGCGAGGCCGACAAGTATTTTAAAGCAGGAAACTATGACAAAGCCAAGTTGGCCTACCTCAACGCGCTCCAGCTCGATCCCGGAAACGTGCTCGCGTTCGAAAGAATCGGAGCAATGTGGCTGGATGACGCCGCGCCCCTTCGCGCTGCTCCATTTTTAATAAAGGCGACCGAGTTAGACCCGAAAAACGCTCAAAATCACATTCGCCTGGCCCGTTGTTATCTGGCGATAGGGCGGTTCGCCGATGCAAAAAATGAAGCGCTCAAAGTGCTTGAGCAAGTCCCAGACAATTCCGGTGCCGTCGTTGCGTTGGCTGAAGCGGCGAGAAGTAATGAAGACATTGAGGCGGCTTGGGAACAACTCCAGAAATTTCCTAAAAAGGATGACGTCTCGTTCCACCTCGCTTTGGCGAACCTGCTTCTTCACAAGGGGGACGTCGCTGCGGCAGGAGAGGCGGTCCGGCAGGCTCTCGCTGTCGATCCCAAATCGTCCGCCGCGCACATGGCGATGGGAGACTTGTATCTGCTCCAGAAAGATCAGAAACAAGCCAGCGAAGAATTCAAGAAGGCGGCAGACCTTGCGCCTGTTCGATCAATCGAACGGTTGAAATACGCCGCATTCAGCTCGACCACTGGTGATGCGGAGGAAACGAGAAGGATTGCCACCGAGATGACCAAGCAGACGCCAGACTATCTACCGGGCTGGATCTTGCTAGCCGAGCTTGCTTTCAAAGACAAGAAATACGATGAGGCGCTCTCAACTCTTGAGAATGTTTTTAGTCGCGACCCGGAAAACTTCGATGGTAGAAGGCTGCAAAGCGATGTGTTGCTGGCGAAGGCCGATACCAAGAAAGCGATTGACGTTCTGGAGCACCTCGATCAAACCTTTCCGGACACCCCTCTCATCAAATACCAATTAGCGCGCGCATACCTCAAAAATAATAACACAAACCAGGCAAAGATGGCATTGGATCGGGCTATCTCAATCAATCCGAATTATGACGATGCCAGCGTGCTTCTGGCCGGGATCAACGTTACTACCGGCCATAGTGACATGGTGATGGAACCGATGACTCGGTTGTTGAAAAGAAGGCCTGATTTGAGGAGCGCTGCACTGCTCTTGGCTGCTGCTTACGGCGCGCTTGACCGGTTCGACGATGCTGCCGTAGTACTTCAGGAGCAAGCCAAGCTTGCACCGCAGGATCCACAAGCGCAGGCAGCACTCGGCCTAACCTTTCGACAAGCGAAGAGAAACGACGAAGCGCGCCAGGCATTCGAAAAAGCCGCCCAGCTCGCGCCAGATAACCTCGCGCTGGTGGACCAGCTCGTCGAACTGGATTTGCTGGATAAGCGCTTCGACGCTGCCCGGCAGAGGATAAGGCGTCAGTTCCAAAAAAATCCCGATGCGCCGGCCGCTCATTTTTTTGAAGGCAAAATATTCGCCGCGGAAAGAAAATGGGAGTCAGCCGAGGCAGAACTTCAAAAAACGCTCCAGCTCGATCCTAATTTTTCCAGCGCCTACGATTTGTTGGTTCAAACCTATCTCGCGACTAACAAGCTTCCGCAGGCCGTCTCCCAATTGCAGGCTGCGCTCTCGAAGAACCCCAACAATCCTTCGGCACTCATGACGCTGGGGCTCGTATACGAGCAGATGAAGGATTACCCGAAGGAGCGGGATGCATATGAGAAGCTTCTTTCGATCAACCCCGACTTTGTTCCTGCCTTAAACAATCTCGCTTATCTCTACATGGAGCGGCTCAATGATTTGAATAAGGCTTACGACTTGGCGCGTAAGGCCCACGATCTGCAAGGGCAGGATGCAGCGGTCGCCGACACCTTAGGCTGGGTTCTTTACAAACGCGGCGACTACCAACAGGCGCTGGCAATTCTACAGGAGAGTGCTGAAAAGGCTGCCGACAATCCGGAGATTCAATTTCACCTGGGCATGACTGCCTACATGATGGGCCAGACAGATCTGGCAAGGGTCGCCCTTCGAAAAGCCGCAAATACACCCAAAGATTTCCCGGGCAAGGACGAGAGCAAACGTCGTCTCGCCTTGCTCGAGACTGGGACGGGTGCTTCGCCGGAATTGCCGATCTCGCAACTCGAGGCGATGGCGAAAGAGCAGCCTGATGATGTCATCTCACAGCTGCGTTTGGGAGAAGCTTACGAAAAACAAGGCGCGTGGGACAAGGCTGCCGCTGCTTTTGAACAAGCGCTGAAGTTGAATCCCAAGCTGTCCGGTACCATGACCAAGCTTGCAGAACTCAATGCGGGGCCGCTCCAGAATAAGGAGAAAGCTCTCGCTTACGCAAAGAAAGCTCGGGAGCTAGCACCAGCTGATCCCCAAGTCACCGCCATTCTTGGAAAGGTCGCCTACGAAGGCGGGAATTTCACCTGGTCTTACAGCCTTCTACAGGAAGCCGCTCGCCAACGCCAAAGCGATCCTTCCGTTCTACACAATTTGGCGTGGGCGGCCTACAGCCTGGGAAAAGTGAATGAGGCTCGGGACGCGATGCAAAAAATCCTGACGATTCGTGCCGGCCCCTCGCAAACTGCCGACGCAAGGAAATTTCTGGCATTCACCGCACTTGATGAGAATCCCAAGGAACTCATGGCCGCCGATGGCGAGGTGCAAAAGGAATTGAAATCGAATCCACAATATGTACCAGCGCTTATGGCCCAGGCCGCACTGGATGCGCAGCACGGCGAAATAAAACGGGCAACTGAAACCTACAGCGGCATTTTGCGCCGGTGGCCGGACTTCGCGCCGGCGCAGAAGCACCTTGCGGCCTTGGATGCGCAAGATCCATCCAACGTCATTGCCGCCTATGATCTCGCTACAAAAGCGCGCAAAACATTGCCGGATGATCCGGAACTGGCTGAGCTTCTTGGCCGGTTAAGTTACGAAAAGAAGGAATACCCACGCGCGATCCAGTTATTGCAGGAAAGCGCTCGGAAAAAGCCGCTCGATGCCGATTCTCTTTTTTATCTGGGAATGTCGCAGATCCAAGCCAGACAAAAGGCCGAGGCGCAAGGAGTCCTTAATCAAGCCTTAGTCGCAGGCCTTCAAGAGCCCCTCGCGGCCGAAGCGAAACGCGCCCTCGCCGACCTCCAGCAGCAGTGAAGGTCGTGAAAGCTGATCGGTAC
>WNFX01008204.1_pt1 | contig 11799 bp, 9 predicted proteins | sample 5400111 | NCBI WGS metagenome assembly WNFX01 (sample SAMN13153363, study PRJNA577476) | soil metagenome | isolation source: 40 cm soil or saprolite under grassland replicate 1 | place: USA:California | collected 2016-06-15
TCAAGAGTGACGGACATGCATCTGCATCATCCCCAAGGAAGGAATCGCGCGCAAGCGCAGATGAGCCGCGCGTATGTCGCCGCTTGGAACGCGATGGGTCGCGGCGGTGAGCGGGACTTCCAATACGCGTGCGCTTGCCGTAGCGCGCAAATTCGCCCAGGCAATCTAGACCGAAGGGCTTAGCTACCGCTTCGGACTTATTGCGGCGCAGGCGCTGGAACAGACCCCCGCCGCAGGACTGCCTTGCCAGAGATTTGTCACTTCTGTGGGGCTTCCCCCTTTTTCTCAAATTTGATAGAGTTCATCTGCGCGGGGTCGGGAATCAGTGCTCGGACTTCGGGGGGAAGCTGTTCTATTCTCTTCTGTTGTTCGGCTTTCAGCTGCGCAGCATCGGGGCTCTGGCCCTGAAGCCCCGTCTGTGTGGCTTCCGCCTTTTTTTCAAATTTGATGGAGTTGACCTGCGAGGGATCGGGAACCAGTGCCCGGACCTCAGCGGGAAGCTGTTCTATTCTCCTGTCTCTTTCGGCTTTTACCTGCGCGGGGTCGGAAATCTGGCCCTCAAGCTCCGGAGCAGTCGTCGACAAGTTTGCAATGGCTCTCTCCCTTTCGGCCAATGCTTTCTCCCTTTCATCTAACGCTTTCTGTTGTCCGTCTAACGCTGTCTCGCGTTCGTTCAGCTGCCTTGCACGTTGAGTAACTTGTTGTTCAGCGGCCGAATCTTGCTTCTGACAGGAGCAAATCATCGCCGACGCGACGACGACCATCGAAATGGTAAAGATCTTTTTCATCTCAGGCGGAAATTGGGGTGTTGATAAGTTGGGACAAAGAAATGGAACGGCCAGTGCCAGTCAAATGAAACCTCGCCTCACGCCGTGACGCATGGATGCAAATAAAAGCCGCCACCCTATGAGAGTGGCGGCTTTCGATGTTTAGTTCAAAGGTTGCTAAAAGTTCTATTGATTGCCAACGGCGACTTTCGTTGCAGGCTTGGCCATCTCGACTTGAGCGCTGACCTTTTGGATTTGCGCGGCCTGCTCTTTGAGCTGGGCCGTCAAAACTTCCATTCCTTTTTGTTGCTGCGCCACGGTGCCTTCCAGGTCCTGCACTTTTTTGTGCTCTTTCAGGAACTCGTTGAGCAGCATCGCGTTCACGGCGTCGTACCGCACTGTGTAGATCTCGCCATTTTTATCTCGCACTATGAGGTCCGGGTTCACCTTTGCTACTTCTTCGGCAATCAACCCGAATTGTGGGTTATTTGCCTTGTCCTTCTTGTAATGGAAGGTCACCGGCTTAAGCGCCAGGATTCCTTCGCTGAGTTTATCTATCGGTTTAATGTCTTTCTTGAACCGCTCCGAGGAGCCTAGCGTGCCGAGCTGGCCCGCGGGGTCGACGAGCGCGGGTAGCGGAATGCCGACCGTTGTTACTCCAAAGATGTTGCCGATGAAGCAACTGTCGGAGACGTCTGCTCCCGGGCTGCCAATAGCAATCACGTTATGGGCCGTGGTGACTGCCATGCCGGCGTTATTGCCCACAGCGGTGTTGAAACCGGCAGTTGAATCTACCAGCGCTTGATTACCAACGGCAACGTTTCCGCCGCCAATAACGTTGTGTTGAAGCGCGTTGAGACCGACGGCCGTGTTGGCGGCACCGCTAGTATTCTGATTGAGTGCACCAGCTCCCGTAGCTGTGTTGTTGTTGGCGACATTATTCTGGAGCGCAGCAATGCCGACCGCAGTGTTGAGGGTGCCGTGGAGGTTGGCACTGAGCGATAGGGCGCCGACGGCCGTGTTCCCGCCGCCGTCGATGTTACCGTTTTGTGAACCACCACCGATCGCTGTGTTGGCATTGCCGGTCGTATTACTCCCCAGCGCAAAAACACCGAGGGCGGTATTGTTGTTTCCAGTGTCATTAAAGACGAGCGCGTCAGTTCCGATTCCAGTGTTGTTAACGCCAGTTGTGTTGAGCAATAACGCTGCAGCACCAACTGCGGTATTGGAATCACCCGTGTTGAGGACCAATGTTCCAGCGCCAAGACCGGTGTTGTAGTTGTTTGTGCTACCGGAAAAGAGCGAATACCAACCAACTCCTGTGTTTCCAGCGCCGGTCGTGAGCAAAGCGAGGGCGTTGCACCCTTCCGCTGTTGTGAACCCGGGATAGCACCCGTCCGGCGGCGGAGCAACTTGCGGAGCTGCCTGCATTTGTGGCAACAGCGCAAAGGTGGCAAGCACGGACAGGATCATTGTTGTTTTGAGGCGAGTGTTTTTCATTAACTTGGTTTTTTCCTTTCGTTGTGTTTTAACTTTCCGTGAACTCTCCCTAATGCGCCGATAGGCCCGTACTCGCGGGAAGACAGCCCATCAGAATTCATTTCTGGCCGTTTACTGATTTCCTGCGCAAGTTGTTTTGGCAAAATGCAGGTCGCTGGTCAAGAGCAAATATTAGAAAACACGTACAACCAAGGTCCTATTGCGCCATCCAGTTCGAATGCAAACCAACTCCGAAATTCTTGCTGAGGAATCTGGTGTGAATCTGCGAAATCTGTGGATAATTTCTCCTCGGTGCAAAGGATGATGAAGGCCGTGGTGAAGGCCAAACCGGAGCCGGGTCTCTGGCTCGAGGAAGTTCCGGTTCCAAAAGTCGGCGGCGATGATGTGCTCATCCGCGTGCTGAAAGCGTCCATCTGCGGCACCGACGTGCACATCTACAATTGGGATGCGTGGGCACAGAAAACGATTCCTGTGCCAATGACGATCGGCCATGAGTTTGTGGGCGTTGTTGATGCTGTCGGCGATCACGTAAAAGGCTTCGCGCGCGGCGATCTCGTAGTGGGCGAGGGACACATCACCTGTGGACATTGTCGCAATTGTCTGGCCGGGCGCCGTCATCTTTGTCCGAACACGCAAGGCGTAGGCGTGAATCGTCCCGGCGCGTGGGCTGAATTCGTAGCGATTCCGCAGGACAACTGCTGGCACGCCGATCCGTCAATTCCGCTCGATGTGCTTTCTTGTTTCGATCCGCTTGGCAACGCGGTTCACACTGCGCTCTCATTCGATCTGGTCGGGGAAGATGTGCTCATCACCGGGGCGGGGCCGATCGGTTGCATGGCCATTCCGATTTGCAAACGAGCCGGGGCGCGGCACGTAGTAATCACGGACGTGAACCCGTATCGCCTCGATCTCGCGCGCAAAATGGGAGCCGATCTCGCATTGAATGTGGGCACTGAGAAAGTAACCGACGCGATGGAGAAGCTCGGAATGAAAGAAGGTTTTGACGTCGCGCTGGAAATGTCCGGAAATCCGAAAGCGTTTGGCGACATTTTGCCGAACATGTTTCACGGCGGCAACATCGCGCTGCTCGGCATCATGCCAGGCAGCGCCGCCATCGATTGGAACACAGTGGTCTTCAGCGCGCTGACATTAAAAGGAATTTACGGCCGGGAGATGTATGAGACATGGTACAAAATGACTGCCATGATCCAGAGTGGGCTCGATATCTCGCCTGTCATCACTCACCGCTTCCCCTACACACAATTCAAGGAAGCGATCGAGCTGATGAAATCCGGCAACTCCGGAAAGATCGTGCTCGACTGGGGCGAACCGTAAAACAGCGACCAAGGACTGCGCGGCTGACGTCGCTCGATTGATGTCATTCCGAGCGAAGTCGGCTGCCGAGCCCGAGCTTTACGCGCAGGCCTGGAGGAATCTCTGGAAGAAAACCACGGGTTACCCAGACTCCCGGACTCTCGTTAATTATTCGAATGACCTTCACGGCTCGGGCAGCGATAATTTCCGGCAAATTTTTCGCGCGAGGTTCTCACCGATTTCTGTGTGACGCGGAATTGCCTGAATCTCATTCGACTTCGGATTGCGCCAAATCGAATGACTGCCGCCTTCGCGTTTGAGCGCGCATCCGTGCCGCTGCAAATGCTGCAACAGCCTTGTGCGTTTCACGTGCCGACGGTTACGACATCGCGTAGAGCATCAGCCGACGCAGCTTTTAACGCGTCTTCGCGACGATCTTCGAGCACGAGCTGAATCGCGGCTACAAGATCGTTCTTTGCTTCATCGGGAGTGCGACCTTGACCGTTTGCTTCCGGCACTTCGGGGCATTGCGCAATAAACCATTCCCCATCGCGCTCGATGATCGCGGTAAACTCGTTTCGCATCTCCGGCACTTTATCGCACACCGTGCCGGACGACAAGCAGGGGCCAGCTATCTCAGCCTGGCCGCTTCTTTGTGTCGGCCTTCGAGCTCGAGCACCATCCGCTTGATGTGTCTGTAGTTCTGGTGCGACTGAAGGAACTGCAAGCTTTCCTGTGGATCGCCCCATTTGAGGACTTCGATGGTCTCCTGACGCGCGCCCCAGGAATTCATCTCGCGCTGGTTCGCCATATAGAGATCAATCGTGTTGCGTCCGGAAAGCGCCCACCCGTAATCCTCAACGCGATAGTTTTGTCCGGTGGAAAGGAGCCGAAATACCGTGCCGGCCGGCCAGCGTGACCAATCAGCCGCGGCGCTGCCAATCTGCGGCGGTCTGGAAACCACGACGGCGCGCTTCACGTTACGGCTTGCTTTCGTTGGGCGTTTCGTCGTGCGCGTGATCCGGCGGCTGCCGGACTTTTCTTCCATTGAGAACGGTTGGAGTGGGGGCGAAGACGAAGCGGTTTCATCCACGGGAATTGCTCGTGGAACTTCATACGCCAGGGTCGCACGTGTCACTGCTTCGGCTCGGTGGATGGGCGCGCCGGCCGCATGCAATTCGCCGCCCAGCGCGTTGTGATTGCTGTATTCGCGGTGATCGGACTCCGTGTGCGTGTATGCGGTCGTGCGAACATTTTGAAAATCTGTTTTCGCCAGCGGATGCTCGTATGCGGGCAACGCGCGCTGGCTCGTTCCACAGGCGCTGAGGAGAAGAAGGGCGATGAATGCCGCGAGAACGGCTAAGGCGAGATTACGACGTTGCGCGTAGGTCAAGGTGGATCGCCAGCGAAGTTATTAACAGCTATTCACAATCGGCGCAAGAACTTTTTACTACAAATCTGGAAGCCAGGAAACCACCCGCGATTTTGTGTTCCTCTTTTCATGATTCAATTCATGGCTTCTTGGTTTCCTGATTAACCTTTTCTGCGTAATCTGCCGCTCATCTATGGTTGCAGAATTCGAAAATCAGCTTTCTCAAACGCTCGAGGAAATTAAGTCGCAAGGTCTTTTCAAAACCGAGCGTGTCATAACCAGCCCGCAGGAGGCGCACATCTCTATTACCGGCGGCAAACGTGTCCTCAATATGTGCGCGAACAATTACCTCGGCCTCGCCGATCATCCCGCACTCATCGCTGCCGCAAAGGAAGCGCTCGACACGCACGGCTTTGGAATGGCAAGCGTGCGTTTCATTTGCGGGACACAGGACATTCACAAGGAGCTGGAGACCGCGCTCACGAAATTCCTCGGGACGGAAGAGACAATCCTTTATCCATCCTGTTTCGACGCCAACGGCGGTTTGTTCGAAACGCTGCTCAGCGACAAAGACGCCATAATCAGTGACGAGCTAAATCATGCCAGCATCATCGACGGTATCCGTCTCTGCAAAGCGCAACGGTTTCGGTACAAGCACAACGACATGGCTGATCTCGAAGCGCAATTGCGCGCAGCGAAAGATGCGCGGTTCCGATTGATCGCCACCGATGGCTGTTTCTCGATGGATGGAACGATTGCGGATCTCGCTGCGATTTGCGATCTCGCAGAAAAATATGATGCGCTCACCATGATCGATGACGCGCATGCCACCGGATTTCTCGGCAAAACGGGGCGCGGCACACACGAATACCGCGGAGTTATGGGCAGGATCGACATTATCACTGGGACGCTGGGCAAAGCGCTCGGCGGCGCCAGCGGCGGTTTTACTAGTGGCCGCAAGAAGGTCGTCGATCTCTTGCGGCAACGCTCGCGACCGTACTTGTTTTCCAACACCATCGCGCCACCGGTGGTCGCAGCGTCATTGAAGGCGCTCGAACTTCTCAGCGCGTCGACGGAACTGCGCGACAAGCTCGAAGCAAACACAAAATATTTTCGCGCCGCTTTGACCGAGCGCGGCCTCACCATCAAACCCGGAGTGCATCCGATCGTGCCGATCATGATTGGCGACGCAGCTAAATCGCAGAAGTTTGCCGCGCGGATGTTGGAGAAAGGCGTTTACGTAATTGGCTTTTTCTATCCGGTCGTGCCGCACGGCACCGCCCGTATCCGCACCCAAGTGTCTGCCGCACATTCCCGCGAAGACTTGGAATTCGCCGTGAACGCGTTTGCCGAGGTGAACGAAGAGCTGAAATAGCTGTAAGCGGTCGGGTTTGAAAAAAGGTGGATCGCCCTCTCCGAAGACGATGGGTGCCTTCGCCGGAGGCGCAAATATCAGGCTGCAGAAGCCGCATTCCTTTAGCCAACGCGTTGAGGACAACACGTTCCACCTTCGCCTCAGACGGGATACGATGCTAAAAAAGCTGACTGCGTCATCCGTTTTAACGTTGTAACTCTTGTAACTTTCACATCATGCTCTACATGGTCATCGAGCGTTTCAAAGAAGGCGCCGCGCCGGAAATTTATCGGCGTTTTCGCGAAAAGGGACGGATGATGCCGGACGGACTGGAATACATTTCCAGTTGGGTTGATTTGGATTTCAAAATTTGCTGGCAACTCATGCAAACGGAAGATTTCAAGTTGTTCGACCAATGGATTGGAAACTGGCGCGATCTAATTGATTTCCAAATCGTCCCTGTGCGCACGTCGGCTGAGGCGGTTCAGCTGTTGAAGCAAAACAGGAGAGCCTCATTGTAAGCACATCAAAGCAAAGCTTGGCTATGCCGATTGCCACGCGCTCAAGAGCGGCGCACGCGAATTGTCAGGCAGAACTACGCGTTCGAAGCAAAGTTCCTAACAACTCACCAACAGTACGTAGACGCTAATAGTTCTGATGCGGCGTTCGCCGCGGCCGTGCGGTTCTCAACGCCGAGTTTCTGATAAATGTGCTCCAAATGCTTGCCTACGGTCTTCGTCTTCGAACCCACGATGACTGCGATTTCGCTGTCCGCCTTACCGCGTATTAGCCAAAGCAAAACCTCAGCTTCTCTCAAAGTCAGGCCGGCTGAAACCAGCCTGCTTTTCAACCTTGCCTCGCTCTTTTCTTCCAACAGAAGAGTACAAACACCGTCAGGTTCGCGCCAGGCGAGCGTGACAACGAGGCGTACTGCGTCACGTTCGATTTCGAACGGACCAGTCTTTTGCCCTGCACCAGCTGGTTTCAGCAACCAGTGGCTCAATTGTGGCGGCAACCGGCTCGGCTCGGTCGCCAGATCAAAATACTTTTGGAGAAGGCGCATGGCGCTGGCGCTTGCGTGTTCGATCGTGCCGTCCGGTCCCGCCACGATGCAAGCTCGGTTCATTCCCGTCATGGCAGCCGTGATCCGGGTGAGCGTCAACGCGTTCACATACGCCTGCATCAGGTGCGGGCGCAGTAAAGTGAACAGCTGCCGATCGTCTTCCGAGTAATCGCGCGCGGCGCAATTAAATCCAAGAGCTATCTGCCCTTTCGGCACGGGGAGTGCAAAGCCCATCTGGTACTCGCATCGCAACGGGTGAAAAAACTCGTTGTAGAGGGTGGTGCGACGCCATTTCTGCTGGCTGGTGAAATCGGTGATCTTCAATGGCTCCGTTGAACCTGTTCGCGTCACGTATTCAACGCCCGGATGCTCATGAGTAAATTCTGGTCCGAGGGAAAGCAGAAAGTTAGTGGATTCGGCGGGGAGTTCCGGCTCGCAATGGAGCAGCTTTAATACTCCGTCAGGTCCGAACTCATTGTAGGCAAAACAGTCGCACCGAACCAGCGGACCAAGTGCTTCAAAAACGCGACGTGGAAAAGTGTCAAGATCGCTGATCCGGTACAGCATCTGAATGCTGTTTGAAAGCGCCCGCAGGTCTTTGTGTCTGAGCCGCCGCGCCATAGGTAGCAGTTCGTCATCCTAGGCAGGTATCCTCCGGCGGACGAGGAAAAAATGCATCCGAATACGGAATTCTCCGTATTCACTTCCATCACGTCCGGCTCCGATGCTGTTCCTATGACAAGAGCAGAAAGCTCACGTGGCGGTTCTTCTCGTCGGCTGCCGAAACATGCTCGCATCGTAGTGGTCGGTGACACATGTGTCAGCGAAGAGGGATTGGCTGCAATTGTCGGACGCCACAAGCGATATCATGTTTGCGGCGGTACACATGGTTTCTATGACGCAGCCGAACTGATTCGAAAACATCAGCCCGATCTTCTACTGATTGAACCCTTCCTGGAAGATCGTGACGGCATCCGCTGGATCAGAGATCTCGCCACGGAATTTCCCCGCACTCGCATTCTGATTGTGTCGCGGCAATCTGAACGGATTTACGCCCAGCGCGCCCTGCAAGCCGGCGCGGCCGGTTACTGGATGAAAAATGGATCAGCAGAGGAATTATTACGCGCGGTTGAAACGATTGCCGGCGGCGAAATTTATGTGAGCCCGCTAATAACGTCGCTCGCCGTGCAAAAGTTCACCCGTCGCAGCAATCTGCCACATGATCTCGACGCGCTCACCGATCGGGAGTTGGCCGTATTTGGTCTGATTGCTGCCGAACATAGGCCGGGAGAGATTGCGAAGAAGCTTGGTATCAGCCGCAAAACCATCGAGAGCCATTGTGAGCACATCAAACAGAAGCTCGGCTATGCTAATGTTGAGCAACTCAAGCGCGGCGCGCGCGAATTCTTAGGCACAAGCACACGCCGGCCGCAGAATCCCCTATGAGTCAATCGGGGGATTCATTAGCTCAAAAATCGGGGACTTTCCCCGATAGACACGCTCCTGCGAATTCCTATTCTTCCCTGATTCTTGACCCCCACAACTCTCAACTACCAACCCCCAACCATGGATCCGGCTACCGGCCTCCTTGCCGCGCCGTAGCATCGGGCGTAGGCGGGTCCAGTACTAGCCTAAAGGATAATAGACTAAGGTCTAGTAGCGCGGGGCCTCTTCCGCGATCACGATAAGAATCCTCCAAGACCCCCCGGTGCATTTCTTACTCCCCAATCTGACAGCCGAAATTTTCCGATTTCCGGAGAATTTCCGCGAACTTCGCCCCGCAAATCCCGGAGAACATTGATGAACCCCAGAACTAGCCCCTGAAAATTATGAAAACCAATATGTACAAACCGATTCAGCTCCAGAACCCGAAAACCGTACGAAATTCAATTAGCCAATCGCCTTTGCGACACGGTTTATTTCTCATAGCGCTCGTGCTCACCTCTTTTGCGCTTTCGCCAGCAGCGCAAGGAGCCCATCCAACGCCCACACCCACTCCAACAGGAACGCCCTCACCGACGCCAACCCCTACACCGTCGCCGACGCCAACCCCCACGCCGACGGCGACACCGCTAGGCGGTGGCAATACCGGCCTCGGCAAAGACGCGCTGAAGAACAATACGACGGGCACCGACGATACCGCTATTGGATTTAACGCGCTATATGGCAATACGACTGGCAGCGACAATTCTGCCGAAGGTTACCAATCGCTCTTCAGCAATACCACCGGTGCCGATAACACAGCCACTGGTTCCCAAGCGCTCTTTAGTAACACAACCGGTATCAGCAACACGGCGAATGGTCACCTGGCGCTCTATAGCAATACAACCGGTAACGCCAACACTGCTTATGGTCGTAATGCGCTCTTTGGCAACACGACCGGCAACGACAATATCGCCCTTGGTGGTGCAACACTCTTTAGCAACACAACCGGCTCACGCAATACAGCCACCGGTCGCACCGCGCTCTTTAGCAACACAACCGGCAACGACAACACGGCCATCGGTCGTTTTGCACTGTTTAGCAACACAACCGGCAACAACAACACCACGTTGGGCATTCGCGCTGGCATCAATCTGACCACGGGCGATAACAATATCGATATTGGCAACGTTGGCTTCGCTGACGAGTCCAATACCATTCGTATTGGATCTGGTCAGGATGCTACCTTTATCGCCGGAATCAGAGGGACGACCGTTTCAGGGGGCTTGACAGTTGTGATAGACGCCAACGGTCAACTCGGCACGGTCGACGGCGTTGGCGACCTCGGCAACGGTGATACGGGAGTAGGTAGTGGGGCGCTCGCAAACAATACCGGCGCTAACAACTCGGCCTTAGGTTTTAATGCCCTGTACAGCAACACAAGCGGCAACTTCAACTCGGCCTTGGGTTTTAATGCCCTCACCAGCAACACAGTCGGCAACTCCAACACGGCCACCGGTAACAATGCGCTCGGCAGCAACACAGAAGGTAGTGAGAATACGGCAATTGGTGATTTGGCGCTCTTCAACAATACACAAGGTAACGAAAACACGGTGATTGGTGCTGAAGCGCTTTCTAGCAATACAACCGGCGGCGGCAATACGGCCATTGGACGCTTCGCGCTCAATGCTAACACGACCGCGAGCGAAAACACGGCTATCGGCTTACTAGCGCTCCAAAACAACACAACCGGCGGCAACAACACGGCCAGCGGTTCTCGGGCGCTCTTTAGCAACACAACCGGCAACAACAACATCGCGCTGGGCTATGGCGCGGGGTCTTCTCGCATCACGGGCGACAATAATATTGACATTGGCAACACTGGTCCTGGCGACGAATCGAATACTATCCGCATCGGCGGGGACACCGGCTTCGGACCTCAGACGGCCACGTTTATCGCCGGAATCAGAGGGACAAATGTTTCCAGCGGCTTGTTCGTTGTAATAGACCCCGACGGCCAACTGGGCGCAACCGACGGCGTTGGCGACTTCGGTAACGGTGATACGGGAGTGGGTAGTGGGGCACTGGCAAACAATACCGGCGCTAACAACTCGGCCTTGGGTTCTAATGCCCTCTACAGCAACACAAGCGGCAACTTCAACTCGGCCGTGGGTTTTAATGCCCTGTACAGCAACACAGTCGGCGAGTCCAACACGGGCACCGGTAACAATGCGCTCGGCAGCAACACAGAAGGCAATGGCAATACGGCAATTGGTGATTTGGCGCTCTATAGCAACACAATCGGCAGCTCCAACACGGCCACCGGCGTCAATGCGCTCTCTAATAACGTCACCGGCACCAACAACACGGCCACGGGCGCGGGCGCACTCATTAGTAACACAACCGGCAGCAGAAACGTTGCAGATGGCGATTCGGCGCTCGTTTTGAACAACGGCGACGAGAACACAGCCGTTGGTTATTACGCGATGTACAACAACGCGAACGGCGCTTACAATGTGGCCCTTGGCGCGTACGCACTCGTGACTAACAGTGACGACAACGCCAACAACAACACAGCCATCGGTTATGAGTCGCTGGGTTCCAATAGCAGCGGATTCTATAACACGGCAGTTGGCTCTACTGCCATGTTTTCTAATACAATCGGCACCGAAAACACGGCAACCGGTTTCGGTGCTCTTGGTGGTATGGTTTCCGGAGACGACAACACGGCCGACGGAATGATAGCGCTCAATAACATGATATCCGGTAGTTTCAACACAGCCGTTGGCCACGCCACACTTTATAGTTTTACCAGCGGCAATGGAAACATCGCCATCGGTGAAGGCGCCGGCGCCAATCTCACCACTGGTGACAACAACATCGACATCGGCAACGTAGGTGTTGCCGACGAGTCAAACAGAATCCGCATCGGTAACCAAGGGACTCAGACTGCCACCTATATTGCGGGCATCAGTGGTCAGACCGCTTCTGGAGGCGTTGCGGTTTA
>WNFX01014024.1_pt1 | contig 11799 bp, 7 predicted proteins | sample 5400111 | NCBI WGS metagenome assembly WNFX01 (sample SAMN13153363, study PRJNA577476) | soil metagenome | isolation source: 40 cm soil or saprolite under grassland replicate 1 | place: USA:California | collected 2016-06-15
GAACTACCGGTATCCGGTAAGGACGAGAGTAGTGGAAAGCCGGCCGAGGATGGAGCACACCTGGCTGTGAATCAGGCCAATGCCAATCACACAATCCCTGGTATTACCCTGCAAATTGTCCCTAAAGACGATGTGGGCCCGAGTGGCACGCACGACCCGACTGTTGGGGCAGCGAATGTCACGGCGCTGGTATCCGATGCCCTGGTGGCGGGCATTGTCGGACCGTTTAACAGTAGTGTGGCGAAGGCAGAGATGCCGATTTCAAACCAGGCTCCCTTAGCTCAGATTAGCCCTGCGAACACCAATCCCTGTCTGACTAAAGATACGGATGCATCTGGCTGCAGCGGGAAGAACAATTTGCTGCCGACCCTGCGACCTACCAATAAGGTCAGCTACTTCCGCGTTGCGACGACGGATGACCATCAGGGGCCAGCGGGAGCTGACTACCTCTTTAAGCAGGGTGCAAAAAAGGCCTATGTCATCGACGATGCGGAGACCTACGGTATTGGTATTGCCAACACCTTCGTCGGCGAGTGGAAGAAACTTGGCGGAACGGTGCTCGGTCATAGTAGCGAGCCAGGTACTACCACCTCCTTTGTCTCGCTGCTCACGCAGGTTGCCTCAATGCATCCCGATGCGATCTACTTTGGCGGCGTTGACTCCACCGGCGGCACGCTGATCCGCCAGCAGATGAGGCAAGTGCCTGCACTGGCAAATCTTCCCTATGGTGGAGGCGATGGCATCGTGACGCCCTCTTTTGCCTCGACCATTCAACCGACAGGGGGCGGCCCTGTCTATGGAACGGTTGCTGTGGTAGATACGTCCAAGAATCCTAGTGCTCAGACATTTGTCCAGCAGTATAAAGCGGCCTTTTCGGACCCCATCAACGTCTACAGCGCTGCTTCCTATGACTGCGCGAACATCCTGATCCAGGCAGTCAAGACCGCTCTGGCAAATGGGGCGCATACTCCCAGCGACTCCAGTGATGCAGATGGCGCCAAGGCGTTCCGTACGGCGGTCATTGCCGCCGTCCAGAATATCCAGTACGATGGCGTCACCGGGCATCAAAGCTTTGATGCGAACGGTGATACCAACCTGAAGGTCATCACGGTCTATAAGATGGGCCTGAATGCCCAGAGCAAGCCAGACTGGCTTTTCGAGGCTCAGGTGAATGTGCAATAGCTGTCGCTGGTTACGGTATTGTACTGCGTTTGCTGGCTAGATAGTTCGTAGCGCTGTCTGGCTGGCTTAGAGGAGGGTTGGGGAGGAGTCGGCTAATAGTAATGTGTAAGACTACTCCCCTACTTGCTACCTGATCTCCTGGTGTTGTATATATTTTGTATAATGTACAGGAAGGTGGGAATCCGCACACGTTATGAGTCTAACACTGCTTATCCAGCTATTGGTCGTCGGGCTCGCCACCGGGGCGATCTATGCGCTTATTGCGCTTGGGTATACCATGGTCTACGGCATCATTGAACTGATTAATTTTGCCCATGGCGATATCTTCATGATCGGCACCCTCATCTGCATTTCTATTTTCGGCGCGTTTGGTATTACTAACTCATCGACGGCCCCTACCGGGTTCAGTATGGTGGGTATTTTACTCCTTACATTAGTTGGCTCGATGGTGTTGTGCGCTGTGCTTGGGGTGGTGATTGAGCGCGTCGCCTACCGCCCTCTTAGGAATGCTCCCCGCCTCGCCCCATTGATTTCAGCTATTGGTGTTTCGTTAATTCTGGAGGATATTGGGAAACTCTGGAAAGGCATTACGATTGTCTCGTTTCCACAAATTTTCCCAAATGTTACGTACTATTTAGGGCCTGTAAGCTTCAGTAGCGTCGATATACTCGTGATTGTGGTCGCTCTTGTGTTGATGGTTGCTCTCCAGTGGATGGTTAGCAGCACGCGTATTGGTCGAGCTATGCGTGCCGTTGCGCAAGATCGTGAGGCGGCCGCGCTCATGGGTGTAAACGTTAACCGCATTATTGCCGTCACGTTCTTTATCGGAGCGGCGCTTGCAGGGGCGGCCGCGCTCATATGGGGTTTAAAGTACGGGAGTACGCAGTTCACGCTTGGCTTTCAATTGGGTTTGTTTGCGTTTACAGCAGCGGTGCTTGGAGGCATCGGCAACCTCGTCGGCGCTATGCTCGGGGGCGTGCTGATAGGCGTGATCGAGGCGCTGGCCACGCTTATACCTGACTCTTCTAACGGAGGATTTGGTCTGCCACATGGCGGCGCAGCATGGCACGTGGCCCTCATATTCCTTATTCTCATCCTGATATTGGTATTCCGGCCTTCTGGTCTCCTTGGCCAGCAGACGCCTGAGAAAGTCTAATGGATACCAGTTTGCTTCGGTTTTTGGAAATATATGCTGTCAGAAGCGAGGTGATGCGAACGTGGCTATAGCTAATACGCTTGTTCCGGCGCGCAATACTCGTGCGCTATTGATCAAATGGATCGTCGGGCTACTGGTGCCTATAGCTGTCTTTACTTTTGTCTGGAGTGGTGAAGCGATCATCAATAACGCGCTGCTTGGATTGCTTGGACAAGGGGTCGTCTCCAATATCCCCCTGCTCATCCAGTTAACTATTTTTATTGTCATCTTTTATGCTACAGTGATAGCTCTCGCGGGATATCTCGTGGCCGCTGATAGTGGTCTACGAGGTATGTACGAGCTGTGGATCGATATAGCGGTCTTTGTGTTGGTGCCCCTCTTTCTAGTGCAGAGCATGGGTCTCATTATTGGCCTTGCTTTGTGCGCGGTTATCTGGCCGCTGTACTTCTTTGCGCGCCGTCGTCTGTACAGGGCGCTCAATTATACACCTCCTACACCGTTGCTGAATCTGAAAGTTCTCGACGCAGAGCAGCGGGCCGAATTAAAGCGACGTGCGATCCTGGGGAGCTTCTGGTTTAGTGCTGTGCTGGCGGCTGTCTGGCTGATTGTTGACCTTATCTTTTTCTTTACTAACCAGTTGGATCCGATACTCCTTGTCTGGGTGGCTGTACGCACACTCGTCTTACCTGTTGCCGGCTATTTTCTTGGACAGCTCGCCGCAACGATTGCTCTGCGTCGAACCATTCCTGCGAAGAGCAATGGCGGTGACGGCAATCGTGCAGATGCAGGTAGTACACGCGTGAGCAAACGGCGCCAACTGGAGACCCTGTCCACTACGCGTGTTCGTGAAGAGGCAGCGGACCTGGTACCTAACGATCTGCCGCTGCGAAGCACCGGCGCCCAGCGTTTCTATATCATCCTCATCGTTGCTTTCCTCCTGTTTTACCCGGTTATTGATCCTTTCCTGTTTGGCTCTGGTACCAATGGTCGGTTAGCCGGTTACGGCGATGCAGGCTATTATGTGATCCTGGCGCTTGGCCTGAACATTGTGGTCGGTTTTGCGGGACTACTTGATCTGGGGTATGTAGCTTTCTTTGCCATTGGAGCATATACCTGGGGAATAATCGGATCAACACAGTTGACCAATGTATTGAACCTTACGGCCATTAACGCGCATCTTTTGTCAGCGCTCTTCTGGCCGATGTTGATTGTGGCCGCGCTGGTAGCAGCATTTTTTGGCGTGCTGCTCGGCGCGCCGACGCTACGACTACGTGGGGATTACCTGGCGATTGTGACCCTTGGTTTTGGTGAGATTGTGCCAATCGTCTTTTTGGAATTGGATAAATATACCAACGGGACCAATGGCATTGTCGGTGTCAACTCACCGTCGCTTCCAGGCGTCGATTGGTCTATCATTACCCCTGCCCCTTACTACTATTTAATTTTAGCGTTGATTGCACTGTCGATTTTTGTGAATGTACGCCTGCGCGATTCCCGTTTAGGTCGTGCCTGGATTGCTATCCGCGAAGATGAAATTGCAGCTGCTTCTTCTGGCGTCAACCTCGTCGCTACCAAACTATTTGCCTTTGGCACAGGCGCGTTCTTCGCCGGACTCGCGGGAGCCTTTCATGCTGCAAAGCTTGGCCAGGTTTCTCCAGATAATTTTAGTTTTGGTGATTCCGTGATCTACCTTGCCATGGTGGTCATCGGTGGCATAGGCAGTATCCCTGGCGTGATCGTCGGGGCCCTCGCTGTCTACTCTATCAACCAGTTTCTTTTGGCGCAACTCGATACGTTGGCCGCCGATCCAAACAACCTGTTATTCGCGGTTAAAAACTTTATTGTTTCCCATGGCATTCAAGGTTTCACCTTTGGCAATATTCGTAACCTGGTCTTTGGCATCGTTCTGGTCGTGATCATGATTTACCGGCCCGAAGGGCTCATTCCCAGTGCACGTAGACGGCGCGAGTTGCATCAAACTACCGATGAAGGAATGGAGGTAGGTTCGTTGGATGTGGTGCCAGGAGCGCCTGGCTTCGAAGAGGAGGTGCGTGTTGAGTAGTAGCGAGCAGGAGTTTGCAATGGGCGTTGAACCGGCAGTTAACCATGGCAGTGAGCCTCTGCTGCAGCTAACCAGGGTCTCCAAACGCTTTGGTGGCCTTGCAGCAGTGCAGGATCTCGATCTAGAGGTCTGGCCAAGAGAGATTGTGAGCGTAATTGGCCCGAATGGCGCTGGCAAGACAACCGTTTTTAACTTGATTACCGGCATCTATCGCCCGTCTTCGGGTGATGTCCTTCTTGCTAGCCGGTCAATAAACGGCCTGAGCCCTGATAAGGTTCTCAGGCGTGGGATTGCCCGCACTTTTCAGAACATCCGTCTCTTCAATAATATGACAGTATTGGAGAACGTACTCGTTGGAGAACATACACAGCTTAAAGCGAATATTCTAGGGTCGGTCTTTCGCCCTCCTGGAGTTGTGCGTGAAGAAGCTGAAGCACGCGAACGTGCTATTGATCTTCTGAGTTTCTTTGGCCCTGAGTTGGTGGACAGGCAAGAAGAATATGTGCTTAACCTCTCCTACGCTTACCGGCGGCGTGTTGAAATTGCGCGAGCTCTGGCAGCCAAACCCAGGTTACTCTTGCTGGACGAACCAACCGCAGGTATGAACGAGGCAGAAACACTGGAAGCGGTGACGATGGGAATATCGAATCGCATCTCTGTGCTCGACTACGGGCGGAAAATTGCAGAAGGCTTGCCTGAGCAAGTGCGCCATGATGAAAAAGTCATCGCTGCCTACCTTGGTAAACCCACAAAAACGGAACAAGAGAGTCAAGAGAGTGTTGAGTGATGCTCTTATGAGTAAGTTTGTCAGAGACCCCCTGGCGAAAGCCCGGGGATTGCGGCGCAGGAGGAAAAGCGCGGAATGACGAGTGCAGATATTTTTCCCTCTGCCTCTGGTGGAAATGTAGCAGGGGCCACGAAGTCTACGATGTTACAGCTTACCGACGTAGACACGTACTATGGACCTATCCAGGTCCTGAATAAAGTTTCGCTCGAAGTAAACAGGGGCGAGATTGTCTGCCTTTTGGGAGCAAACGCGGCTGGCAAAACAACGACGATGAAAACTATCTTTGGCCTGGTACATCCAAAGCGTGGCACGATTGAATTCGAGGGTGTACGTATTGATCGTAAGTTGCCCGGCGATATCGTAACCTCTGGTATGGCTCTCGTACCTGAAGCGCGCCGCATCTTTCCACGTATGACGGTGCTGGAAAATCTGGAAATGGGAGCATTTATCCGTAGTAATCGCGTAGAGATCAAGCAAGACATCGAGCACGTCTGTGAGGTTTTTCCACGTATCAAAGAGCGCTTAAAGCAAGTTGCAGGTACCATGTCCGGTGGTGAGCAGCAGATGCTGGCAATGGGGCGCGCGATGATGTCTCGTCCCAAAATGATGTGTATGGATGAGCCATCAATGGGTCTCTCGCCCATTCTTGTTGAAACAGTTTTCAATACCGTTCTGCGTATTCGAGATGAAGGCGTGACGATTTTCCTGGTTGAGCAGAATGCTTCAATGGCATTAAGCCTGGCAGATCGTGGTTACGTCCTGCAGACCGGTAAAATTGTGCTGAGCGATACTGCATCTAACCTTTTGACAAATGACCTTGTGCGCCAGGCCTATCTAGGCGGGTAGAAGCGGCTAACATCTCAACAAGAAAAAAAGCTGATTCCGGCCAGGGCTTCAATCTGTGCTACGGTCGGAATCGCGCTTTCTATTGAGCATCCAATCGTTTATGCATCTCTTCGATCCGCTGCAGAAGTTCTGCCAGAGTAGTAACCCCTAGCTCTTCCATGTCTTCGCGCAATGTTTCTAGCCGCTCCAGAAGCTCCATGTCGTCGTAATCTTGTTCACTTAGTGCGTCGGCATCTTCCATGTTAGGTGACCTATCTTTAGATACTTTTTTACTCATCCATTACTCATCCTTTCCCAAGTGAAAACATGTAGCACAGGTAAAGCCTGTTAAAACAAGAAAGAGATATTGGGATCTTCATAACTCCACCCTGCCTGTGTATCTCTCCCTGAATCGACAAGAACAGGTGTACCCTGTATTTGCTCGTGGCTATCTATAGTCACCATATAGAGTCCCCTGCCGGAAACGAGGGGGTTTCCCTGCCAGGATAACCGCTCGCGCGTCGAAAAGAGAAAATGGCGACCATCAGCCGCCCACAAACTATTGGCAACAGGTTGGAGCAAAGCGTTAACATCCACGATAGGTGCAGTTTGCGATGCTGGAATTGATGCCGTATTGGCGTCATATAGCAAAAGCTGTTGCTGCTGATTTTTAACCTTGATGAGTACAAGTGTATGTAGTCCATCGAGGAGGAGGGACTGGCTATCAGGCGACCAGTAGGGAATGCTCCCAACTTCTGCATCAATGGAAAACGAGGAGCCATCAATGAGATTGTGTATAGTAAACGTTGGACCGTTGCTATAGAGAAGATGATTGCCGTCAGGGCTCCAGGTAAATTGAGTGCAACTACATTTGGCAAGCGTGGTCGTATGACCATGCAGGTCGTTGAGAAGAAGCTCAACTGTGATGGAACTATTGCTTGATGATCCATGTTGGGTGGAAGCGGGGCTTTCGATTGCATAGAGGATTCCTGGATGTTGGTGCGCAGGTTGCCAAAGTGCGCGTTCCAGGGTAGCAAAGAGAGGATGTCCGGGCAGGGTTCCGTGAATGATATAATGGATATTGGTTCCGTTCAGTGTGCTCGTGAATATCCCCTGCTTTGTGATTCCCAGAACCAGTGAACTATCCGGGGCAAAAGAGGGAATAGAGTACGTGTTAGGCAGCAACTTTCGCGCGATACCTCCCGGTTGATCATTTTGTGATGCCCACCAGGATACTGTAGAGGGAGAAGGAGTTGCCGCTGTGAATTCCTCCCGGTAGATCAAACGGTTCCCAGCCGTGTTCCACCAGGCGTTACTATATCGTAAGTCAGGACTGGAGAAAATAATGGGGATGGGAGAACCACCATCAATACCTATCGTGTTCAGCATACTTGGCACGTCTCCTATTAATGCTGTGACGGGATCACTGGTGAGGTGTCTTGCCGCAGAAGTCTTAGCGAAAGTGGAGTCAAGTGTGCGGAATGTAAGAATCTGGTGCGTTGGTGACCATCCATAGCCTACAACAGGGGCATTGTCGTCGGTAAAGACCGCAAAGGCATTAGCGCCATCAGGATCAATGGTCCACAATTGCCCATCGCGTAGAAAAGCAATTTCGTTGCCACCTACATGTCCAGGGCTACAACCTGCTGTGCTGGCTACACATATCAAGAGCAGCAGCAGCATAAAAATATGCTGGTGTTTCATGTGGGAAGTATAGCTTTGTGCCTGGATAGAGTCAAGCACAAACCCGTACGCTACGCTTCAAATGTTTGAAACGGGATCACAGCTGAGCCTCCCCTGGCTGAAGCCAAGGGGTTCTGGCTTTGCTTCCACTCTCCTCACCCTGGGGTGGGGCCTGGTGGAAGGTCTCCCAGACTTCTAAGCCGACGAACTCGAGCGTGGAGGACATCCGCGCTTCGGGAGCAGGTTGCTCCCTCTTTCCGTTCGTTGATACTCTTGCTTCCGACTTACGCCCAGCTCCGGACGTTGCCCCGCGAAGAGGGCGAAGCAAGAGAAGTTGTAGGTTCTCCCGCGCCTTTAGCACTGGCCTTACGGTCTTACGGAGCCTTGTTAGTACAAGTGTACCATAGACATGTATCAATGTCAAGCGTTTTGGCCTGGGGAGTGAATTTCCTCACCCACGCTCCAAATAAGGAACGGCTTTTCATCCCCCGGATGAATCACGGGGCTTTCAAGCCGGGTTTTCTGTAACCGAACAAGCGTAGATGTTTCTCTGAAGAACGTACTCCGCTTCTATTGACAGCAGGTTTTCTTATCTCCTATGCTTAATCTATTATATGCTGTGTATGTGTCTATAGCTCTATCATTGAATCAATCACATTAAGACAATGACAGTAAGGAATACCATGAGCGAGGTAGAACGCTTACCCTCTTATAGCGCACGAGAGGGGCCACTTTGGAGACGCTATCTTATCGATAGCGCGCTGGCGATATTGGGGTCGCTCCTGATAACAACAATCATATTTGCGCTGCATCTCTATCCAAGCATCCCGAATATATCTCTTACTTACATACTACTTGTGTTAGCTTTTTCGCTACCACTGTTTGAGCATATGGGCTACTTTGCCGCTCGGGGTAAGTTCGTAGCGGATACGATCAGGGTTGACATCCTCAAACTCCGGAGCAATGTTGGCCGCAACTACGACGTCACGAGGATGAACGGCTTGCCAGACGCGCGATACCACTCCTGGTGCATTTTGCCGGTAGATGTACCTGCGAGGAATCTTGGCTCTTTGTGCCAGGCTTTCGGCTTTGCTAAAGTATTCTTTGGCTTGCATATCATCTAAGTACGGGTCAACTACCTCAAATATACTGGGTGCCCGGCTTGTTTGCGGTTTCTTATCGTTTACATAAAGAAACACGACGGGATGTCCTTCGGCGTTATTGATAGCTGTTCGTATCACCGCATCGTTATGCCCGTTACTGCCGGTAAGCACTGCCAGTACAGAGCCTGGTAATCTTCCCTCGACGCCCGTAATCATGACAGGGATCCGTCCTCGCCGTTTATGGCCCATATAGTTGAGGTAGGCTACCAACATTCCAGCACTCGCCACTGTGCCGCCAAATACTGTGGCAAGCGGTTTAGCCACCAGGTTGGTTGACCAGGCGATCATCACGAGCACTGTTGTCAGGATACCAAGGTAGAAATCGATGGTAGACCACAGGCTAATCTTCGGCTGATTGACCTGATTGGAAGGTGTGGGAGTAGGGGCGCCTTCTGTCCTTGATATCCCTGCAAGAGCGTCTCGATTGAATCCATCTTGCTCACGGGTAGATGACGAATCTGCTTCGGTCTCGAGTTGATTGCCTGCCGGTAAGGGTTCATGCCCATTCCCTGGTTGTGCTCCTGCAGGTTGGTATCTTTTAGCTCGTATTGCTCTTCGTTCCCGGTAGCGTACAAGATCCAGGCCCAGGCATGTCAGGGTAAAGGCTCCCAACAAGCCAAACGCGTACATATCCCCGAGGATAATGATGTCCCCCTTGACCAGGATCAGCACTGCGATGGGAACAAAGGTGGCCAGGGCTATCGAATAGTGAGGTGTGCCACGCAACTTGTTGCGCTGCAGAACAAAAGCAGGAAAAAACTCCATCCGGGAAAGCGCCATAAATACGTGATAGGCTCCAATGATAGCCGTATTGCTGGCAAAAACCAGGAGTGCGCTGGCGCTAATGGCTACCTCTGTCTGTAAAATGATATTGCCCCAATGCCCGGCGAGCAGTGAAATCAGTTGGCTGTTCTTTAAGGGGTCGGCAGCTTCTTGTGGCTGTAACAGCGTTGAAAGCATTGTCAAGAGAGGGCTTGTCAAGCCGATCGTCAGCACGACGAGCAAGAGCGCCATCCCGGCCACCTTCTTGCGCGGTGTTTTCATGACCGGAGAGAGCTGCGAAATGCTCTCGAGGCCTGAGAAAGCCAGGAAGGATCCTGCAAAGCCGATAAGGATAGAGATCGGTGTGAGCGTGTGATTGGAAAACATGTCCGGGATGAGCGCGAAAAAGGCCGGGAGCGAAATATGGGTAAAGACTGTCACAAGAATGGCAATATCACTGAGAAAGGCGATGACTGCTCCTACTAAGCTCACCTTTGCGCTCTCGCTGATGCCCACCCAGTTCAGAATGCCCAGTAAAATAAGCACACCAACGGTAATCCATAAAGCGAACGGGGGGCCGATGGCCGGAGCAATCACACTCAGGTAGAAGATACCCGAGAGGCAACTGATGGCGGCAGTGAGAAAGTAATCCACCAGGATGAACATCCCACCCAGCGCTCCAACCCAGTGATTGATGGCCTGCGCGGCCACTGTCACGACGCCGCCACCTTGAGGGAAGCGGTACGTCACCTCCGCGTATTTCAATGTCAATAAGACAAATACCGACATTGTTAAAAAGACAAAGAAACCAGCTGCTGGCCCAACAGTACCGTAAAGGATGCCGGGTACGTAATAGACAGATGTACCAATATCAGCAAAGACGACTGCCCAGCAGAGAAGAGGTCCGAGTAAATTTTTGTTCTGGCTATGCTCATCTCCATACGCTTGATTTTGCATATCTGATGTCGCCGCTTCCTGTGTCATAGTGTGTATTATTCCTTGGTAAGGAAAGGTATTCACCGAGCAGTTCTTGCTGCCCTATAACTTATATACCAAGCAGCACCTGATTTGTACATAGTGTAGCATAGCGACATAGTTAGTACAAGCGAAAAAGGTTATCCCGAAGACCTGACCATTTCCAAAATGCTTGTCATCCATGTTAGACTTGTCTCTGGATACAGGGTGGTGGAGAGAAGTTTTTCAACAATCTGGACATGTTTACCAGTGGGAGTTTTTCGTGAATATCCATGAAACTCAGCAATGTACTGCAATACGGCCAGCGCGATTGATCGCTGTGGGGAACCAGATTCATCTGCAGGCTGCGGTGACGGAACATAGTTTCTCAGCAGAGTTAGAACGTATTGTAAATCTGGCAGTACCGCATCTGGCAATAGATCGACCGAACCTTGTTGCTTTAGGGGAGTTTTTGGGCCTGCCGCTGGCAATTACCGGTAGGCGAGGCTATTTATCACGGTATATGCATACCGCAAATGTGGCTATAAGTATGCTGGCTTTAGGGTATACGCGTCGTATGCTTCATTATCGCCGTCTCTATCCAGGTATTTCTCTGGTTCGATCACTGTTCCTTTCATTGTCGGACGTGTTGTATCGCCCATTCGAATCGACATTGAGCCGGGTAGCTGCGAAGCATTCAATCTATCTATCGGCAACTACGGTAACTCCTCATGTGCTTTGTTCTACGTCCACGGTGGATATCAACCGATTCGGACGGCGAAATTCTGGGAAAGTGTATCTTCCCGATGGCCCCGGAGTGTATAATACCAGTTTTTTATGGGGACCCGATGGCCAACTTGTTGGTACGACTGAAAAGGTATATCTAGCGGACAGTGAGAAGGCAACGTTTGATCTTACACCAGGGGAGTTGGATAGCGCTCAAGCCTTTGAGACTGAAATCGGTAAGATTGGTATGGCGATTAGCCTGGATGCATTTGCACCGGAATATCTGCAAAAATTGGATAGTCTGGGCGCCAGTATCGTTATTCAGAATGATGCCAGGGACCTGCCGTGGGCAGGTCCTTCCAGAACATGTGAATGGCAACCGCAGGAACAGCTCAATTCGGTGCTTGGCTCGCTCCAGGATGATTACCCTCACCTCTCTTTTAATATTTGCCCGATGCAGGTAGGGAATTTCTTTGATGTTACTTTCGATGGACAGTCA
>WNFX01007955.1_pt1 | contig 11797 bp, 6 predicted proteins | sample 5400111 | NCBI WGS metagenome assembly WNFX01 (sample SAMN13153363, study PRJNA577476) | soil metagenome | isolation source: 40 cm soil or saprolite under grassland replicate 1 | place: USA:California | collected 2016-06-15
ATCGCACTGATCTGGACGGGCGTGTTCTATGCGGCAAGCTGCAGGTTTGCGATTCTGAGTCGGCGACCTGTTCTAAGCGGTTTAGTTTATGGCGGCGCCATATACTTGTTCATGAATTTCATCGTCCTGCCGCTCTCTGGAGTGCCGCATCCACCGAGCGCGGTCACAATTGCTTCAAGGGTCAACGGTGTCCTGGCTCTTCTGTTCTTTATTGGATTACCCATCTCGCTACTGATGAGGCGATATTCAAACCAGCGCAGTCGATAGGAATCGACTCACTAGAGACCACTCGTAAATGCCAGGATTCAGCAGCTGACATTCCTCGCTCCGATCAGCCGAAGAAGTAGAAATGCCTTCGAGGCGCTAAATGTTGCGAGGTTGAAGCTTAAGTGGACCGCAACCGGAGATAAACCTCTTCAACGGTCTAACAGTCCCTTGGGCGCTGCTACGGTTTAGCGAAGCATAGAAGCTACGAAAGTTGCCGCTGAGTCTCACGAGGACTCTGGCGACGCAAATCATGCGGCAGCCCAGATAACGCCGAGGCAGGCCCGCTCGGTCTGCATCCTGACTCCACCATTTCCGATTACTTAGCCGCTCTTCGATTCGGAAAGTGGCCAGTGCCATATTTCCTAAATGGGCAGTACCATATTTCCCAGATGGGTCTTGTGACAAGACCATTCCATTTTTAGATGGTGCGTATGGCGGATTTACTGCGTAGCCGCTTCATCGGAATCAGCGAGCCGCGTTTCGTCAGGTTCCACGACTGTTGCTACGGTTGGCCTGAGCTATCGGCTGCGCGCCTTCAGCAAGACGCCAGTTGTCGCTCAAATTCAAATCAACCGGTTCGCTCGATCGGGAACTTGGCTGGACGTCCTTCGCTGAAGCCATGATTCCGAAAACGGTCGGCCTGATCGTATTCGAGCAAATGGCCGCCGAGGAGTTGACCGGACCAGCCGAGGCTTTTTCCCGAGCAAAGACCCCAACTGGGGACGGTCGCGAATTGCGTTGTTATCAGGTATTAACACTCGGCATCGGCACCGCACAGTGCGTAACAGCGGCATTCACGACGCGAGATTGAACAAGAAGATCGCGAAGTGGCTAAGTCGCCGAGCGCCTTTCACAAGGCGTATCGCAACCCTTGGTACTGGCATCTACCAACTCGCAGCGACGGGGTTGCTTGATCGGCGCCAGGTGACGACTCATTGGCATTTCGCTAAGGATGTTGCTCTGCGATTTCCCAAGCTCCGGATGACTCACAATACCTTGTTCGTAAAGGATGGCCCGTTTTATACCTGCGCCGGCGGCACGTCGGCGGTTGATTTGTCCCTCTCCCTGATCGAAGAAGATTACGGTCGTCGGATTGCTTTGAAGCTGGCGCGCGAACTTGTTGTTCATCTTAAGCGATCGGGTGAACAGGAGCAATACTCCGAGTCCTTACAGTTTCAGCTCCAATCGTGCGACCGCTTCGCGGATCTACCTGCCTGGATTTTGTGTAACCTCAATCAGGATCTTTCAGTCGAGGCGCTTGCCCGGAAGGCATGCATGTCGCCGCGCAATTTCGCTCGTCTGTTTAAGGATGCTTTCGGAAAGGCACCTGCGGCGTTTGTCGTTGGTGCTCGTATCAGTGAAGCGCGGCGACGATTGCGAGTTCCTCGGAATAGCATTGAGAGCGTTGCCACCTCTGTTGGATTCCAAAGGACAGATGTTTTCAGTCGAGCATTCGAGCGGCAGGTAGGTTGTCGGCCGAGCACCTATCGTGCTCGGCTTGGAATTACGCCGGAGGATGATTTCCTCAAGCAGTGCTCCGACGCTGTAGAGCTATCGTTGGCGCACGCTTGAGTGCGAGATCGTGTTTGTTCACACGATTGAACACTTTCGTCAATTGATTGTCGTCGCGCTTTGGCTCTCGCGGGAGAATCAAGCGCTTGCACGTAAACCACTCGGCATCGTGGCAGAAACTGCCGGATTTATTTCATAACGGCCTAGCTCACCACAAGGATACTCTCGCCTCACAACAACGAGCGACCTAACGGTTAACTCAACTTGCCCACACCAAAACCCAATGGAGAAACTAATGATAAAAAATATGCTAATTCGCTAATTTTCGCATCGAACGCATTTGCTCAGAACCCCGCTCCGCCACCGCCTCCGGGCGCCGCACCGGCTCCGGGCGCTGCGGAAGTCGAGCGAGTGATCGTGACCGGTTCGAACATTCCGACTGCGGAAGAAACTGGGCCCAACCCGGTGGACACCTATCGTCCACAGGACATCGAGAAACTGGGTGTGCGCAACGCGACCGACCTACTCAACAAACTGCCGGCGGAGGCGGGCTCGACCGTCAACCAGAACATCGCCAATGGCGGTGATGGTTCCGTGCAGGTTAACTTGCGCGGCTTGCTACCGAAAGAAACATTGACTCTCATCGATGGAAAGCGCGTCGCGCCAATCGGCGTCGCCCCTGGAGTTAGCGGCGGCGTGGACATCAACCTCACTCCCTTTCCGATGATTGATCACATCGACATCCTGAAGGATGGCGCCTCGGCTGTTTACGGCGCCGATGCAGTGGCCGGTGTGTTCAACATCTTTTTGGTACACAAATTCCGGGGCCTGGAGATCGGGGGCAGTATCGGGAACACGAACCTCGGGTCGTCCAATGACGCGCGCGAGATGGAGGGCTGGATCAAAGCCGGCGTGGGAGATGACAAAACCGACATCGTCGTCATTGCCGATTTCTACGATCGCGCCGCCATCTTTAGCCGCGACCGCGATATTACAAGGAATGCGTTCGCGAAGCCTTTCGGCGGATTTGATAATCGTAGTCCGAGTTACCCCGGAAAAGTGCAGGAGATAGTTGGGGGAACAACGACATCATTCGTCTTGAAACCGCAGTTGTTTTTCAGCGCGAACTCTCCGCCGCCACACTCAGCTGCGAACGCCGCGACATCTCCGTTTTATACGCGGCTATCAAATCTTCCTTATCCTGATGGCGACATTCAAGGGTATAACTTCGCGGCCCTGACGCCGTCAATTCCGGCGGCTGATCGGCAAAGCTTCTATGGTTCGTTCACGCGCGATATTTGTGACAAATACCTGACCTTTTTTGCGGACTTTAAGTTTACCCGTTCTTTTTTTGATGCCGCCCTGGCGGCGGCTCCGTTTACGCCCGATCCGTTTAAGGACGCGAACGGCCTCGCCTTTAGTCCTTCCGGCATCAGTGTGCCAATACAAAATGCGTTTAATCCCTTCACCGTGGCGGACGCGACTTTGCCCCCGGGCACTCCTTTTGCCGGAACCCCTGTGACCACCGGGGTGCGCTATCGCAGCATTGTGGACACCGAGGTCAGAGGGAATAAGTTCGAAATATTTGACATCTTGTTCGACGCCGGACTTCGCGGTGAGATGGGAGAGTTTGGCGATTACTTCAAGACATGGAACTGGGAAGCAGGTTTCCGTTATTCCAGGACCTACCAGGAAAACCTCGAAAGCGGCGCCGTCAGCAGGTCGGCGTTACGAGAGGCTCTCCTGGATACAGATCCGCTCACGGCGTTTAATCCGTTCTCGGGAATCAACGGTGGGAACACCCAGGCGGCGATAAACAAGGTCTATGCTACTCTGCACAACTCCGCCGAATTTGAGTTGCCTTTAGGCTATATCACCATCAACGGCGATCTGTTCAATCTTCCCGCCGGGCCGGTCTCCTTTGCGCTTGGCGGGGAATACCATGGGGAGCGGTGGAGGAACAATCCTGACTCGTTAAATACCACGTTTAATACGATTGGTTTTACGGATTTGGTAGGCTCGCGGGTAAACCGGGATGTTTGGTCAACTTACCAAGAAGTGCGGGTTCCATTCACCAGTCCCACATGGAATTTGCCTGGCTTTTACAGCCTCGAGGTCGACTTTGCCGAGCGCGAGGAGTGGTACAGCCAAAATACCGTAGACGAGTTGAGCGGTACAAAATTTCACAGCCTGTATAACGCGCAGAAGCCGAAGATATCGGTCCGCTGGCAGCCGCTTGACCCCAAATATATCGGCGCGCTGACCTTGCGTGGCACCTACACAGAAGCGTTTCATGCGCCGACCTTGTCTGAGCTTAGCCCTGCAGGGGGCGAGGCCTTCGAATTGATTCACGATCCAAAGGGATTGACAACCGAGAACCAGGTAGAGGCGATCGTTGGCGGAAATCCGTTCTTGGTACCGGAGACCGCATATGAGTATTCCGCCGGAGTGGTTTACAGTCCGAAATGGATTAAGGGTCTTACGGTGAGCGCGGACTTTTGGCATATTGACCTTCGAAATGTTGCGACCAGCCTGGGCGCGCAATTCATTCTCGATCATGAAAGCCAGTTCCCGGCGCTGGTAATACGTAATCCACAAGGCGAGATTCAACGGGTCTTCGATTCCGTCGTAAACGTCGCTGGCGTCGTCACGGAGGGTATCGACTACGAAGCGATCTATATTCTAGACTCGACGATTTTCGGCGGTCCCGATTTTGGCAGATTTACCTTTACGCTCAACGGAACCTATCTGTCCCGATTTGTGTTCCAGGGTACTCCCGACAGTAAATCATTTGAAATTGCAGGCCAGTTTATAGCGACATCGGCCACGTTCACAGGCTCGCTGCCACATAATCGAGCCTATGTCAGTCTCTTCTGGGACGGTCCGGCTGACACGTGGCTCGGTGGCTTCGATGTCGGAGCGACCGTGCACTATACCGGCCAATATAACGATGACAATATCGACCTAGGTCCGGTACTCGCCCGCAAAGTGCGAGAGTGGATTACGCTAGACCTGATCGCATCGTATGCATTTAACTTGCCGCCACCGGGTCCGGCGGAGGTGCCTGGCTTCGCCAAGGACGGTGGTAAGAACGTGAAGACGGACGGCAAGGAAAAAAACGTCCTGCCTGTCTCCACCGCCGAGTACAACCCCTGTGGATGGCGCGCCTGGCTCAACGGCACAACGATCACAGTGGGGATGCAGAACGTGTTCGATGAAGATCCGCCATTCGTGGCTGGTTCCTTTGAGAACAACTACGACGAATCACTTGCCGATGTCAGAGGCCGGTTCTGGTACGTTCAGTTGAAGAAGAGATTCTAAAGCGCAGACTGGAACAATTCACAACGGCCGGGCCTCTCACGAGGTTCGGCCGTCTGCTTTTGCTTCTGTGGTTGCGACATCTTGTAAAGATCGCGTTGTGGCTAGATTTGAACGTTCCGGCGGTCCGCCCTTATGATTTATGAGATCGTCTTAGCCACCCGCCAACCGAGTGGCAAATACGCGTGAACGCTCACGGAAAACCGGCATCAGAATCCGGCCAAACTATAAAGACGTCCGCGAAAACTCGGCCTTCAGGAGTTGGCAAAATGGGCGGGCGCCAACGATTGCTCGGGGGACAGGACTCGCTTTGGGGTCTCTTTCTGATTGGCGTTATTCTTATTGCCTACGGCCGAGTGGCGCATGCTGGATTTATTTGGGACGATAATAAGTATGTAACGAATAACGAGTTGCTGACGGCGCCCGATGGTCTCCGCCGAATTTGGTTTTCGCTCGAATCGCCTTCGCAGTATTTTCCGCTGGTTTATACCACGTTTCGGATCGAGCACGCGCTCTGGGGACTTAGCCCCTCCGGCTACCATTGGGTCAACCTTCTCCTTCATATTGCCAACGCGCTCTTGGTCTGGCTGGTGCTGGTGCGCTTGAAGGTGCCAGGCGCGTGGCTGGCGGGAGCGATTTTCGCACTGCATCCGGTGCAGGTGGAATCGGTTGCTTGGATCACGGAACGAAAAAATGTGCTAATGGTTTTTTTCTTTTTGCTCACGCTTCTTGCCTGGGCCGCGTTTGTCGACGAACGGACCAAGCGGCGCTGGCTCTTTTACGTGTTGGCTTTGGTTCTTTACGGGTTGGCGCTTTCGGCCAAAACAACGGCATGCACAATACCGGCGGCGTTGCTTTTGATTTTGTGGCTGCAAAGAAGGCGGATCAATTGGGAAAGAATTCTTCAGATTGTCCCATTTTTCTTTGTCGGCTTAGGGATGGGCCTAGTCGCAGTCTGGTGGGAACGGTACCATCAAGGTACGCGCGGGGCGCTGTTTGCGCTGGGTCCCATCGAGCGCATCCTCATTGCCAGCCGTGCCGTTTGGTTCTATTTGGGCAAACTAATCTGGCCATCAAGCCTGACGTTTATTTATCCGCGGTGGACGATCTCGTCGACCCACCTGCTTGACTACGCATGGTTACTCGCGGCAGCTGGATTATGTGCGGCGATCTATTTCGCGAGACGCTATGTCGGGCGCGGTGTGGAAGTCGCGGCGGTATTTTTTGTCGCAACACTCAGTCCAGTCCTGGGTTTCATCATGCTCTACACATTTCGCTACACGTTTGTGGCGGACCACTACCAGTATTTGGCCAGCATTGGACCAATCGCACTGGTTTCCGCAAGTGTGGTAAGTCTGGCGGGCACCTTGAAAGGGGGCCGCCCTTTAATCTTTGGCACGGCGGTCGCCATCGTTGGGACGCTGGCGGTGCTGACCTGGCGGCAAAGCGCGATGTATGCTGACATCGAAGCGCTCTGGCGGACGACGCTTGCACGAAATCCCGCTTGCTGGATGGCTCATAATAATTTGGGTGTCGTAATTTCACAGAAAGGCAAAATCGACGAGGCAATTGTCCATTACCGGACAGCCTTACAAATGCAGCCAGACTATTCCGACGCGGATTATAATCTTGGCAACGCTCTCCTCCAAAAAGGGGAAATCGATGGCGCGATCTCGTACTTCCAAGAGGCAATGAAGCTCGAGCCCAGTTATATGGCGCACGAGGGCCTTGGCGCTGCCCTTGTAAGGCGGGGAGAAGTTCATGAGGCGATTTTCCAGTTCCAAGCAGCACTGAAACTGCGGCCTAACGATCCCGACGGTCATAGCAATCTTGCTGCTGCTTTAATGCGAGATCGGAAGGTTGAAGAAGCAATCGCTCATTGGCAGGAAAGTCTGAAGCTTCGGCCCAACAACGCAAAGATCCAAAACTATCTTGCCGCTGTTTTACTGCAGAAAGGACAGGTGAAGGAGGCGATGGCTCACTGGCAAAAAAGTCTCGAACTCCAACCCAATAACGCGGATACCGTTAATAATCTCGGCATCGCTCTTTCCCAAGATGGGCGGCTTAGCGAGGCGATTGCTCTTTGGGAAAAAGCGCTAGCATTGCAACACGACAATCTCAGTGCGCTAAGTAACCTTGCGTGGGTCCTCGCAACTTCACCGGCTGCCTCGACGCGAGATGGCGCGAAAGCGGCCGAATTTGCCAAAAGAGTAATTCAACTTTCCGGTGACACTAATCCGAGAATCTTCCGCACTTTGGCAGCTGCTTATGCAGAGAGTGGGCGATTTTCCGAAGCGATTGACACGGCGCAACGCGGTCGGGAGTTAGCCAGCGCGCAGGGCGACTTCGCTTTAACCAACGAGCTTGAGAGGAATATCGCACTGTTTCGCGCAAACTCTCCACTCCGCGACATCCAAACGGAAGCCAAACCTTCTCCGTAGTTTCGAAAGGGATTTTCTTCGTGGGTACTGCGCACAACAATTCCGACCGGCTGAGTTAACTTCAATTACGAAGATCGGGACGCCTCCTCTCCAGAGGGCTACCAGTACCGTCGACCCATCCGCAGTCGATGCGCAGCTAAAGGACGCTCCAGTGGATTGAATTATGCCTGAATCGGCCAAACGCCTTTTTTTGCCCTGCTTTTAGTGGTTGTTACGATCTTCGCGTACCGGCCGGGAACGACCCTTGACCTAATCGCATCGTATAAAGAAGAGATTCTAGATTACATTTCTACGATAAGTTAGGTTACAAAGAGGCAGCGATTTTCTCCGCTGCCTCTTTGCCATACCCGCGAATTTTGAGATGTAAGCTCCAATTAGATTGCGCTGACAAAGGCCGGCGACCGCGCGGAATTATAAGATGTTTGTGGTCTTTTTTTGTCGGATTTATGGCCTACCCTTGGATGAACTAACCGCGATCTTTCGTCTAATTAATTTTCTTGCTCCAAGCATTAGAACCGCGTTTGTGTCAATCGAGAAAGGCCGCCGCCACATGCGGCATCTTTCCTTCTTACTGTCTTGTGTGGTCCTGCTCACGCTGCACGCTTCGCTTCTGAGTGCTGCAGCGGCGACTCCAAGTCCAGCCCGCATCACTCTCGGCGAGGCAGTTGTCGCACTCAACGGGCCTTGGAGGTTCCATACCGGTGACAATCTCCGTTGGTCGGACCGCAACTTCGACGACTCGACTTGGGAAAAGGTGGACCTCACGGCGCCACCCGGTGCCCGTGATAACGACGTCGGGTTGCCGGGTTATGTATCTGGGTGGGGCGCTCGAGGGCACGCAGGTTGTTACGGTTATGCCTGGTACCGCCTGCACCTTAACGTGAGCCTGCCCGCCGGCGAGACCCTGGCCCTCGCTGGTCCATTTGCCGTGGACAGTGCGTATCAGCTTTACGCCAATGGCCGGCTACTGGGCGGCGTTGGGGATTTCTCCGGATCGACGCCAACGGCCTACAGCAACCATCGGCCAGCGCTCTTCACCCTGCCACCAGACGTGGCCGGTGGCGGTGACATCGTCCTGGCGGTTCGAGTGTGGATGGGCTCGTGGCCGCGTGCACCGGGTGCGGGGGGCATCCACATCGCACCGATCATCGGTGCAAGCAAAGCCGTCACCGACCAATATCGCCTCCAGTGGCTCGTCCTTTTCGAGGGTTATGTGGTAGACGCGATGGAGGGGTTGGTGTTGGTGCTGTTGGCGCTCATGGCCTTGTACGTCATGCCCTTCGATCGGAGTGGCCGGGCGTATGCCTGGCTCGCCGCAGCGCTGCTACTAATCGCCATCCATCGCGGCAACCAAGCCACCATGTTCCTAGGGTATTTCGAGACCATCCACGATTTCGAATTCTTCATCATCGTGCTGGCTATACCGCTCTACATGGGCACTTGGATCATCGCCTGGCGCGAGTGGTTCAAGCTAAGGAATCTAGTATGGCTTCCCAGAGTCGTGGCTGGGCTCACTCTGATGTATGTGCTCGCTGCTTTCCTGGGACGCTCCTGGTTCCGTGGCGTCTTCCCAGAAATCATGTTCACCAGTCTCCACTATTTCATCAATACCGTGCGTTACGCATTGGTGTTTCTCTATCTTCTCGTTACCTATCAAGGTGTACGGCATACGGGCCGCGAGGGTTGGTATACTCTCCCTGCGGTATTGGTTTTGGGCGTGGGATTATACGGCCAAGAAATTTTCTACCTTGGTACACCCGGCATCTGGTTTCCCTTCGGCATCGGCCTCTCGCTCAACGAGTGCGCTTACGCCGTATTTGAGCCCCTGCTCGCAGGATTGCTACTGAGGCGCCTTTGGTCCTGCGCACAGGCCTCGCACCTCGCCCTTGAAGAGCCCGCATGAAATGTCTATGCGGTCTGTCGTGAGGGGAGCGGCTCACGAGGGCTAAGAACGGCGTTATGCTAACCCCAGAACGGCTCTAATATTTCCTATCGTCTCTGGAACCGGCACCGACGGAGCTCTGGCCCGACGGCGAAAGCGCGTTGCGGGGCATGTGCCGAGCATCGGCCGCACGGGGAGAATCCTTCGAACCGCCGCCAGTGGAGGTTCCTTCCAGCTGAGGGTTAGGATGTTACTACTGACAGCCTAAGAGGGTGTCAGAGCCGGGGAAATAGGGGTCAAATCTCAGCGCAGCGTTTGGAGTGGAGTTTTCCCCATCCCATCACGGGAAAACTGGCCGTTTGAGAATTTGCTAATCAACTGTTAGCTCTTTCGAGTGCGCATACCCGTTTGAACCATTCGAGACTGTCGTGCGTGGCGATCGTTATCTCCGAGATAGCTGCCTGGTCGCGAACCGAATTTTCTTTCGAATGCACGCTGGAATGCGTCAGAATCCTGAAAGCCAACGGACTGCGAGACCGTACGAAGCGTCCCGCTTTGCGAGCCGGCGACGGGCTTCGTTCAAACGAAGATTCCGCACGAAATCCCTTGGTGGCTCCCCAAACACACTCTTGAATACCCTGCTGAAGTGACTCGGGCACATGCACGCTCGGCGAGCCAGAACTTCTACAAAAAGATCGCCATGAAGATTTCGAATAACCCAGGCAACAAGCTCGGACAACCGGTCGATCGGGTGATTATCGAAAACGGCGTCTTTGTGTAAAACATTACTGTCGTTCCCCCCTGAAGCGCGCGCTTGAAAATAGTCGCTTTGGGAGTTCGTTTATATTAGTTTCAAAACGATGCAGGGCGCTTTTTATCAGTCGGAGGCTGATCAGCCGCACCCGGGCCGGGCGCGGGCGATCATCAAGGCGCATCCGGAAGTTCGCCAGTTGATGGTGCGCAATCCGTGGACGGCGCTGATCGCGGTCTCGATCGTGACCATGCAAACAGCGATCGCGTACTGGATGGGCACGCTGGGATTCGGTTACTGGTGGCTCAGTCTTCTCATCGCCTTCTGCGTTGGCGCGTTCGCAAATCATGCCAATTACGTGATCATTCACGATGCCACCCATAACCTGATTCTTCGGAGCAAAAGCTTGAACAAAATGGTGGCTATCATTGCTGATCTTCCGAACCTGACGCCCGGTGCAATGGGCTTTCGTGTTTATCACTTGAAGCATCATTCGCATCAGGGCGATTACGAATACGACGCCGATCTGGCGAATCATTGGGAGGCGCGACTGGTCGGCAACAAATGGTATCGCAAGGCGATCTGGCTCATGCTCTTTCCGTTTTTCCAACTGACCCGGCCGCCGCGCTTGAAAGCCATCAAGATGTGGGACCGATGGTTCTTTATTAATTTCGCGTGCGCCGCGGCGTACGACGCGGCAGTTGTTTATTTTTGCGGGTGGCCCGGATTTCTTTATCTCGTCTTCGCCTTTTTCTTCTCGATTGGGCTGCATCCGGTGGGTGCACGCTGGATTCAGGAGCATTACACCTACGATTTCGACCAGGAAACGTTCAGTTATTACGGCCCGATCAATCGCGTGGCGCTGAACATGGGTTATCACAACGAGCACCACGATTTGCCTTCGATCCCGTGGAACAATCTGCCGAAGCTGCGCGCGATGGCCCCGGAATTTTACGACAATCTAAAGTATCATTCATCCTGGACCCGATTGCTGTTTCAGTTCATTTTTGACGAGCGGTACAGTCTGTTTTCCCGGGTCGAGCGAATGAAATCCCGCGAACGCGGGACCAATTTTGCACCGAGTCCGAACGCAACTACCGGTGCGGTGAACGGCGTTGCCCTCAACGCGAAGCTCAATAATGTCTAAATCTATGGAGCGGCTCTACGTCTCGAAGAAAAACGAAACGGTTCGAATGTTCGAGAGCGATTTCATGGAGTTCTTTTCGCGCGTGCACCCAGTCACGCCGCTGCTGCTTTATATGCCGGTCATCGGCTACATGCTTTACGTCTCCCTTTGGCAAAGAAAATTATCGATCCTGGCCGTAGCGGGACTGTTTTTAGTCGGCATTCTGCTCTGGACACTTCTCGAGTATCTCATTCACCGTTACATATTTCATTATGAACCGAGGACCCTTTTGGGAAAACGCGTCCACTACATTATTCACGGTGTTCATCACGATTATCCAAATGATGCTCGACGGCTCGTTATGCCGCCAAGCATAAGCATTCCGCTTGCGTTTTTTTTCTACGGTCTTTTTCTCCTAATTTTCGGACGCCTGGCACCGACCGTGTTTGCCGGATTGGTTTTCGGTTATGTTTGCTACGACATGCTCCACTATGCGACGC
>WNFX01005851.1_pt1 | contig 11796 bp, 8 predicted proteins | sample 5400111 | NCBI WGS metagenome assembly WNFX01 (sample SAMN13153363, study PRJNA577476) | soil metagenome | isolation source: 40 cm soil or saprolite under grassland replicate 1 | place: USA:California | collected 2016-06-15
CGCAGTTCGATCGCCTGATGGCCGAGCTGCGGATCATCGCGCCGGCCATCGGGCGTAGCATCTGCCTGGAAGCGGTGGCGCGCCGGGGGTGGGGTTCATAGCCAGGTAACCCGTCATCGCTGATGGCGTATGGCTCATGGCATATGTCTCATGACTGTCATCAACCACATGCCATCAGCCATTAGCCATCAGCCATGACGAAAACACTCCCCGTCATCCAGTCCGGCGCGCGTCCGGGGGGAGAGCCGCCGATCTTCAGCAGGATCGGCATCGTGGGGCTGGGCCTGATCGGCGGGTCGATTGCACTCCGGGCGCGGGAGCTCTGGCCTTCATCGCTGGTGATTGCCGTCGATCAAAAGGACGTCCTCGAGGTCGCCATGCGGATGCATGCGATCGACGTCGCTGCGGACGATCTCGTCGTTCTCGCTGAAGCGGACGTCATCGTGCTGGCGGCGCCGGTGCGCCAGAACATCAATCTGCTCCAGGAACTCGACGAGAACATCCGTCAGCCCGCCATCATCACGGACACCGGCAGCACCAAACGCGAGATTGTGGCGAGTGCGCGTACCCTGCCGCCTCGCTTCACGTTCATCGGTGGCCACCCGCTCGCGGGCGCCGCCCAGGGCGGGCTCGAGCGCGCGCGTCCCGATCTGTTCGCCGGCCGGCCCTGGCTGCTGACATCCCCGCCGACCGATCAGAGCGGTGCGGCGCTCGAAAAGCTGTCGGCGTTCGTCCAGGCGCTCGGTGCGGAGCCGCGCGTGATCGCCGCCGATGCGCACGACCGGCTGTTGGCGTATCTCAGCCACCTGCCACAGTTGACCGCCAGCGCGCTGATGCACGTGGTCGGCGAAGCCGTGGGGCAGGACGGGCTGGGGCTGGCGGGTCGCGGTCTGTCAGATACCACACGGCTCGCGTCGAGCCCCGACGACATCTGGAAGGACATCGCCGCGACGAATGCCGACGAAATCGGTCCGGCGCTCGATGCGCTGATCGAGATTCTGCAGGCGCTTCGAAAGGATCTGCGGGAAGGCGATCGCCTTGCCGACGTCTTCGCTGACGCGCGCCGCTGGCGCGAGCGGCTCAAGAAACCGGGAGCCTGAGGTCACGCTCAGCGCGTTGAACGTCGTTACTCTCCTTGCGTCGCGGCCGGCATCAGTGTCACCACCGTGGAGCGCTCCGCGGGGAAGTACTTCTTGAAGACGTCCTGCAGAGTCCTGGGTGTGACGGCGTCGATCCGCTCTCCGCGCTTCAGAATCTCCTCAGGATTGCTGCCGAGCGCGACGGCGGACTGGATACGACTCAGCCAGTAGTTGTTCTGTTTGAGCGCCAGCTCGTAGTTCCGTCGCGCCGCTTCCTTGGCGCGGTTGGTCAGGTCGGCATTCGGTCCTTCCTGCTGGAGCCGTTTGATTTCCGTCATCACGCGCGCCGTCATCGACTCGATGTTCTCGGGGGCAGCGCCGAAGCGAATCTGGATGTGTCCTTCGCCGCGCTGTGGCAGCGGCTGCGACAGCCCGACGGCGACGGTGTAGGTCTGGCCGAGGTCCTCGCGCAGGATGTCGCGAAGGGCGACGTCGAGCACGACAGTCGCCGCGTTGATGTTCTCCTGTTCGACCGGATCAGGCGCCGGATCGGCGAAGAAGCTGATCACCGTCTGGCCGCGCGGCTCGCGCCCCTGTTCGACCTTCACGCGCTGCGTCGTGTCGGGGAAATGGAGGTTGACATCCTTGTATTTCAGCGTGCGCTGACCGGTTGACGGGAGCGAACCCACGTAGCGCGCGAGCAGCGGAATCACGTCGTCCACTTTGAACGCGCCCACCATGAAAAACGAGAAGTCGGACGCGTTCGCGAACAGCTGATGGTAGAAGGCCACCATCTTCTCGCGATCGAGCGTGGCAATCCGTTCCGCCGTCATCGGCTCGGCCGTGTAGTGGTTCGAGGTGTTGACCTGCGAAACCTTTTCCCCGAACACCTGCGCCGGCGCGCGTCCGCGGTTCGCGACCATGGCGTCGAGCTGACGTTTCAGCAGACCGAAGGCATCGGGGTCGTCGCCGGGCGCCACGAACCGCTGATGAAAGAGCTGGAGGGCCGTTTCGAGCTGCGCCGGCGCCGCGCTTCCGGAAATACCGTGCGTCGACAGCGACACGTACGAGTTCGCCGATACGAGCTTGCCGGTCAACGAGCGCGCGATGTCGCCCGGCCTGAGCCCGCCTGCGCCCGACAGTTCGATGTAGGCCGGAGAGAGCGTCGCTTCGGGGTAGTCGGCGGGCGGCGCGAGCGACGCGCCGCCGAGCGAGTTCAGCGTGAAGAGCACCTGATCGTTCTTGAAGTCGGTCGGCTTCAGCCAGGCCTCCACGCCATTCGAGAACCGGACCACGGTGACGCCCAGGCTGTCGATCGTGCGCTTGCTCACGACCGCGCCTGCGTCGGGCACCGTATCCATGATCTCGCGAGTGGTACCGTTGTCCGCCCAGGCGTCGACGGACGCCGACGCACCAGACTTGAGCGCGGCCTGCAGATCCTCTTCCGTCGGAATCTTGATGCCCGGCTTCTGCGGCGACACCGCGAGGACGACGCGGCTGTCGTCGGTCAGCAGCGACTTGATCAGCGCCGAGGCGTCGTTGGTGGTGATCGTCGGGAGAAGCTGTTTGACGAGCCGGTACTCGTACGCAATACCCGAGGTCGGCTCGCCGACGAAGAAGTGCCGCAGGTACTCCGCCGCAAACGAGGGACTCTCGGTCTTGTCGCGCTCGTTGTTGGCACGTTCGTAGAACGCGGCGATCGACTGCTTCGCGCGATCGACCTCGGAAGAAGTAAACCCAAACTCCTTGACGCGTTTGGCCTCTGTCGCCAGCACGGCCAGGCCGTCTTCGAGCTTGCCGTCCTGCACGCCGGCGCTCATCGAAAAGGTGGAAACGGTTCCGCTCAGGTTGCCGAAGCTCACGCCGGCCCCGAGGAACTTCGCATCACCCTTCCGTGCAAGGTCACCGAGGCGCGCATCCATCATGCGCTCTACCATCCGCTCGATGAGCTGGCGGCGATAGTCGCCGACGCGTTGTTCGCTCTCGCGCGGCCGTTTCCGCTCGATCGAGACTGTGGACCGCGTCAGCTCGGGATCGGTCGTGACCGCAACCAGCAGCTCTTTGTGGAGCGGTACGGTCTGATCCGGTTGTTTGGCGGCCGGTCCGCGAGCCTTGATCGGGGTGAACATCGTCCGGATCGACTGCTCGATCTTCGGCGTGTCGATGTCGCCGACGGCGATCACCGCCATCCGCTCCGGGCGGTACCACGTGTCGTAAAACGCCCGCAGGCGCTCCACCGGCGCGTTGCGGATGATGTCGGGCTTGCCGATCGGCAGACGCTCCGCGTAGCGCGAGTGATAGAAGAGAATCGGAAACTGCTTGTCGCGGACGCGCGATCCGGCGCCAAGGCCGCCGCGCCACTCTTCGATGACCACGCCGCGTTCCTTGTCGACTTCCTGCTGCGACAACGAGAGGCCGCCGGCGAAATCGGAGAGCGCTGTCAGTGCTTTCTCGACGATTTCCGGTTTGTCGCTCGGCACGTCGAACATGTACACGGTCTCGTCGAAGCTGGTGTAGGCGTTCACGTGCGGGCCGAGGCGCGCGCCCGCCGTCTCGAAGTACTTCACCAGTTCGCCCGGTTTGAAATGTGCGCTGCCGTTGAAGGCCATGTGCTCGATCAGGTGGGCGAGGCCCAGCTGATCGTCGTTCTCGTTGAGCGATCCGGCCTTGACGCCGAGACGCAGCGAAACGCGCTTCGCCGGTCGATCGTTCTGGCGAACGAAGTACTTCAGACCGTTGGGCAGCGTGGCGGTGTGAATGGCCGTGTCGAACGGGACGGCCTCGCGGTAGTCGATCGGGCGCAGCGATCCGGCCGGCTTCGACTGAGCAACGGCGATGGATGTAGTTGCCGCGACAAGAAGTAGCGCCACCCGCGCGCGAAGGAACATGCAGCCTCCAGGAACAAGAGATCGTAACACGTATAATTGCCACATGGACAAGGACTTCGAGGTTGTTATCCTCGGCGCTTGCCGAACGCCGATCGGGGCGTTTGGCGGCGCGCTGAAGGATCTCAGCGCGGTCGAACTGGGGGCCGTCGTCATTCGGGAAGCCATCACGCGGGCGAACGTCAAGCCGGCCGATGTCGGGGACGTCGTGATGGGATGCGTGCTGCAGGCCGGCGCGGGGATGAACGTCGCGAGACAGGCCGGACTCGAGGCCGGTCTGCCGGTGACGGTGCCCGGCGAGACCATCAATCGCGTGTGCGGTTCCGGGATGCAGGCCGTGGTGCACGCGGTCGAAGCGATTCGCTCCGGGTATGTCGATACGATGATTGCGGGCGGCACCGAATCGATGTCAAACGCACCGTACCTTTTGAAAGGCGCGCGGTGGGGCTACCGGATGGGTCACGCGGAAGCGCTCGACTCGATGCTGCACGAAGGGCTGACGTGCGCGATTGCGATGTGCCACATGGGCATCACCGCAGAGGAAGTCGCGAGCCGCTATCAGATATCGCGGGCGGATCAGGACGCCTTCGCTGCGGAGAGTCAGCAGCGCGCAGTCCGCGCATCACGTGACGGGGCCTTTACACGGGAAATCGTGCCTGTGCCGGTCCCCCGGAAGAAGGGTGACGCGGTGCCGGTGGATACAGACGAGTATCCGCGGCCTGGCACCACTCCACAGACCCTGTCCGGGCTGAAGCCTGCTTTCAAGAAGGATGGCTCGGTCACCGCCGGGAACGCCTCCGGAATCAATGACGGCGCCGCGGCGATGGTGGTGACGACGATGAAGCACGCCGAAGCGGTCGGGGTGAAGCCGTTGGCTCGGATTCTCTCCTATGCCTCGACCGGCGTTGACCCGAAGGTCATGGGGATTGGGCCCGTGACGGCGGTCCGGCTCGTGCTCGATCGCGCGAATCTGAAGATGGACGAGGTCGATCTCTTCGAGCTGAACGAAGCGTTCGCTGCGCAGTCGATCGCGGTCATCCGGGAGCTTGGCATCGATGCCGCCAAGGTCAACGTCAACGGCGGGGCGATCGCGCTCGGCCATCCAATCGGCGCGAGTGGCGCGCGTGTCCTGACGACTCTGATTCATGCGCTGCGCGCCCGGAAGCTTCGCCATGGCGTGGCCTCTCTCTGCATCGGGGGCGGCATGGGGATCGCAATGGCGGTTGAAGCACTGTGACGTGCAAGTCTGAAGTACGAAGTCTGAAGTCTGACGTGATCGCCGCGATGGTTGCTCACGCTCGCGAGACAGCGCCGGACGAGTGCTGCGGCGTGCTCCTTGGCCGCGGCGACGCGATCGTCGAAGCCGTACGAACGCGCAATGTGGCGGCCTCCCCCACGACACGATTCGTCATCGACCCGAAAGATCACATCGATGCCCGGCGCCACGGCCGCACGCAAGGGCTCGAGGTGCTCGGCTTTTACCACTCGCATCCGCGCTCCGGCAGCGTGCCGTCGGACCGCGACCTGGCAGAAGCCACCTATCCAGGCTACCTGCACGCCATCGTCGGACTCAGCGCGGAACCGCCTGAGATCCGGGTGTTCGAATTCGACGCGGGGAACTTTCACGAGCGCGCGCTCGTCACAGTCGGCTGAGTGTTCAGGTCTTCCGCGCTGCCTCTCGCCGCGCTCTTTTGGCTGGTCGCACCGGCCGCAAGTTACGCGCAGGACCCTCCTGCCTCCACCGTTCAACCCACCTCGCCCGTCAGCGAGGTCCGCGTCACCGGAGCGAAGGAGCTGCCGGACGAGGCCGTCCGACGTGCCGCCGGGATCAAAACCGGCGAGCCGCTGAGCGACACGGTCGAGCATGTGGCGGACGCCGTGCAGCGGAAGTACCGCGACGAGGGTTACAGCTTTGCGCGCGCGACGGCGTCCTTCGATCCTCCTTCAGGTGTCCTGACGATCAACGTCGATGAAGGGATCATCGAAGGGGTCGAATTTCAGGGGATCGACGAGAAGCTCGCGGGCAAGTTCGCCTCTGAGTTCGCGCTGCGCGCTGGCGACGTGTTCAACCGGGCGCGCGCGCAGCACGCGCTCGATGCGCTGCTCCAGCAGACGCGCGGCGCCGTTCGTCCCGGGCGCCTCTACGGAGACGGGTCCACGTTCAGGCCCAGCCGCGACAGCCGCCGCCGGCGCGGCTCGTTCGACCTCGTGGATCGCGACGGCCGGCGCGTGCTGCTGGTGGGCCTGCGGGAACCTCCCGGCCGCTTCAAGATGGTCCCGGATCTTGGCGAGCGTGAGGACTGGTTTTCTTCGGTCGACGGCTTCGTGCCGTCGCTCGGTTTTGGCGCGGCGGTCTTCGACCACGATCGCTTCAACCATGCGTATGTGGCCGGCCACCTGTCGTACAAGCTGGCCTCGGAACGCGCCGGCTACGCGTTGGGCTTCGAACGTCCGATCTTCACGGCGCCGAGGCTGTTCCTCGGCGCCGAGCTCCACGACCTGACGGCCAGCGACGATCAGTGGCAGGTGTCGTCCACGGAAGCGAGCCTCGCGGCGGTGGGACCACGGCGCAGCTTCCGCGATTACTACCGCCGCCGAGGCGTTCAGGTGGGAGGCGCGCTGCGCGTCAACCCGCACGTCGAGCTTCTGTTCGCCTGGCGCGGTGAGCGGCAGGAACCACTGACGACGCGGAGCGACTTCAGCGTGTGGAACGGCGACGAATCGTTCCGATCGAATCGCGCGGCCCTCGACGGGCACATGAATGCGGTGATCCTGGGTGCCACCGTGGACGGACAGGGCTTCGATCGCGAATCGCTGGAAGCCACCTATCGCCGGCATCAGCTCGACACGCCATTCGGCGACCGATTGAACGGTCCGGACGACGTCCGTGATCGGTCGGCGATGTGGCGCATCGACTGGACGTCGGAGATTTCGACGCCAGAGACACTGCAAAGCGACTTCGATTTCCGGCGTCACATCCTCAGCGGCCGCGCCCGCCTCGCGCTGTCGCCGCATCAGGACTTCGGTATCCGCGTCATCGGCGGCTGGTCGAACGGCGTCCTGCCGCCTCAGCGACAGTTCGCGATCGGCGGCATCGGATCCGTGCACGGCTACGACTTCAAAGAGGCGATCGGCGACTCGCTGGCGCTGGTCAATCTCGAATACGCGCTCGGCTGGCGCAGTGGTTTGAAACTGATCGGGTTTTACGACCTGGGGCAGGTCGGTGCCCCACATAGTGTCGCCAGCGTTGAAACACCGTGGTTGAAGGGTGTCGGGTGGGGGATCGGCGTCGGCGATTTCCGCATCGACTTCGGGTACAAGGTCAACGAAATCCCAAATTCGCTTCAGGTACTGGTCCGGTTCGGCCGGACGTTCTGACCGGCCACTACTAGCATGCGCACGGTTTGCGCATTCGTCGTTTGCTTCCTGGTCGCTGCACGCGCGCTCGCACTCGACGTCCAAGTGAAGGACGTCCGCACCGCCGTGTCCACATTGCGCGCAACGGTGGAGGTCCGCGACGTCGTCCCCGACCGATTCAAGAAGATGTTGGACGCCGGCAGCGTCCTGCACCTGCGGGTGCAGACGGAGTTGTGGGAAAGCCGGTCGGTATGGGATCGCCTCGTCTACCCGGCGATCACACGGGTGTTCCGCCTGGCGAGGGGCGCCTCGGGCGGGGACGTGTCGATCTCCGAGAACACGGGATCGTCGGTCAGCTATCCGGCCGTCCCGAACCCGCTGCCGCTGGTCGTGGATTTGGGCAATCGCGATCGCGTGACCGCCTCGCAGAAATACTACGTGCACGTGGTCACCACACTCGGCACCCTTGCCGAACGCGAAGTGGACGCCGCCGGCGACGCTGTCTTCGGGAAGGAATCGGAGGCCAACGGTCTCGGCTCGCTCGGCCGTCTGGTATTTCGCACGGTGCTGCAGGTGAGCGACTACATGCAGAGCGTCAGCGCAGAGACCCGAAGCCGAAAGATGTCGGGTAGCGATTTGCTCAAGTAGGGGCCGACCAATGTGTCGGCCCCGGGCGGACCCGCGGGTCCGCCCCTACTCCTCCCGCAACGCGACCAACGGATCGACGCGGCTCGCTCGCAGCGCCGGCACGAAACTCGCGGCGACGGCAATCACGGTCAGCAGCGTCGCCGCGCCCACGAACGTTGCGACGTCGGTCGGGCTGGTATCGAACAGGAGAGCGGACAGCACGCGCGTCACGGCCAGCGACAGCGCCAGGCCGGCAGCGAGGCCGAGCCCGGCCAGCCGCAATCCCTGATTGAGCACGTCGGCGATCACATCGCGTCCGGTCGCGCCGAGCGCCATCCGCACGCCGATCTCACGACGGCGCTGCGACACGATGAACGCCAGTACGCCATAGAGACCCACCGCAGCGAGCAGCACCGCGACTGTCCCGAACGCACTGAAGAGCGTCACGCTGAATCGCCGCCGCTGCAGCGACCGGGAGAGTTGCTCGTCCATCGTCAGGATCGCGCCGACCGGCTGGTCCTTGTCGACGCGCCAGACCGCCGCGCGCACCAGATTGCCCAGCGAGTCTGCGGTGGCCGTGGTCTTCATGACGAACACCATGGATGGGAACGCGTCCTGGCGATAAGGGACATACACTGTCGGCTGGATTGGCGATTCGAGCGACGCGGAGTGCACGTCGCCGACCACGCCGATGACCGTGTACTCGGGTCCGAGTGACTGGATTTGGAAATGCCGTCCGATCGGGTCGCGCCCCGGCCACCACGCATGGGCTGCGGATTGGCTCAGGATGGCGACGAAGGCGCGGTCCTCACGATCGGCATCCGAGAAGGGGCGTCCGCGCATGAACGGAATGCTCATGGCCGCGAAGTAGTCCGGTGACGCCGTGCGGTAGTCGGCGCTCGGTTGTGCGTTCGCAGATAGTTCCTTGATGCTGAGGCCGCGAGTGCTGTTGCCGGGGAGCAGCGGTAACCGGCTGACCGCGCCGACCAGCCGAATCCCTGGAAGCTGTCGCAATTCCTGAACCGTGCGCTCCCACAATTCCGCACGCCGCGTCTGGTTTGGATACCGGTTTGCCGCGGGTGCGATGCTGACGGTGAGAACGCCGTCGGGATTGAATCCGCTGGGCACGCGCTGCAGTTGGACGAAGCTTCGTACAATGAGCCCGGCCGCCACGAGCAGCACCATCGACAGCGCGATTTCGGCGGCCACGAGGGCGGCACGAATGCGCCGTTGTCGCCCGGCGACCCCGCCGCGCGCCGACTGCTTCAGATCGTCGCTGACGCTCATGTTGCTCAACTGCCGCGCGGGCGCCAGGCCGAACAGCAAACCGGACAGAGTCGATACCGCGAGTCCGAAGAGGAGCACCTGACGGTCGATCGCGACGTCGCCGGCGACCGTCAAGTCGGACGGGCTCAACGCGACCAATCCGGGGACGAGCCACATCGCCACCAGCACGCCGGCTCCGCCGCCGAGCGCTGCCAGGAGCAGGCTTTCCGTGAGGAGCTGCGCGACGATGCGTCCGCGTGTCGCGCCGAGGGCAACGCGCAGCGAGATCTCCTGCTGCCGTGCCGAGGCGCGTGCCATCAGGAGCCCGGAGACATTCGCCGTCGCGATCAGCAGCAAAAGACCGACGGCGGCAAAGAGAAGAAGTGTGGTCGACTGCACGTCGCTCTCGACGATATCGTCGCGGAGTGGAAGAAGCGACGCGCCGACGTTCTGATTCGTGGCGGGGAAGTCGTGTTCCATGCCCGCCGCGACCGTGTCCATATCGGCTGCGGCTCGGGGCAAGGTCACACCCGGCTTCAACCGCGCGAGCGTCAAAAAGTACGAATGGCCGCGCTGGGCGCTCGGGTCCTTCTCAGGCGGTAACTGCGGATCGTCGGGCACCGGCCAATGAGGCGTGATCCAGGCCCTGGATTTCCCCGGGTATTCGACGTCAGGTGGCATCACGCCGATAACGGTGTAGGGTTGATCGTCGAACGTCGCCGTTTGGCCGATCGCCGCCCGCCGGCCGCCGAACTGTTCGCGCCACAGCGCGTCGCTCAAGACCACAACGCGCGGCGCGCCATGCACCTCGTCGGAAGCGGTGAACGTCCGCCCCAGCATCGGCCTCACTTCCAGCACGTCGAAGAAATTCGCCGTGACCATTGCCGCGCGGCGCCGCTCGGGATGATCGCCCGACGAAAACGTGAGGCTGGTGCCTTCAAAACCGGCCAGGCCTGTGAAGCTGTGGTTCCGCGCGCGCCAATCGAGAAAATTCGCCGGCGCGGCGTGGCCGAATGACTGCCGTGTCTGCCGGTTGGTCTCGCCGATCAGCACGAGCTCGCTCGCTCGAGGATAGGGCAGCGGTCGAAGCATCGTCGCGTTGACCACGCTGAAGATCGCGGCATTCGCCCCGACGCCGATGGCGATCGTAAGAATCGCGATCACAACGAACCCCGGCGACCGCATGAACATGCGCCCGGCGTACCGGGCGTCCTGCCAGAGTCGCTCGATCACTGGGCCCTCAACGCTTCGACGGGTGGAATGCGCGAGGCTCGCCGTGCCGGCAGATAACTCGCGAGCAGCGCCGCGGCCCCAAGGACGCCGACGACGGCGCCGAACGTCACCGGGTCGGTGCCGGTGGTCTGATAGAGCAGCGTCACGATCGCCCGGCTCAATCCCAGCGCCAGCACCACGCCAATCGTCAGTCCCACGACGGCGAGGCGAAGGCCGTCGAGCACGATCATCGTCAGCACATCGCCCATCGTGGCGCCCAATGCGAGCCGGATACCGATCTCGGACGTGCGTTGGCTGACCGCGTAGGACATCACGCCGTAGATGCCGATCGCGGCGAGCGCCAGCGCGAGGTTCGCGAAAACCGCGAGCAGCGTCGAGCTGAAGCGTGCCTGGGCCAGCGACTTCGCCACCCATTGGTTCATCGTCCGCACTTCGGCGACTGGCTGATCCTTGTCGAGCGTTCGGATGGCCCGCTCCACACTCGAGGCGAACGACGACGGCTCTTCGGCGGTGCGGACCGTGAAGGTCATCCCCGAATAGGCCAGCTGCGGGTGCGGCCAGTACGTCGTCGGGTGCGGCTCGGTCGTGAAGTCGGAGAACTTGACGTCGCCGACGATGCCGATGATCTCGGTGGGAACGTTGGGACGGGTCATCTCGATGACGAGACGCTTGCCGAGTGCGTCGCCCTGCGGGAAGTACTTGCGGGCCAGCGATTCGCTGACGATCACGACGTTCGACTTCTCCTGCATCTCGCGCTCGCTGAAGAAGCGGCCGCTCTTGAGCGGCACGTCCATCGTGCGGAAATAGCCGTCGTCGCAGACGCTGACGTCCACGACGTAATCGTGACCCGGCGGCGGCGGCGGCTGACCTTCGATGGTGAACCCGGTCCCGGCGCCCAGGCCGGTGAGCGGCAGGTAGCTGATCGCGCCGGCTGATTGAACACCCGGGACCTCCTGGATGCGCGCGATCGCCTCGCGGAAGAAGCGGATGCGCTGCGCCTCGTCGCGGTATTTCGTGCCCGGCAACTGTAGCCTCATCGTCAGCACGTTGCTCGTGTTGTAGCCGGGGTTGACGCGCCGCAAGGATCCGAAGCTGCGCAGCATCAGCCCTGCGCCGACGAGCAGGACCACCGCGAGCGCGATCTCGGCGACCACGAATGTCTGGCGCAGCCGGCGATGGCGGATTCCGGCGCCGACCTGGCGCGCGCCATCCTTCAGTGCTTCCTGAATATCGGCTCGCGAGCCTTCGAATGCGGGGGCGAGTCCACACACGATGGCAGTCAGGAGCGAGACGCTCGCCGTGAACAGCAGCACGGGATAGCTCAGGCTGACGGCGAGCGTCTCGCTCCT
>WNFX01018920.1_pt1 | contig 11794 bp, 10 predicted proteins | sample 5400111 | NCBI WGS metagenome assembly WNFX01 (sample SAMN13153363, study PRJNA577476) | soil metagenome | isolation source: 40 cm soil or saprolite under grassland replicate 1 | place: USA:California | collected 2016-06-15
CGATGATGAAGGGAAAGCCGGCGTATGTCGCAGGGCGTCTCTGAAGAGTAGTCACGAAGGCAGAGCCGGTCTCAATTTCCTGATCCGTTATTCCAAGTTCCTTCTTTATCCCCGTTTCCATTAGGTCTTCGCCAAGAGGCGAGAGACAGGTGGGATCTGGAGAGAGAAAGCCATCGTAGTTCTTCATCGCGTTGACTAGCTTTACCATGTCTTGCGCGGACAGGTTTCTAGGATTCTTCTTTTGTCCGAGGCTTGCGAACTGGAGGAATTTGCGGGCTGTGGTCTCTCCTATTCTCTGGAAGTTCTTTCGCATGAACTCCTGCACGCTCTTAGCATTGGTCAGCTTCAGCATTCGTTGCACAGTTTCAACATCGACTCCATGTGGGTGAGGAGAGGTTTCAGTGGGTGCCGGTGGTACCCTTGTGGTGCCACGCAGAAACTTGTAGAGCCTTCCTCTTGGATCTACGAACGTAATGTTCGCGTACGGAACTATGATGGCTGTCTGTTTGAAGTATTCGAGAATCCTAGGCATGGCCCTTGAATAATCAGCCTCTGTCTTGAACTCGATAATGGTGCCCTGCCAGTGAGGCTTGTTGGTCCGAGTCTTATTCTTGATAATGACGGGCTTGTTCTGTTGGATATCAATCCGAAGAATTACCTCAGCTATCCGAGATTTGGATCCAGTGCTAGAGGTGATGGCAGCCTCAGAATGCGTGGTAATCTGTCCATAGAGCAGAGCCATTTTCCCGCCAAGGCCAAAGGTACCCCTCGTCTGCCGGAGTTTGTATTTCGAACCATAGAGCACTTGACCGAAAGCGGATGGGATTACATTTGATGGGATCCCAATGCCGTTGTCCTCAACTCTCACTATGTAAGTGCCGGGGCCGTCCAGAGGACCGGACTCATGGGACAATCGTACGTAAATATCAGGAGGAATTCCTCCTGTCTCGCAGGCGTCTAGCGAATTTTCCACAAGTTCGCGAATCGTAGAGTATATTGATCTTGACGGGCTTGTGAATCCTGCGATGTCTCGGTTTCGATAGAAAAAGTCGGCGGCGCTGATTTCTTGGAAGACCTCGGCCACTGTCATGGGGCCCAATCCGTGAGGTCCGCGTCGGTCATGGTTTCTTTGCTGTAGGCACTTGGCCTTCCCAGAGTCCTAAAGCTTTCTCCTTCTTAATTTCCTGTCGTCTCCTTCTTAGGAACTTGTAGACTGTCCCGTGCTGTCGGCCCTTGATCAATTTCTCCAGAGCATCTTTCGCCATCGTGACCGCTTCGTAGCCGCCAATTATTGACACGGTATGCCCGCTGACGGAGATGGCGGTCCCGGTGAGTTCTTCGAGGATCCTCCGGGTCTTGCCTTCTCTGCCGATGATTCTGCCATCAACTCTTCGAATCTCAGCCTCGTTCTTGCCGAAGAAGTCGTGAAGGTCAATAATATCCAATGTATTGTCCTCGCTGAAGAGCCTGAAGGCTCGTTCGGGTGAGAACCCTCTTCCAATTGCGAGAACTATATCCTTAGCTTGAAGCGCTCCCGATGGATCGGGAGCATCAGGCTTCACTCCAATCTCCACGGCACCGGATGGACTGTCTATCTTGAGGTCCACGAACAGCTTGTCTTCGATCGTTGATTTTACGGTGCCACCTGAACCAACTAGTACTCCCACCCTATCCTTCGGTATTACGGCGGTCATCCTTGTCTCGGCCAATTTCTATCGCGCTCCTATGACCCTTGCTGGAGATTGAGTTCTGACGTTAAGGCCTTCAAAATAATGGTTGATGTTCTCGATATCTCTTTCGAGGAAAGCTCGGGCCTCGGGGTGTTCCGTGGTGGGACCAGTTTCGCCTTATCGTACATTTGCTTGATCAGCTCGATGATTTTCTTGTACCAATCCGCCGCCGCTTGAAGACGCACCTCTCTGAGGACTGGAGCAGGGATTCCATCTTTCCCGATAAATCCGAGAATCAGAACGTTCTTCTCCACATGGATTGGTTTCGGAACGGATATTCCTGCATGGTCTGCTAGTTCTAGGTTCTTGTACTCTTTCGATGCCCATTGATCCACGAGAGATGTTGTGTCATGTGGAATATCCTTGAACCGAGGATCTCCTCGGATGTACTTCAACCGGCCGTGCCGAAATATGTTTGATGTGGTTAGGAAAATCTTCACAGCTACTTCTTCTCCCTTCGGGTCTATCCCGTGGTAGATCTTGCTCTCTTTTCCCGATTTCATCGCGCCGTGGAGTTCTTTCAAGATCCCAGTGTTCAGCATCTTGAGAACAGTCATTATTGTTCGTCGATCAAAGACTTCTTCGAGCGATTCGGTATCCTCGCTCCACTTTATTCTCACTCTGCGTTCTCTGTCGTACCGGACCTCTCGCCGTCTGACATTTTCGTCGACTTTGTCGCTCAAGGAGACCCGGTCGTTTCTACAGAAGGCTAAGAGGATATCTACTGCAGCACAGGTCCGGTTTAACTCACCCGGGGTTCGAGTCCCTAACGTTCTTGGGTCGATTGTATCCTGCAAATCGATAAAGCACATAGCGGGTTCTCGGTCTGAATGCAGCTTTTTGCGCACCTAAGCTTGTTTAGGATCATAACATGATATTGTCATATTCTTCCCCGGAAGCCATTTTCGAAGCTATTGCAAAGCCTTAAATTAACAACGGAGCGCAAATGAGCCCTTCTAACGAAACACCTTGGCAGAAGAGAAGCTATTCGTTCGAAAGGCGACTGGCCTTGTCAGAGAAATTGGAGCTATTACGGCAATAATTATCGTGATGGCGAACACGATAGGTTTAGGCTGGCAGAAGAGAGTCTTTCAGTTTACAGGAAAGGCTCCGCTACCGGAGAACCAATTTCTGGCAGGGATTCCGCCGATGACAATGGCCTTCATCCTAGGGGGCATCGCCATACTTCTCTCCGTTTTGGCTGTATCAGTCTTGGCCGCCGCGATGCCCAGGTCTGGTGGCGGCTACGTCGTCATCTCTAGAATCATAGGTCCGGTATGGGGATTCCTGGGATCATGGCTTGAATTTTTCAGCATCGCATGGTCGTTCGGAATCATCGCGGTTGCTGTGTTTGAGGGCATCTACCAAATAATGGGACCAATCGCCTTCGGCATTAGTTTTGGAACCCCGGCAGGAATTGATTCGCACGTTTTCCTATTCATCGTCGGTCTCGTCTTGGTTGCGGCATTTACCTTTGTCGGTATTTTCGGCGTGAAACTGGCTGGCATTCTGCTCCAAGCGATGTTCTGGGTTCCCACAATTCTCACATTCTACGTTTTTGGACTCTTGAGTCAGGCGACTACGAGCACAGTCACGACCGGTATGGCCAATATCCTTGGACATGCTCCCGTGGATTATGTTAACGCGGCTTTGGCCCAGGGAATGGACGCCAAGGCAGCCACAGTGGGTGGATACTGGGGGGCGGTTTCGACTGCTCTTGTCGGAGCGTACTTTGCGTATATTGGATATGCGGCTTCAACGTTCGTAGCTGGGGAGATTAAGCAGGCTAACAAGTCACTTCCCAAGACTCTGGTATTCGCTTCGGTTCTAATAATAGCACTCTACGTAGGCATCTCCTTGGTTGCAGGCGGTGCGGTCAGAGGAGTTGCGTCTACGACGCTGGCAAATGGAAACACATATTCTCTTTTCTCGGCGTGGAGTTACCTCTCCTATGGTGCTGGAGACCTGACAACTGCTGGTCTCCCTACCGTGCAGTTGTGGACTACGACAGTGGCGGGACTCACTGGTAGTGCAATCGGACTGGGTTCTGTAAACGTCCTTCTGGTAGTATTCGGGGTCTTTTGGATCGCAAATGACATCCCCCCGTTCATCTTGACAGCATCAAGAATACTATTTGCAATGTCTTTCGATCGGGTTCTTCCTACTCCGCTTGCGAACATTAATGATCGATTCCATTCCCCCGTGAATGCGGTCATTCTCACAGGAATCGTTGCCATCTTGGGCTGCTTCTCTGAATCAGGTGTAGTGGATAACGGGAAAGCTTGGAACTTGGGTGGAAACACCGTGCTGAGTTCGATCCTAGGTAGCAGTGGCGGAGTCGCAATAACTGACATTCAAGATTCCCTCTTCTTCACGCTCTTCACTCTTTCTCTGGTGATCCTTCCTTTGAGAGCCAGCAGGCGGCAAATCTTCGACACCGCCCCTTACAAGCCTGGTGGGAAGTGGGGGATGGTAGCACTTGGAATGGCGGGGTTCATCGCCAACCTCTTCGTGGACTACGAATTCGCCGTTGCGCCTGGAGGAGACTTCGGATTAGCAACTGTCAATTGGTCATCGTCGACGCTGTTTTTTGACATCTTTCCGCTCTTCTTCATGATCATACTGGCCGTCGTAGGTGTGGTCATATACTTCTACCATAGGACGCGTCGTGGGATCAATTACTCAACCATCTTCGCTCAAATCCCGCCCGAATAAACAGTAGCCCGGATTTTCTTGCCACCGGGCGACTATTTCCAACTTCGAGACAAGATTGATGTCCACGAGGTTCGAGTGAACCAGGGCTAGTCGATCGGATTATTTCCCTCGGAAATCCTAGTCTCTAGGCAGATCCAGTATTTGTCAGGAAACATGTCGGTTGTCGACATTTTGGAAGCTAGCCTCATTCGTGGCGGCGCTCGTTGGATGGCTGACCTTAACGAGTTCTTCAGGGACTACCGAATCGATGAAACAACTTTCGCAATCTATGCGAAGGGTAGTACGAGGAACAAGGGTTTGCTCCTATCAAGGTTCTTCGCTTGGACCGTGCTTCCCGACTATTTGGTCTCATTTTTCTGTGTCACGGAGGGCAACGCTCTTCTGACTACTGATAAGATTAGGTCGCGAATTGACTCGGTCAATAGAATCAGTAAGAATGAAGAGTTGAAATGGGCATGGTTGATTATCCTTTCGGATAGAGAGTTGCCTGCACAGGCGGTGTCTTTTGTGTCTCGGTACGACAGACAGGAACTCGGGCTTGCTGTCGCTAGCACCTCATCGCGTCAAGTCGTTCTCAGCAATAATCAAGTTGGACGAAGCATCGGAAGGCAACTGAACCTCCGAAAGGCTCTTGGGAGTAACAAGACTTGGAAAAGCTGACGAAGATCCAGCTGTCGGTGTTGGCATCCTACAGCATGCCATTTGTTCTGTTATCCGCGTTCATCATCAACGGGCTTCTAACGACTCTTCAGATAACTGGTGGAAGTCTAAGGCTTGTGATTCTTGGCGCAGCGTTTCCTGCTGGATTCATTATGGGGCGATTCATCTATTCGAGGAGGTCTCATGTCGAGATCACCTTTGACGATTCGGCCTTCCGCTTGGTCAAAGGCTCGAGAGAGGTGGTTAGCGGCTTTTGGAGAAACTATCAACTAGTATCGTTGGTGCTTGACAAACTAGGAAAGCCTAACTTGAGACTCTACAAGTTCGCGGGAGGGGAATACGTTGACCTTCCGATCTCCAAGACAAATGCAGAACCTCAGCGCTTCCGGAATCATGTACAATCGTTGATCTCTGCACAGAAAACCACGAGGTCTAGCCCTCAAGTCGTTGAAGCCGTTTGACTTTACCGTCCTCGAGTTCGATAATGTAGGCTCGGAGGATTCCCTCGGAATACTCGCTTCCGGGATTAATGCACTGTGTTCTCCCTATTTTCACTAATCCAGGGCTTTCATGAATATGACCGTGGAGTCCAAGGAGGGGTTGGTATTTCTCGATGACCTTTCTTACGGACTTAGATCCCACAGGTATGAACGCGGGCCGTCCCCCCTCATAGACCGGCCGGAGAGTTGCATCGAGTTTGGGAGCCATATCGATAGTTGAGTTGTATGGGGGCACGTGGAAGCAGAAGCACGATGTCTCGACGGATTTCAACTGTGACACGGTCTTCTCCAACTTCTCCAAAAGCTGTTCTTCGGTGCACTCCCGTGGGCTGTTCCATGGGGTGGGGTTCGACCAACCAACGCAGGCTGCCTCGTGAAACTCATCGAAGTTAACAACTGATTCCTCTGCGAAGGCAACGTTCCGGGAATTCTTCAATACGTCGTCAAGAACGAACTTATCGTCGTTTCCCGGGTGTATGATGACTCTTGTGTCGGGGGCTTTCTTTGGTATGAGAGTCAGCCAGTCTTTCACCATCTCCACCTCCAAATCCTCGAAGACTTTCTCGACATATTCCTGATCCTTGCTCAGCTTTTCAACTTCAGCCCTGGAGCAGACGTAGGGGAGGTAGCAGTTCTCACGAATTCGCTTCTTGAGGTCGGGAAGACCTTCCTCTGGGATTTTCACTTGTTTGCCGAGAAAGTCGGCTGAGTAACCGCCTTCAGGTTCACGTACAATGGGAACCAACACTTTGCTCGTCATGTCTCCTCCCATCAACAAGACATTTGCCTTGAACATGGACGCGGAGTTCAGGAACTTTCTCCAAACGACGTCGCTTCCATGGAAATCTGAGGAGAAGATTATTCTGGTCTTGGACAAACTCTAGGAGGGGAGAACTTTAATCCTTTAAATCCTCTAGGGTAATTGTTGGGGTAGTATCTCGGGTTATACGAAATTTAAGTACGAAACGAGACCGATGTTCCTTGCTTAGGGTGGAAGAAGCTACCTACTCATGCAATCAGCAATATCTGATGAAGCGAAGCGAATATTGGACGAGGCGAGGGAAAGGGGGATCATTCTAAGGCTCTTCGGCGGAGTTGCCGTAAAGTATCATTGTCCAAGTGCAACTCACAGGTCTCTCCATAGATCCTACCCTGACCTAGATTTCTTTGGAAGGGGAAAACAAGGTAGGGAAATCAGGAAACTTTTCTTGGATCTGGGCTATGAGCCTAACCAAAGGTTCAACGCTCTGCATGGCGTCACTAGGTTGATCTTTGAAGACGCAAAGAATCAGAGGGTCGTGGACATTTTCCTGGATGTTTTTAGAATGTGCCATACTCTTCATCTCGGCGATCGTCTTTCCCTCGACGAATACACCATACCCATCACCGACTTGTTGCTGACGAAACTACAGGTGGTTGAGATTAATGAGAAGGATATCCGAGACCTAATCGCGATTCTGAAAGACCATGATGTAGTCAATGAAATCGCTTCAGGAGATAAGGAAGTAATTGATGCTGGCTATGTCTCGCGCCTGTGTGCAGACGATTGGGGATTGTGCAAGACTATCTCGTTGACATTGGGGAAACTTCTATCCTTCCTTCCAAAATACGAACTGGAACCTGAAACCAAACAGATTCTCGAAAGCCGAATCAACAAGCTCCTTCACGCAATTGAGACCGTTCCGAAGTCGTTCAAGTGGAAGCTGCGTGACAAGGTAGGGGAGAAGAAGCGCTGGTACGACCTCCCGGAAGTCCCCATTCGGACTGAATCCGTTTCTTCAGCGTGACAGCTGAAGGTTGAAGGGTTTACCTTCCCTCAACACTTGAGGAGGCGCGTTATCTTTCCACTTGCTCAGCCAGGATAATTCGTCCCTCTGCTCCCTCAAGTCGTCTGGAAGTTGTCGATGGGACAAGCCAGGATGTCCATCAATCGTCTCTTCAACACGACTACCCAGACTGATCAAAGCAAGCCTTCCCGGATAAGGGTAACTATGGGCTCGAGAACACGATCTCAGTTCACAGTTTGATTCGCTTCCGACTCCATATCAAGCCTCTACGGGCGTCCAGTCGCTAGGTATGTGAATCCTGCTTCCTCGCACTCCTTTCGAGTCCGAAGATTTCTTGTATCGTAGAGAATAGGACGATTGCTCATAAGACCCCTTATTTTCAAAAGATCAACATTTCGAAACGCATCATGCGCCGTTGCTATGATGAGTGCGTCCGCGTCTCGGACGGACTCGGTTTCTGAGCTAGTTGATTCGTACACTTTCGCTCCCATAGTCATGCGTGGAACGTAGGGGTCAAAGACCCTAATCTTTGCTCGGGATTGTCTGAGCAGTTTAAGGAGTTCTAAGCTCGGGCTTCTTCGAGTATCTTTGACCTCGCCCTTGTATGCTAGACCCCAGACCACCACCGTAGCGTTTGGTAAACTCTTCTTGCTTGCTTTGAGCGCGGTGGCCAACCGTTCAATAGTGTGGACGGGCATCATTTTGTTTACTGCTTTGGACGCGGATACCAAGCGCAGTGCGAATCCGGCCTGTTTTGCTTTGAAGACGAGATAGAATGGGTCCTTCGGAATGCAGTGACCGCCAACTCCTGGACCAGGATAGTGTGGCATGAATCCGAATGGTTTTGTCGCCGCCGCGTTGATCGCCTCGATAAAGTCGACCCCCAAGGTCTCATGAAGAACCGCCAGCTCGTTTACCAACGCGATGTTCACGTAGCGGAATATGTTCTCAAGCATCTTTGTCGCCTCAGCGACCGAAGGACTGCCAACTGTGACCACAGGGGCATCCAATATCGCCTTGTAGAATTCAGAACCGAGTTGAGTTGATCCGTCGTTGATTCCACCCACTACTTTTGGAATATTTCTTACCCCGAACTTTGCATTACCGTAGTCTATTCGTTCGGGGGAATAGACGAGAGCGAAATCTCTGTCAGGTTTCCTTCCTTTTCGTTCCAGCAGGGGTTGGAATATGTCTGAAGTGGTCCCCGGAAAACTGGTGCTCTCAACGATGATGAGCTTGAACCCCGCAATGTCTTTCGACAAGTTCTTTGCGACCGATCGAAGAAAGGACAGGTCCGGCTCGCCCTTGCCGTTGAGAGGGGTTGGCACACACACGATCACGATATCGGAACCGTTGGCCCCTTCGGACAGGCTCTCCGTGGCACTGATCGATCCAGCCCTTACAAGCCCGGGCAGATGTTTCTCGCTGTAAGCATCTTCCACATAGCATATGCCCTTGTTGATCATGGCTACTTTGTCTCTTTCGACATCGACACCGGTTACGTCAAAGCCAGCTTGGGCAGAGGCGACTGCGAGTGGAACACCAACGTAACCCAGGCCAACAACACACACTTTCGCCGTCTTCGACCTTATCTTATCCGACAAGGCCGCGGTGTTTCCGTTCAACGTGTTCTCTGCTTCCCCGCTAGCTCTACCGTGCTAAGAATCTTGGCGACTGGGTCCTCCATCTTTGCTAGAAGTTGTTTTCCACTTCTCGACTGGCTTTCAAACGCCTCCGGGCGGGTTAGCATTCTTTGAACCCTGATGGAGATCTCCCGAGGCGACCTGATTGTTTCGACTAGACCGAGTCGCTCTAGATACTGGATGTAAAGGGGTTTGGGCCCTGGAAAGCAGGAAATTGAAGGGATGCCTAGGAGCGCAGCCTCCACAGTCATTGTGCCCCCCGATCCAACAAAAGCCGACGAATACGAAAGCAGGCTAGTAGCATCTACAATCCTGTCAACCACGGTAACCTTTTCGCCAAATCGCTTTCTTATCACGGGAGCTTGCATTCCGTATCTTGTCGAGACAACCACTTGGCAATCCAATCCCCGCCTATACAGCTCGTCGATGATTGGTAGAACCACAGGCTCCTTGTCGCTGGATTTCCCCATCAGATAAGATGCAAATGCTTCCTCTGTTCGGAAAACAACAATTGGCCGATCCTTCTTCAAGTCCAATTGTCTTAGAACCCTGTCGTCGGGATGATGACGTTTGAGCCAAGCTGCTGGGTCCAAAGCTCTGTAAAGCACGACTCTCCTCATAGGTCCGCCGAACTCTTCCCAAACGGATCGACCGATGATCCATGGACAGCATAGGTAAGTTGTCAGAGGTATTGTCAACCTTGCCACCATCCAAGAGTGTGGCGAATCATTTGCCGCAACGTGTGGTATCCCAAGGCCGAATGCAACCCGAGATGCCTCGACTGATGAGAAGGAGACAGCCAGGTTAGGCTTCCACTTCTGAATCAGGTTCGCGAGCTTTGTTACTCTCTCGGCGCTCGCGGTGAGTTTTCCAAAAGCGGTTCCCCCGCCGTGGGTTCCCACTACAGAGAATCGCAGTTTCTTCAGCTTGAGAGTTTGTTCGGCTTCACGGTAGACACGGGTTGTGATCAACGCATCATGTCCTCTCCGCCTTAGCGCGCGGTATAGTGGCTCGAAAAAGAGCGCCTGTTTCGGTGTGAGAACTTCAATCCAGACTTTCATAATCTATTTTCCGAGCAGTCACCGAAGACCAAACGACAAGTAGATAAAAGATGCAAATAATTTGAGCTTCTAACTATTTCTATGAGGAGGGCTAACACCATTCGCGCTAACTGGCTATTACTGCCATCTCGTGAGGATGGCAACTTCCTCCTGTCAGACCGGCAGGATTGTAACAGATTCGTATCAATTCGTTAACCTACACGTCCAAGGATTACCGACTCCCGCAAAATTATGGGTGGTTCCGCACGAACAATCAAGTTTCCGAATCTAGGGTTGCTATCATCGGAGACCAGCCAGAAGCACTCCTACTTTCAACCCTCTTTGCTGAGGCTGGACAACCCAACCTCCTCGCAGGACATTTCGACGAAGCCAAGACGAGGAGAACGCAAACGGGTGGGCTAGGCGAGGCGAGATGGTTGCTTGGAATTCATCGGAAAGCGGGAACTATAACCCTAGTGTCAAATGTCGAGGAACTCTCGACAATTCCGCCCTCGGTTGTTGTTCTAACCGGACACGCCATAAGTCAGAGGGAGCTCAGCGAGCTTGAGAGGACCACTCGAACCCTTTGCAGGTTTCTTCCTCAGGGAGCAAGCCTAACGTTTACAGGGTTGTGCCGGCCGAACTTCACCAGTACAATTCTTCGAGAAATGATCGAGAAACATAGCGGCCATGCAGTTGGCAGAGACTTTCACCTGAGCTACATGCCTTTGTTTTGGGGCGGTGAGACGCTTCAGAAATTCAAAGAGAAACCGAAACTCGTCGCGGGAACCGGGTCAAGCACACCCTCGTTAGCACAGGAAATCTTTCTCTCAATATTTCCTTCCATTAGTACCAGCACAAAGCTTAGCGCAGCCGAGGCGGCCGGACTATTCGGACCGATTTATCGAGATGTCTTGCGAGCATTGGAGTTCGAACTTGCAAGCCTTTGCGAAGCCGATGATGTGGACTATTCCGAGGCTCTCGATCTCTGCAAACAATTTGGAACCGACAACTTGGGGATCCCTAGGACCTTCGTGGCTAGAGATGCCGTTGCAAGCAGCATCGCTATCAGCAGCATGGGCGGACGAGGAAGCATGGGAGTAGTTAGGGCAGCTCGACGCATCAACGAGGCGGGGGAGCAAAAAGTGCTGGAGTTGATCAAGAACGCCCTGTCTCTTTGCGGAAAACGCATCCGCCATTCCAGAATTGCAATCTTGGGTTTTAGTGGGCTGGAGTCTCCCCGAGATCCAAAGCCCAGTCCACCACCGATCATCCAGACACTTGAAAGGAGAGGGGCGGTACTCTCTGTATATCCTGGCAGCGACAATAGGTGGTTCGAAGCCGGAGTCCTAGGCGATGGCGTTAGGATAGAGAACACGCCGTTGAGGGCTGCTTCAAAGACAAGCTGCGCTCTGGTAGCGTTGGACAGGTCGGACTTTGGACAAATAAGTCCGCAGAAATTGGCCTCGGAAATGAGCCGTCCGGGGGCAATATGCGATCTGTCAAGAGTTCTGGAAGCTTCAAATGTGGAGAGAGCAGGCCTCTTCTATACTTCGATTGGAAGAGGCAGCTCGGGGACATGAAACGTGTCGGCGCTGGCGTTATAGGAACCGGATTCTGGGGCGAGAATCAAGTACGAGTCCTCCGCCAAAATCCCAAATGCAATCTTATCGGAATCTGCGACTCTAATCGCGAGAGAGCAAAACAGGTTGGCTCGAA
>WNFX01005852.1_pt1 | contig 11793 bp, 7 predicted proteins | sample 5400111 | NCBI WGS metagenome assembly WNFX01 (sample SAMN13153363, study PRJNA577476) | soil metagenome | isolation source: 40 cm soil or saprolite under grassland replicate 1 | place: USA:California | collected 2016-06-15
AAGTCTACCGCCTGCGCTGCAAGATTCTGGAGCGATTGCTCCACAATGTTGATCAACTTCGTTGGCGGCCTACCCTGGTCCAGGGAGTTCGATGAGGTCATGACGAATATGATGCATGAGTGACAAAAGAGCTGGATTGTACGTTCTACTTTTATAGCAAACTCAGCTTTTTTCCTACTTAATGTCTCAAAGGAGAAGCGCATGCTTCATTTCATCATTCACAGTACTGTCCTCGCAGATGGCATCACTATCAGGTTTGGCAATAATGCCTGGACTTTTAGCAGCAATTTCATCGTGTACCTGATCGTTGGGGCGGTTGTCGGACTTGTTGCCGAATTCCTCGTTGGCTGGAGGCTCCCGTTTGGAATCTTCGGCGCGATCGTCGCTGGCCTTATAGGTGTCTGGTTGATGACACAGGTCATTGTTCTGACTGGTGTTGGCGATATCACGGTTGCTGGCGTCCCCATCCTCAGGGCGTTGATTGGTGCAATTATACTGGTAGCGCTCTGGCACATGTTGACCTACCGGACGTGGCGTCCCCGCCGCCGTTATTACCAAGGTCGTTATAGAGAATAGCGCCTATAGTGGGTTCACTTGCTATCATCGGCGAAGACCGTGTCACCGACGCGTAATGTTAAGTTGTTTTGCTGTCCTTCCAGGCGGGCGTAAAAGCCACGTGTGCCGCCATCGAGAAACTGTAGTGTTTCCTTGAGCGGTTACTTTCCAACGACATCACGCAGCTCGTTTACGACCTGCTCCAATTGTGCCGCAGCCTTGGTGGCCGAAGTAGCTCCCGTTGCTAACTGCTCGTTAACCTGTGTCGTCACTTTGAGCGCTGTAGACAATCTCTGGTTACTGGTGGTTTGATATTGCGCCGCATTTTCGATATACTGTGCCGTTCTGGTCATCTGTGTCAAAGCCTCTTTAGCCGTGCGTTCGTCAAGTTGATGCCAGTGATTAGCTAATTCTGTGCCATAGTCGTTCATGCGGTGTGCTGCGACCCTGGTGGCGTCAGTATAATATTGAACGGACTTTAGGCCTACCTGTGATGAATCTACCACCCACGTCTGTTCGGTGGCTGCGCTCTGCTGCCTGGTTGCCAGTATTTTCAGGGCCTCACTATTACCGCGCAGGTACTCGACAGATTTCAGGATAGGACGTGTGATGCGTCGCCCAACGCCTACTCCAACGAGCGCGGCGATCACCAGCACGGCAGCGGCAATACCAATGGTAATGAACAACTGCTGGTTAGCTACTGCCGTCACGGTGCTGAACGGACTGAGGACGAAGTAGGTCCAGGGAACAATTTTCGAGTTTTGCCGGACCACTTGAAACGTCTCGCTTTGCTGCGCAGGCGTCATTTGAAATGTTTGTGGTTGATTGTCACCTGCCTGGGTTTGCGCAAGGGTCTCATCAGCAATAACCGGGACTGGTTGCTGCGTGCCAAAGCGTTTTTCGCCCGAAATCAGTGACTGTGCCTGCGGTGAAACCGGTGAAATTGCCGAGAAAAGACGCGAAGGCTCTGCGTCGGCTATGCGAACTCCATTCTCATCGAGGATGAAGGCATAACTTCCAGTGCCATTTGCCCCGCGGTCATTACCCACGATATCCCAAATGTAATCGATAAGCAAGGAAGCGCGTACGAAGCCCAGCAATTTTTTTTGCGCGGCAACGATTACGGGACTGTAAATATCAACCGAAGCCTTTTTGATTTTAGGATCGTAATAGACCGCTGAGATCAGTGACTTACCAGATGTTACTGCCTTCAGGTACGCTGGTGGCACCATAAATTGCCCGTGGGCCTGAGGAGGAGCAGGATAATACAGGCGGATTTTTCCCTGCGGATCAAAGAGAGACCAGTTTATGTAGCGATGGTCACGATAACTGCCGGCGACCAGTGCATAGATAGCATGAGTGGCGAGGTCCTGGTTTCCGGGGGGAGAAGCCATAAAAGTTTGTAATGAAGGAACCTGGGTCAGTGTCGCAGCATCCAGCGATCGTTCGGTCAAATATGTGTCAATTAACTGTGTCCTGGACCTGGCATCATTTGCCATTACGGTATTTGCCTGGGAAGTGAGAGTTGGACGTGCCAGTAGTTCGCTACTGGCAACGACAATGAGTAGCGGCAATAGGGCTGCCAGCATCAGTAGTAATGATACGCGAACCGACAGCGAGAGCCGTCCCCTGCGATGTTGCTTGAAATCTGGTTCTTGATACATGAGCTATCCATCCTTTGTAGTTCTACTATCGTTGGATGAGGCCAGCCAGTTCTAAATCATTGAGTAATCGCTGTACTTCATCCTGTTCACGACCCATCAGGCGCACTAACTCCTGGATACCACGATAACCATCTATTAACAAAAACAAATGCCGGTGGGAGCGGGAAAGCCCTATCTGATCGATCATATGCAGCGTCTCCTCAATTTGCCTGGTGCGGTTTGGTATGGTACCCCAGGGCTCGAGTCTCACAGGTGAATGTTCTTTCCAATGATTCACCCCAGCGCCTACGTTCCCGTTTTGTGATGATTTCCACTGGTCTCTGGGTGCTGGCTTTAGTGCTGTCAGACCTCCAGTTGTATTTGTTAATTTACCGGTTATGGGATTGCGGGTCGGTGCTGTCGTTTCAGCAGAAGTCGTCGGAGTAAACGCAAAGAGACAGGGGCCCCAGGTGTTAAGCCAATTGAATGCATCTATGCCAGTATATTTCCCAACCTGTGCTTCTCTCGCCTGTCCGTTGACAAACGTAATCGCACCTTCCTCGAAGGTGATGCCTTCACCCCGTTCAACTGTCAGCAAGCCAGATTTTTTCCCGAGTTGAATTACCTGGATGACGTTGGAGAGCCGATCTGTTGCCGTTTCCCGCTGATGTGGCATGAATGTACTACTCCGTCGTATGATGGGGTTCTCCTTAGAAACTGTACAAAGCTATTTAAACTGTAATTATGGTTCAGTTGTACACAAGTTATCTGATGATATCACAAAATATACCCTCTTACAAAAATGCTATGCCTTTTTGGTATGATGGCTGATTATATGTCATGTCGTGCCATGATTATCCAGCTCTATCTTTGCACTTTTGAATTGCCTACTACATGTTGTGGCAAGAGATGAGCTTCAAACACAAGATGTAGTAGACAAAGTTCTATTGAGCTGACAATAACCAAAAACTGCAAAGAAAGAGATCCAAAAAAGGAGTACTTTTTGGTAGTACAGGATACTTTTCACCCTCTTCGACCGTGCAGTACAGTATAAAAACTGTGTTATTATACGAGTAATCATCTTAGAACTTGTGCGCTTGTGTATCCCATGCTATACTTCATGGGCGTCGGTCGAGAAAATGAGTAATCATACTGGAAGCAGGGAGCTATTGTCGATGGAGCCTCGAAACCGTCCTCAATCAACAGGCCCACAGCCTGGCCGGGGGGGGCAGGGTGATAGCGCGCCGGAGGATTCACAACGGGGAACTCTCCAGCTATATTCAATTAATGAACTGGCTCGTTGTTGCTCTGATGAGACAAATAAATTCTTGCGGCAGAATGTTTCCAATGATCGCTATTGCCTGGAATTATTTCGCCGTGCCATTGTACAACGAGATGATGATGCCTGGGCCTGCATATACCAGCAGTATGCGCCGCTCGTGTTGACCTGGGTAACACAACATCAGAGCGCTGCACCTATTTTAGGGCAGGATGGCAGTGCTCCGCTCGTCAATGCCGCCTTTGCCAAATTCTCCCAGGCGCTTTCTCCCGCTAAAATGGAGAACTTCGACTCGCTGGCCGCTATTTTGAAATATCTCAAGATGTGCGTGCACAGTGTCGTGGCTGACGAGGTGCGCTCGCGGCAGTCTCGACAATATGAGGAGACATTGGAGTTAATAGAGCACGAACCGGCCTCTGATGATCCTGCTGACGATGTTGTTTCAAATATTTCCGCTCAGGGTCTGTGGCAGGTCATTCAAGAGGAACTTAATGGCGAAGATGAGCGCGTATTGATCTATCTTGCCTATATTCATGGTATGAAACCGAGTGAGATAAGTAGCCAGAATCGCAAGCTCTTTCCTACCGTGGATGATGTCTATCGTATCAAACGCAATGTTTTGGAGCGTTTACGCCGTAATCGTCGTTTACAATTGCTCTTCAAACATCAACATCCCTGAGTCAAGACATTACGTGCCCTGGAGTGAAATGCAAAAAAAGGATTGAACTTCGTTTATTGGTGTAAAGAGGACAAGAACATTCCTGGTAGAGAGCAATATGCCGGTGGCACTGGGGAGAGTCATTCACATATTGCACAGATATCTACTCTTAGCCTTGTTGGTTATGTAGTGTCATATGGCGTAAAGTGAGCTATTGCTTTTGCATAGCAACGCAAGAATGCTGGCCAAACCGTATGTCACTCAGCAGGTACCCGGTCATTTGATGCAGCGACAGTAAACAGAATACGTATATAAAGTATGAGTTCGTCATACCCATTCTTATTACATGTGCTTGCTGCATCTCAGGATCTTTGGACCTGTATCCTATGTGATCTAAAGGAAACGCTCATGGAGTGTAGTGAACCCGGTGCTATTCGTGATGAAGAACTGTTAGCGTATCTCGCGGGAGAGAAGGTACGCCCGTTCGTTGAGCAGCATATTGCGCGTTGTCAACGCTGCGCAGCTCAGCTAGCAGACTATGAACGAATAGAACTTGTGCTAACAAGCAAACTTTTCAGGTTTGATTGTCCACCTAGCCACGTGCTCGGTGAATACCAGATGGGAATGCTCAGTAAAGAACTTACTGCCGCAGTCGATAACCATCTGAGTCTGTGCTCGCTTTGCTCGGCTGAGGTGGCAACACTGGCAGAATTTCTTGAGAACGACCAGGCGCGCACTGAACCTGTTGCCGTTCCAGGTATACCTGTTCAAACCTCCTCCCCAAATAATAATCATAGTTCTGTGCCGAGTGCTAAAAGTGTCCTTGATCACCTGCAGAATACTGCTAATGCAGGCGTGCGGAGAATCATCGCGACCCTTTTGCCACCGCAACCACGCCTGGCCTATCAGCGTGATACAACACAGGTAGGGCTTTGGCCGCGCAGCTATAGCGCGGAAGATGTCAGTATCTCAATCCAGGTGGAACGAGAAGCAAGTCGTAGAGACACTTTACAATTGATAGGCTTTGTTACCCGCCAGCATGAAGCTTTGCAGTCGCTGCAGGGAACACAGGTACAACTGATACCGCAGGATGTGTCTCATGCCGCTATGCCGTTTACGCAATATATCGATGAATTGGGTAACTTTGTCTTCTCATCGATTGCTCCTGCGACATACGCATTGGAATTGCAGTTTCCCTGGAGTACCATCGTAGTCGATCAACTGCCGGTTACTCTGCAAGATTGATATGGTGATCAGTATTCTGTCTATCTTGCTATGTTAAACGCACAGGGTGTGTCATAGTAACTCATTGTGATGTATGATGTGTTAAATATGCCTAAAGATATGGAAGCAGGCGGGTAACTAGAAAGGTACGGGCGACCGCGAGAGCCGCCCGGCTGGCAATGAACGATAGGCCCGCTAAAATGCTGAACGTTTGCAATTGTCGGAAACTTGACCACTATGACACCTCAAGAATTGCTGGCCGAACTTCTACTCAAGAACGAGAGAGAAGGGTGGCAACTGCTGCAAACTTGCATGCATACCTTTGATAACTCCTCTATTGCTCTCCTGGTTGAACTCATCAAACGCGAAGCAGACCGCCAGTGGAATAGTAATGCGCAGCTATCTTTTGTGCTGGCCGGTTATATCCTTACTATTGGTGATCTAAGAAACAACAAAGCATATCACGCCCTGGGTCTAATGGCTCGCGGTGATGCCTTACGGCGCATGGATCGCGACGAGGACGCGTTACCATTTTTCGATGCCTCTGGGGAGAAATTCAAAGAGGTAGGGGATGAAGTTGGCTGGGCGCGCACCCGCATAGGAAGGATCAGCGCGTGCCTGCAACTGAATCGTACGAGCGAGGCCTTACGCGATGCCACCGCAGCACGTGAAGTTTTCATGCGCCATGGCAAACTGCTGCGCGCGGGACAGATCGATGTCAATGCCGCCATCGTCAACTACGAGTTAGGTCAATATGACCAGGCGCTGCGGCTCTTCGATCGCGCCATTGAAACCTACGCACTGCAAGGTGAAGGTGTCGAACTGAACGTTGCTCGAGCCCGCGGCAATAAAGCCATTACGCTGGCGGCTCAGGGCAAATTTCGCGAGGCTGTGACACTCCACGAGCAGGCACGTGCAACTTTTGCCGCATATGGTGGGCAGGAAGTTTCGGTAGCGCGAGAAGAACTCAATATTGCCCAGATCTACGCTTCACAGGGGCACTACAGCCAGGCACTGCTGCTCTTCAGTCGCAGTCGCACCATATTTCTACAGCATAATTTGCCATTTCAAGCAGCGGAGGTAGCCCAGCAAATATGCCTCTGCCTGGTGCGTTTGAATCGTGCTCGTGAAGCATATGAGCTCGCGGCGGAAACGGTGACTTTCTTCCGCAGGTCACCGGGGCATCGCCACAACCTGGCGTATTCGCTCATGTACCAGGCAGAGGCGGCCACGCTTGAAGGGAATTTTGGCGATGCCGATGTGATGCTCAATGAAGCCAGTATCATCCTGGAAGAGGGGGGCTTTATGGCCCTGGCATCTATTGTGCGACTACAACAGGCCGAGCTCTACTTTGCCGGGGGACAGCTCGATGCCAGCTTACGCGAGGCTCAACATGTCGCGGACGCCTTTGCCGAGCAGGAGGCTCTGCCACAATTGGCGCGAACGGCTCTTTTACAGGCACGTATTGCTGCTACTACAGGAGATATCAGCACAGCGCGGTATCTCTGCGATCATGCCCTGGACATTGCGCAAGGCCAGGGACTGCTTGATCTAAAATATCGCTGTGATTATTTGCTGGGGCAGATTGCTGAACGGAGCGGGGACCTGGATGCAGCCGCTCGTTATTATGACCGGGCGGTGCAGGGTATCGACGAAGTGCAGAATCACCTGGTGCTGGACGAGCGCACCAGTTTCCTGGAAGATAAGGGGAATATCTACCAGCGCGCTATCATCCTGGCCATCAAACGTGACAATAAAGACCAGGCCCTGATCTATGTTGAAAAGGCCAAGTCGCGTGTCATCGGCGATTACCTGCGCAACAACATCGATATTCGCCTGCGGGCGGGTGACAAGGCGGGAGAGCCCATTCTTGAAGACCTGGCAAAGCTTCGTGAAGAGCAGGCCTGGTATAGCTCAATTGTCTATGAAGCTGAAAATGAAGCGAATCTCAGCGATACTGCCATCATGCGCATACGCGCGATTGCGCCAGCGCAGGCGCGTAAAGAGATGCAACTGCGAGAGCGTCGTATTGAACACTTGCTAGAACAGATGCAACTGCGCCTGGCGGGTGACCTGGTATCTCGACAGCGCTCAAGCTGGACCAATAGTATTGTCACGACTCTCTGGCCAAAGCTCGATCAGGGCACGGCAATGCTGGAATATTACATTGCCGAGCAGGATCTCTATATTTTTCAGCTCACGCGCGAGGGGATCGATGTACACGTTGCGCAGGGGGCTATACCCAAATTAGAGCGTCTACATGCTCTCTGGCGCGTCAACCTCGATCTTGCCGCCCAGGCTGCCGGCGCACCCGACCCGGCGCAATCTTTTGCCGGCCTTGAGGAGAACAGCCTGGGTTTACTGCAAAAACTCTATGACCTGCTGCTCAGGCCCGTATCTCATGTACTCGCTTCCTGCGAGCACCTGATCGTTGTCCCCTATGGGATGCTGCATTACCTGCCCTTCCACTGTCTCTACGATGGAACACAATATGTCGTAGAGCGCTTGAATATCTCGTACCTGCCGGCTGCAGCGCTGTGGGAGATTTGCCGGCAACGTGGAGAACGTGTCGAGACCAGAAAGGCACGGCTGAGTGACTCGCTGGTGCTGGGTATATCAGACAGTGGCCGCCTGCAATTTGCTGTGCAGGAGGCGGAAGTGGTTGCCAGTCAACTGGGCGCGCGCCCGATGTTAGACAACGCTGCCACTGCCTCCCTTCTCTGGCAATATGGGGCGCGCAGCCCAATTGTACATATTGCTGCCCACGGCCTCTTTCGCCTTGATGCCCCGAACTTTTCGCACATCAAGCTGGCCGATCGTCAGCTAAGCACCATCGAAGTTTTCAACCTCGATCTCCCGTGCTGCTCCCTGGTGACACTCAGCGCTTGCGAGACGGGCCGCGCCGTTGTCGGTGGCGTCGATGAAGTAATCGGCCTGGGTCGGGGTTTCCTCTACGCAGGAGCTGCCTCCTTGCTGCCGACGCTGTGGAAAGTGGATGATGCCAGCAGCGCTGAACTGATGGAGATGTTCTACCAAGCACTGCTGGGAGAGTATAGCAAGACCGCAGCCCTGGCAGGCGCCCAGCGGGCTTTTCTCGCTCGCGCCCGGACATCCTCGCGCTCTTATCGCGTTCACCCTTATTTCTGGGCCGCCTTCCACCTGATAGGTGATGCTGGTCCACTGCTGTAAATGAGGAGCCCCAATGAAACACCTTGCCCCAGACTATGTATATACGCCTGCTGGTCTACAGCGCAATACATGTATTGCTATCTCCGACGATGGTATCATAGACTCGATTTTTGACCTTGAAACTCATGCTATTGCGCCCACTAATGTAGACGCTCTTCCTGGTATCGCTTTTCTACCAGGCTTTGTCAATGTGCATAGCCACGTCTTTCAGCGCGCCTTGCGTGGGCATACACATCGACCACTTTCCTCAAAGGACACCTTCTGGACGTGGCGTAATGCTATGTACGCCGAAGCGCAGCGATTAACTCCCGAAACTCACTATACACTGGCTCAAAAAACCTACCGGGAGATGCTAGCGGCCGGCTACAGTAGTGTTGGGGAATTTCACTATGTACATCACCAGCCGGGAGGACAACCTTACGCGGAGCCCAATGCCATGTCTGAAGCGATCCTGGAGGCTGGCCGCGAGGCCGGCATACGGGTTGTATTGTTGATGACTGCCTACGCGCAAGCGGGTTTCCAGCAAGCGCCGGAGGAGGGGCAGTGGCGCTTCTGTGATGCCTCTGTCGAGGCCTATCTCGCGCGCGTCGAAGCGTTGCGCAGCAAAAGCGTTCCCGTCGGCGTTGCTCCTCACTCCGTACGCGCGGTACCAGAGCACTGGTTCCGGGCCATTGCTGACTATAGCCGTACCTATCACCTCCCGCTGCACGTACACGCTGATGAACAAATTGCTGAGATAGAGCAATGCCAGGCAGTTTACGGCTGCACACCTATTGAACTGCTGGAGCGTTTTGGCGCATTGGGTCCTGGGACGACGATCATCCACGCGACTCACGCTAACGACACAGAGATCGGTCTGCTAGCACGGCGCGGGAGTACCGTCTGTGTCTGCCCTACTACCGAAGGTGATCTTGGAGATGGTATCGCCCCGTATGCTGAGCTGCTGGCAGCCAACATTCCCCTGTGTATAGGTTCCGATAGCAATACGCGCCTTGATCCGATTGAAGAACTGCGCTGGGCAGAGTACTCCGCTCGCATGCGCTACCAGCGTCGTCGCGTCCTGGTTGCCGATGAAATGGGTTCACCGGGACCACTGCTGCTCGACTATGGTACACAATCTGGCGCTCGTGCTCTGGGTCTCCAAACAGGGGTGATTGCCCCTGGCCTGCCAGCTGATTTTATCGGCGTTGATGTGAATCACCCGGCGATGGCAGGATGGCATAGCGACGACTTTTTAGACGTCCTCTTCTTCGGAGCCTCTTCTGAAGTGATTACACAGACGTGGGTGGGAGGAAGAAAAGTAAGTGGAAAGTAGCCTACTCTACATTCTTCCTCTTTTTGGCCTCTCCTCGGGCTTAGGCTCCAGGGAAGGCTTTTCCTCGATCAACCTGAGAGCCTCGGCGATGGCCCGCTCTAATTGTGGATCGATGTCGTTGACATAATCTTGTGGCGCGATATCTACCTCAATATCCGGGTCCGTGCCGTAGTTCTCCACGTTCCACCCGACATCCTTGAACCAGAAAGCATGTTCGGGCTGCGTCGTGCGCGTCCCATCAACGAGGCTATGATTATGGGAGATACCGATTACGCCACCCCAGGTGCGCATACCAATCAATGGGCCCAGGCCCATCAGTTTGAAGCTATGGCTAAAAATGTCACCGTCTGAACCTGCCTGCTCATTGGTGAGAGCTACCATTGGGCCGCGCGGCGACTCATAGGGGTATGGCTCCGGCTGACCCCAGCGCGAAAAGCTATAGCCAATGCGACGCCGTGCCAGTTTTTCCAGCAGCAATGAAGAGACATTGCCTCCGCCATTCCAGCGCACATCAACGAGGAGCGCAGGGTAGTCATATTCGGCGAGGTAACAACGGTGGAACTTGGAATAGCCATCAGATCCCATATCAGGGATATGAATATAGCCAACGCGCCCATTGGAAAGGGTATGTACTGCCTCGCGATTCTTCTCAACCCACTCTCGATAGCGGGCCTCCCGCTCGCTTGCCAGCGCCTTCACGGTAACCACACGCGTTTCTTTGGTCTCCGCGGACTCAATCGTCAGTTGCACCTCGTTCCTGGCCTGGTACACCAACAGTTCTTGAGGGCTGCGGGCGGGGTTGACACGCTGCCCATTGATGGCTAATACCGCGTCACCCACGGCAACATTGATGCCCGGCATGTTGAGCGGCGAGGTCGCGTTACTGTCCCAGATGTCTCCCTGTACGATACGCCCAATTCTATAGCGTTCTTGTTCACTATCGTACTGCCAATCTACTCCCAGGAAACCCTGGCGGTAATGAGGTCCCTCACGGCGATCTCCACCCATTTCATAGGCGTGGGAAGTGCCAAGTTCACCTTGCAACTCCCAGAAGAGATCCGATAGTTCTGCACGAGAACTGACGCGTTCCACGAGGGGAGCGTACTGGTCGTAGATGGCCTGCCAATCGACCCCTGACATATCTGCAGCCCAGAAATGTTCTCGTTGTAAGCGCCAGGCCTCGGCGAACATCTGTTTCCATTCCGAGGCAGGTTGGATGGAGACCTTGACCCGGTTCAGGTCGAGCCAGCCGCTTTCGCGACTGGGCTCATTGCTATCTGTCTTGGGGGCTTTTTCTCCAGCTTTCAAGGCGCGCAAACGGTTACGGGCGGAATAGATCAGCGTCTTGCCATCGCGCGATACATCAAAGCTGTTCACATTATCCAACAGCCACTCGTGTTTGTGCGTCTCGAAATCGTAACTGTAGATAGTGCCCCCCTTCGGTTCGTCGGAGTCTGCGGACGAAGGCAATGCTCCTTCGATGGGGAACAACAGGAAGAGCGCCTTGCCCTTGATGCCCTGTACGCTCCCGTAGCGGCCCTCTGAAACTGGAAATGGCAGCACGCGTGAGGTAATACCCTCGAGGTCGATAACCAGCGAGGGTTTTTTATCTTCGGTAGTCTCATCCTCCTGATCTTGCTCACCACGCTCGCCTCCTGCAGCCTCTTTAGCCTCGTCTTCCGGCTTTTTCGGTAAATCTTCCTCGCTGCCGTGCTGTTGGTTCTTCGAACCATTGCCCTCTTTTTCCTTCTCTTTCCCTGGTGGAGCTTTGGGAACTGGAATAAATGGAGAAGGGATGTCTTTTCTTAACATAATTGCGTAGGGTTTTACGCCCTTTGGAAAGCTCAAATCAAAGTGCAGGTTGTCTCTCACGGGATTGAATGTACGTTTGCCCAGGAAGTAGAGATACTTGCCTTCCGGGTCAAAGGAT
>WNFX01009921.1_pt1 | contig 11793 bp, 11 predicted proteins | sample 5400111 | NCBI WGS metagenome assembly WNFX01 (sample SAMN13153363, study PRJNA577476) | soil metagenome | isolation source: 40 cm soil or saprolite under grassland replicate 1 | place: USA:California | collected 2016-06-15
CGTCGCTGCAGCTCGACCTCGGCGTGGTGCTGGCTTTCTGTGTCCTGGTGATCCTCGCCGGCGCGACGACGCTACGGCGCCGCGTTGCCTGACGCTCAGCCTCATGTTATATTGATACTAGCGGTTAACGTTACAGTCATAATTGGCTAATGGAGGCGCACGATGCCAGGGAAGGAGAAGAGCTCGTCGATCAAGAACCCCAAGACCTATGAAGGCCTGAAGAAGAAGGGCATGCCCAAGAGTCGGGCTGCCGCGATCAGCAACGCGCAGGCGAAGAAGAAAAAGAAAAAGTAGCGGTCCGTAGCCTATGCCCATCAGCCCTCCACCCGTTCGCCGGTGGCGGCCTGAGTACATTCCGGCATACCTATCGAACGGGGTGATCGGCTTGCGGGCCGGTCCCATCCCACTGATCGAGGGCGTGGCGATCGTCAACGGACTCGCGGCGGTCGATCCCGTCGAAAAGGGCGAGGGCTTCGCCCGCGGACCCTATCCGATCGGGGGTGACCTGGAGATCGATGGCGCCAAGCTGAGTCGTCTTGCAGGGCAAACCGAGTTCGTCGAGCAGGCCTACGACTTCGCGGCTGGGGAGCTCACGAGCCGTTTCACGTTGCGGTCCGGCGAGACGACCGCGACCGTCAAGGTCCTGACATTCTGCAGCCGCTCGCTGCCCACCGTCGTGCTCCAGGACGTCCAGGTACGCGTCGACCGGCCGTGTCGGCTGGTCCTCACCGCCAAGCTTGATCCGACCGGGATTTCAGGAGCCTGGCGCTCACGCGAGACGACGACGCCGGATGCCGACAACCCGGTCGTCGATGGATCGATGCTCTGGGAAACGCACGGCGGGCTATCGACGTGTGGCGCTGCCTACATCACGAGTTTCGCAGGGGGCGATGGGGTGGAACGCCGCCGCGAAGAGCACGATGAGCTCGCGCCGCTCTCGACCTCGTACACCGTCCAGGCGCGGCCCGAGCGCCGTTATGTCCTCCGCCAGTACGCGAGCCTTGTCCCCAGCCAGGCGCACCACGAACCCCATCGCCAGGCGACCCGCCTTGTTGGGATGGCAGCGCAGCGCGGCTTTGAGCAGCTGCGCGACGAGAACCGCGGAGCCTGGGAGGAAATCTGGAAGGGACGGATCAAACTAATCGGCGCCGAGCAGCGGTGGCAGGCGCTCGCCGACGCCGCCTACTACTACCTTCACGCGTCGGCCCACTCCTCCTCGCTCTTCAGCACCTCGATGTTCGGGCTGGCCTACTGGCCGAATTACCACTATTACCGCGGTCACGTTATGTGGGACATCGAGGCCTTCACCTTTCCCACGCTGCTGCTGACCGCGCCCGAATCCGCGTACGCGCTGCTCGAGTACCGAGTGCAGCGGCTGCAGGCGGCCGAACGCAACGCGGCCATGTATGGATACCGCGGACTCCAGTTTCCCTGGGCGAGTGGACCACGACGCGGCGAAGAGGCGATCCGTCTCTCCGCACCACACCTGGTCTTTGAACAACACATCAGCCTCAGCGTGGCGAACGCTTTCGCGCAGTACGTCCACGCCACGGGCGATGAGGATTACCTGCGCGAGACGGCCTGGCCGGTCCTGGAGGGAGTCGCCAACTGGCTGGTCAGCCGCGCCATCAAGACCAAGCGCGGATATGAAATCAAGCAAGTGATCGGCGTGGCTGAGCAGACGGATCCTGTTGACAACAACGCCTACGTCAACATGGCGGCGACCAGAGTCTTACAGGAGGCGGCGGCATTCGCCTGCCGCTTGAAGCGCCCCGACGCAGACCGGTGGAACGAGATCGCACGGGGCCTGTACCTGGCGATCGACAACGATCGGGGGATCATCCTCAACCACGACCGCTACTCACCTCAGGACAGGGGCGTCGCGGCTTCTACGCCGGAAGCGCTCGCGGGATTGTTCCCGTTCAACTACCCCGTCGAGGGATCCCTGGAGCGCGGGACGATCGAGTTCTACCTGGAGCGCGTCGACGAATTCGTCGGTTATCCCATGCTCTCGGCGTTGCTGGGCACCTACGCGGCAAGGCTGGGCGACCGAGCGGGCGCGCTCCACTGGTTCGAGAAGGGCTATGCCGATTTCATCGAAGATCCGTTTACCGAAACCAATGAGTTCAGCCGCAAACGGTTCCCCGAGAAACCACGCACCGGCCCCTTCATGGCGAACCTGGGTGGATTCTTGATGAGCTGCCTGTACGGCCTCACCGGGCTGCAGCTCAGCTCGGCGGAACCAGCGGAGTGGTTGACGCGTCCTGTCGTGCTCCCGCATGGCTGGGACGCGATCGAGGTCGAGCAGCTATTTGTTCGCGGCCGACCGTCTCGGCTTGTGGCCCCGCATGGCGCCGCACGGGCCACCCTGGAAATGGAACCCTGAGCTCGGTTTTGCACGATGGGAGATCAAGCGCAGGCGTAAAAGGGATTCGCGCGCGGCCAACGTTCGGCCCCCGCGGCGGTGGTCAGGTAGATCGCCCGGTCCTGGTCGGAAGGGCTCAGATAGAGGCCGATGTTGCCCAGCCGGTAGCCCGTGGGCTTTGCGTCGGCCGGCAGCTTGGCGTGAGTGACGAGATCCTGCCGGTAGGTTCCACCCATGACGCCTTTCGGATCCCGAATGTAGAACCTCGCCTCCCCCGCGCTGGTTGAGATGGTGCCGACGGGCCAACCAATCGTGAGAATCGTGGCGGATTGCCAATTACAGTGCTCGGGCCCGCCCGAGGCACCGAGCTCCTCGTTTCGCACCGGCTGGCCGTTCCGGGTCCATTGGTAGCCGGGATAGGCCGGTGGATTGTCAAAGGCGGCGGCAACGCCCGCCGTACTCGGCTGAGGAGTCGGCGTGCATGCCGCCGCTGCCAGAGCTGCTGCAAGCACCACGGTAGAAAGGAACAACCGTCGCATCACTACTTTGACGGCGAATGGCGTGGAAAGTTCCGTGCCGAGCCAGCCTCTGCATCTGGCCCTTCCGCCCCTAGCCGCGACGAAGGAGCAGCACAAGAACGATGGCGCCCACAACTGCCAGAACCACGACGATGGGGAGACCTGCGGACATGACCACGGTGTCGATTGTGACGCATCAACGGTAGTTTCGCGAGGTCGGGAACACGTCTTCGTCTGGCAACGAGGGCGCGGCCTCGACGTGGTCGACGAGCACGCTCATCACGCCATCCTGTTTCTGCAAGCGCCCATCCATGATCAGGATCGGCTCCAGGTTGGCGACCTGCCGGTAGCGCTGGTAGATCGGCGGCCGCAAGATGACGTCGACGTGGCCGTACTCGTCGGCAAGCGTGAAGAACTTGAACTCCTTGCCGGTCGAGGGTGACTGCCGCGTGATCACCAGGCCGCCGACTCGCACCTTCGCGCCGTCGCGGACGCTCGACCGGATCGTCTTCGAGTCGATCACGTGCAGTGCATTGAACTGCGGCCGGTAGAAATGAATCAGGTGATCGGTGGTCGTCAGCGAGAGCAGGCGGTAGTCGGTCGCAACCCGCTCGCGGTGCGTCATCGGCTGAAGGCTCACCGACTCGGACGGCTCCGCCAGCATCGGCGAGCGCTGCCAGTCGTCGGCATGTTCGTTGAAGCGCCAGACCGCCTCCCGCCTATTCGGCTCCAGCGCATCGAAGGCACCGGCCAGCACCAGGTTCTGCACCTGCGTCTTGGTCAGGCCGTTGCGGGATTGCGTCGTCAGCCGGATGCGGCGACAGAATTCCTCGAGCGATGCGACCGGACCCTTGAGTTGCGCCTCCTCGAGGACCTCGAGCGCCTTGTCGCCCACGCCATGGACGTAGTTGAAGCCGAGCCGCAACGCACCGCCTTCGACCGTGCATCGCACATAGCTCTTGTTGATGTCGACCGGCAGGATCTTGACACCGTGGTGCTTGGCATCCTCCACGAGCACGTGCGGGTGATAGAAGCCCATCGGCTGGTTGTTGAGCAGCCCGGCATAAAGCGCGGGCGCGTGATGCAGCTTGAGCCAGGCCGTCTCATAGCAGGTGCGGGCAAAGGCGGCCGCGTGCGACTTGGTGAAGCCGAACTCGGCGAATGCCGCCAGCTTGGTGAAGATCTCTTCGGCGATCGGCTGCGGGATCTCGTTCTGCGCGCAGCCACTGAGGAAGCGCTCGCGGATCGCGGCCATCAAGTCGTGGGAGCGATGGCTGCTCATCGCTCGCCGGAAATGGTCGGCTTCGGCGCTCGAGAAGCTGGCGCAGTCCATCGAGATCTTCAGGATCTGCTCCTGGTAGAGAACCACGCCGAGCGTCTCTTCCAGGATCGGCTTCAGGCGCGGGTGGATGTACATCACCGGTTCCTTGCCCTGTTTGCGCCGCAGATACGGATGCACCGCATCGCCCTGGATCGGCCCGGGCCGGATGATGGCGACCTCGACCACGAGATCGTTGAACGTCTCGGGACGCGAGCGCGGCAGCGTCTGCATCTGCGCCCGGCTCTCGATCTGGAAGACGCCGATGGTGTCGGCCTCCTTGCACAGCTCGTAGACCTCGGGGTCTTTCAGGTCGAGCGCATCGAGATCCGGGCGCACGCCCGTGTCGGCCTCGATCAGGTCGAGCGCCTCGGCGACCACTGAGAGCATCCGCAGGCCGAGCATGTCCATCTTGATCAGCCCCAGCTCCTCGACGTCGTCCTTGTTGAACTGCACCACCATGCGGCCCGGCATGGTGGCACGCTCGACCGGCACGATGTCGATCAGCGGCTCGCCGGTGACGAGCATGCCGCCGACGTGGATCGAGAGGTGCCGCGGGAAATCGAGGATCTGGGTGGCGAGGTCGAAGAGCTGCTGCCAGGGTTTCGTGGGGTTTGCCGTCGGATAGCCGGCCGCCTGCGCGATCGTCTCCGGGCTCTCCGGGTGCCAGGCGGATGCCGACTTCGCCAGGTGGTCGATCGTCTCCTCTTTGAAGCCGAGCGCCTTCCCCACCTCGCGGATCGCGGAGCGCTGGCGATAGGTGACGACGTTGCAGACCATGCCGGTGCGCTCTGGGCCGTACTTTTCGTAGACGTACTGGATGACCTGCTCCCGGTGCGCAGTGGAGAAGTCGATGTCGATGTCGGGTGTCGTCGTCATCTCCTCGTGGAGGAAGCGCTCGAAGAGCAGGTTGTGCTCGATCGGATCGACCCGCGTGATGCCGAGCAGGTAGGCGACGATGCTGTCCGCCGCCGAGCCGCGCCCCTGGCCCGGGATGCCGCGCGACCGGGCAAAGCGCATCAGGTCCCAGTTGATGAGGAAGAACTCGCTGAAGCCGGTCTTGTTGATGACGTCGAGCTCTTTCTGCAGGCGGGCCGCGACCTCAGAGGTGACCGGACGATATTTCTCCCGGACGGCATCCTGGCACAGGCGATACAAAAAGGAGTACGGCGTCTCCCCCGCCGGGACCGGGAACCCGGGAAAGCGCGCACTCACCAGGTCGAAGCTGAAGCGGCAGCGCTGGGCAATTTCCGCGGCCTGCGCCAGTCCCTCGTCGACGACCGAACGCGGGTACCGGCTGAAGACCTGGCGGAGCTCAGCGCCGGACTTGAGGTAGTGCTCGGCGTTCGGATGCAGGTAACGCTGCGCCTCGTCGAGGGTGGTGCGGTGACGGATCGCGGTGAGGACGTCGTGGAGCCGGTGCCGGTCGGGTGTGGCATAGAAGACCTCGTTGGTGATGACCAGCGGCGTGCCGTGGCGCTCGGCCAGGTCGAGCAGCCCCTGGTTGCGCGAGCGATCGTCCGGCGCGAGGTGATCATGCAATTCGATGAAGACGCGGTCGCGTCCGAAGATCTCCTGATAGAAGGGCAGTCGCTCTTTGGGATCGGCCACCAGCGCGATCAGATGGTTGCTTAACCCCGCCAATTTGTCAGGAGCTAGCCGTGCCATGCCTTTCGCGTTGGGCATCTGCGCCATGCTGATCACGCGGCAGAGGCTCGTGTAGCCGAGCTTGTCTTCGACGAGCAGCAGCAGCCGGTCCCCCCAGCGGTCGTAATCCACGCGGTCCTTGGGCGGCCTGGTCCCGTCGTCGATCGTCAGCTCGGTGCCGATGATCGGTTGGATGCCCGCGCGCTGCGCCGCGCCGAAGAACTTGACCGCGCCGTAGAAGCCGTTGCGGTCGGTGATGGCGAGTGCCGGCATTTCCAGATCGCGGGCACGCGCCACCAGTTCATCCGGATGCGATGCGCCCTCGAGGAAGGAGTAGTTGGAATGGCAGTGCAGCTCGGCGTAGGCGCTAGTCATAGACCCGCTCGACAAACCATTCGGCGCTGGTCCGGTCGCAGTAGCACTCCAGCGCGAGGTCGTCGTCGATCAGCAGCCGCCAGTACTCGCGGGAGACCGGGTTGCGCCACCAGTCGCAGTCGATGCGCCAGCGGTTGAGCACGCGGGTCACCGGCTGCCACCCGGCCGCCGACTCGAGGTGGGTGGGCACGCCATCCGCATCGACGCGCACTCGAACCGGTCGTGCCGGCGCGAGCAGTTCCGTCATGCGGGTTTCCACAGAATCCGGTGATCCGGGAGCGGCGCGGCATCGCGGCGCACCTCGGCGCGTTGGACCAGCGATGACCCGTACTCTTCTTGCAGGCGCGCGACGGCATCGGCGATCGATTCCTTGAAGCCATCGCGGCGCATCAGCAGTCCTGGCTGGCGGATATAGGCCGCTTCCAGCCGGCCGGCGCGCAGCGTGATCCGTTCCAGCGGCGCGACGATCGACGCGCGCAGCAGGCGGGGGCGGATGCCGTCGAACAGCTCGCCCGCGGTCGTCATCGGATAGGCAAAGCGCGCCTCGATCTCGAGCGCCGGCGCCGACTCCTGGTCGAGCCTGATCCGGATCGCCCTGGTCCCCAGACCTTGAGCAAGCAGCGATGCGCTAACGCGCTCGGCCAGCGCGCGGGCGATGAATTGCAGTGCCTGGGTGTTATCGACCGGAGGCTCGAGCGGCTCGCTTTCCTCGATCCGGACGGCCGGCCGCCAGGGTCGCAGCCGTCGCCGGTCATCGCCCAACGCCAGGTCATAGACCTTGAGGGCTTTCTGGCCGAACTGGCGGCGAAACGCGGGACGAGAGATCGCCTGCAGACGGCCGATCGTCTTGATCCCCAGAAGCTCGAGGTATTCGCGCAGGTCATCATCGAGCGGGAGGACATCGATCGGATAGCGCGCGAGAAAGGCCCGTGTCTTCTCTTGCTCGACGACCAGGGGGACCGCCGCCGTCGCATGGGCGGCCGCGACCGCACTGACGAACATCGACGACGCCACGCCAATCGTCGGCCTGACGCGAATGGCGGCGTCGATGGCACGGCTGATGGCGGCCAGCAATCGCGAACGGTCGGGCCAGCGCAGAGCCAGGCGGTCGAGACGGAGGAAGGCACAGCTACACGGATCCTCACCGGCAGCCACGTCGGGAGTGAAGTGGTGCAGGGTCAGGAGCAGGGACTGGCGGACCCTGGCTGTAGCCTCCTCGTCGACCGCTTGAAAGATCGCGTCAGGCGCAAACTGTTGAGCCTGGTTGAGACTCATCCCCTCGACCACGCCCTGCGCTCGCGCTTCGGCCGATGCTGTTGTCACCGAAGCGCGCTCGTGGGCAAGCCCGCCGAGAATCAGTGGACGGCCGCGCAACACCGGCGCCGTCAACCAGGCGGCGACCAGTGATGGGTGTGGCGTGCGAACACAGCAAATCATGGAATCGGGTATGGAATGACCCAGCGGGCGGTGTGGCCCGGCGGCGCCAGCCGATTCTTGACGACGGCGGCATCGACTTGCAAACCCTCCAGGTCGCCGTCACGGCGGAAGACCCAGGCGCTGCGCTGGAAGCTCAGGATCAGGCTTGCGTAGTAGCGGATCGCATCTTCGGCGTCGGCGTCGTGGATCAGCAACAACGTGCACTCGGCTTCTGCCGCGCGGTGCAGCAGGTGCGGCAGCTCGGCATCGAGCCCCGACGATCGGGTGCGTGGCAGGTCGATCGCGATCAGGTCGACGCCGGCACGCGCCAGCACCCGCACGCTGGCCATCGCTTCTTTGATGGACTTCGGTCGCACCACCAGCAAGTGGTCGAGCCGCGCATCGAAGTGGCTCAGAAATTCAGGGTCGAGGCGGCCGGGCATGTCGATGTAGGCGACCGGCCCCTCCCGGCTGGCGGCGGCGATGCTGCGCTGCACCAGCGTTCGCTTGCCCGAGCCCCGAGGACCGGCCAGCAAACTCAGCCTGCCGACCGGCCATCCACCGATCCCGGTCAGCGCATCGAGTTCAGGGATCCCGGTGGACCGCGCCGGACAGGGAGGGCCCGCCGGGCGCGGCGCGGCACTCCCGAAGCGGGTCTGGAGGACGGTAATCGCTTGTTGCAGCCGATCTGGCATCTGACACGCCCCAAAGGAGAGATGACGAGAACCGTGACATCAGGCCTCCCCGGGGACGCAAGACCAGACGCTGAGGCTGGTTCAGATCTTATCGAACAAATGTTCGTTCGTCAAGCCGGCGGACCCTCGCTATTGCCAACCCTTTATGACTGGCAACCGGCATCGTGATGCGCCGACGTCTGCGGTTTAGCGGGCTTCCTGCAGTCCGACGCTGAACATCGCCTCGAGGTCGTGTTTCGAGTAGACCTTGAAGGCAACGTGCGTGTGGGTCTTGACGATCCCGGGCACCTGCGACAGCCGCGAGGTCACGACATCGGCAATCGCTCCGCCTCGATCAGCACGATGGCGGTGACCACGAAGCGGATTCTCTCACCTCGTCCCGGAACCCTCAAATTCTTGACACTACGAACATATGTTCGTATAATGGGATTCATCAAGATGGGGGTAGGGGGAGTCTCGGCGAAGACCAGCTACCGGCTCGAGGATTTAGCCCGAGGCCTTGACCAGCACATCCGTCTCACCAATGAGCGGATTGAGGACGAGCTCGCCAGGGTCGGCCGGCTCCGCCGTGCGCGACGTCAGGTAGAGCTGCGCATGTGGCGGACGTCCCCGCTCTTCTGTAAACCTCGATGAGCCTCGTCGCGGCGCCGTCCCGCAGCAGTCCTGTTAGCGAGCGACTCCGTCGCGACGCCGATGAATACTTGGAGCTCGTTGTTGGCGACCTACCGTCCAGCGACATCACCGGCAGGCTCAGGCGACTCGGCTACGTACGCGATCGCCTCAGCCTGGCCTTCTCAAAGGAGGCGGCACGGCTGTCAGCGGAGTTTCGCGAGGACGAGACGGCTGACCGCCTCGACGCGCCGACCGCCGGCGAGTGGATCCGGCACAACTGCAAGATGAAGAGCGGCGCAGCCTACGACTCCATCAGCGTCGGCGAGCAGCTACCACGTGTTGCGAAATGCGCACAGGCGATGGTCGACGGGGAGATTGGATTCGCCCACCTGTCGGTGATTGCGCGCACGGCGAGCGCGCTCTCGACTAGCGCTCCCGAGTCTGTATTCCCGGAAGATGACCTCCTCGCGCACGCTCGGGAATCGTCGGCCGGACGGCTCTGGCATTACTGCCAGCGCCTCCGGCATGCGCTCGACCGCGAGAGCGTGGAGCAGGAACATCGCGTTGCGGTGGAGGAACGACGCCTGCAGCTGAGCGTGTGGGAAGACGGGTCGGTCCAAATCAGCGGTCAGCTGGACCCGGTCGGCGGCGCCGCCCTGCGGACGGCCCTCGAGCCGCTCGCGCGGCCGATGGGCGAGAGCGACGATCGCTCCCTCGAGCACCGCCAGGGCGATGCGATCGTCGAGCTGTCACTCCACTCGCTCGATGCCGGGCTCGTGCCGCAGCACGCGAGTCAGCGCCCACACCTCCAGGTCACCACAACGCTTGAAACGCTCCAGGGATTGCCGGGATCGCCGGCGGCCGACATGGAGTTCTCGACTCCCGTGTCGGCGACGACCGTGCAGCGGCTGGCCTGCGACGCCAACGTCGCCCGGGTCGTCTTCGGTCCCGGCTCGGTGATCGTCGACGCCGGCCGAGCAGTTCGGGTGGTCTCCGGCGCAACCCGACGAGCCCTGAACGCTCGCGACCAACACTGCCAGTGGCCGGGATGCGAACGGCCAGCCTCGTGGAGTGCCGCTCATCACCTTGTTCACTGGATTCAAGGTGGCGCGACCGATCTATCCAACCTGCTCCTGCTCTGTCATCGACACCATTGGATGGTTCACGAAGGCGGTTGGAAGTTGGCCCGCTCGGATGACGGTCGGCTGCTCGCGATCCCACCCGTCTATGACTACTACCGCATCCGCGCGCCCGACACGGCCCCGGCCGCCTGAGATCGACGGTCTTCTCCAGAATGGTCATCGATGGCAGGCGACGTCCGGATCGGCTGTTCGGGCTGGTCGTACCCGCACTGGCGAAAGCGCTTCTATCCGGAGAAGATGCCGGCACGAGAACACTTCGCGTTCTATGCCCAGCACTTCAACACTGTTGAGCTCAACAATTCCTTCTACCGGCAGCCGCCCCGCGAGCGTTTCGAGGCCTGGCGAGAGCAGGCCCCACCCGGCTTCCTCTTTGCGGTCAAGGGCAGCCGCTACGTCACCCACATCAAGCGGCTGGCAGTGGAGAAGAAGTCGATCGACCTGGTCGTCGACGCCGCGCTCGGCCTCGGCGAAAAATTGGGACCGATCCTCTTCCAGCTCCAGGCCAATTTTCACGTGGACCTCGAGCGCCTCGAGCGATTCATCGGCATGCTACCGACGGACGAACGCTTCACCCTCGAGTTCCGGCACGACTCGTGGCTCGTGCCGGCGGTCTTCGAGTTGCTCCGCGCCCATCGAATCGCCCTCACCATCCCGGATCACCCGAAGATGCCGAAGGCGCTCGAGACCACGAGCGACTTCACATATATAAGGATGCATCTGCCCCCCAACGGCCTCGGCTACGGTCGACGCGCCCTCCAGCCGTGGGCCCATCGGGTCATCGGCTGGCACCGTGACGGCCTGGACGTTTTTGTGTACTTCAACAACGACATGGAAGGCCATGCGATCAAAGACGCGAAGACGCTCATATCGCTCGTCAACGCTAAAGTAGGTGAGGCATGATCACCACATCCGAGAGCGTTGCACCCTTCTACGACGGATGGCGGTTCGCCCAGGAACGCCTCGTGGAACGGATCGGCGAACTCTCCCCGCAACAGCTCCAACTGCGGGCCGCTCCCCATCTCTGGCCGATCTGGGCCATTGCCGCCCATACCGCGGGAGTGCGTCCGTACTGGCTCTGCCACGTCTTCAAAGAGCCTGGCGCCGAGCGCACGCCCTTCAACGATCCCGGCGGTGACGGCTGGGAAGACGACCCTACCCACCCACGTGCGGCAAGCGAGCTCGTCTTCGCGCTCCAATCGACCTGGACCATCGTCGCGGATTGTCTCGAGCGATGGACGCCGGCGATGCTCCAGGACGAGTTCCGCCGTGAGCTAAACGGGCAGGTTCAGATTCATACCCGTCAGGGTGTCCTCATGCGTCTCCTGACGCACGACGCGTATCACATCGGCGAGATCAATCAGACGCTCGGCATGAACGGGCTCCCAGATATGTACATCTGGACCAGCCGCGATGCGGCTGCGAAGCCTGCGTTGAAGACGGCCGAGGTGATACGGGAAGGCCGGGATTCGAACCCGGGGAGCGGAAACACCCGCTCAAGCGCTTAGCAGGCGCTCGCATTCGACCACTCTGCCACCTCCCCGCGGAGGCGGTAGCCAGTTTACCCTGTTTCCATGAAAGCTTCCGTCGATGCGCAATGGGCCCAGTACGGTCGGGCATTGATCGACTCGATGAGCGAGGTCCTCGCGGAGACGCCGGAGGACACCCACGCGAATTTGCTCGAAACCGCCGACTACTGGCTGTCGCT
>WNFX01013166.1_pt1 | contig 11790 bp, 10 predicted proteins | sample 5400111 | NCBI WGS metagenome assembly WNFX01 (sample SAMN13153363, study PRJNA577476) | soil metagenome | isolation source: 40 cm soil or saprolite under grassland replicate 1 | place: USA:California | collected 2016-06-15
ATTCCCGAAGCCGCACAGCTGGTGCTGCAGGCGGGCCTGATGGGAAACGGCGGTGAAATCTTCGTTCTGGAAATGGGCGACCCGGTCAGGATCGTCGACCTCGCGCGCGACATGATCCGCCTTTCGGGTTTCAGCGAGGAGGACATCAGGATCGAGTTCACCGGCCTGCGGCCCGGCGAAAAACTCTACGAAGAGCTGCTCTCGGACCGCGAGAGCACCCTGCCCACGCCGCATCCCAAGCTGCGCATCGCCAGAGCGGGCGGGGCGCCCGGTGAAAGCTGGCTTGCCGAGATCGAAACCTGGCTCTCGCAGCCGCGCTCTCCGACCGATGAAGAGGTCAAGCGGGAACTTGCGAGGAGAGTGCCCGGGTACCCGTCCGCCGCCGCGGAGGGCGGCGTGCGCGAGATTCAGGAAAAAGCGTGAGGGAGGGGCCGGGCGCGCCACAGGCGCGATGACGGTGGCTTATCTGAGGTTCGCTCCCGGAGAGGGAACGGGCAGGCCGCGTATTCGATGTTGTCGCGGCGGATGACCAGGATGCGCGGACGCGCCTCCTCGTTTCCCTTCACGGAGGATGGTTTACGATTCATGGGCGTTCGGCGAGTGCCGTCCGCGTCGCGGCTCGACCCGCAAGCCGGTCTTCAGACGCTACGGTTTCTCGCAAGGAAATTGAACAGCGGCTTGCCCAACGTCTTTCTTGCCCCTATGTCGAACCACTGCGAGAGGAACTCCAGCAATTCGAAAGACCGGTTGCTGTGAAGCTCGCCCGTGATCCAGCCCACGCGCGCGAGCACCCGCGACTCGAAGGCCGTGAGGATATCGTACTCGGCCCCCTCGACGTCGATCTTGATGAGCTCCGGCGGCGGCGCCGTGCCGTCCTCGATAATCGCCTGCGGTGTGCGCACGTTCACGTTTTGCCCCTGTTCCTTGGCCGTCCCGGTGTCGTAGAACGAGAATCCGCCGAGATTGAGGGGCGAATCTGAGGGCCGAATCTCGAACGTCCCTTCCTTCGCCCCCAGGGCGAACCTGTGCGGCCGAATTCGGTCGAGCCCCTGGATGTTGCGTACGACCATCGCGTAGTTTTCCGGAACCGGCTCGAAGCAATGAATCTCGGCCTGCGGAAAGCGGTCGGAGAAATAGAGCGATGCCGCGCCGATGTTGGCACCGATATCCCAGACGCAGCTCGGGTTGAACCGTTCCGGGATGTGGTACTCCGCCTTCGCTCCGCGCCTGAGTAGTATCTTATAGATCACTTCCAAATCGCTGCTGCCAGGCCGGTAATACAACGCACGGCCGTGCCAGCGGAAGGGAGAAATGGCATCGGAGACGTAACGTGACGGATCGCGGTCGCGCGTAAACTTCAGCGATCGTGAGCGCAGCAACCATTTCAGAGTGTGTCTACTGAACACCGCGTGCTCCTTTGGAGCGCACGAGCGCCCCGGCTGATCGGCCAAACAGACCGTCGCGCCGAATGTTACCGCGGATCCGACGCGGTTGCGTCGTCAGCGACGGCCGGCTCACCCGAACTCTGGCAGATTTCTTTTCCTTTGCCCTCTGCCGCGGAGGACCAACAAGAAGTTCAGGTGACTTTCTCAACCTCAACGCGCATATACTAGGCGGCCCTCGGTTGTACATCTCGACCCGGCTCCTTCAACACCTTCACAAAATACACCAAGCATGGGGCGCTGCAACAACGTGGTCGCGACCGAATCGCTTGCACCGAACGCGCGCCTGCTACTCATCCAGGTCGCCCGCATAGGCGATACCCTACTTATTACTCCCGCGCTTCGGGCCCTCAAGGAAGCGTTCCCGGCCGGCCGGCTCGGCTGCTTGCTGCACCCGGCCCGGCGCGAGCTGCTCGAGGGCCTGTCCTTCATCGACGAACTCGGCGCGATCACACCCAGGACCGCGTTGTGGCGGGGCCGATTCGGCGAACGACACTGGGATATCGCGCTGGTGTACGGAAACGACGCGCCGCTCATCCACTTTGCCGCGCGCGTGGCCGAACGTGTTGTCGCCTTCGAGCAGCACGACGAAGCGCTTAACGCCATACTGTGGAAGGCCGTGCCGGCCTCTCCTACGTCGGTGCACGCGGTAGCGGAGCGCTTGCGCCTGCCGGCTGCGCTTGGTATCGAAACCCGGGACCACCGCCTCGCATACGCTCCCTCCGCCGGCGAACTTGCCACCGCCAGGGATTGGCTTACTCGTCACGCGATCTCGCGACACATGCTGGTAGGATTCCAGGTGGCCAGTTTCACCACGAAAAGTTACCGCGACTGGCCGCTCGGTCATTTCGCCGAACTAGGGCGCCGACTCCTCGCGCGCCACCCGGAAGCCCGGGTCCTGGTGTTTGGCGACAAGAACAGCCGCCAAGCGGCTACCGCCCTGGTGCGCGAGTTGGGCGCGCGCGTGATTCCGGCGGCCGGCGCGCTGCGAATCCGCGAAACCGCTGCGCTGATGGCGCGGCTCAGCCTCTACGTCGGCGTTGACACCGGTCCGACCCACCTCGCCGGCGCGCTTGGTGTCCCGATGGTCGCGCTGTACCATTGCTACCATCCTGGCCGCTACCTTGCACCGTTGCAACACGACCAACTCCGTGTCCTAGAGCATCCTGCGACCGGTGCCAACTGCAGCAGGACCGAGCCTATGTCGGACATCAGTGTCGACCAGGTCTGGAACGCCGTCGAGTCGCTGCTGGGCGCTCCGCATCTGTCGCCACGATGACTCGACTCGCCCTTAATATCGCGCACACCGAATCATCCTGCGGCTGGGGAGGACAGGAGATCCGCATTCTGACCGAGGCCCTCGGTATGCAGCGCCGCGGCCACGGCGTGACGATCGTCTGCCAGCCGGAGGCCCCGATCCACGCTGCGGCGCGGAAGCTGGGGATCACCGCAGTCGCGTTGCCGATTGCGCGCAAGAATTTGACGGCGCTCAGCGCGCTCCGTGGTTGGCTTAACCAGCGCCGCGATATTGACGTGCTCAACACCCATAGTTCGACGGATGCGTGGTTGGCGGCCGTGGCGCAGCTCACGCTTTTCCGGGGCACGCCTATCGTACGAACGCGCCATGTTTCCTCGCGCATCGCCAACAACCCGCCGACACGCTGGCTGTACCAGCGCGCGACCCAGCATATCGTTACCACGGGTGAAGCGCTCAAGCAGCAACTGGCAACTGAAAACGGTTTTGACGCGGCGCGCATGACTTCAGTGCCGACCGGTGTCGACCTCGAGCGCTTCCGCCCGCGCGATGCGCGCGAGGCGCGCCGGGCACTCGGTCTCCGCGCCGAGCGCAGTTATCTGGGTATTGTCGCCACGCTGCGCAACTGGAAGGGACATACCTATTTGTTGCAAGCGTTCGCTGCGTTGTCGAAGCACTACCCGGCGTGGGACCTGCTGGTGGTCGGCGATGGACCACAACGTCACAACCTCGAGCGCCTGATCGGCGAATCCGGGTTTGACGAGCGCGTAAAAATGGTCGGCAACCGCGACGACGTGGAGCGCTGGTTCAACGCGCTCGATGTGTTCGCGCTTCCCTCTTACGGCGAGGAAGGCGTATCGCAGTCGGTGATGCAAGCGATGGCGAGCGGTCTGCCGGTGGTTTCGACGACGGTCGGTGCGATCAGCGAGGCCGTAGCCCACGAGCAAAGCGGCATTCTGGTTGCACCTCGCGATGCGGCCCAGCTCGAAATGGCGCTCGCCCGGTTGATGGGTGAACCCGCGCTGCGCCAGCGCTTCGGTACGGTTGGGCGCCAGCGCGCCGTGGAGCGTTTCGGAACCGAGCGCATGCTCGACGCGATGGAGCGGGTATTTCACAACGTGGTGGGGAAGAAACGCTAAGGTCATGTGCGGCATTGCCGGTTTCTTCGGTCAGCGCTGGATTGCCGAGCACACCTGGCGACAGATGCTCGATACGCTCGCGCCGCGCGGGCCGGATGCGCAGCGCGTCATGACCTGGACTCAAGACTTTGCGGCGGCGCCATCGCGCGCCCAGGCGGCTCTGCTGCACACGCGGCTTTCGATTCGCGACCTGCGCGCCATCGCGCATCAACCCATGGTGAACCCGGCCGGCGATATCTGGATCTGCTTCAATGGCGAGGTGTACGGCTGGGAACGCGACTCCGAGGAGTTGAAGCGACGCGGGTACGCGTTCAACACTACGAGCGACACCGAGTTCATCCTCCACGGTTTTGCGGAGTGGGGCCTCGATGTCCTGTCCAAGCTACGCGGCAAGTTCGCCCTGGCCATCCTCGATCGGCGCATCAGGAAGCTCTATCTGATACGCGACCGCATGGGCATTAAACCACTGGTGTACTTCCATCGCCCGGGTGAGATTGCGTTCGGCTCGACGGTGCGCGCAGTGCTACCGTACTTGGCGCCGGAGGAACGCCGATTGTCGACCGCGGGAATCGACGCTTATCTCGCGCATCGCTACGTCCCGGCGCCGAACACCGTGTTCACCGGCGTTCATCGCCTGCGTGCCGGACACTACGCCGAGTTCGATCTCGTGGCTGGCGCCCTCGAAGTCAGAAGCTATTGGTCCCCGCGAGCTGACCCGACCCTGCAATATGTGCAGACGCTGAGCGAGGCGGTGACTCTGCGAGCGTTTCCGGGAACGGCGTTCGACGAAGCGGCGCAGGCGGCGCAAGTTGCGCAGGCGTTGCACATGTCGCACTCCGCATTACCGATCGAACAGCGCATAAGCGAGGACTTCGAACGCATTGTTGCCGATCTTGATGAGCCGTTTGCCGACCCGTCGTCGATTCCGCTCTGGTATCTGGCGCGCGAGGCCAGCCGGCGCGTGCGCGTGGTGATGGGCGGAGACGGCGGCGACGAGTTGTTCGCCGGCTATAAGCGCTATGCCATACATGTTCGCAGCGCGTGGCGAGGTGGTTTGCATTGGTCTCTGGCGACGGCCCAGAACGAATTACCTGGTCGTCTCGCCAAAGTTCGCGACGAACTGTCTACAGACTGGCTTGCGGCCTACAGCCTGCGCTTCTCCGGCATGGCGCCGTCGTTACGGCGCTATCTGCAACCGGAACTCGGCGAAACGCCTGCGGTGTACTGGGATAGAATACCCACGCACGACGGGTACCCGATCCGGTCGCCGGTGGAAATGTTACTTGCCATCGACATGAACAACTACCTGCCCGAGTACATCCTGCGCAAGAGCGATCTGTGCACCATGGCGCACGGGCTTGAGCTACGCGTGCCGCTGCTCGATCACAGGTTTTACGAAGCCCTGCTCGCCCTGCCGCGGGCGCGTCGTTTCACCAAGCCGCCGAAACTCGCGCTCGCCGCGGCCTGCCAGCTGTGCGTTCACCTTGGGTTGTTCGAACAGAAGAAACGCGGCTTCAATCCACCGCTCGCCAGCTGGCTTCGCGGAGATCTGGGCGAGCGCCTAAATGGCATCGGCACACGCCTGCAGACCGCAACGTCCGGCCAGATCGCCGCCGCGCGCGCCGAAGCGCTGGTACGGGCGTTCCGCGCCGGGCATGAACCTCTGGCAGAACAGGTCTTACAGCTTCTTATCCTAGACGTCTCGTTGCGGCAACTACAGACACATGGCACGCATCGCACTCATTGAAGCACCTGCGACCGTTTCCGTCGACGGAATTCTAACGACCGCGCGACGCCTCCGTGAAGGGTCGGGGCCGGTCCGTTGAGACAGGACGATCGCCAGACGCGGGCGCAGGAGGCGGAATATGCATTTCCGTACCACTACCTGCCGGTATTGAAGGAACGCAAATTTTCCTCGACCCGACACTGGGATTGGGGCTTTCGTTATTTCGGCGGCATGGAGCTCGCGATCGATCTATTACGTGACGAGCCGTTCGCCTCCTTGATCGACATCGGCTGTGGGGACGGCCGTTTCCTTCGCGAGATCGCCAACCGATTTTCTGGACCCCGGCTGCTCGGCGTGGACGTCTCAGCGCGGGCTGTGCGTCTAGCGCAGGCACTCAATCCAGACCTGGAATACCGCAGCTTAGATATCGTGCGCGACGCCGTGGCCGAGCGCTTCGCGGTGGCCACGCTCATCGAGGTCATCGAACACATTCCGCCCGCTGAGCTTCCGGCCTTTCTCCACGCCGTCATCGAAACACTGGCCGAGGGCGGCAAGCTGGTCCTCACGGTCCCGCATCGAAACAAGCCGCAAATCGAAAAGCACTATCAGCACTTTACCGGTTCCGAGTTGCGCGCGCTGCTGGCGCCCTACCTTGACGATATTCGCCTGTTTCCCTTCGATCCGGCCGCCCGAAGCGCGCCGCTCATGTGGTTGATCGAGCGCATTCTCGGGGCCAAGGGCAAGTGGTTCTTGTTCACCAACACGCGCGTACTCTATCTCCTTTATCGTCTGTATATCCGGCGCTATCTCTACGCCAGCGACGAGTCGTGTTGCGAGCGCATCGCGTTGGTGGGTCGCAAAAAGCCCGTCGGGCGCTGATGCGCCTTGCCTATCTCGACCCCCATGCGGTGCCGGACGATTGTCCGGAGGCGCTGCAGATTCTCTATACGGCCGACGCGCTGGGTGCAATAGGCGTGGATGTCAGCTTGGTCACGCCCAGACCGCGGCGCGCCCTGACGGAGGAAAATATTCTCGGGCGTCCGCTTGAGGCCCGCGTCGCACTGCATCACCTTCCTGACCCGCGGCGGCGCTGGTGGTTTCCTACGGCGTCCAGCAAGCCGTATTACTTCATGGCGGCGCGAGTCCTCAGGCGCCTCAGCGCCGACGTCGTGTTGGTGCGCAATTTAACGATGGCCGACTATCTGCTGCGGCAGGTGCCGCAAATTCCATTGGTGTTTGAGACTCATGAGTTGTTTGCGCAAACCTACCGCGAAGAACACCCTCATCGGAGCCCGCTCAAACGACGCAAACTGCGCACGATCGAGGAGCGCGAGAGGTTTGTCTATTGCAATGCGGCCGGCGTCCTTGCTCTGACTCCGATGCTGCTGGAAGATATCCGCAACACCTATTGCGTGACCGTGCCCGGGGAGATCGCGCCCGACGGGGTGGACCTGCGACAGGCGCAGGCACCGCTCATGCTGGTGCAGAATCCGGTGCCGATGCTGTTGTATCTGGGCAGCCTGCATCCGTGGAAAGGGGTGGACACGCTTATCCTAGCGATGAAGCACGTCACGCGCCCCGCGCAGTTGACCATCGTCGGTGGCAGTACCCGACGCATCTCCGAGTTGCGTGCTCTTTCGCAGCGCGAGGGTGTCGGCGAGCGCGTGGTCTTTATTGGGCCAGTCGAACCGGGTCGGCGCTTCGAGTGGATTCACCGCGCCGATATCTGCCTGTTGTCGCTCGCGCCTACCAGTATCGGAAGCCGCTACACATCACCGCTGAAGTTGTTCGAGTATATGGCAGCCGGAAAACCAGTGATCGTCTCCGACCTTCCATCCATGAGAGCGGTATTGCAGGCCGACCGACATGCTCTGCTGGTCGAGGGCGGCGGCGCACAGGGATTCGCTCGTGCCATCGAGCGCCTGCTCAGCCAGCCGGCGCTGCGCGAACGCCTCGGGCGCGAGGCGTTCGCACTGGTGCGCGAGTTCACTTGGGAAGCGCGGGCAAACCGCATACGCGCCTTCCTCGAGCAGTTGCAACGGGCGTCCCCCCTCCATCGCGCCTGACGAGCCAACGTCTGAGCCGCGGGCCTCGCGGCTTTCGGGCTAGAATTGAGCTCCCGACCGCATGATTGATTCATGCCATACCTGTGACGCAAAGCTCGAGCCCCCCCTAGGGAAGGTCTGAAGAGGTATGGGTTGTATCGCAAGCCAGCGAAACTTGACACATGCTCAGCGGTTTGACCTATTCAGAGCTTCCCAGATGACATCTGACACGCTGGTGGATCGGGTTCACCGAATCCGCGAATTGTGCGAAGACAAGCGAGTTCTAGATGTAGGTTGTTGTGCGCACGGAGAATTCTCGGGAAGGGGCCGCAGCACTTTTCTCCATCGAGAAATCGCGACTGTCGCAAAGGAATTGGTGGGTTTGGACAATGACCGGGATGCCGTCGAGGCCATGCGGCGGGAAGGTTTTCGGGTCATCTGCGGTGACGCCGAGAGACTTGAAGAGTCTCGTCTCGAAGACTTCGATATCGTCGTAGCAGGGGAAATCATCGAGCACCTCTCCAATCCCGGGCTTTTTCTCGAAGGGGCCCGCGCTTTGCTGAGGTCTGGTGGCTTGTTTATTGCGACCGTGCCAAATGCCTGGTCATTTACTCGTCTAAAACAATTGCGCAAAGGCATCGATGATGCTCCCTGGACCCACGATCAGCACACCTGCTGGTATTCCAAGGCTACGATTCAATTTTTGCTGCGAAGATTCGACTTTGAAATTGTAGAGCTTGGATTCAGCAACATGTTCAAGTCCGATCGACTGCTGAAGCGGATGAGAGACCGGCTGCGCCTAGGTTGGGCTATGAATCCGAGGTTTGCGGAAAGTGTTTTTGTCGTGGCGAAGAAGTAGCCACCACGGTGTTGCGATAGACCTCGCGTCGACACCATGTGCGGCATCAGCGGATGTTTCCTGGTCGACGGTCAGGTCGACACCGAGGCTTTGCAACGGAGCGTTACGGCCATGAACCACCGTGGTCCCGACGAGCGAGGAGTGTTTGTCGAAGGCACGCTGGGACTCGGACACGCTCGACTCTCGATCATCGATCTTTCGACTGGCCAGCAGCCGATGAAGTCGGCCGACGGTCGCTACGTCATCGTGTTCAACGGTGAGATCTACAATTTCGTCGATCTGCGAAAAACGTGCGAAGCCTTTGGTTATTCCTTTCGCACACACAGCGACACTGAGGTGATTCTCGCGCTGTACGGCGCCTATGGAACCGCGTGCGTCGAGCGACTGCGCGGCATGTTTGCGTTCGCTATCTACGACCGGCAGGAACGGTGCGTGGTTTTGGTGCGTGATCGCCTGGGCGTGAAGCCGCTGCTCTACGCGGCAACGCGGACTGGCCTTTTCTTCGCTTCCGAAATGCCCGCTTTGCTCACGCTGGCACCTTTGCTTCGCAACGAGATCGATCCGGATGCGCTCGGCGAGTATTTTATCCGGCAGTACATCACCGCGCCGCGCACCGCCTTCCGGCACGTGCGAAAACTGGAAGCCGGCACTTGGTTGCGGTGCGACGATAGCGGATCGGTCGAAGGACCGCATCGTTATTGGTTTCCAGAACGGGTGAACCGTTACCGCGGCAGCAAACAGCATGCCATCGAGGAGTTGCGGGAACGCTTCACCGAAGCCACGCGGATACGCCTGATCAGCGAACGCCCGGTCGGGGCCCTGTTGTCCGGTGGGACGGATTCCTCGATCACGGTCGCGGTGATGTCGAAGATTCTGAACCGCCCGGTGAAAACCTATTCGGTGGGATTCAGTGAGAAGAAATGGGACGAACGACCGTACGCTCGCGCGATGGCGCAGCATTGCGCAACTGAACACGAGGAATTAGTGGTCGAGTTCGATACTGATCTAGCGGACCGCTTGCCGAGCCTTTTGCAACCGTTCGGCGAACCCTATGCTGACGATTCGTTGATTCCCTCGTACTACGCGGCGCGGCTTGCTCGTAGCGGCGCCATCGTGATCTTGACGGGCGATGGTGCCGATGAAATGTGGGCGGGCTATAAGCGCGCTTACCATGCGGCGCTGCTGCTGTTCCTGAACCGATATCGCCTGCGGCCGGTGTGGCTCGCAGGGCGCCGGTTAGACGTTTGGCTAAGGGCAGTTCGCGGGCGCCGCGGTTCGTTTCCACGAAGTCAGCTCGATCGTGTGCTACAGAGCGGCGAGATGTCCCCGGTGCACCTAACCACGCGTTTCACAATGGGCGCAATTCAGCAATGGCTTCGTTGGGAGCCGTTGTACGCAAGATCGGATGAGGAGATCCTCAAGTCTCGCTGGCCTTCCAACCCCGAATGGGACGAGCTGACCACTTTTCTCTACTACGAGCTAAAGACCTTTCTTGCTGACGATGTTCTTCCAAAGGTCGATATTGCGACGATGCTCAACTCGATCGAGGCGCGAAGTCCGTTTCTGGATCATCAGGTAGTCGAGTTTGCGTTGTCGTTACCGCGGGAGTACAAGCTGCGCGGATTCCACGGCAGTAAATATCTCCTGAAGGAAGCTTTCTCGGAGTTGCTGCCTCCGGGCCTCTTCGATCGACCGAAAATGGGATTTACTCCGCCAATGGGAACGTGGTTGCGTACGCTACTAAAAGAATGGTGTGCCGATCAGCTTTGCAGCGACATTAGCCGGCGTGTCTTCAACCACACGGATCTGATGCGGCGCTTCCAGGAACATCAAAACGGAGCGGACCACGCGCGAGTACTCTGGATGGCTGCTGTCTTTTGCCAGTGGGCAAATCAATACAAGATCGCAGTTTGATGATCGCTAAATCATGAGAATTGCCGTATTCCAGGTTACCAGTTCCTACGCGATCGGCGGCTGCGAATCCTATACCTGGAACCTGAGCAGTTATCTCTTGAGCCACGGCCACGAATGCGATCTCATCGCCGGGCTTACAGACAACCCGCGGCGGCCGTCCCCGGAGGTCCCGCTGCTAATGGCCCCGTTCATACGACGGGAGCGAATATGGAATTTCGGTGGGCGGTTCCGCAAGCTGGTCGAGCGCCTGACGTTCGCCTGGAATGCCCGGACGCTACTCCAGCACGGGCGCTACGATATCCTCAATATCCACAAGCCCTACGACATTCCCGCGGCGCTGTGGTTTAAGCGGCAGACCGGCTGCCGGATCGTATGGCGCTGCCACGGAACGGATTTTTACGCTGGTCTCAAATATCTGATGCGTCGGGTCGACGCGATCTACTGTGTCAGCAACTATGCCCGAGATACTCTTCGGGCGCGTTATCCAGTCGATCCGAGGGTGATCTACACGGGCGTCGACACGCGGCTCTTCGACCCCGCGCTGGAACCGATGAAGGATCCGGCGCCCCCACAGATACTCTATTTCGGTCGCCTGGAAGGGTGGAAAGGCGTCCGCTATCTGATCGATGCGTTGAGTCAGTTACGCCGGCTTGATTGGCGAGCGCGGATTGTCGGAGCCGGTCCGGAACGCGCGAGCGTGGCGCAGCAGATCGCGTCGCTGGGGCTTTCCGAGCGCGTGCGCCTCGAAGATGCGGTGTCCGGTCCGGAGAGCGTCCGTCGCATGCTGGCCGAAGCCGACATTGTGGCATTTCCCGCGGTCGGCGTCGAAACCCTGAGCAATGCGCTCCTGGAAGCGATGAGCATGGGCAAGGCGGTCGTGGCAACGCGGGTGGGAGGATTTCCAGAGGTGATTCTGGACGGTGCGAACGGTCTGCTGGTGGACAGCAGGAGTACCCAGGCCTTCGCCGGCGCCATCGAGCAACTGTTGCGGGTGCCGGATCTACGACGCCGTCTCGGCGCGCAGGCGCGCGAGACCATGACGAGCAAGTTTGACGCGCGCGCAAGCTTTTCTGCGGTCGAAACGCTGCTTGAAGAAACTCTTGGCGGCGGCCAGTGACGGTAAAGTCGGCCCCGCCTACGCCGCAGGCTCCCGTGAATATTGCAGGCGATGGAGCCTCGCGTAGATCCCCGAATCGGCGATGAGATCGGCATGCCTTCCGGTTTCGGCGACGCGGCCCGCGTCCAGAACGACGATGCGGTCGGCCCGCTCGATGGTAGATAGGCGGTGCGCGATCACCAGCGTCGCGCGGCCGCGCATGAGCGTTTCGAGCGCCGCCTGTACATGGCGTTCCGATTCGCTGTCGAGGGCGGAGGTCGCCTCGTCGAGGATGAGCACCGGCGCGTCCTTGA
>WNFX01015342.1_pt1 | contig 11790 bp, 11 predicted proteins | sample 5400111 | NCBI WGS metagenome assembly WNFX01 (sample SAMN13153363, study PRJNA577476) | soil metagenome | isolation source: 40 cm soil or saprolite under grassland replicate 1 | place: USA:California | collected 2016-06-15
ACGCTGCCGAGGATTACCATCACATCCGCCACGGTGTGGCCGAGGCAAAGATCTTCCAAGACAGTCAGGTTGATAAAACTCGGCGGACGCACGCGATAACGGTACGGGTTCGTTCCGCCGTTGCTGATCAAATAGAAACCCAGTTCGCCCTTCGGCGCTTCAATGCGTCCGTACGCTTCGCCTACGGACGGGCGAAAGGCTCGGATCTTCACCTTCGGATTCATGATGGGACCAGCGGGAATTTCTTCGAAAGCTTGCTTCAAAATTCCGACGCTCTCGCGCATTTCCAGCGCGCGCATCATTAACCGATCGTAGGTATCACCATGTTCGCCGAGCGGTACCCGGAATTTGAATCGCGGGTAGAATCCATAGCCATCCACTTTCCGCACGTCGTAGTTGACCCCGCACGCGCGGAGCATTGGGCCGGTGATGCCAGCGTTGATCGCCAAGTCGGCGGACAGCTTGCCGACCTCTTGCGTGCGGGCGATGACAATCTCATTCGAAAGGATGAGCGCCTCGAATTCATCCAAAAATCGTGGGAATGCGTCGACAATCTTCTCTGCGCGCTCCATCCAATCCGGTCCCGCATCGACTCGGCATCCGCCGAAACGCATGTAATCACACATCATCCGCGAACCGGAAAGCGACTCGAAAAGATCGAGAATCTTCTCTCGCTCGCGGAATGCATACATGAGCGGCGTGCCCCAGGCCCCCATATCGCTGAGCAGGAATCCGAGCAGCGACGCGTGATTTTGCAGTCGCGTTAGTTCGGCCAGGATCACCCGCAAATATTCGGCGCGCTCCGGGACTTCGATTCCTGCGAGCTTCTCGACGCTGAGCGCATACGCCCAGTTGTTTGTCATTGAGCAAAAGTAATCGAGCCGATCGGTGTACGGCATCGAGCCAAGATAGCTCGTGTTCTCGCCGATTTTTTCGTGATTGCGATGCAGATATCCGAAGACCGGCTTGAGCTTGCGCACGATCTCGCCCTCGAGCGCGACGTTCATGCGAAAAACGCCGTGGGTCGACGGATGCTGTGGCCCCATGGATACTTCGAGCAGCTCGCCGTCGAGGCTTGATGTCATTCCGCGCGGCGGCTCGAGCGTTTGAATCGTTGCGCTCATTTCCGTTTTAACGATGTAACAATTTGACTTCGAAACATTGCCGCAATGTCACGCTCATTTTTGGGCAGTGATATTTTCCGCGCCGTCCAACTGCGGCCGCGCGGTATAATGCTGTTTCGCTCTCTCCAGCACGTCGTCATGCGGCGTTGGTTCGTATTCATAATCGTCGGGCTCGCGATAATCTTTGCGCATCGGGTGATCGACAAATTCGTCCCACATCAGAATGCGTCGCAGATCCGGGTGGCCGTCGAACCGAATACCATAAAGATCAAAAATTTCCCGTTCTTGGAATTCAGCACTGCGCCAAGTAGGAGTGAGCGATGGTAAACGCGCACCATCTGCGCGATCTGCCGTGCGCGTCCGAATTATCACGGGACCGTGTTTGTGTGTCATCGAGTAAAGATGATAGACCGCTTCAAGATAGCCTGGAAAAAATTCCGCCTGGGTTTCGTCCACTTCCTTTTCCACGCCATCGATCACCTTCTTCACTTTCACCGTCTTCTTCACCGTGCGATCGAGCCAATCCACACCGGTCGCGTTCGAACAAAAATCGAGTCGCAGCGCCGGGTCGATGCGTAAGAAACGCGCCACCGCCGGCGCATGTTCGTTGTCGATCAAGAGCGACGATTGATGTGACGGACCAGGATTCGGGACGATGTCGATCTTAGCGCCGGGCACGGCCGCTTCGGCGCGCGCTTTGATTTGCTCTAGAGACTCCATCGTTATTGGCGCTCGAGCTTAAGCGGACGAAAAACATCGGGATTCGCGGGCGGCTCCAAATCGTGTTCGCCAAACGCCGGCACCGGAAACTCGCTTGGTTGCGCCGCATTGAGGTGCTCAGCTCTCTTATTGCCGGTAAGTTTCTGCTCATCGATTTTCCGTTGTAGTTCCATGAAAGCGTGCAGCAGCGCCTCGGGGCGAGGCGGACAACCGGGAATATAAACATCGACCGGGATGTAGCGGTCGATGCCTTTGAGCACGTTGTAACCCTGTTTGAACGGCCCTCCGGAAATTGCGCACGCGCCCATGGAAATGACATATTTCGGGTCGGGCATTTGGTTGTATAGCCGGACGATCTGCGGCGCCATTTTCTTCGTCACCGTGCCGGCCACGATCATCAAATCGGCCTGGCGCGGTGACGGCCGGAAAATTTCCCCGCCGAACCGCGCGAGGTCGTAGCGCGACGCGGCGGTTGCGATCATCTCGATCGCGCAACAAGCCAATCCAAACTGCAGCGGCCAAATCGAGTACTACTCCATCACTCCGTTTTTGGTTTCACCTTGCCCAATTTAAGCACCCTTTGCTCCAAGCCCAAACGAGTCCTTCAATTAGCAGCAGCAGGAAAACCAAGATCGCGATGAACGCCCCAACCGGCAAACCGGTGAAGGCCACGGCAAATGGCACCAGAAAAATCGCTTCGACGTCGAAGATGAGAAAAATGATCGCGTACAAATAATACTGCGACCTGAACTGGATCTGTGCATCGCCAATTGACTCAACTCCGCACTCGTAAGTCGCATTCTTCTGCACGCCTGGCTTCGGTGGTTGGAAAAATCGTCGCCACAGCCAGGCGAGCGCCAGCGGTATCAAGGGAAAGACCAACGCCACGCCAACAAAAATCACGATGAAACTATAAGGATTTGGCGTCATAGGTGTGGATCACACCATATTCTCTCCGAAGCTGCTCGGAAAGACATTGCTGAACTTGTTTTCTTAATCCGTGCGCGATCCAGCCGCGACGAAACCGCTGACCTTTTTCTTTTTGGTGCTTCCTTACGGTATCAGTAGCGGTTTCGTGTCTATCGCGCTGCCATTTATTCTGACACGGGATGGTTTCTCGGTTGCGACTGCCGCTTCCATCGCCGCGATCGGAGTGTCGGCGAATCTTTGGCGATTTTTATGGGGACCTGTGGCCGATCTGACGTTGACTGCGCGGCGCTGGTACCTGCTAGGGCTGGGGACATCGGCGCTAACGCTGCTCATCCTCAGTTTGATGCCTTTTCACAAAAGCGAGGTCGGAATTCTGATGACGGTGGTGTTTATCTCGCAGGTCGCAGCGACGTTGATCGTGCTGCCAGTGATGGCTCACACCGTCGCCGAAGAAGCGAAAGGACGCGCAGCCGGTTGGTATCAGGCCGGCAATCTCGGCGGCACGGGAATCGGCGGCGGGGCTGGGGTGTGGCTGGCGAGCTACGTTTCTAGAGAAGCCGCCGGGGGAGCGCTCGGTCTTGCAATGCTCGCCTCGGCTGCGGCGATCTATTTTGCGTCCGATGTGCGGATTGTCTCGATTGAGAGTTTGGGTGCGCGCATGCGTATTCTCGGCAGAGACATTGCCGATCTTTTGCGTTCCGCCATCCCGTTGTTCACGATCGTGCTCGTATGTTCACCGGTGGGTGCCGCGGCCATGAACAATCTTTGGTCGGCGGTCGCGCCTGATTGGCGGGCCAGCGCGAACACCGTCGCGCTCGTGACCGGCGTAATGAACGCAATTCTCAGCGCTATTGGATGCGTCGTTGGCGGTTGGATTGCCGATCGAGTTGGACGGTGGTGGGCCTACTTTGGGTCGGGCGGCGCGCTTGCTTTGGTTGCGCTCGTTATGGCTGTGATTCCGCGGACACCGCTAACTTACTCGTGTGGCGTTCTCGCTTACGTCTTCTTCGGTGGAGTCGCGTATGCTGCTTTTTCAGCCGTGGTGCTGTTTGCCATTGGCCGCGGGGCGGCCTCTACGAAGTACGCAACGCTCTCATCGCTCGGAAATCTTCCCGTCGTTTACATGACGGCGGCGGACGGTTGGGCACACGACTGGTTTGGCACCAGCTGGATGCTCGCGGTCGATGCCCTTTCAGCTGTCGCATGCATCGCGATTGCGCTTTTCGTTTTGCGGAAAATTTCGGGCCAGCGTGCGACTATTCAGCCTTGATTAAACAATCGCGTATCGCTTTTCTTCACGGGAGATGAGCGATTCGTTTGACCAGATCTTCATCCGTGGGAAGCAGCTGCTTCTCTCGCCGCTGGCTGGCGCGCCTGACTGGGCGATCCAGATCGCCTCGAGCCTCATCAACATTTTCGCGCTGCTCGGTGTGTTTCTCACGCTCTTTGCACTGATTTCCGTGCTGGAGCGAAAAATTCTCGGCCGCATGCAAAATCGCTACGGGCCAAATCGCGTCGGACCGTTCGGACTCTTCCAGCCAGTGGCGGACGGCATCAAGATGCTTATCAAGGAAGACATCGTACCTGCGCGCGCGGACAAGATCGTGCATTTTCTCGCGCCGATCCTGATCGCTGCGACGGCGGTTCTTGCGCTCGGAGTGATTCCTTACGGTCGGAACATGACGCCCTTCGCGATTGACGGCGGCATCCTCTTTTTCTTTGCCGTTGGATCGACCACAGAACTGGCCGTCTTCATGGCCGGCTGGGGTAGCAACAATAAGTTTTCAATGCTGGGCGCGATGCGCGCGATCGCGCAAATGATCAGCTACGAGCTGCCGCTCATTATCACGGTACTTCCAGTCGTGATGGTCGTCGGCGCCCTCTCGCCCGACAGAATCGTCGCCGCGCAAGGCGGCTACGCGTTCGGCTTCGCGCCGTGCTGGTTCGTTTTCACACCGTGGGGCGCGGCCGCGTTTATTTTATTTTTTGTTTCCGGTCTCGTGGAATCCAACCGCACTCCGTTCGATGTGCCTGAGGGTGAATCGGAAATTGTCGCCGGACATATGACCGAATATTCGGGGTTTAAATACGCCACATTCTTCATGGCGGAATACATTGGAATGTTCGCCATCAGCGGGCTTGGTATAACGCTGTTTCTCGGCGGCTGGCATGCACCGATACCCGCGCTCGAATTTATTCCATCGTACGTCTGGTTTTTCTTAAAACTCAGCGCGCTGCTTTTCGTTTACATCTGGCTTCGCGGTACGTTGCCGCGAACGCGCGTGGATCAAATCATGAATTTCGCCTGGAAATTCATGCTCCCAATGGCGTTCACCTGCGTTATCGCGGCGGCCGTCTGGCATTATGCAGGGCGCGGCTTCGCCGGATGGCTTTGGTCCCTCGGCATTATCGCCGTTGTTTATTTGATATTGTCGATCTTTCTCGACACGCGAAAGAAATTTGCGCCGCGCACCTACCGTTTCGCCGAATGAAGACAGCGATTACTCCACGATTAATCAACAGCCCCGATACCGGCCCGTTGCAGCGCCTTCAAACTCGACGGCTTAAAGCCGTCGAGTTTGCCAGAGTCGGCTGTCGATCATGCAGTCAGCACTCGCGTGCCATGCGTTTTATCGAATGAACAGCGTCGCATTTATTGTCATTGCTATTCTCACGCTGGCCGCCGCACTGGCCGCCGCAACCTTGCAAAAGCTCATGCACGCGGCTCTCAGTTTCGCGTTGGCGTTTGTCGGTATCGCCGCATTCTTTTTTTTGCTCGGCGCGGAGTTCGTCGGGTTGGTGCAGGTCTTCGTCTACATCGGCGCGGTCGCGGTCTTGATCGTTTTCACGATTCTATTGACGCGACGTGATGTGGAAAAAGATCGCGGCTTCAACTGGAGTGGCGTTGTCATTGCCATCGCGGTGTTCGGCGGCTTGCTGTGGGCGATTTTTAAAACCCGATCGATCTCCATCGTCGCGCCCGAAATTCCGGCGCTCACTGTCGAGCGCATCGGCCAGGTGCTGATGACCGGCTACGTCTGGCCGTTGCAATGCGTCGGACTGCTACTGACTGCAGCTCTCATCGGTGCGCTCATCCTCGTGATGGAGGAAAAGCGATGAGGCGGGGAGTCTCCGCGTGGGTAGCGCACGCGTCTCGCGTGCTAATGCCAGTCCGGCTCGGACCGAGCACGTCCTCGCGATCGCGAACTTTCGTCGCAGGTTCGCACTCTTCGCTGCGGATGGAATTAAAACAAAAGAAGGTTTCGGCGCGACGCCGAAACCAGCACGCGGAACGCGTGCGCTACCCAATCCGATTCGCGGCGAGATGACGCCCACTCTGCAGCTTTTCCTAATCGTCTCCGCCGCACTGTTCTGCATCGGCCTACTCGCCGCGCTGAGCCGGCGTCACGCGATTTTCATCCTCATCGGAATCGAGATGATGCTCGCCGCGGCGAATTTGAATTTCATCGCCTTCTGGCGCTTCAGCCAGCAGCCGCAACAACCTACTGGCGTCATGGTCGCGATTTTCTCAATTGCGATCGCCGCTGCCGAAGCAGCCGTCGGACTCGCGTTGGTGATCGCTGTTTACCGCCACTATCGAACAACCAACGTCGATCAGCTCGATCAGCTCAAAGGATGACTGCCTGGATCGTCCCTAACCTCTGGCTGATCCCCGCGGTGCCGCTCGCGGCCTCGCTTGTAATTTTGAGTTTCGCCGGATCGCGGCGCGCCGGCGCGGCAGCGCTCGCCATCATCGGTCAGATTATCGCACTCGCATTGTCGACCCTGGCATTTCTGCCGACGCTGCAAACAGCCGGCTTCCGCGCCGTCCATAATTTCACTTGGTTCACTTTCGGCGAGCAAGCGCTGCGCATTGGATGGGTCCTCGATCCGCTCGCAGCCGCGATGCTTGTAATGATCGCGCTGGTTGGGCTCTGCATTTTCATCTTCAGCGTCGGCTACATGGCCGATGACAAGAATTTCACGCGCTTCTTCGCGTATCTCTCGTTTTTCTCCGGCGCAATGCTAGGCGTCGTGATCGCGAACAGTCTACTTCTTCTTTTTGTTTGCTGGGAACTAGTCGGGCTCGCCTCATATTTGCTCATTGGATTCTGGATCGAGCGATCGAGTGCGGCCGCCGCGGCGAAAAAGGCGTTCATCACCACGCGCATCGGCGACATGGGATTTTTTCTCGGCATCCTCTGGCTCTACGGCCGCAGCGGCACACTTCTCTTTTATGATGATGGACGCGGTTGCATGGAAAACGCCGGCCTCCTTGCACTCGGCGCGAGCGCTACGTTCATCGCGCTGCTGATTTTTTGCGGCGCGGTCGGAAAATCCGGTCAATTCCCGCTGCACGTCTGGTTACCAGACGCGATGGAAGGTCCGACGCCGGTCAGCGCATTAATTCACGCCGCAACTATGGTCGCCGCAGGCGTGTTTCTCGTCGCACGCGTCTATCCACTCTTCTCGTTAGGCACAATTAATGGCGTGACACCTTCCCTCACCGTGGTCGTATGGATCGGCGTAACCACGGCTTTGATGGCGGCGCTCGTCGCGATCGCGCAAGCAGATATCAAGCGCATTCTCGCCTATTCGACTGTGTCGCAGCTGGGGTTAATGATGGTCTCGTTAGGTGTCGGCGGCGCCGCGGCGGGCATTATGCACCTCCTCGCGCACGGCTTTTTCAAAGCACTGTTGTTCCTCGGTGCTGGCTCGGTAATTCACGGCTGTCGCCAAGAACATGATATTCGAAAAATGGGCGGCTTGCGCCGGCTCATGCCAGTCACGTTCCTAACCTATGCGGTCGGCATGATGACGCTCAGCGGTGTGCCGCTCTTTTTTTCCGGAGCATGGACGAAAGAGGAAATTCTCCATGCCACGGCCCGTTGGCCGCGGTCGCATTTGCCATACTACCTGATACTGGCCGGCGTCGTATTGACCGCGCTCTACATGACGCGACAAATGATCTACGTTTTTTTTGGCAATCGGCGCGCGGCTTCCGAGCATGCGCATGAAAGCCCACGCGTGATGACCATGCCTCTGATCGCGCTCGCCGCCTGCGTAATTGTCTTCAGTGTCGTGCTCACGCCCGCATGGCCGTGGCTTCACGACTATCTGGCGGGCGAGTCGGCGCACTTTGATATCGCACGGTTGATCCAGCCGATGCTTTTCGTTTCGCTTGCGCTGGTCGCGACCGGCATCGGATTTGGCGTTCTGATGTATCGCAATGCCGGCGAAACCGACCCGCTCCAGCAATCGCAGCCCGCACTCTTTCGTTTCCTCGAAAACAAAATGTGGCTGGATGAACTTTATGAATGGAGTGTCATCGCCTTCAGCCGAATGGCCGCGCGTTTGTCCAACTGGATGGACCGTTATTTCTGGGATGGTCTAGTGCGTGGATTCGGCAGTGTCGGCCAGGTTTTTGGAATTTTCAGCACGAACCTCGACGAGCGCGGCATCAACGCTGGCGTCGATGAGAGCGTCACCGGCACGCGCGGCCTCGGCCGCTTGATGTCTGGGTGGCACTCCGGACAAATCCAAACTTACCTCGGCGCCGTCGCAATCGGCATGCTGGCGCTGCTCATCCTTTACGCCTGGCTGGCATGATCACTGGGTTGATTTTCATTCCGCTCGCCGGCGCTCTTTTGCTGAGCCTCGCGCCAAGGAATTACGCGCGCGGAATCGCTCTCGGATTCAACGTATTCACCGCGCTTCTCGCCGCAATTCTGTGGCAAAACTTCGACACGGGAGCAACCGGCCTCCAGATGGTCGAACGCCATCCGTGGATTCCCGCCATCGGCGCCGAATACCTCGTCGGTATCGACGGTCTGAGTTTGCTGCTGGTGTTGCTGACGTCGCTAATCATCCCATTCGCATTTTTCGCGCAGCGCATGAGTCGTGGCTTCTGCGCAGTGATGTTGGTGATGCAATCCGCCCTCTACGGCACATTCACGGCGCAGAATTTTGTTCTCTGGTTCTTGTTCTACGAGATGAGCTTGATCCCGGCGTTCCTGCTTATCAAACTTTGGGGCGGCGAAAGAGGTACGTTTGATTTCGCCGCGCTCGCCGCTCTCGGAAAAAACGGATTGCTCACTGGGAATGTCGCCTGGCTGGCCTTTGCCGGAGTCTTTCTCGGGTTGGCAGTGAAAGTGCCACTGTTTCCGTTTCATACCTGGCTGCCCGACGCGTACGAAAGCGCGCCCGTGGGCGCTTCGATGGTGTTGACGGGAGTGCTCTCGAAGATGGGCGTTTACGGCTTCGTTCGGCTGCTGCTTCCACTTTTCCCGAATGAAATCAAGATCCTCGGTCCGTGGCTGCTTGGACTGGCGGTTTGTTCGATCGTCTTTGCCTCACTCGCTGCGTGGGCCCAATCGGATTTGAAACGGATGATTGCGTATCTCTCCGTCAACCATCTCGGCTACTGCATGCTCGGTCTCTTCGCCGTGACCGCCACGGGGGCGGGGCCGTTGATCGACACGCAGGCGGCATTGAGCGGTGTGTTCATCCAAATTTTAAACCACGGCATCACCGCGGCGGCGTTGTTCTATTACGTTGGTTTGCTCGAGCAACGGCGTGGCCTGCGCGGCATCGACGACTTCGGCGGCCTGATGCAACGCACACCATTGCTCTGCGGTTGGATGAGCGTCGCAATGTTTTCATCGCTCGGCCTGCCCGGACTGAACGGATTCATCGGCGAATTTCTGATCTTCAAAGGTTCGTTCGCCATAGCAGCTTCGTTCACGGCCGTCGCGGTAATCGGCCTACTGGTCACTGCGATCGCGTTTATGCGGGCGATGCAGTCGCTCTTCAGCGGTCCGTTGGTCGAAAGTTGCAGCGCGTTCCCTGATCTTCAGCGAAGCGAGAAGCTCGTGATTGTTCCTGTCACGGTGCTCATGTTCGCCATCGGCATCGCCCCGCAATTTGTTTTCAACATCTTCAACACAACCGTCGTCCAGATGGCGCGATTGTTTGCCTGACGGGCTACTGGAATGACTAAGGATATCATTCCAACTCAGCAGGTGACGCAGGCGATTCGTTTCGTGCGTGAAGAAAGGGGCCTTCTCGATTTCGATCTGGCGCGACTGTACGGTGTCACCACCGGCAACCTAAACAAAGCCGTCAGGCGGAACCACGACCGATTTCCGGCGGACTTCATGTTTCAACTCACCGCCGAGGAGACAAAATCTTTGATATTCCAAATTGGAATATCAAAAGGCCAAGGCGGACGGCGCCATTTCCCCTACGCTTTCACCGAACAGGGCCTCGCCATGTTGTCGAGCGTCCTGAACAGTGAGCGTGCGGTAAAAGTGAACATCGCGATCATACGGGCGTTCGTAAAGCTGCGCCAGGCGTTAGAAACAAATCGCGAGCTCGCGCACAAATTTTCCGAACTCGAAAAACGCGTTGGTAAATATGACGAGGAGATCGGCGCGATCCTTGAAGCGATCCGGCAGTTGATGGCTCCGTCGGAAAAGCCGCGGCGCGAAATTGGATTCCACGTTCGCGAAAAGGCTCCGCGATATCGAACACGCAATCATTTATGAAACACATACTCAGCGGCTTCTTGGCATTTACTCTTTGCTTTTCATCTGCTTTTGCGGAGACACCGCCTCCCATAGAGGTTCGCTTCTGTCCGGCATCGGCCGTTCACGCTTATCCATTGGAAAGCCGGCGCGACCTGCAAAGTCTGATGTTACAGAATGTAGCGGTCATCAATCATGGCGAAGCTCCGTTTAAGATCGACCACATCGAAGTCGAGTTGCTGCAATCCGGCGAGGTTCTCGATTCAAAAAAACTGAACGGGAATGTCATTCAGCGTTTTGCCGAGCGTGGAGCGAAGATGCAGGAAGCGGGCGTCCTCAAACAGATCGCCTTCCAATTTTGCGGGAACGACTTGATTGCTCCTTCAATCAAACTCGCCGGGCCAACTCTGAATCGCGATCAAGCATTGCTCGTCACCCAGCAGGTGTTCGCCTTTACCGGCACGCGCGAATCGCTGCGAGTGAAGGTTGACGGCAACAGCGGCGGTAAGACGAAGGAAGTGAGCGGGACGCTGCCGATAAAATCCGAATTCGCGAAGAACACCTACATCTTTCCGCTTCGCGGCGTTTCTTATGCGGGGTGGGGAGCATCCTTCCATACCGGCCATCGCTGGGCGATTCCCGAAGAGTTCGCGCTCGATATCGCAAGGCTTGGTGGCGATGGGCTTTCGCATAAGGGCGACGGCTCGCGCTTTGAGGACTACTACGCGTATGGCACCGATGTCCTGGCGGCGTGCGATGGCACCGTAGTCGAAGCTGCGAATGATCAGCCGGAAGATTCGACCGCAATGCAACGGCCAGATGAGAGTCAGGAAGCTTACTTTGCACGGCTTCAGAAAGAGCAAGCAGGCCGTTTGGCGAAGGGCATGACCTCGGTCACAGGCAACTACGTGATAATCGATCACGGAAAGAGTGAATATTCGTTTTACGCACATCTGCAGCCGGGCAGCGTTCGCCTCCATAAGGGAGATCGGGTGCTGATGAGTGCCGGTCTTCCGGTGAATTTTAGCAACGTTACGATTCAATGGGCTGATGTGCCGCGGCCAATCCAGAGCGGCGATATCGTGATCGCGAAGTGATCGCCTGGGCCATTTACCTCACGTTTACCGGGGCGGTCGTGCTGCTTTTCCTACCGGGCGCGCTTTCGCGCTGGATTGCGCTGCTAACTAGCGTCGCAGGATTCGCAATAAGCCTTATCGCTTTGTTTCAAACGGCGATTGTCGATCTTGCGCACTTCAAGACAATCGTGCGCATCCCGTGGGTGCCAACGCTCGGGATGGAATATCATCTCGCGGTCGACGGCATCAGCCTAACACTGGCTCTCGTCACCGGGCTCGTCGCCGTGACCGCAGTCCTCTTCTCCTGGGACGTCGAACACCGCCAGAATGAATTTTTCTTTTGGCTGCTGCTCGTGGTCGGCGGCTCTTACGGCGTCTTCCTCAGCGCGGATTTGTTTTTGCTCTTCCTCTTCT
>WNFX01005854.1_pt1 | contig 11789 bp, 10 predicted proteins | sample 5400111 | NCBI WGS metagenome assembly WNFX01 (sample SAMN13153363, study PRJNA577476) | soil metagenome | isolation source: 40 cm soil or saprolite under grassland replicate 1 | place: USA:California | collected 2016-06-15
TCGTCCCACAGTTCTTGCAGAAGAGAGCGTCAGCGGGATTGACAGTCTTGCAGCTCACACATGTTCTGAGCGTGGTCTGCAGAGTCTCCTCCTGAGTCGAGGTCAATGTGCGATGTGCGAACCTCGATCCTGTTCCTCCTAGGAAACCCCAGACCGGGACGGCGAGGGCGAGGAAGAGGACGGTGTCGCCTGCAACATTGACCGGCAGTTTCAGAGCGCTTATGATCACGAAGACGAGGCCGGCGACTACTCCCACAATTATTCCGTTTCCGACCGCGTGATCAGGATCGGCGAATCCTGCGAGAGCTCCTGAGAGGGCGGGGATTGTCAGGAAGATTACGAGATCTGTCAGGCTGAAGGCTGGTAGTGAGTCGGTTGTCGAGGCGAAGACGTCGAGTAAGACTCCCACCAGGACTCCGACCAGAATGGAGAGTTCGCGATGCTGGAGCCGAGTATACGACATCGGATCGTTTGACCGGTCTCTGGTTCATCTCAGAGTTCTTATCGGTTCTCGTATCAATTCTCGGAAATCCGGTAAACTGAGGTAGTAGCGCTGTAGACGGTTCTATCCAATTGTCGAAAAATCAGGTAAAAGATGCGTCTTCAGTTTGCTTTCTGAAGCTCTCTGAGGCTGTCCTCAGCCGCGCTCAGAACCAGCTCGACATCACCGCTGGCATGCGCAGTCGTAATCATCATCCGTTCCGTCCCGTCAGGGTGGATGTAGACCCCTCTTCGAAGCATTAGATTCCGAAACTCTCGGAATTTGTCGAAGTCGCTCTGGAGAGTGTGGCGATAGTTCAAAATCTTCTTGGCCTCAGTGAAGTAGAGCTGGAACATTGGCCCGATCCCCTGAACAATACCGCTCTCATCGTGTCGAGCCATAAGGTCTCGCAGGCCCTCCGTTATCTCCGCTCCGGTAAGGTGCATGCGCCTGAAAGCGGCCCCATCATCTTTCATCAGCTCGTCGAGAGTCGCATTGGCTGCGGCGAGGCACATCGAATTACCGTTGTAGGTTCCACCGTAGCCGATCTTGCCGGGTCCGATCATCCCCATCACGTCTTGACGGCCTGCAACGGCGGCTATCGGGGTCCCGCCTCCCAAGGCTTTTGCGTAGCATGCGATGTCAGGTTTGACTCCGTAGAATTCTTGGGCTCCGCCTGGTGCGATCCGGAATCCTGTGAGTACCTCGTCGAAGATGAGGAGAACGTCGTATTCGTCTGCGAGTTCGCGAACCGATTTGAGATATTCTTCCTTCGGAGGAATTATTCCAGCGCTGCCCATCACGGGTTCGGTGATTATTGCTGCGAGGTCGTTAGCGTTCCGCTTCAAGACTCTCTCGAGCGAGACGGGATCATTCCATTGCGCGACAACAACGGTTCGAGATATTCCGTCGGGTATTCCTGGATAGTACGGCAGTTTGGAGGCGCCTGCTCGAGACCGGCGACGATCGAGGGCGACTCGACGCTAAACAGGACATAGTCATGGTGGCCATGATAGTGTCCTTCGAATTTGAGGATCTTGTCGCGGCCAGTGAAGGCTCGTGCGATGCGGATTGCCTCCATTGTCGCCTCCGTGCCGGTGTTGGCGAAGCTAACCATTTCTGCGCATGGCACTGCTGACTGGATCTTCTTGGCTACCTCCAGTTCCAGTTCGGTGGTGGTGCCGAGCATCGTCCCGTTCTGCAGCTGCCGGTTTATCGCTTGGAGGACCGCGGGATGCGAGTGGCCTAGGATGAGGGCGCCGTAGCTTGACAAGAGGTCGACGTATTCGTTGTCGTCCACGTCCCAGACCCTGGATCCCTTGCCTCTCTGGAAGAGGATTGGGAAGGGATCGTGGGCGTAGACCCGGATATTGGATGAGGCGCCCGCGGGGAGGTGCTTCTTCGCCTCCTCGTACAGCGCGAAGGATCTCGAGAATTGGGATACGAGCCGGGCGGGCTTTCTAGCAGCTCGTCTTTCAGTCTCAGCTCTGGCTTGGCTGATGGCCGATTCCGCTTCGATCTGTGTGAACAACCATCATCCCAGCCTGTGGGAGTGATCATGTCTTAGGCGCTATAAAAAGATGTATTTTTTCGGTGATTTTGTTATGGTTTCGAACTTTTTATGCGCGCGCAATCATTCTGAGAGGCTTGACAACCATCGCCTGACCAAGGGTTCGATTCCATTATGGTCTTGGAACCTGCCTAAAACGCCAGAATCCAAAGGACTCATCTGAAAACGCTGGATTGTGCCTCTAACCAGGTTGGTTCCGACCGGACTCTCGTCTTGGCGCTATATTGAGCGTCGGGGCCGAGTGAATTTCTCGGAATGTTGATCCAGTCATCAAAACCGTCTTCATTGGGAGCACACTAGGAGACGGAGAGCTCGCCTCAATAATCGTTGACATAACGCTCCAGCGGCATTTGCGTGGAGGCCAGAATCCTTGGCATAATGCAGGAATGCGTGCCATTCCCGAGTCTCCGCTTATTGAAGTAATGCCTGAAAGTCATTTTTACAAGACCAATCCACTAGATTCTAGGTATCATTGCGCGGGAAGCCTCTAGCAACAATTGTGTCCGCTGGTCTCTCGAAGTTCGGCCGTCGCGAGGGGCTCTACGCCCGTGAGCTTTTCGCAGAGGCTGCCCTAGCTGCTTTCCATAGAGTTGAAGATCTGGACCCGGCCAAGGATATCAAGGCCGCGTTTATTGGACAGATGAGCGAGGCGTACGAGCACCAAGCCCACACGGCGCCCATATCCGCCAGCTGGGCCGGACTCTTTCCTGCACCAGCGATGAGGATTGAGAACGCATGTGCATCATCAGGCTCCGCGTTGCGCTGTGGCATTATGGCCATTATGTCAAACCTCTACGACATCGTCCTCGTGGGGGGTGTCGAGAAGATGACAAACCAGCCAACTCCCGAGGTGACGGGAATCTTGGCGACTGCCTCTGACTATCCTTTCGAACAGTGGAACGGTATGACCTTCCCCGGCCTCTTCGCATTGATGGCCACGGCCCACATGCACGAATATGGCACGACTGAGGAACAGTTGGCGGCTGTCGCGGTCAAGAACCACAAGAACGGCGCGTTGAATCCGAAGGCACACATGCAGAAGGAAGTCTCCATGGACGAAGTTCTAAAGTCCCGGGTTGTTTCATGGCCCCTAAAACTCTACGACTGTTCCCTTATCACCGACGGCGCAAGCTGCCTGATACTCACGAAACCGAAACTGGCGAAGAAGCTGACGGACAATTACGTCCACATCATCGGAACAGGACAGGCCCAGGACACGTTCTGCCTTCACGAGCGGGAGAGCCTGACTACCATTAAGGCTGCGAAGACCGCGGCTCAGGAAGCCTACAAGATGGCAGATGTCAGACCCAGAGACATCGATGTCGCCGAACTCCACGACTGCTTCACCATAGCCGAGATCATAGGCTACGAGGATTTAGGATTCTGCCGGCCAGGGCAAGGGGGCAAGTATGTGGAGAGTGGTGCTGCATCACTCAAAGGGACACTGCCAGTAAACACGAGTGGAGGTCTCAAGTCCAAAGGCCACCCGGTCGGCGCAACAGGCACCGCCCAGATCCACGAACTGTATCTGCAGCTGACCGGTCAGGCTGATAGGCGCCAGGTGGACGATGCCAAGATCGGTCTTGCCCACAACCTAGGAGGATCAGGCGCCACGGCAGTTGTCCATGTTCTGAAGGGAGGCTAGAACACGAGCGAGCTTCCAGACCCGACTATCGAGGCATTCTACCATTACTGCACCGAGCGGAAGCTGATGGCGGTCAGATGCGTCCGTTGCAAGCATGTGATGGTGCCGCCCAGAAGCATCTGCCCTAACTGTCGCAGCATTCAAGTCGAGTGGGTCCAGCTGAGCCCCCGAGGGAAACTGGTCACGTATACCGTCGTGCACGTAGCACCTCCTCAGTTCAAACATATGACACCTTACGCCGTCGGAATTGTGGAGATGCCTGAAGGCGTCAAGGTGCCGAGTATTATTCGGACATCAAGGCTCGAGTCTCTGAAGATCGGGATGGAGCTGGAGGTCGATTTCAGCCCAAGGCCTCAGGAGTCAGGCTGGCCACAATGGCCCAGGTACTTTTTCAAGGAGACCGAATGATCTTGGTAACAAACTGCAAAGGCCAGCGCTTAAATAACTAGGTCTGCCCGCGATATTCGTGACGGGGAGCTGGGATAAGACCCGGCTGAGAGGATGGCTTCGTCGCCATCGACCCTTTGAACCTGATCCGGGTAATGCCGGCGGAGGGAGGATGGTGAGGCCACTTCTTAGCCGTGTTCTATCAAGCCCCTAGCAGGAAAGGAAAATCACAGAATTGAACTTCCAATTGTCTGTAGAGGGGTCAGTGCAGAAGAGGATCCCTTCATCGACAAGATCGCGAAATTCCGAGTTCTCACTCTTAGTTGCCCAAATTGCTTCGTTCTCTGCCCTCATAGCAGCAGGTACGACGGTTCTCAGGATCCCTGCTCCTGCGCCTCTCTTCGAGATCACACTCGCACCAGTGTTCTATCTTGCGATCAGCGTGCTATTCCCTCGCCGAGTGAGCTTCTGGTCTACGGCGATCGGTTCAGCGATCGGGGAGGCGATCAATGTGGCAGTATATGGTGGATTCCCGATCTACGTGGCAGGGATCATCTGGGCACGGGCTCCCGAGGCTTTGATCGTCCATAGATTCAGGAATGGCTCCCTGAGGGTGTTGATAATTTCCATGATCCTAGCCACTATCTATGAGACGGTGGCCTTCTTCCTCCCAGACTGGTTGTTCTATTCCCTAGCACTTTTTTCCTACAGTGACGTAGGACCCCAAGGACTTGCTGGAGGATTCGCATCAGCTTTCTCGGATTTGTTTACGATGGTCGATTTGGTGTGGATACCTTTGGCGATCGGTGCGGTGGTTGCGGTCAGGAAGGCCTTTCGCACTCGTTTCCTTGATTAGAATCTGTGGAGTACAGACACCCCAAATTGGCGCGACGCCGAAATCTGGGAAAGCTAAGCCCGAACGCAATGGCCAGAACTATCTGGCGGTTGAAGGGGATCAAGTCTCAGGATGTCATCGTGGGACCAAGCGCTGGCGTAGACGTTTCAATTCTCGGCATTGGCGAGGGAAGGGTTATCGTTGCAAACTGCGACCCCATCTCGCTGATACCCTCCTTGGGACCTGAAGACTCGGCTGAAATGAGTCTCTACGAGGTCGCGTCCGATGTAGCCACAAGCGGTCAATCGCCTCGCTATGCGTTGTTTGATCTGAATCTACCACCCGACCTTTCGGATCAGGTCTTCGAGAGATATTGGAGGTCATTAAGCAGAACATGCGTCAAACTTGGCGTATCTATTCTCGGCGGCCACACCGGCAGGTTCGAAGGATGTGACTATTCCATAATTGGTGGCGCCACCATGTGGACGATATGCAGGAAGAGTGAGTACCTGACTTCCAGCATGGCTCGTGAGGGAGATGATCTAATATTGACGAAGACCGCGGCCTACGGGGCGACCGCTGTTCTCTCGAGAGCTTTTCCCCACACGGTCTTGAAGTTTCTTGGACAATCACTATTTCGAGAGGCTAAAGACTACTTCATGAAAATGGGTACCGTGAACGATTCTCTCACGGCAGTCAAAGTGGGGATTCATGGCCACGGCGTAACGGCTATCCATGATGTAACCGAGGGGGGCATCATAGCCGCGATATTGGAGATGTCAACCGCCTCCGGGCTCGGAGCCAAGGTAGACCTTGAGGCTATACCTGTTTCAGAGGAGACTCTGCGAATCTCGCGGTTGTTCCGAATCGATCCGCTAACATCACTTGGAGAGGGTAGTCTTGTAATTGCGTCTAGACCGGAGAAGACACGACACGTCGTTGATCGACTCAGTACAGATGGAGTGAAAGCAACCGTCATAGGACGATTGTCTTCTAAGCTACGCGGGGTTTATGCGATGTCCGGGAACGATCGCTATCGCGTTCGTTATCCGACAAGAGACCCTTACTGGCAGGCATATTCGAGAGGTTTACGGAAAGGCTGGAACTAGCGCAAACTTGCTTCAGAACTCTGGCTTCAACTGTTCATTATCATGGGAGTAAATGTACAGCGGATTCTCAATGCGACGAAGAAGGTCTATCGATTCGATTCCCTGTGCGGAATCGTAGATCATCCCTGTTATGTTTCTCTTCTCAATGTTTTCGGCCAAGGGTGCCGCATCTCCCGCGTAAACTAGATTCCGATTCTTCCACTTCACAACGAGCGACTGGTGTCCGATCGTATGGCCGGGGGTTGGAAGAACCTGTACACCATCCTCGATCTCATATTTTCCTCTCACCGGCAGATAGTCGCCTTCGACGTCGAAGAAATCGCGGAGGTAGCTCACTCTCATGAATCGGTCCGGGAAGTACGCATAACGAATCTCGTCGGTCTGAACTAGAAACTTGCTGTTCGCGAACATGCGGTTGTTGCCGCAATGATCAAAGTGTAGATGGGTGTTGACAACCATCGTCACATCTTTCGGACGGAGTCCGGCCTTCTGCAGAGAATAGCTCAGCTCCTCTTCTCTGGTCCTAGTCACATCATGGAACTTTTGATATTTAGGTGGAAGATTTCCCACTCCTGTGTCGACGAGAATGGTCTCTTTCTCCGTCCGGACTAGCAGCGGCTTCAGTGCCGCTCTGTACTTGATCCCTTGATATTTGCCAAAGACTAGGAAGCTCTTGTCGAGCGTGAAGTAGCCGTCTGAGAGTAGCTTTACGTCAAGAACGGTCAAGGCCTTCGGCGATCGCGGTGGGTTGGAACTATATGTTGTCTAGCCCGGAGTCTGGCGACTCCTGTTAGAGGTTATCAAGGGCTTTGGGTTTTGTCTTGGGAGGTGTCGAGGCAGGGACGATGGTCAGACGGCCCCTATGGATTCCTTCCGAAGAGCAGGTCAAGGAGGCCAATCTGACCCACTTCATTTCACTGGTCAACGGGAAATATTCAACCAGGATCCAATCCTACGAGGAGCTCTATCGCTGGTCGATCGAGAAGGTCGCAGATTTCTGGTCTGCCATGTGGGACTATGCGGGTATCATATGCTCCCATAGCTACGACAAGGTTGTAGACGACCTCGCTAGGTTCCCTGGAGCCTCTTGGTTTCCGGGGGCCAGGCTGAACTTTGCCGAGAACCTGCTCCGATTTAGGGATGAGCGGACCGCTTTCGTCGCAAGAACCGAGGCCGGTGTCACGTCGAGGCTGGCATATTCGGACCTGTACCAGAAGGTAGGACGCTTGGCGGGGTGGTTGCGGGAGAGGGGGGTCCGTCCAGGTGACAGAGTTGCGGGCTACCTGCCCAATGTTGCTGAAGTTCCTATTGCTATGCTGGCAGCGACTAGTATTGGGGCGGTCTGGGCTTGTTGCGGGGCGGAGCTGGGCCCGAACGCGGTCCTCGATCGCCTCGGTCAGGTCAAGCCAAAGGTTCTGATTGCGGCTGAGGGTTATCTCTACAAGGGGCGCGAGTTCGAAATTCTGCCAAGTGTTGCGAAGGTTGTCGATGGGGTCCCTTCGATCGCGAACGTCGTCATGGTGTCGAATCTTGGAAGAGATGTAGGGATCGAGAAGCTTCGGGGCTCAGTTACATTCGATGAACTTGTAGGCTCAGGCGGAGATGGCGAGGTCAAATTCGAACAGCTGCCAGCTGACCATCCGGTCTATGTCATGTTCACCTCGGGGACTACTGGGAAGCCCAAGTGCATGGTTCAGGGAGCGGCTGGAGTTCTGGTGAACCAACTCAAAGAAGTCCTGTTGCATGCTGATCTGAAAAAGACAGACCGCGTCACGTACATTACCTCGCCGAGCTGGATGATGTGGAACTGGCTGATGAGCTGCCTCGCGGTGGGATCGTCTATCATCCTATACGATGGAAACCCCAACCATCCGGACTGGGGGGCTATGTGGAATCTAGTCGAGCAGGAGAAGATATCCTTCTTGGGCTGTAGCGCCAGCTACATCAACTATCTCCGGAGCATCTCCGCCAAACCCGGCAAGGACTACGATTTGTCGTCTCTCCGAGAGATTTCCCAGACGGGGTCTCCCCTTTCAGCGGAGGGATTCGAGTGGGTCTACGAGAACGTCAAGGCGGATTTTCACTTCAACTCCATCTCAGGTGGCACTGATATCAATGGGTGCTTTGCCGGAGGGGTTTCTATCCAACCTGTCTACGCGGGAGAACTACAGGCGCCCGGACTCGGCATGAAGGTCAACGTCTATGACGAGAATGGAAAGCCGGTCGTTGATGAGCTGGGCGAGCTGGTCTGTGAGATGCCCTCGCCGTCGATGCCTCTCTATTTCTGGGACGACCCGGACAAAAGAAAGTACCTGGAAGCATACTTCGAATATTACAAGTCTAAGGGGAGGAAGGTTTGGAGACATGGAGACTACGTGATTCTCCACAGCGACACTGGCGGAATCAGCTTCTATGGCCGCTCGGACGCGGTAATGAAGATCTCAGGGATCCGCATCGGCACCTCGGAAATCTATAATGTTCTCGGCAGAATGCCCGAGGTGTCCGACAGTCTCGCCGTGGCTCAGCGCTGGGGTGATGATCAGAGAATCGTGCTGTTTGTCAAGCTCGCTCCGAATCATCAGCTTACCGAAGCTCTCAGAGAGAGGATTCGAAGGAGGCTTCGAGACGACGCGTCACCAAAGCATGTTCCAGCTGTAATTTTACAGGTGCCCGACATTCCGTATACGTTCAATATGAAGAAGGTAGAGACTGCGGTAGCGAACATTCTGAACAACAGACAGGTCACGAACGTTGACGCACTATCAAACCCGGAATCGTTGGAATATTACAGAGAGCTCGCCCTGTCTCTGCGGGAATAGTAGTGAGCCTCTATTCAATTAGGACTAGCTTGTCTCCGGGCTTTGCCAAGGAGCCTTGCTGGACGTAGATCTCTTTCACAGTTCCTCTCTTTGGAGCTGCAATCTCGTTCTCCATTTTCATCGCCTCCAGGACGACAAGAGCCTGGCCCTGTTCGACCGTCGCGCCTACTGAGGTTTTCACCGACGCAATTTTTCCAGCCATGGGGGAGTTTATCACAATAGGACCCTCAACCTTGTCCGATTCGCCCATGCCCATGAACGGGGGTTCTTCCTCAATTCTCGCGGCTAATGGCTTGCCATTCAATTCGACGGTGTAAGCCTCACGACCTTCGTGTTTCTCGACGCTGACCCTGACTACCTTTCCTGCGGTCCGAACCAGGAGGATTAGAGGATTAGCCGACACCTCGCTAAGGATCTCGACTTTGATATTCTTCTCGTCTACTGGTACCTTCCATTGCGAGCCTTCTCCAGAAATTTCGCCCAGTCGAAACTTTTTTCCTTCTATGTCAAGGATGGGCGTCAGACTCCCTCCACGTATAGGGCGGGTTTTGTTGTCGGTTGTTCCTGTAGACCGGAGCGCCATCCGCCTCGCGCCAGGGTTCTTTCTCGGCTCGTCGCCTGCTCAACTTTACTAGTAAGCTTGACCGCCAGAGAGATTGCGGCTATCTCTTCGGAGGATATTGCTGATTTTGGCTTCCAGCTGGAGAGCATCTCGTCGAGGAACTGCGTGTGATAATTACCGCGAAGGAACTTCTCATTCTCAAGGATTGCTTGATGTACGGGGATTGTTGTCTTGACGCCCTCGATTCCCGTCTCGTTGAGAGCTTCCCGCATTCTCTCAACGGCCCCGGCTCTGTCGAGACTGTATGCTGTGACCTTTGCGATGAGTGAGTCGTAGTATTCTGGTACTGGGGCTCCGTCGTAGAGGGCGCTATCAATTCTAATCCCAGGCCCTCCTGGGGGGACGAATTTGGTGACTCTGCCAGGGTCGGGCGCGAATCCGTGCGCTGGATCTTCAGCGTTTATCCTACAGTTGAGCGCGGCCCCTGTAAATGTGATCTCATCCTGTGACAGGTCGAGGCGGTGTTCGCTAGCCATCATCAGCTGTTTTTCGACAATGTCTACGCCGGTCACTATCTCGCTTATGAGATGCTCTACCTGTATCCTCTTGTTCGTCTCTAGGTAGTAGAATTTTCCGTCCTTTGAAAGGACGAACTCGACTGTGCCAGCGTTCTCGTAGTGTGTTGCCTGGACGACTCTAAGGGCGAGCGATAGGAGCCGGCTACGTTGCTTGGGATCGAGTGCTGGCGAAGGAGTCTCTTCTAGAATCTTCTGATATCTTCGCTGGAGGGAGCACTCTCTCTCGCCGAGGTGAATCGTTTTTCCTCGGGGTCCTGCGAGAACTTGGACCTCGATATGCCGTGGCTCCTTCAAGTACTTCTCCATGTAGAGCTCCGGGTGTCCGAATCCGGCCGCAGCCTCGGCACGGGCATTGTCGAATGCTCTCTGAAGTTCTTTGACGGTCCGGACGATTCTCATCCCTCTTCCGCCACCTCCGTAGACGGCTTTTACGAGGACGGGGAATCCGATCTTACGGGCTTCGGACTCTGCTCTGTCGAGGGATTGGATTTCTGTGGAGGCGCCTGGGACTACTGGGACCCCTGCCTTCTCAGCGAACTTCTTGGACTCAAGCTTGTTCGCCACTTGGCCTAGGACTCGGCTGCTGGGACCGATGAAGACGAGATCGTCCTCCTCACAAGCTCGCGCAAGGTCAGGGTTTTCGGCAAGAAACCCGTAGCCGGGGTGTATCGACTCTGCTCTGGACTTTTTCGCGGCGTTGATGATTTTCGGGATGTTAAGGTAGCTTTCTGAGGGCGGCCCTCCACCGATCTCGTAGGCCTCGTCCGCGCTAGTGACGTGTTTCGACTCCAGGTCCGCGCTGGAATAGACAGCGACGGTCTTCACTCCGAGTCTCTTGCATGTTCGGATGATCCTGAGGGCGATTTCGCCTCGGTTGGCGATCAGGATCTTCCTGAACATTTACGGGGGTCTTCTATAGCGGGATGTTTCCGTGCTTTCGGGGAGGCCGGGCTTCCCTCTTGGTCTTTAACAACTCGAGATAGTTGACGAGCACCTCCCTGGTATCGCTGGGTTCTATCACATCATCCAAGTATCCTCGTTCTGCCGCCACGTACGGGTTCGCGAATTTCTCACGGTACGACTTGACGAGTTCCTTCCTCTTGGCTGTGGGATCCTTGGACTTGGCAAGCTCGTCGCGGAAGATTATGTTGATCGCTCCCTCCGGACCCATTACGGCGATCTCGGCCGATGGCCAAGCAAAGTTGGCGTCTGCTCGGACGTGTTTGCTGCCTAGGACATCGTAGGCTCCGCCGTAGGCCTTGCGGATAATTATCGTAATCTTGGGGACGGTGGCCTCGCAGTAGGCGTAGAGGAGTTTGGAGCCGTGGCGGATTATTCCCTCATGCTCCTGGTCGATTCCGGGGAGGAAGCCGGGGACATCAACGAGGGTGAGGATTGGGATGTTGAAGGCGTCACAGAATCGGACGAATCGTGCTCCCTTGACAGCGGAGTTGATGTCGATGACTCCTGCGTTGAACTTGGGCTGGTTAGCGACGATTCCTATTGAATGGCCGTTGATCCTTGCGAACGCGGTTATCATATTCGGGGCCCAGAGGGACTGGACCTCTAGCAGTTCTCCCCCGTCGACTATCCTTGTCAGGATCTCCTTCATGTCGTATGGCTTGTCATAGTCGTCGGGCAGGATCGTGTTCAGGTCCTCCTTTCTCCCGGCTGGTGGTAGAGGTTTTGCAGGGGGCGGGTCTTCCATGTTGTTGGAGGGAATGTAGCTGAGTAGTTTGCGGATCTGCTGGAGGCATTCTTTCTCGTTCTTGGCGAAGAAGTGGGCAACGCCGCTTGTGGTAT
>WNFX01005855.1_pt1 | contig 11788 bp, 12 predicted proteins | sample 5400111 | NCBI WGS metagenome assembly WNFX01 (sample SAMN13153363, study PRJNA577476) | soil metagenome | isolation source: 40 cm soil or saprolite under grassland replicate 1 | place: USA:California | collected 2016-06-15
CGAGCGGGGTTTGGCTCAAGCACCACCACACGGTTGCCGGAGGCGACTGCTATGGTAACGATCAAGAGTCCCACGCCTCCACAGCCAATTACCGCAAGTGTTTCCCCAGGCTTGAGCTGCCCACGGCTAAATGCGTGTACCCCCACAGTCGTCGGTTCGATAGTGGCTGCGTCACGGAGGGAGAACGTCCCAGGAATCGACCAGGCATAGTCATGCGGCGCCGCCACATACTCGGCCAGCCCTCCCCAACGCGTTATGCCGATCGTCTGTTTGCGCAGACAGATACGTTCCAGCCCACGGGCGCAAAGTGCGCACTCTCCACATCCAAAGTTCGGTTCGACGGATACCCGCTCACCGAGGCGCTCCGGCGACACATTCGCCCCCGTAGCGACAATGTGCCCAGCGATTTCGTGACCGAGTACCATCGGGTATTCCAGAACTCGCTCACCCGTGTAGCAATGGACATCGCTACCACAGAGCCCGTTCGCATCGACTTCGACCAACACTTCATTAGGGGCGAGTTGAGGGACTGGGACGCGCTCAATGCTCATTGACCGCGGGCCGCGCAGGACTGCCGCCTGCATCGTGGTTGGAATATTGCGTGTGTTCATTAGGGAACCTCCTCTCGGCATGCCCGGTTGGCGTGACGGTTACGCCTAGCAGTGCCCTGTCTTTGTCTATCATACTCCATTAACTGATCAACGGCCTATCATCGAGGTCTCTCTCACACATGTCCGCTTGGCGCGAGTTCGGTGCCCTCCCCTTGGTGCAACTCGATGAGAGCCTCTAGCGCGTGAAGGTAGCCGCGCCAGCCCAGACCAGCGATCTGAGCAACGCAGATGGGTGCGATGAGCGATTCGTGGCGGAATGCCTCGCGTGCGTGTACATTCGACATATGTATCTCGATGATCGGGCGGTGGGTGTCATTAAGTGCATCACGCAGGCTATAGCTAGTATGCGTCAGCCCTCCCGGGTTGATCACAATGCCCACTATGCTTGCAGCCTCCTCCTGCATACAATCGATCAGCGCTCCCTCATGGTTCGATTGGAAGGTGACTACCTCGTAGCCCAGTTCAGCCCCACGGGCACGCAACCGCTCGTTGATATCCGCTAGCTTCGTGTGCCCATAGATAGCGGGATCGCGCAGCCCCAACTTGTTGAGATTGGGTCCGTGCAGCACCAAGATGCGCCCTTTCGGCTCGTTCGCTTTGCTTTCAGTCATGTTGTCTCTCTCCTTTCCTAAGAAACTCTATTTTTTGCTGTGCTGCTGAATGAGGTCTTTGAGAAGATCGGCGTATCCTTGACGATCCAGGGGAAACTCTACTTCGCAGTGCTTATAACTCGAATAGGTCATGGCATTTGCTATTTCCAGTTCCATACGCCCCTGAACGCCATCGCCATAGGAACTACCGCCATGTAAAATGGCGTTATGGAAGCTCTGGTAGATTTCGGAGTGACTGCCCTGCCCGTTTTCCAATATCAAGGGATTTCGACGCGAAGCGGGAGACCCGAAAGGAGTAGGACTATTTGCCGCATACTCTCTCATGTCCATATCGAGTAAATCGACAATCAGTGTCCCACGATCAATTTCAAGAGTACCTGCGGTGCCCACAATCTTCAGACGCTCAGGTGCATCGGCCGCGGTGCCCGCAGTCTTCAGCGGCTCAGCCTCTGCCGAGCTAATATGTACCGATCCCACCGCGCCATTTTCCCACTCTAACATTGCATGAGCTGTATCCTCGGCTTGGATATCATGGAGCAGTCGGCGTGTCCAGCCTACCAGACGTACAGGCATACCAGCCAGATGAGTGAGAGCATCTAGAGAGTGAGAGCCTTGAGCTGGCAAGACGCCGCCACCCTCGCCCGCCCACGTGCCCCGCCAAGGAGCTTGTGCAAAGTAGGCGTGTGATCTTGTCCATATAGCCGTCAAATCTACACGTTGGATATTCCCTAGCAATCCCTCCTGAAGCAATTTATGCGCTGTACGTATCTCTGGGCGGAAGCGGTGCTGAAATATGACGCTGAGCAAGCGCTGGTTACGGGTCGCCGCTTCGATCATGGCATCTGCCTCTGCTACCTGGATCGCCATTGGTTTTTCTAAAAGCACGTGACACCCTGCCTCAAGGCAGTCAATAGTCATCGAGGCATGCAGGATTGGGGGTGTGATGATGACGGCAACGTCTGGCCGTGTTTCAGCAAGCATCTGATGGTAATCTTGATAGAAGGCGCAATGTAACTGATCAGCCCTCTGCTTACCTTTCTCGACATTGATATCGGAGACGGCGACTACCTCGACAGTCGGAAGGGCAAGTGCCGGAAGGTGTTCAGTAAAGACAGCACCTCCTATTCCAATGACAACATGCCGCAAACGGTTTTCTTGCGACTGCTCCACTGATAAAACCTCCTTTGTTAGTTTGCACCAGGCGAACGACTTGAACTATATCTGCTTCCCTAAGCAAGAGTGGGAGGGAAGAAATATCCCTTCCAAAGAGTGTAGCTGATGCGCCGAGGCGGCACGCTTCTTACGAAGTTAGCGGCGCCGGTTGCCACATCGCAGGCTTTTCCTGTTCATATGCCCTGCCGTTGGGGAAGCTGATGAGTTCGAGAACCAGGCCCCAAGGTGTCTTGAAGTGGACAAAGGTTGAATCTTGTCCCGCCTCTGCCCCATAACCATACTTCTTTTCACCGAACAGGTGGACACCTTTGCTCTTGAGATAAGCAATGGCCGCATCCATATCATCGACATAAAATGTGACATGGTGACCACCATAATCACTGGATTTGGGCACGTGCTTGTTCTGGTCCGGCGCCGTGTACTCGAAGAGTTCAAAGTGTGCGCCGTTACGGCAACTCAATGTACGTATCTTGCGGTCCGTCTCCGGATGGAGGTCGAGATAGCCACCCGGCCGCCGAGGCGGGTACAACGAATAGACCACCTCGCAGCCAAGCACATTCACGAAAAACTCCGTTGCCTCCTCTAAATTGGGCACAGTCAGACCAATGTGTTCAACACCACGCATGCCGGGGATGCCGCCTTTGATGGGAGCCGCTACGTTGTCAGATGCCATCGGGTATTCCTCCAAACTTCAGAACTTTCCTTCACTAGAGAGAAGTGTAGCCGACCACACGAGCAAATAAGGGGGCAAAGTTCATGGCTTCAGGCGGACAGTCCTCTGTTTTTGAGGAACATCTCTACCCCTTTGGGAACCCAATACGCATCAACCTAACGACATGATTGGGATATTGCGTAGTGGCGGGACCTCGCCCGTCCTCTCCTTTTGGCTTAGGTAGAGCTGTTCCTCAAAAATCGAGGACTGTCCGCCTGAAGCCATGAACTTTGCCCCCCTATTCGCTCCCTCAGTCGGCTACACTTCTCTCTAAGGAATATTACATTCGCCTCTTGGATTGTTATGCGCACATCCAATTGCTTGAGGAAAGGAGATGTTGTCACGGAATTGTAAAGAAGTCCCACAAATTCTATTTTCAAAGAGAGGAAAATGAGTTCTGGTCTGAAAGGAACAACCAAGTATGGAAACAAATCCACGTGACCCAACGGTTCTTGAAGAAGCGAGGGCTACCAACAGAATAAGTCCTGCTGCCGAGAGTGCAGGACAGCTCGCTCGCACACGCGTCCGCTATGCTATCCTCGCACTTCTCTTCATTGGCGTCGTCATTAACTATCTCGACCGCGCGAATCTTGCACTCGCTCTCCCGGTTATAGGTCTAGACCTGCACATCAACGCTGTTGAAAAAGGGCTGATCTTGTCGGCCTTTGGCTGGTCTTATGTGCTCATGCAGGTTCCAGGCGGCATTATAATCGACCGCTTCGGACCTCGCATAACCTTTGCGGTTTCGCTTGCTACGTGGTCCGTCGTTACCATGCTGCAAGGACTGGCACGTAACGCTGCTGTCTTCATCGGGATGCGCGTGCTTCTCGGCATCACTGAGGCCCCTGCCTTTCCCCTGAACAGCCGAGTGGTGGCAACCTGGTTTCCCAGGAACGAGCGAGGGTTCGCGATTGGGGTCTACACCGCAGGGGAGTTTGGCGGGCTAGCTATATTCACGCCCGTCCTCGCCTTCATCCTCTCGAACTTGGGCTGGCAGGCTATGTTTGTCATCTGCGGCGCTATAGGGGTTATCTTCGCCGTGTTCTGGTTCCTGGCGTACCGGGACCCCAAACACAGCCACGGCGTCAATCAAGCCGAACTCGACTACATTCGGGAAGGAGGAGGTCTGGCTGAGACCGTCCCCGAGGGTAGAAGATTCTCATGGGCTGACGTGGTCGAACTCCTCAGTCACCGTCAGCTCTGGGGCATTTACATCGGGCAGTTTGCGGTAGGGGTCACGCTCTGGTTCTTCCTGACCTGGTTTCCCTCCTACCTGGTCACCGCTCGACATCTCTCCATCATCCACGCAGGGTTCTATGCGAGCATTCCCTATATCGCGGCTATGCTTGGGGTCCTCTTCGGAGGCGCGTTCTCGGATGGGCTCATTCGCCGGGGTGTCGCTTTGAGTGTGGCTCGCAAGACCCCCGTCATTGTGGGTCTCCTAGGAGCAAGCACCATCATGCTGGCTAATTATGTGGGCGATATCAACGTGGTGATTGCGATTATGGCCGTCGCGTTCTTTTGTCAGGGGATGTCCAATATGTCGTGGACACTGGTCGGCGAGATGGCCCCAAGGGAACTGCAGGGCCTGACGGGCGGCGTCTTCAACGTGTTTGCGAACATACCATCAATTGTGACTCCCATCGTGATTGGGATCATTCTCGCTAACACCAACAACGACTTCAGCGGAGCTCTGATATTCGTAACTGTGGTGGATCTGATAGGGGTACTATCGTACATCTTCGTCATCGGCAGGGTGTACCGCATCCAACTGAAACCAGCACTGGGTCTGTGAATTATTGTTGGGTGATCCTCCCTAGGAGGAAGAAACAGAGCAAACGCCTCATGCGGCTGAGAGGCGAAGTGGCGTCGGCAGGCAGCCATCTGCCTGGAACCGGGGCAATGAATGATTTAAGGAGGTAAATCACATGCCATTCTACATGTGTCAATTTGCTTACACTTCTGAAGCGTGGACAGCAATGACGAAAAATCCACAAGACCGCAGCAAACCCATGGGTGAGTTAGCCCAGAAGCTAAGTAGTCGAGTGGTTGGCTTATACTACTACTTTGGTGACTACGATGGGCTTTTGCTTTTTGAAGCACCCGATGACATGACCGCCAACTCAGTCATCATAGCCTCTATGGCACCTGGGCATCTCAAAGTCACCAGGACCACCAGGCTCTTTACCCCCCAGGAGACTGTGGAAATCATGCGCAAAGCAGGAAGTGTCAATTTCGAAGCAGGACCAGCCAGCCAATGGTTTGATGTATACGCATAGGTGGGACTGCTGGTCCAAGCGGTTGAGCTCACCTTTGTCGACCAGGGCTGCACGGTCGAGACCACTGCTCAAGAGACAGAGCAGCACGGTATCCGCTTGGAGGTGGTCAAATAGCAGCAAGCCAAGCCTGGTTTTGGCTTGCTGCTGTCTCGGTGGCTAGGTCAGCGAGCGATCTTTTGCATAGATCGCTCGCTCTCGGCACTTGCTCTTCCGACTCTCGAGGTAGTCGCAGTCTCCGATATCAATAGCGAAAATAGGTAAAGGGAGCTAGACGAAGGGAATTTCTAGCTTCAGCTATGAACTAGTAAAGCACTATTAGAGTTACTTCTCGCATGCTCTTGAGGCAGGCGAAGAGGCATAAGCGCATAGGCTGAACACGCTTCGATGAGAACTATCTCTAAACCAAAGGGATGCAGTTTGAAGCGAAGCTTGGAGAGCGCGTTGTAGAGCGGTTTTAATGCCTTTTTCCAATTCCCCAGTTCTTGAGCGCACTCGAGGTACCGGTGTTGCTCCTCTAGGGTAGCTTGCCACTCTGCTCTTGCACTTGTTTCGGGTGAAAAAAGCCCGGCAAGCAATCCTGAATAGGAACAGAAGAGGCTGGCGCGAAGTACTTCCTGCGGGCAGTAATATGGTGATTCCAGCAATAGGAGCAGGAGACGCATATCAGTTTCAATCACTGACTGCTGTCGCAGTATCGGGCTGCCGTTCATCGAGTTTGTGGACACAAGTGAGACTATCAGGTAGGTTATATTCACACTCAATGCTTGACCAGCTGGCAGTAACCCCTCTAAAGGAAAGAAGCACAGATCGTCTTGCCCACATCGTTGTACTTGTTTTGGTTTTTTCATAGACGTTTCTCTTCCTTGCGCAGTTGAGCTAATTGCATTTGCTATATAAGCATACCCGCAAGAGGCCCAAACAGGCAAGCCCTGCAATAGATAACGCACAGCTACAGGACAAATTCTGTAATGGAAAGATATATGATATAGTTATATAATAGAGAGCAAAGCATGATGGCTTATGGGAGAGAAGAGGAGATACCGATGGATGTAAGACAAGCCAATAAAAAGAGTAAACACGAGCAAGCTTACAACATTATTCGTGAACGCATCTTCAATGGGACGTATGTTGCGGGATACCGCCTTGTGATTGATGGACTCGCTCGTGAACTTGGCATCAGTCCGGTTCCGATTCGCGAGGCCATTCGGCGGCTCGAAGCGGAAGGGTGGGTGCAGTACCGTCCCAACGCGGGCGCACAAGTGGCCTCGCCTGATGCCAGCAAATACGAGGAAGAGATGAGTGTGCTTGCACTTCTCGAAGGCTATGCAACGGCACTTGCCTCAAAATATCTAGATGGGGAGTGTGTGAAACATTTACGAGAGATGAATGTCAGCATGCACCATGCGCTCCAGGCTGCTGATATCCCCACTTTCAGCCGTCTGAATAAAGACTTTCACTTTTACATCTATGACCGTTGTCAGAATAGCTACATTGTTGAGTTGTTGCATGAAACATGGGATCGCTTAGAGGTGAGGGGACATACCGATTTCAGCTACATCCCACAACGTATCTGGTCCTCTATAGACGAACATGCACAGTTACTTGATATGATCGAGCAGCACGCACCTGAGAATGACATTGAACAGATGTTTCGTGAACACAAACTGCGTACATACGAAGCCTATCGTAACAGCCCACGATATACAGCCCGTTCGACAACACTATCCTGAATAGGGAAGAGTGGCAACCCTCTCACTCTCTTAGGCCGAAGTCACTACCTCACACATGCCCGCTTGGCGCGAGCTCAGCGTCCTCCCCTTGGTGCAACTCGATGAGGGCCTCTAGCGCATGAAGATAGCCCCGCCAGCCCAGACCGGCGATCTGAGCGACAGAGATGGGCGCGATGAACGATTCGTGGCGGAATGCCTCGCGTGCGTGTATATTCGACAGATGCACCTGGATGATCGGGAGCCTGGTGTCCTTGAGTGCATCACGCAGGCTGTAACTGGTATGCGTCAGCCCTCCCGGGTTGATCACAATGCCCACGACGTTTTCCGCCTCTTCCTGCATGCAATCGATCAGCGCTCCCTCATGGTTCGATTGGAAGGTGACCACTTCGTACCCCAGTTCAGCTCCGCGTGTATGCAACCGCTCGTTGATCTCCGCTAGCGTTGTGTAACCATAAATATCAGGCTCGAACCTCCCCAAATTGTTGAGGTTGGGTCCGTGGAGCACCAGAATGCGTGCTTTCTGCTCGTTCGCTTTGCCTTCAGCCATATTGTCTCACTCCTTCATTCGCCTAAAGCCCTACAGACTCTGAGCTAGAGACGGATATTACCCTTGATGCATGTCCAAAAGCCTGTGTTGTTCCTTTGTGATTAGGAATAAGTATAGCTGATTGAAAGAGCGAATAAGGGCGAAAAGTTCCTCTATCTAGCTGAACAGGTCTCCATAATCCAGGAGACGGAACAGAAATTGCACATCTTCACCGCCCTTGACCACGCGCTGAAGCCAGATGCCTTAGGAAGGTTAGAACAAACATGAACATTTCTAGAGGGGACTCTCGTTTGCCAGAGTATCGAGCATTTTAGCTGCCTGGTCTGCGTGTTCTGCCGTCCTGAAGACTTCTATGACTTCACGTGAGAGAGGAAGCGGCACTTCGTAACTGGCAGCATACCCGCTCCATCTGCGCACAGCAAGGAGGCCAGGAACCGCCGTGAGTGGGTTAGGGTCATTGGACACGACCCAGAAGGCATCCCCATTAAAGAGCACCGGCATCGTTCCCCTCTTTACCAAGCTGGCCAGATGGGCAAAAAGGGAGGCACGACTGCGGCCAATGATATGTGCCCACCAATCAGGCCGGAACCATCCTCCAGCCGCCTTCTCACGGGCAAGAATATCCAGCCCGGCCTGAGCGAGCTTCTTGATGCTGGCAGAGGCATTAGCTCGCCCTATGGCATGTTTATAGATATGAGAGTGCGTGTGCAGGCGTTCAGCGGCCTGCCATAGGGTCGTGGCCCACTGCTTAAGCCCATTTTGAGACTCAGGCCAAAAGTAACCCTCCCCGATCTGCATCTGGTAACCGATATCCCGGCAACACTGGATCTGGGGAGTACTCATCCATTCCCCATCCAAACAACTGGGTAGACGTCTGCCATCGAAGACAGAACCTGCCCGCTCAGCACTGACGCGCCAGATACCGGGATGGATACCATCGTAGGCCCTTCCTCGCGAGGAGTACTGCGGTGTTCCTCCTCCTAACTGGATGCCTGTGCAGGCATCGAGGTGGTAGGAGAAATGGGTGTATTTGTGAAGATACTTTTGACGTTGCTCCACCAGCGTCAGGGGGCGCATCCACACAAGATCGCGGGACTGCGCTTGTAATGGGATGGGAGTTCCATCGGCACTACGTAAGATGTCCAGGTCTACTGGAGAGGAACGGAACCACGAGGTGGACTGGTTGAGAGCCAGTTCGGTGAGCAACTGATGTGCTACCAGAGTGGGTCCGTCTATCACGGGACGGGCCAACAGTTGCTCTAGATATGTCACGGTGGCAAGCAGGCTCGTTGTATCAGGAAGCTTCCAGTTCCACCCAGCGTGTTCTGGGAAGACCACTATCAGACGGCGATCTCCCTGGGGATTACTCCCCTTTGGCCAGAGCAGAGCGCAAGCAGGCCTGTCGGACTGATGGGGAGCGGGATGGACAACTACAACCCATTGACTTTTGACCTGTTCAAACCAGGAACAGGTGACAGACCTCGACCATATGGTGTCAGGCATCACCCACACCGAGTTGAGTTCAGCTTGCCACAAATACTCAAGTAGCCCACTCGGCTCATGTGCGTCCAGAGGAAGCAGAAGCGAACGCAACACGCGCTTTCCTCCCTCAAAAACGTCAACCAAAAGCATTTCGGTGTCGGTGAGGGCACCTGTTGTTGTATGTGGGTTCATGCTCGAAAGCAGGTTTTCTCTCTTATTCATACGCTTATTATATAATAAGCAATATAGGCTCGTTTATATACACTTTTTACAGAAAGCGTCGCTCGCTTTAGCCTGATGCACCCTCTATTGACCGCGCAAGCTCTGGACGTCTGGTAAGCAAAGCGAAGATTTCGTCGACGAGCGAGCCGTAGTGACCTAACAGATGATCGATCTGCTGCGTTTCAAGACCGGTTTTCGCAGCGAGCCGCTCCCCTTGGTTACGCAAAATGTGCCAGCCCTCCGCTCCTAACAGCGGAGTTGTGGCGGTGACGGACGAAGGCACCTAGCCTCCTAGAGTGCGCACGGTAGCGTCCATTACGTCCTTTGCCATCACGCGATAGGTAGTGTATTTGCCGCCAGTGATAGTGAACAGGTACTTCGGGCCCTTCAGCACGGCATGCTCCCGGCTGAGTGCTACAGTCATCGTACCTTTGCCGCTACTCTATGATGATACAACAAATTGCCTAATTAGAAGCCAGATTGGTATCATGCCCACAATCATTGTGGGCCTGTCAGTTCCAGAAGCCTATCGATCCGTTCGAGTACCAGCGTTGGTCGGAGTCCCGAAGCCACCAGCTTCTCTTGAGTTGCATCACCAGTCAATACTAAGCAGGTCGCCATGCCCGCAGCGATGCCCATGCGGATATCTGTCTCCAAGCGGTCCCCTACCACAATGCACTGTTCGGGCGGCAATTGCAGCATGTCTGTAATCACCTTGATCATGATCGGTGATGGCTTGCCAGTGATAGCTTCGCACGTGACACCAGTGCAAGCTTCAATCGCTGCGATCACTGCCGCACAATCAGGCTGGCCGCCCCCTGGCACCGGGCAGTAGCGGTCAGGGTTGGTAGCGACAAGCCGTGCACCAGCGCGGATGGCGTCAAAAGCGATCTGGAGCTTTTGATAGACGAATGTGCGATCAAACGAGGCCACGACAATATCGATCTCGCCGGCTGTCTCGCTGAGCTGAAAGCCTGCCGCACGCAGGTCCTGCTTGAGTGGCTCCTCGCCAACCACAAACAGCCGTGCCTCTGGCATTTCCTTCAGCAACCACTGGACCATCACAAATGATGAGTTTATGATATCGTCTATGGGTGTCGGGATGCCCAGCTGCGTCAGCTTCGTCATATACTGTGATCTGGTCTTCGTAGCATTGTTTGAGAGAAAGATTGTCCGCCGACCAGCTTTGCGCAGCGCCGTTATTGTCTCTGCCGCACCAGGCAGAAGGCTGTCGCCTAAATAAATCGTCCCATCCAAATCGAAGAGATAGGCACTGTACATTGTTCACCTGCCTATGCGTAAAGAACTCGTGATTCCGCATTATAACACTTTACTGAATATTTACTTTTTTGGGACCACCCGGATCGCGCAGGCACACACGGACATGGGAGGCAGTATACCTCCGCTGAGCGGATTGTGCTTCTCGATGACTACTCGTAATGCGTCTTCAGTAGTGCCTCCGCCACGTAGCTCAACCCTTGAGCAAGCCGCTGATAATAAGGGAACTGGGCACAGAGAAAGCACTAGGAGCGCGATGACGGATATCAAGGGAGCGGAGAAGAGGTGCCAAAAAGCGTTGTTTACCCGCTTAAGAGCCGTGTGCTATACTATAGCAGTGCCTCACGCTACCAGCATGTAACCCCTCCCAACCCGCCTCCTGCCCCTGTCCACCAGGCTAGAATACGATCTCTCTGCGGTACTGACAGCCAAGTTGACAGCCATAGGCCAATTTCGTAGATACAGATACCTGTTCAAGTAACACTGAAAGCCGAAGCAAAGACATTTTGTAGCAATAAATGAGCAGGAGTCCACCTTTCGGTATGCCAAAGAGTATGCTCCAGCACCATTTAAAAGCTCATCTAAATAAAGCGTCGAAACAAAAACGGGAAACGCTGTAGAGTGGAGGGCAAAATCACCAGACACAGAGAGTGAGGATAAGCCGGAGGCAATGCGCCCTCCAGTGAAGGGCATCGAAGGCAATCAATAGCCGCCCTCTGCTGATGGTTCGTCCACTCTAACTTCTGCATCGCGTCCTACTAAACGCAGGAATGCTGCATAGTCGTTTCGGGCGTCCTGTGCCTGAAGATGAGTTGGTCCCAATTGTTGTTCCAGGATAGCGAGGGCACGCTGATACAAGGCTTCGGCTTGCTCATACTTCTCCTGGTATTGGTAGAGTTTGGCCAACGCATGAAGCGAAACTGCCGTTTCAGGGTGCTCGGCCCCCAAGTGCCGCTCAAGGATTGAGATCGCTTGTTGAAGCAACGGCTCCGCTTGCTCATACTTGCCCTGTTCCGAGTAGAGGAGTGCCAGCTCGTTCAGGCTCCTCGCTGTGTCGGGATGTTCATCTCCCAGGTGCTGCTCGCAGAGTGAGAGAGCTCGCTGACACAATAGCTCCGCTTGTTCGTACTTGCCCTGCCTCCG
>WNFX01016146.1_pt1 | contig 11785 bp, 4 predicted proteins | sample 5400111 | NCBI WGS metagenome assembly WNFX01 (sample SAMN13153363, study PRJNA577476) | soil metagenome | isolation source: 40 cm soil or saprolite under grassland replicate 1 | place: USA:California | collected 2016-06-15
CGTTACTGGAAGTCGCGATACGAGCACCCGGCCTGGCGGGCCGAACCCAACGCCGGCCATTTCGCGGTGGCAGATCTGGCGATCTCGGACATCGACACGACGGTCGTGACGCAGAACACCGACGGCCTGCACCAGCGTGCGGGCATGCCGGCTGACCGGGTGATCGAGCTTCATGGGACGATGCACGACGTTATCTGCGTCGAGTGCGGGCAACGGTCGCCGACGGTGGATGCGATGGCTCGCATGGACGCTGGCGAGGCCGTGCCGCAGTGCCTGCGGTGCGGTGGGATCCTGAAGACCGCGAGCACGATGTTCGGGCAGACCATGCACCCGGAGGTGTTCGCCCGCGCCGAGCAGGCCGTGACGACGTGTGACCTCTTGCTCGCCGTCGGGACGACGCTCACCATCGAACCGGCGGGCTCCCTGTGCGCGAGCGCGGTACGCGCGGGGGCGACACTGGTCATCGTCAATCGGGGCCGCACCCCTTACGACGGCATCGCCACCGAGATCATCCCGGACCCGATCAGCGAGGCACTCCCGCGCATTGTCCGGCATTTGCTGGCCCCGGCAACCCGATCCGATGCGGAAGAGCTAGTCGTCCGGCACGAGCTGGCCTACTTGAAGCGTGCTTCGGATGAGCACAATCTGCAGCTGCCCGCTGAAGCCGTGGGAGGCGCCGTGGCCACCGCCATCCTGTGCGGCGCCGTCGATGAGAATGCTGCCCTGGCCGCGCTCGGGCACATTCCCGCACTGCGGGATGCCGATGTCCGGATCCGGGCCGCGCGCTGGCTGCGTGACCTCTACCCACCTGTCACGGCTGGACGGTCACCGTATTGGGACGAGTCGCTTCCCGATCCACTGGCCGAGGACCTGATCGCCACCGTCGTCACCCCCCGGTTCCTCCTGGGAATGCTGACCGAGACGTCGGCCGAGCAGGACCGGTGGGCGCTGACCCTCCTGGCGCGCGCCGCGGCCACGCGCCCAGGATTGCGAGCCTGCCTCACCGGGCTTTTGTCCGTGCTGCCCGGCCTCTCGCCCGCGGCGGTCGCCGTGGCGTTGAGCAGCGGGCATCCCGCCGCCCTCGCCGAGGCGCTGACCTCCCTGGCCGAGAACGCCGCCTTGCCTGCTGAGCTGCTGGACGCCATACCGGCGGGCACCACGGTGCTCGGTGAGTTCCCGGTCCTGCTCACGCAGAGCCTCGTCGAGGCATATGAACGGCGCGCCGGGACGGAGGTCGGGCGGCGCGGCCTCGCGGCGATGCTGATCGAACTCGCCGAACGGCTGGCCGATCTGGGGCGAGCTGAGCAATCACTCGCCGTCGCGCAGCGGGCCGCCGACGCCGCCGGGCGGCTGGCCGAGCAGCGCGACTACCCGGCACGTGCCGCCGGATCGTTGCGCCGAGCCGCCGAACTCGTTCGGCGGGAACGCGGTACATAAGGTTAGGACCGAACGCTGCCGTTAAAGATATTGATACATAACGGCTGCCGCGGCGCGTCACAGCCCGTCACCTGACACGTATTGACGCCGTGCCGATGCATGGGTCCAATCGCCAGATCCTTGGGGCGCCAGGCCATTCAAGATCTCTAATATCATCCAGTTCGGCGGATTACGGCAAACCGATTGCCCGGCTTTGCGTCCTTACGCCAGAATTGTCCACCATGACGAACACACCGGGGCGGGGGAGAAGACGTTCGCGGCGGGTTGGGGGTGGCCGCCGAGGCTGGCCGCTGTTCTTCTACGGGCTCGCCTTTTTCGTCGTCGGCCTGGTCATTACCGTCGCCACCTACGCTGCGGCCTCCGGCGGCGGCAGGTACATCATCAGCTATGGGCCGATGGCAGTTGGCCTGTTCGCGATGATCCGGGGCCTCATCGATGTGACGCGCGCCCGCCGCGCCGAAGGCCAGCAACCGGGTGCCGCCGCCTATCTGGGGACGCCGGCTGCCAGTGGTGTGCAGCCGGAAGCCTTCTCCCAGCCGTGGCCCTCGTCTCCCGGCCCGGTAAGCGGCGGACCCTTCGGCCCCGTCGGCGCCGGTGATCCGGGCTCCGGGTATGGGAGTTCCGGGTACGCGGGCTCCGGGTACGCGGGCTCCGGGTATACGGGCTCCGGGGATGCGGGCTCGACCGGCTTCGCGCCAGCGGGCGGACCGGCTCCCACGCCGTCGGCGGCGAACGTCACCCGGCCGGCCGCGAACTGGTACGGCGATCCCCAGGATGCCTCGAAGCTGCGCTGGTGGGATGGGCAGGCCTGGACCGACCACACGCACCCGCGCAACTGACCCGGCGGCCGTCAGCCAATTCCACGTCACCGTGTGCCTGCCGCGGCGATACGTTCGCCGATCTGGCGGCCGGGTTGAGGTTGGGCACGGCCACGGCCACGGCCACGGCCACGGCCACGGCCACGGCCTGGCGGGCCACCAGCGATGGTTTCCAGGCCCCTGGCCCACCCCGTAACTTTCATCCCGAAGGCGCTGGCTACGACCCGCAAGGACGCCCCGTGAACGCGGCGCAAGACGCGGGCAGCGCGCGCGAAACCCCTGTTAACCAGGGCTTCTTCGGCACGACGGGCAGGTCATGAGTTGCGCCGCGTCGTCCGCGCGGTCGTTTTCCCCGCCGGGCAGCGGCCGCACTCCCGCGCAGTGGTAACCGCTGCCCCACCGAGTACTTGTGCGGGATATACACTCAGTATATATTTCGGAGGGTGAGTGTCCCTCTCTCGGGCGACCTGGGCGCCGTCGGCGAACAGGTCTCCGCGGCGAAGGCGGCGAAGTAATGCTTCGCCTCGGCCTGCGGCTGACGCTGCGCAGCGGCCGGGAGGCCATGGTCCGGCTGCTCGTCACGGCCGCGGCGGTCGCGGTCGGCGTGGCGCTGCTGCTCGGCGTGCTCGCCGAGTTCCACGCGTTCCAGGCCAACGCCAGCCAGCCCTGCTGGTCCTGCACGACCGGAACGTCGGTCCCGTCGACGCTGCCCGCCAGCGGCGACCTGTGGAACGTCAGCGCGGACTTCCACCGGGGACAGACGATCACCCGGCTGGACGTCGCGCCGCTCGGCTCGAACGCGCCGGTGCCGCCGGGGATCTCCAGGCTGCCCGCGCCCGGGACGTACGACGCCTCGCCCGCGCTGGCCAGGCTGCTGCGCACGGTGCCGGACGGCCAGCTCGGCGCCCGGTTCCCCGGCACGCTGGCCGGCACGATCGGCGACGCCGCGCTGAACGGCGCCAACGACCTGGTGATCTACGTCGGGTACACGCCGAAGGAACTGGCCACGGTGCCCGGCACGGTGTGGGTGACGTCGATCGCCACCGCGCCCGCGCCGGAGGTGTTCACCCCGTTCTTCCGGTACGCGTTCGGGGTCGGCGTGCTCGCGGTGCTGTTCCCGATGCTCGTGCTGATCGCCGCCGCCACCCGGCTCGCGGCGGCCCGCCGGGAGGAGCGGCTCGCCGCGGTGCGCCTGGTCGGCGGGACGCCCGGTGACATCCGGGTGATCGCGGCCGTGGAGTCGGTGGTGAGCGCGTTCTTCGGCGCAGTGCTCGGGATCGTGATCTTCCTGCTCGTAAAGCCCTTGCTGGCCGGCGCGGCACCGATCGGGACGCAGTACTTCTCGTCTGAGGTGACCCCCACCGTGTGGGCATACATCGCGATACTGGCGGGCGTGCCGGTTGTCGCCGCGTTCGCGGCGCTGATCTCGCTGCACCGGGTACAGGTCTCGCCGCTGGGCGTGAGCCGCCGGGCCACGCCGAAGCCGCCGACGGCCTGGCGGCTGACCACGCTGGTGATCGGCGTCGCCGTGTACGCCTTCGGGCTGGCGCACACCACGCACCAGTCGATCGGCGCGCCCGCCTACCCGGGCCTGCTGGTCACGATGGCCGGCCTGGTGCTGGCCGGGCCGTACCTCACCGCGGTCGCGGCCCGGGTGTTCGGCCGCCTCACCCGGGGTGCGTCGGCGCTGCTGGCCGCCCGCCGGCTGGCCGACAGCCCGAAGGCGGCCTTCCGGTCGGTGACCGGGCTCGTGCTCGCCGTCTTCTTCGCCACGATGGTGGGCACGTTCATACCCGCGGTGAACGCGACTGAGGCGACGCCGGCCGCCAGGGCACTCAGCAACGTGCTGGTCGATCAGGTGGGGCTGTCCACCAATGCGGGCGCGAAGCTGCCCAGCTGGCAGCGGGGGCTGTCCCCTCAGGCGGGCGCGACGCTGCTCCGCGGGCTGAGCGCGATCGGCGGCGCCACCACATACCCGATGTATTCGCTCACTGCGCCGCCGGGCGGCGACATCGTGACCTGCTCGGCAATGCGCGGCCTCGCCGTGCTCGGGCAGTGCGCTCCCGGCCTGGCGGCGGTGTACGCCGACTACGAGAATCTCCTCAGCGATAACCCGAGCGACAACGCCGGGCCGTTCGTCGGCGCGTCCGACCCCGCGTACACCGGCACGCTGTCCAGCCTGCGGCTGAACGCGGTGCTCGTGCGGGCGAACACCCCCGCAGTGCTGGAGCGGGCGCGCACGTTCCTGGCCACCCACGCCCCGCCGAACGTCCCCAACGGCCCGGGGTCGTCACCCACGCCACCGCGGACGTTCGGCGAGACGCTCGACATCCGCCTCGGCCGCGCGGCCACGGTGGAGGAGATCGTCTACGCGGCGGTCGCGCTCACGCTGATCGTGGCCGGATGCAGCCTCGCGGTCGCCGTCGGCGGCGGCCTGGTCGACCGCAAGCGCCCGTTCACGCTGCTGCGGGTCAGCGGCACCCAGGTCGGCGTGCTCTTCAAGGTGGTGCTGCTGGAGGCGGCGGTCCCCCTCGTCGCCGCCACCGTGGTCGCGGCGGGCATCGCCTACGGCACGTCGCTGCTGGCGTTCGTCCGGCTTGCGCCGGTCGGCACGGCGATCCCGCAGCTCGGGCACGACTACTACGCCCTGATGGGGATCGGCCTGGTCATCGCCTGCGGCATCATCACGGTGACGCTCCCGCTGCTGCGCCGCATGACCACCCCGGGCAACGTCCGCTTCGAGTAGCGGTCTCCTGGCCGAGACCTGCCCGCGCCGCAGCCCCCTGCGCGGCAGCCCGCAGCCGCGGTAACCTGGGCCGAAATGCTGACCTGGTGGCTCGCGCGTGCCGAGGCACACCTTCCCGAACCCGGCGGGTGGCTGACGGCCGCCGAGCGCGGGCGGGTCGACCACGCCCGCTACACCAAGCGGCGCATGGATTACCTGCTGGGCCGCTGGACTCTCAAGCTCGCGGTGGCGCACGTCCTCGGCTGGCCGGGCGACGCGGCCACGCTGGCGAGGATCGAGGGCCGCACCGCCCCCGACGGCGCGCCTGAGCTTTACATCGACGGCCAGCATGCCGCGCGCGGCGTCTCGCTCAGCGACCGGGCCGGTTGCGCCGTCTGCCTGGTCGCCGCGGCACCGGCCGCGGTCGGGTGCGACCTGGAACTCGGGACACCCGCTCGGTCGAGGTGACGGTCGCGGACATCGGTCCGCCGCAGCGGACATGGTCTCCGCTGGAAGTTCGCACGCACGAGGGCGCGACGTTCCCCGGCTGGTGGCGCCGGAGCGGGTCCTTCATCCTCACCGCCTGCTGGCCGGGCGGCGGTCCGGCACCGGAAGCACTCGAGGCAGCGTCACCGCTTGACGACGAGTCACCGTCGCACCGCTGGATGGACCGGCCGCTCGCCTGACGCGGCGCCCAGCCGGCGCTCGAGCGCGCCGATGATGAAGGGCCTCAGGTCGGCGGGGGCGATGATGCGGTCGACGGAGCCGACCCGCATCGCGCGCTTGATGTCGTGGATGGCGTCGAACTCGTCCGCTACCTCCTTGAGCTTTTCCGCGCGGACCGCCTGGGTGACGTCGGCGAGCTCGTGGTGCAGGTCGGCCAGCGCCTTACCGGTGGCCGACGTGAGCTTGTCGCGCAGGCCTGCCACCCGGGCATCGTTCTCGGTCCGCGTGGTCACCTCACGGGACAGCACCACCGCCGCGGCAGGCGCCCCGCCGATCACCGACGCGTATGAGCCAGCCACCGCCGCGGTCTCCATGTCGTCGTGCAGCCGCTTGGAGAAGACCACGAACGCGCCGCCGTGGTAGCGGGACACCACCACGAAGACGATCGGGCCACGGAAGTTGGTGACGGCGCGGCCGATCTCCGCGCCGTATTCCAGTTGCCAGTTGCGCATGCTCTCGGGTGAGCCGTCGAAGCCGGTGAGGTTGGCGAGCACCACGAGCGGGCGGTTGCCGCTCGCCCCGTTGATCGCCCGGGCCACCTTGCGTGAGGACTGCGGGAAAAGGGTGCCTGCCGTCCAGGACGGCGGCCCGTCCGCCGGGACGAAGCCCGTGCGGGGCAGCGTCTGCGATTCGAGGCCGATGAGGCACACCGGGATCCCGCCCATGTGGGCTTCCCACACGATCGCCGTCTGGCCGTCCCGCCACCGTGCCCAGCGCTCGAACGGCTCGTGGTCGCTGTCGCTCACCGCCCGCATCACCGAACGCATATCGAATGGCTTCTTCCGCTCGCCGTTAAGCTCCGCGGAGAATATGTCGCCGACCCGCTCGAAGGCCGAGCCGTTGACCTGTTTGTGGGGCGACGCGCACACGTCGCGGTCGAACGGGTCGCTGGTGGGCGCGCGGCGCGGGTGCAGCTCTCCGGGGACGACGTAGGTGTGCTCGTAGTGCCGCAGCAGCACCGCGCACGCGTCCGCCAGCGTCGGCGCCCAGTACTGTCCCTGGCCGTTCGGGCCCATGATCCGCTCGAACCCGCCGATGCCGAGGTTGTCTTCCGCGGACACTCCGCCGGAATAGTCCAGCGAGCTCTTGCCGGTCAGCACCATCGCGCTGCTTGGCGTCATGACGAGGATTCCCCGGGTGTGCATGAGCATGGTGGCCTCGGCGTTCCAGTAGGGCTGCGCGCCGACGTTGATACCGGTGACCACCACGTTGACCTCGCCGCCGGCTTGCGTGAACTCGATCAGGCGGCGCAGTACCGCCGCGATCCAGTCCATGTTCTCCGTGCCGCTTTCCCAGGCGATGCGCGCACCCGAGGACAAGGCGAACCATTCGACCGGCACCCGCAGGCGGTCGGCGAGATCCAGCGCGGCGAGTATGCGCCGGCACTCCGCCTCCGCCAGGTTGCCCAGGCCCGACGTCGGGTCGCCGAGGATCGCCACCCGGCGCATGCCCGCTGGCACCAGCGGGGTGTAGTTGCTGATCACCCCGACCACGATCCCGGCCTGATTTCGGCCGTACGCGCGGTCGGCAGGGATCAGCCGCTGCCCGGAGTCGTCGAGGTCGTACTCGGCGAAATAACCCGCCGGGAAGTCGGCGGACGCGCCCACCGGAGGCGTCAACATGCGGATGAGCTCGTACGGATAGGGCACGGCAAGCCGCTGCGAGCGCAGGACTTTCTGCTTGTACTCGGTCAGCGGCTGAATGGGCCGCTCGGCGGGCGCCCGGACCCGTACCGTGACCGCCCGGTCGGCCATGTTCTCGATGTCGAGCACAGATTCGCGGGGCTCGCCCGTGGCCGCGTCCGCGGTGTGGATTCGGACCGCCACCTTTTCCAGGCCGAGGCCGGCCGCCATCGGCGCGAGCTGGTGAGCCAGCCCGCGCCAGGTCGCGGTGGGGATATCCCAGACGGGGCGCACGTACAGCATGATCCTGTTGCTGAGCGGCCGCTGCTTGGGCGGCCGCCGGGCGAGGGCGCGGCGGATGTCGGCGAGCGACTGAGCCAGCATCCCCTCCATGTGCGGGAAGCCGATGACCCGGCCCGCCGAGTCGCGGGCGGGCGTGAGATCGCGGACCTCGGCCAGCGCGATCAGGCGCTCGTCTTTCGGGTTCGCGCGGGCAACCGCGTGGAACAGGTACACATCCTCGGCACTCGGGAGCCTGCCCAGGCTGAAGTTGGACAGCCGCCACAGATCGAGCCGCTCGGCGATCATCGGGTGCAGGTTCCGGTACAACGGGTCCTCGGTGAACCCGTTCGCTTCGTGCCCGGCCTGCTCAGGCTGGCTCGCCCGGAAGGTGAAATGCTGCGTGCGCAGATGCTCCTCGGCGTCCTCCACGCCGCCGTTCTCGCTGGTGACGGTGATGTCGACACGGTCAATCACGCGGCCGAAGCTGCTCTTCTCGAGCAGGCCCGCGAGCTCGGCGGCCATCGACTCCGCATCGACGCACTCCCCGGTCCGCCAGGACTCGACATCCACGACGACGCGCCGGTCCGCGGGAACGCCGCCCAGATGCGCGTCAAGCTCATCGGCGAAGCCGGGCAGTTCCGCGAGTGGCAGGTACGCGGCGACCAGGTGCACCGCCTCGCCGGCCGCGCCATCGGCACTGTTCTCCGTGTAGTCGGCGAGGCAGGTCAGATACGGGCCGAAGGTTTCGCACCGCAGCCCGGACAGGTCGCGGATCCGGTAGAAACGGCGCGTGCGTGCCTCAAGGAGCCGCGCCTTCGTCCGCACGTCCGCACCGCGGTACCTGTCCCGCAGGATGGCCCGCATCGGCTGGGGGCACCAGACAAGCCGGTCGGTGAGTTCGCGGACGCGTTGAGGCGAGGGGTGTCCAGCCAGTTCGCCGAGGCCGCGGTCCATCTCGGCGTAAATGCCGGTGCGGGTGCTCTTGAGCAGCGGCGCGTCGACATAGCCGAAGCGGACCTCCCTGGCCAGGTCGCAGACCTCCTGGTGACGCCCCTGGCTGGAGGCGATGACGCGGTCGAGGACGGCGAGCATGTCATCGGTCATCGCGACCGCGAGGACATCGCGGGCGCGGCGCCACCGGTCCAGGATCGCGATGATGATCGGAGCAGCGGCCTGCATGCGCCCGACCGACTGGTACATATGCAGCAGTGCCCGCTCAAGCTCGGGCGTGCGCCGCAGCGAGGTGACGCCGTACCGCGCGAGCGCGACCCGCAGCTCGTGCATGAAGGGTTCCGGCGTCCCGCTGCGTTCCGGGTCAAGGAAGGCCAGGTAGGTGAACAGGTACTCCTGTGAGCTGAGGGCGTGTTCGTCGTCGGCGTCCTCGGGTACGCGCCGCGACAACGCGGTGATATCGGCGAAGATCTCCAGTAGCTCCTGCTCATGCCGCAGCAGGCCGGGGTCGGTCGGCGGCGTGATGGCCAGGATCTCCCCTTGCTGCCGGTTGAGCTCACGCGCGGAGGCTTCGTCGAGGTCGTAACCGAGCAGGTACGAGCGGAGGGTAGCCGAGGAATCGCGGTGGTTGAGGTGGCCGGCACCGGCGGAACCGGCCAGGTCGCCGACGGCACCCGCCACGTCGTCCGCGGAACCGGCCAAGGCCGCCAGGTCGATGCGCGGGCCGCTCGACGTCTGGCCGTGCCGCGGCGGCTCCAGCCGCACCAGCGCAGCCCCGGCCTCCACCTGCGTGTTGACACCGGCGAGCACCGCTCGCACGGTGCCCGCGTACGGGGCGACGATGGTGGTCTCCATTTTCATGCTCTCGACCACCACGAGCGGATCACCGGCCCGTACCGTGTCGCCCTTCGCCACCGGCACGCCGACGACGAACGCGGGCGCCGGCGCGCGGACCTGCCCGCCGTCGTCACGGGTAATGATGTGCGGTACGCCGTCCACCTCGACGATCAGCCGCGGGCCCTGGGTGTCGGCGACCACACGGTAGCGATGCCCGTGGCAGGTGACGGCTCGCTCGTAACGCCCAAGACGCCGCACGTTCACGTCGATCATGCCGCTGCCGGTGTCGATGCGGTAGTCGTCGGACCCGAGACAGTAGACGTGCAACGGGTAGGAATTGCCGCGCACCCTCAGCTGCAGCTGGTGCCCGACGGCGGCCGGGAGTTCCGGGCGCCCGCGCGCCGCGGCGGCGAAGAAGTTGGCTTGCACGGCCGCCTGGTCGGCGTCCGCGGCCTCGACGGCCGCGGCCAGCAGCGCCGCCGGATGCTGCGGTGGGAGATGGTCGCCCGCCGCGGTCAGCCGGTCAAGCCACTGGTTGTCGTAGCTGGCCGCGCGCACCTCGGGCCGGCCGACCAGAGCGAGCAGGAACGCCTTGTTGGTCGTGCCGCCGTCGATCACCACGATCGACTGCGCGAGGCCGCGGTGCAGCCGCCCGAGCGCCTCGGCACGGTCCCGGCCCCACGCTACGATCTTGGCGATCATCGAGTCGAACTCCGGTGCGATGTTGTCGCCTTCCGCGACGCCGGAGTCGACGCGGATGCCGGTCCCGGTCGGCAGCCGCATGGCCGACACCCGGCCCGGTGACGGCGTGAATGCTTGTTCTGGGTCCTCGGCGTTGAGCCGGGCCTCGATCGCATATCCACGGACGGGGGGCGGGGTCCCGGTCAGCCGCCCGCCACTCGCGATGTGCAGCTGCAGTTTGACCAGGTCCAGCCCCGTGGTCATCTCGGTGACCGGGTGTTCCACCTGCAGCCGGGTGTTGACCTCAATGAACATGAATTGCCGCGTCACCGGGTCGATGAGAAACTCGACCGTGCCTGCGCTGCGGTATCCCGCGGCGCCGCACAGCCGGATCGCCGCGTCGCGCAGCGCCTGCTCGGCAGGTCCGTCCAGCAGCGTGCAGCCCGATTCCTCGATCACCTTCTGGTTGCGCCGCTGGATGCTGCAATCGCGGATGCCGACCGCCCATACCGTGCCGCACCCGTCGCCGACCACCTGCACCTCGACGTGGCGCGCGGCGCTCAGCCGGTGTTCGACGAAGACGGTGGGATCACCGAAGGCGTGCTGCGCCTCGGCCCGAGCCGACTCGAAGGCGGCTCCCATGGCGCTCTCGGATTCCACCAGGCGGATGCCGCGGCCGCCACCGCCCGAGGCCGCCTTCACCAGCACGGGGTAACCGAGCATGCCCGCCGCCACCGCGGCGCTCTCGGCATCGTGCACGGCGCCGCCGCTCCACGGCACAACGCGGACCCCGACGCTCTCGGCGAGCTGCTTGGCCCGTACCTTGTCGCCGAGCAGTTCGATGACGTCGCTCGACGGCCCGACGAAGGTAATACCCGCGCTTTCGCACCGCGCGGCGAACTCGGCCGACTCGGCGACGAAACCCCAGCCGACCCACACGGCGTCGGCGCGGGCACGCCCAAGCGCCGCCATCACCCGGTCGAGATCGAGGTAACTGCTCTGGCGGTGCCCGTCGGCGTCGGTGAACGTGGCCGGGCCAAGCGGCACCGCCTCGCTCGCCTCCCTGACGAACCACGAGGCCGCGTCGGGCTCGGTGTACAGCGCGATCGTGGTGATCGGCTCGGCTGACGCCAGGCTCAGCTCGGCGGCCGCGGACAGGCAGCGCATGGCGGGCTCGCCCCGGTTGACGATGGCCAGCCGGCGAATTGCTGCCATCGTGGCTCCTCCCGTTACGGCGTGCACGTCAGGCCCGCATGGCTTCGTCGATCGGGCCCCGCAGGTCGCCCGCCACCATGCCGGGGACGGGCACGGTCCGGTAGCCGTCGACACAGGCGACGACGTCGCCGCTTGAGTCCACGACCCGGCAGTCAAAGCTCCCGTCGCCCGCCGGGTGAACCACGGCGAACAGCTCACTACCCGGTTCCGGCGCGCGCAGGACGCGGATGAGCGCGGCGCGGGCGGGCAGGGCAAGCTGCCCGGTCTGGCCGATCTCCCACATCCCGGCGGTCTGGAAGCACAGCTCGGCGAGCCGTGGCTCGGTCGCCGTGCGATCGGCCGACGGGACATGCCCGGCCGGAAGGTCGGGCGCAAACCGGCCGACCGCGCCTCCGTCGTAGCGCCAGGCCTCGTCGATCACCTGGTAGGCCGGGCCATGGAAGAACACGCGGTAGATGTCGCCGTGCGCGACGGTCAGGTTCGGCTGCTTG
>WNFX01029863.1_pt1 | contig 11785 bp, 16 predicted proteins | sample 5400111 | NCBI WGS metagenome assembly WNFX01 (sample SAMN13153363, study PRJNA577476) | soil metagenome | isolation source: 40 cm soil or saprolite under grassland replicate 1 | place: USA:California | collected 2016-06-15
GAGTATTCCGATTTTCATATAATAATTGACTTTGGGAGATTTGGATATTAACGTTATCCAAAAGAGTTCAGAATATAATAGTCTAGGCCTCGTGGCTAGATTAGCAACTTCTAGTAATTATGACAACTGAATATTAATATTATATTTCCCCACTTCTCAATATACTCTTTGCCCTTAGCGATATTTATGCGTCATGGCCAGGCAGATAATAACGTTAATAGGATTCTTGTAGGAAGACATTTAGAATCGCACCTGACTGAGCACGGAAAGGAACAGGTTAAGGACACTGCGAAATATTTGAAGAACTTGCCTATTGATAGTGTGTATGTAAGCCCCGTCATTAGGACCATCGAAACCGCCAAGATTGTTTGTGCAATCCTTGGAATGGATTATAAATTAGATGAGCGTTTGTATGAAATTGAACTGGGAAGACTGGTTGGCACTAACTATGAAGACATAATTCAGAAACATGGAAATTTGTTCTTAGGCTTCTATACTGAAAATGATTCTACTTTAACGAGGTATGGAGTAGAATCTTTTGGCTGTGTAAAACGGAGAATAAAAGACATACTCGAGGAAATACTAGTAAAAGACCAAAATAAAAACGTGTTACTAATAACTCATTTAGATCCGATCAAAGCTGCTTTATCCACCCTGCTAGATCTAAAACCTGAAGCGCTTTATCAATGGCACATACGCAATGCAGCCCTAACAATTTTAAAACATGACGGTAGAAATTATTCACTGTCTGGTGTCAATGTCATGGGATTACATCGTTATCCGAACGAATAAATTATATGTCGATGATTGATCGATGCGCTACAAGTGACGTTTTCTTTCTGAGATCTTGTCCGCAATTTATTATTAAATGATAAAATCTATGGTCACGACGAAAGCTGCAAATTATCGACTGAGAAATCAGCTGAATCACATGATTTGAATACGAATTATATTATCGTTCATCTATACAAAAAAAAGATGAGATGGAAAACACCGATCCTAGAAGGTGTTAATACAAATATCTATTCATTATCAGCTGGAGCAACACTTTTAGTCCTGCTTATATTTTGCTCCTTCCCCGTTTGTTTTGCCCATCTTGAACATCTGCCTCATTATAATGGTAATGGAGTCGGAGTAGGCAAATATTATGTAAACCAAGCAATTGATCCAGAATATACTCCTCCACAAGAACCTTCTAAGATCTCCTTTAGTATACAAGACGGAAACGGTAATGACGTATATAATGTTCTAACTATGGTAGAGATCTATGCAGAAAAGTCAGGAGAACGGCTCAAGGTCTACCCGTGGACACAACGAGATTCTGGCGACTTTTCAATTTATTATACATTCCCAGATATTGGAAATTACCAGGTTGTTCTCAGCATAGCGAATAAAAAAGATCCTATAAGCCATAATCGGATAGATCCCACGAGAAATGCACTAACCAATAACTTGAACTGCAACTGTGACAGAGGTGTATTTAACATATCGGTGACTAAGAATTTTGGTAATATCTATGGCATAGCAACACTTGCAGGAGTGCTAGGAATAATTGTCGTATTGGGTGTCGTGCTAGGATGGATTTACAGAAGCAGAATGAAAAGTCACCTCTACATGAACCTAACAAATAATAAGGAAGGTGTAAAATATTTAGTGCTGCTTTTTGCGATAGGAGCAGGTTGTGTACATCTTGCAGTCTATTCCGAACACGGCTCAGTTCGAATTGAGTATAGTATTTTCTTGTTAGCCGCTGCAGGCTCTCAAGTAGGATATGGTATACTGTATGTTCTTCTGAGCCTAACAGATGAATCAAAAACTAGTCAGAGCAGAACATACACATTGAACTATTATCGAAAAACGGTTATCCTGAACCTCTTTGGTTTGATTGGCAGCATGCTACTCATTGTATTGTATATATATTCTGTGGTATTGCCACCTCCTCTATCGCCTAATAATCGGCCTGAAAATGTTGACTTTGGCGGAATCTTAGATAAGTCTTTAGAATTTCTTCTAGTTATAGGCATAGTTTACTTGATGCTGTGGGAAAAAAGAAGATTGCAAAGCCAACTGATTTCTGTAGAATAGGTATTTCTGTGGAATGAATATATGGATATATTTATTTATTATGATTATATACCGATATATACTTTAAATGTTGCACATTATCAAAAACCTTAAATTAGAAATGAAAACTTATGACGACAGAAAGAAGTGAGCCTAGTATGAGATCAAATATAATATTTGGACGGGACTTACTTTTCTCATTGGTTATTCCTATTATTGCAATCTGTTTTCTCAGTATTATCATGGGTCAAGCGTTTGCTCAAGAGGCATCACAAAATTATATAATTAGAAGGGTAGAAATATGGTCTCTTTTTTATCGGGGAATGACAGCTGCATTTGTTGTAGGTGCCCTTGTACAGGGCAGCATCATTTACGTATGCTGGCGTTTCAGAGAATCAAATAAAAAAAATATGCCTCGAGAGTCTATGGAAGGTGTAGAGCGTTAATTGGGTCATGCTACTTCAGAATGGATTTATGTGGGTGTTGTGGTCTGTCTTCTTACATGGGTCGGCGCGGATTCGTGGAATGTAGAACATCAATTAGAAGCTATTCCTTCGAATGCTGAAACTGTTAAAGTTATTGGACAGCAATGGTTCTGGACTTTTGAACATTCAGACGGAACAAAAGAAGTCGGCGAACTCCATCTGAAACAAAATGTGCCTTATAAGTTTGAAATTGTTTCAAAGGATGTAATTCATTCATATAATATACCTGACTTTGCCGTTTTGTTGGACGCAGTGCCAGGTAGAGTTAATACATTATGGAATTTGTTCGATGTACCAGGACAGTATCTTATTCAATGTAGAGAATATTGCGGATTACTTCATTACAACATGAGGGCAAAATTGTTTGTAGAGCCTCAGACATCAACTCCTAACACTAAATCAGCTGGAACTTCCCTACCAACTCAAACGGAGAAGAATGCAACGACCGCAACTTCTACCACAGGAAATAATAGCAATGCTACCGGAGGCGCTGCTACTACTCCCACCGCGGGTGGTCCTGTAGGCGCGTCACTGACTATTTTGCAAGGCGCAGCGACTCAAGGAAATCCAGCTTATGATCCGGCCACCTTGACGGTAAAGAAAGGTGACAATACCAAGTTGACTGCGGGCGAATACCCCTATCATTGTACGATCCATCCTTATATGACTGGGACACTAAAGGTACAGTAGAAATACTACTTCGGATCCATCACTAGTGAGTTCTGCTTCTTTCTATTTTTATTTCAATCCTCTCGTAGCACGCCCAATATGGCTCGAAGGCATATCACCTGCTGGTCTTATACTGTACATTCAAGGCATCATAGTATTTCAGGCTCAGTCTTAAAACAAAATACTTTTATTAACATTGTCAATGTACCATATGCCAGGTGCGTAGATCTTGGTATTAGAAGTTAAGAAACCTCGCCCGATGTGGGAGATTCTGTTCTCAACCCACCATACCGATATCGGCCTTCTTTATATAGTGACCTCTATTGCTTTTCTTATGATGGGAGGCGCTCTGGCCCTTGCCATTCGTGCAGAATTGTGGCTTCCAGGTGCTCAAATATTCCAGAGTCCATCAGATTTCGAACGCTTCTTCACAGTACATGGTACTACTATGTTACTGCTGTGGGTAATTCCCTTTGCTGCAGGCGTTGGAAACTACCTCGTACCCATTATGGTACGATACAAAGATATGGCATGGCCTAAACTAAATGCGGTAGCCTTTTGGATGATTCCGGTGGCCGCGGCACTAATATGGTTAGGCTTCTCAGACACCGGTTGGACCGCTTATCCGCCATATTCTATCATTAGGGCGCCAGGGCCAGCAGCTGATATGTGGATTTTTGGTGCCAAAATATTAGGTATATCGTCTATACTTGGTGCAATCAACTTTGTCGTAACAATTCTCAAGATGAAACACCCCGATCTGGGGCTGATGAAGATGTCGTTATTTGTGTGGGCTACGCTAATCACGTCGTTTATGATTATTACTTCAATGCCAACATTTGCAGCTGCATTAATCATGATGTATACTGATAGACTTGGGGTATCGGGCTTTTTCAATCCCGCTATGGGAGGAGATCCTATTGCTTATCAGCATTTATTCTGGTTTACATTCCACCCTGAAGTGTACATCTTTTTGATACCAGCAGTAGGTATGTTGTATGAAATGATACCAAAGTTCTCAAGAAAACCCATATTCAGCTATCAGTCAGGGGTTGTAGCATTTGTACTTCTGGGGCTGCTTGGATTCGCATCATGGGCACACCATATGTTTGCAACTGGTATGAGCTTTACTGAAAAGACCGTATTTATGGTGGGAACTCTAGCAGCTGTGCCTGCTTCCTCTATGCACGTATTTAACTGGATTGCAACGATGTGGGGTGGTAGAATCAAATTTGCTGCTCCGATGTTATTTGGAGTAGGCGCTATAATGCTATTTTTTGCGTCAGGAGCTGGAGGGGTAGTAAATACAGCTTTACCGTTGGACTTTCTCACCCATGATAGTTACTTTGTGGTAGGTCACTTTCATCTTATGCTGATGGGTACTGTGTCTTTAGCATTCACAGCATTTATTTATTATCTATTTCCACTCATTACGGGCCGAATGTATAATGAAAGAGCGGCCCAGATTCACTTCATATTGGCCTTTGTAGGTATAATATTAGTATTCATTACTCAGCACATACTGGGCCTCTATGGAATGCCAAGACGAGTGTTTGACTATCTGCCACTACCTCCATACATCATAATGAACCAGATTGCAACAATAGGCGCATGGATTGTGGGCCCCTCGTATGTACTAATGGTGATAAACCTTGTGAAAAGCGCAGGTAGCGGAAAATTGGCCAGAATGGAGGACCCTTTCAGAATAGGAGAAGAGTATTATGACTACGCCAGACGAGAGCCCCATCATTAGGACATCATCAAAACGGATGGCACAAGGCCTTGCCATAGTGGTTATTGTTATGGCTGTTGGAGCGGCAATAGCAATTCCGAATTGGCATAATATGGCAAAGAATCCACCGCCAGTATCAACTATTACTACTAAACCCAGTACCGAAGGAGGTGCTGCTACTTCTGCAGGGGGTGGAGGAGCTGGCCCTGCAGCAGGTGGCAGCAAGCAGGGTGGAACCGTCGCAGGTGCTACGACTATATCCATTCTACAAGGTGCATCTGTTCAAGGAAATCCGGCTTTTGACCCTAATGATGCAAAAGTATCGTTAGATAGTAAGGTGGTCTGGCAGAACAAAGACACTGTCCCTCATACTGCAACATCCGGGACAGGGCCCTCTGACCCGAACTCAGGCAAGATATTTGATACAAAAATTATTAATAATGGAGAAAACTCCACTCCGCAGCAGTTAAAAGGAGCAAAGGTCGGAGATTCGATACCCTTCTATTGTCAGATTCATCCATATATGACAGCCAAATTAACAGTTACTGCCGCAAAAGCTAGCAGCAGTAATGCTACCGGAGGCGCTGCTACTACTCCCACCGCGGGTGGTCCTGTAGGCGCGTCACTGACTATTTTGCAAGGCGCAGCGACTCAAGGAAATCCAGCTTATGATCCGGCCACCTTGACGGTAAAGAAAGGTGACAATAAGTTGACTGCGGGCGAATACCCCTATCATTGTACGATCCATCCTTATATGACTGGGACACTAAAGGTACAGTAGAATATAAAAGAAATAATGATGCTTCTCAAAATTCTTTCTTTTGCTAGTGTTTTTTGTCTTTTTATTTTAATCTTTATAGGAGGATATGTTAGCGCTTCTGGAGTTGGTTTGACATGCCCTAAATGGCCTCTCTGTCCTGCAGGGCTTGTACCCATGGACGAGTTTATAATTGAATATTTTCATAGATCGGTGGCTGTAACCACCAGTATACTAATTATCGTTACAATGGCTTTTACTCTGAAGTTAAGGAATATAACTCCGAACGGAATGAAGATATCGTCATTGATTGCTGCTGCAGCGGCAGTTGGCCAGATAACGCTGGGTGCGATTGTAATAGCAGAGCGCTTACATGCTGTACTAGTTACTGTCCATCTTGGACTAGGTCTTGTATTGTTTTCGATGACTTTAATGACTGCATTATACTCTTATAAGATACCATCGGATAAAAGTAAAAACGTCGCAAAAGAGTTACAAAAACAACGTTAGCTAAAGAAGTACAGAAAGAGCTTCGAGGTGTGATGACCAAATGTTATTTGTTTACTTTCAGTAAGACATAATAGCTGTAAGCCATTACTCAGTTTTTCATGTGGAAGGTAATGATGCCGAAGAAAATAGTCTTTGGAGATAATGCCGCAAAGGAGTTCAATTACCCAAAAAATTCCTTAATTATTACTACCACCACTCATGAGATCTACAGCAAGTGGCTAGAGTATATTGGAATAACCAATTATGAAATATACGATAAGGTTACCCCTGATCCTGCAATTGAAGCTGTAGAGGCTATAAAAAAAGAGTATGAAGGAAAAAATATTTCTGCATTTATAGGCCTTGGGGGAGGAAGTTCTATGGATGTTTGCAAATATCTAGGTAAGCTGTCTGGAATTCCTAAAATTCTTATCCCTACAACCTTTGGAACGGGAGCAGAAATGACTACATACGCAGTTATAAGTTTTGAACATAGGAAGAAGTTATTACAAGACGAAGCATTCCTAGCGGATGCAGCTATTGTGGATCCGTACTTCCTACCTGGCACCCCGTTTAATATAATGAGAAATTCGGCATGCGATGCTGCTTCCCAGGCATCAGAGGGTTATGATAGCAAGCTTGCTAACCCGCTTACGAAACTTTTTTGCAGGGAAGCCTTTGAGATATTGGAGGATGCTATAGTAAACGATAAACCAAATCTGTTGCCTTATGGTGCAATGCTTTCAGGTATTGGATTTGGGAACTCATCTACTACACTTGGGCATGCTCTGTCATATGTCTTTTCTAACGAAGGAGTTCCACATGGATATGCCTTATCATCATGTACTACCGTGGCACATAAGTTCAATAGCTCCATATATTATGAACGGTTCAAAAGGATCTGTCAGAAATTAAAATTTGAGCCGCTCAAATTAAAGCAGCCACTTGATCAAGCAGCTGATGTAATTATGCCTGATCGGGGACATATAGACAACAACCCTATTCCTGTTACTAAGCAGGATATTATCAAATGTTTGAGCGAAATCGTAAACGGTAATCCATTGGAATGACGTTTTATTCTGTAATCATATTTTTTATCTAGATTAATCGCGGTCAATTAAGGCTTTAATTTATAAATTTATAGGGAAGACTCCAAGTCACTGTTACCTATTTAATCATACGACTTTCTGATAAAAAGAGTACGCTCCAAACATACCTAGACCTAATGTAAATGCAAGGAAAACTATTAAGTCTACTCCAAAGGAGCTATTTCCTTCTATGAATGGGTTAGCCATTCTTCAAAATGGCTTGGCAGTATATCTCGTGCACTTGCGTACTGGCGTCACTATGATACTTTTTTGATAAGAATTTTCTGTTATCAATAATAGAATCTTATTATTTATAACGAGATTAGAATAATACCTACTAAATCTACAAAAATATGCAAGATTTAATATAAACTTGATTCTACGCATGCTAATGCTGGTACAAGTACAACCGAGCATTATGACAATCATTTTATACACCGCATCTTTTATTTTGCTTACTTCTTGCTTTGGCATGGAAGCATATTGCGTTAAATGTAAGGCGAAAAGATTGATGAGAGACGACAAAAAAGTCACTATGAAGAATGGCAAGCCCGCAACTCAAGGAATTTGTACCGTGTGTGGAACTAAGATGTTTAGGATAGGCAAGTAACCTGCTGTTCTCGCTCTTCCCTACCCTATTGTTGGGGATATGATTCACGAGAACACCATTTAATAACAATCTCTAATCCTATCAAGATATAATATCCCTGATGGGTTACGTTAGCTCATTTGATATCGATTCTTAATTTAGTCAAATGATAATGGATGTTACTCGGGAGATGTGCAGAGCACAAGGAATGACAATCGTTTATTTATCATCTGATTTTATAATAAAGATAAAAAGCTCTATTACGCTTTCAAAACTGCGATTTTTGTATGGGTTAAAAGTGAGGAAATGCGGTGTACCAGTTATTGAACAATTACAGACTACGGATTATCGGATTTGATTTTTCTAGGAAGTAAGCCCCAAGATCGCCTGCGCAATGTCTCCCTTTGAGTCAATTAATGATTGAATTGCTTTTTCTTTTGTAACGTTCGCCTGTTGCATTACTAGGATAACATCTTCTTCCTTAAAACTAGGGATCTCCTTTTTCCTCTCTTCAATATCGCTTGCTACGACTTGAAAAATTGTGCTATCCTTTCCTTTCATTTCCACTACTTGAGGTTTAATCAGATAGAGCTCTTTTGTATCCGTCTTGATAATAACCTCTTCAACACTGTCCATCTCTTTCATTTCAAGGCCCATCTTATCCAACATTCTCCGCATCTCTCTGTTGCCTCCACGCATCATAGCAAACCCTAGTTAGTAACTCTGCTTTTTATTCCTTCTCTAACCTTGACAGCAACACCCTTTCGATATCTTTTCATTACTTCATATCCGAGTACAGACCTGCCTATAGCAAGAACATCACCGTGGCTGTCAATTACGGCTACATCTGATCCAACCTTAACATTCGAACCACACCATTCGACATGCTTACAGAACAGAGATCTTCCCTCACTAACAAAAGGGATTGCTTCGCTACATGGTATGACACAATTATCTATAAATTTTTTATTCCTTATCAATATTCTTGCGCCAAATATCGTTAAAGCTAGTCCCCCATCCGTCCTCAGAGTTGCAACGAGTTGATTTCGAATGCTGAAATTTTTCAGCCTTCCAGTTTTCCTGGAGTATTCAAATTCTAGGTCTTCTGGAATAGCATCAGAAACGCCAATTCCAAAAAGGGCGTCAACATGATGACAAATTTTTTCTTTGGAGTTCAAATGTAGTGGCTTCAATTGAACGCATTACAGAGTTACATAAATAAAATCTTGTGTATGTTTAGATATCTGGTATTAATTATCGGCATATGGAAAATGAAACGTGAGCGAACGTGAGCAGAGTTAACAGAGGTAATACACGCATTAAGCGTGATTCAATCCTTTATTTAAGGTAAAATGAGACAGAGCTTTTATTCAGTGGCAGGAAAAGGCTAAATTGCAATCGTAGCATAAATAGATCAGATGTCATCATCTTCATCGTTTTGCGAACTCTGCGGAAGACGCATAACAGATGGAAAAAAAACTGTATTAATAGACGGCTCCATATTTAATGTCTGTATATCGTGCTCAAAACGTGGAAAACCATATGTACCCTCTATGCCGGGAAAAGCAAGTAGTAATCGTAGAGCATCAAGTCCGAAGAGTAGCCTGCAACGTACCACTAAAATCCAGATGGCTGACGAGACACTACTTAATCGCAATTTCGGAAATTTGATTAGAGAAGCGCGCATGAAAAAAGGTTGGACACACGAACAATTAGGAAAAATAATGAATGAAAAGGCGACACTGCTAAGAAAATTTGAGACTGGAACATTAAAACCAGATGAGTTATCCGCAAAAAAGCTAGGAAGATTCTTAGGAATTAAATTATATGAAAAAATCGAGGACGAGGAAAATTAATTAGATGTCAACTATACCAAGTGCTCTTTTAATTACATATACTTTTGAAGGGGCGATGAAAGAAGCAACTTCTCTAGCAGATGCTGCCGGATATTCTATTAAAAAAACCATTAGTCAGCGTCATATTACAAGATCAAGATATGGAATCGGGGAGGGAAAGGCAGAGGAAGTAAAAAAATTAGCTGAACAGTTGAGGCCAGAAGTTATCATATTTGACGAAATACTAAAGCCAAGTCAGCAATATAATCTAGCAAAACTCTGCAAGGTTGAAATTATCGATAGAGAACGGCTAATTTTAGAAATTTTTGAACGTCGTGCAAGTACTGCGGAATCGAGGATTCAGATTAGATTAGCTCAGCTTCGCTATGAAATGATAAGAGCCAAACAAAAGGTTAGATTGGCAAAAGCTGGAGAGCAGCCAGGATTTTATGGACTAGGTAAATATGATGCTGATGTTCATTTTCTCGATATTAAACGACGGGCAGTAGTTCTGAATAAAAAATTGGCAAAGGAAGAGGTAAGAAGAAGACTATACAGAAACCAAAGAGCAAAAGCAGGTCTACCTACTGTTTCCATAGCGGGTTATACATCTGCAGGAAAGACTACGCTCTTCAATATTCTAACAGGTGAAGCTAAGATAGTTGGGGGAGGAATGTTCACTACCCTATCCACGTTCACTAGGTCCATAAACTCGAAATATGGTAGATTTCTAATATCAGATACTGTAGGATTCATCAGTAGGCTACCTGCGTATATGATAGACGCATTCAAGTCCACACTTCAAGAGTTAACCCATTCTGCACTAATTCTACTCGTATTGGATATAAGCGAACCTATTGAAGAGGTACTGATAAAATTGGACAGCTCTATCAAAGTGATGAACGACCTAGGGGTACTGATGACAAAGGTTATCTATGTTGTAAATAAAGTAGATTTGAATAATCCTAAGGATGCCTTTGAAAAGTCCACTCGGCTAGGCATAGTTGACTCTGGAGAGCGAGTAGTGATGGTCTCTGCTAAGACAGGATATGGTATTGACCGATTAAGAGACATGATAACATATTTTGTTATTCCCCAAGAAAACCTAAAGCCGATTAAAATCTAATATATGTGAGTATCTGTGAAAGTAGCAGTTCTTAGAATAGGACATAGATTGGTACGTGACGACCGTGCCACAACTCATGTAGCACTTGTGGCTAGAGCCTTCGGTAGTCAAAAGTTGTACATGACCGATGTCGATGATTCTATAATGAGAACTATAGATGTGGTTTGCAAAAGATGGGGAGGAGCGCCTGAGTTTGAAATCGAAATTATCGATCAATGGAAAAATTTAATAAGTAACTGGAAAAAAAACCATGGTAAAGTTGTACATCTAACTATGTATGGAGTCAATATTGATAACTCCATACATGAACTGAGAAAAGAGACCAAACTTCTCGTAGTTGTTGGCGCAGAAAAAGTGCCTCGCGAAGTATATGATCTCGCTGATTATAATATTGCGATCGGTAACCAGCCCCACTCAGAAATAGCTGCTTTAGCAATCCTTTTAGATAGGATATTTAAGGGTAAGCAATTCAGAAAGCATTTCGCGTCGGCAGAACTTAGAATCATTCCGACAGCGAAAGGGAAGAGGGTGGAGGAGATAAGTAAATCGTGATAAACGTATTTTATATGTCTAGATTCTCTTTCCTCATTAATCATATCACATTAACCACACAAGATCCAAAAAAAAGACTAGGTAACAGACATAGACATGAGATCTTTACTCATTTATTGCAAGTCGCGTATCGCAATACGATATGACGGAATTTTAGCAAAGTGTCACTCCATATATAATACAATGGGCAAAACGGACAGTTTACAGAATGTGCAAAGGATCTAAGTGGATGCTGAGATAACGTCTTTTCCAATGAAAAAGATTGACTTTAAAATTGACAAGATCAATATTTTATCTTTTTTTTCCTCCTGGTAAATAGCTTTACCAAGGCAATTATTGGTCTAGCAGAATTTAATAGAAAAATGACAGGCCTAGGAAAAATAAGCTTGTCAAGCTAAG
>WNFX01006519.1_pt1 | contig 11784 bp, 14 predicted proteins | sample 5400111 | NCBI WGS metagenome assembly WNFX01 (sample SAMN13153363, study PRJNA577476) | soil metagenome | isolation source: 40 cm soil or saprolite under grassland replicate 1 | place: USA:California | collected 2016-06-15
TCCATTTCTGGAGAACGGCGGCCCGACGGACGGCCGGCGGCATCGGCAACCGAGCCAAGTTCGTTTATTAAAAGATTGAAAAAGCGTCCTAGCGGGTGACGCTGAGAGAGAACTGAGTGTTCCTCGCGGAAACCAGAACTACGGTGTATACTTGTCCCTGGGAGAAAGTGAAGGCTGTGCCGGTACTCGTGCAACTTGAACCGCATGCCGAAGAAATCAGAACGGTCGCATTCGCCCATCCGGTAGGCGAGAACGGCCCTGGTGCCGACGACCAGCTCGTCCTTGCATACTGATTTCCTGAGTCATCTTTGACATAGTAAGAGGTCAGCGTGATCGGGGTGCTTCCAGTGTTTCTAACGTACAGGTTAACGGCGCTGTTGCTCGAGGGAAAGGAGGCATACTCGAGGCTGATATTCTCCGTCGCCGTCTTTGGCGCGATTAGCAGGGCTCCGAACAGACCGGTCGCGTAGGTGAAGACCATCACTGATGCTATTACGACAATGACGACCATCATAAGTGAGGCAATTATCGTGTCTATGCCCCGTGTGTTCTTGAGGAATCTCCGTTCTCGCAAGTTGCTTGCCCCTACTGTCCTCACTAGAGGGTGGGGAGACCCTTCGTTCAAGCTTGTATCGTTACCATGAAAGATTCTTCACGGTTACACTCAGCGACAAGACGTCTGCTTGGCCACCCGTTTCTTCACTGATTATTCCGCCAAAGCATTAAAACTCGAATTGTTACGCGTCCTGCTCGGGGCCCGTAGCTCAGCCAGGTTTCCTGATCGGGACTGAGAGAGCGGCAGGCTCATAACAGGTCTAAGACACCTGACGGTCCCCGGTTCGAATCAGTGAATCTCTAGCCTTTGGAGGGGTGAGGGCTGCTTTCTTTGAGTTGTTCCTTGATGTGTTGTGCGAAGGCCTTGATCACGGCTCTAGTTTCCAGCTCGTCGCGTTCCTCTGGACTGCTGTAGATCCTGTGAGGCTCCGCCAGGGTCTCCCTAGCTAGGACTTGCTCGGGATCGACGCCCAGTTCTCTTGTCATTTCCATTGCCATCTTCTTGAAGAGTGCAATGTTTCCTGTGCCGGTGGCCTCGGGCGTGATGCGGAGGTTGGCCTTGGCGTACTCGCCGCGCTGGTACTCTATGCCCCTGGACTGGATGTCATTGTAGACGTCGACCGTGTGACCCATCCAGTAATCGATGAGGTCTGGGTCCGAGACGCCCCTTGGTTTCATCTCTGTCTTGAAGAATGTTCTGAGGCTATGGAAGGTGAGTTCGTAGCCGCCATGTTTGTTCTTTCTGGTGAGGCCTGCTCTGTGGAAGAGGTTGTGGGCTAGCCTGTAGATCTGTTTCTCGCCGATGGGCCGGGTCTCGGTCGATTGAGAGTCTCGGATCAGTGGCGATTTGTCAGTGATCTTCTCTGGCGGAATCTTCTGCGTTTGGGGAGATGCCGGGGAGTCCTTCCTCGGTGGCGACCCTCTGATCCGCCTGTCCAAGTACAGTTTCAAGTACTCGACCGTTTCACTGGAGATGAAAGTGTCATAGTCAGTGTACTGGCCCTTGGTCTCATCAGGCTCGATATGCACGTGTGCCGGTGTGACGTTCTTTTCCAAGTCCTCCTTGACGTGAGCGTATCGAAGCAGGCTGAGTGTCCCCTCGCGGAAGCCCGATGTGGCAGGTAGCAGGATCAACAGTTTCTCCCTAAGATCGGCTATGCCTAGGACTTGTCGCAGTTCCTGTATGGTCGGGGCTCTGTGCTTGCTTACGACTCTCGGCCGCGGAAGATATTTTGGTTTTGGAAGCTCGACGCCGTTGATATGGTAGAATGTTCTAATCTGTCGCGAGTAGCCTCCAATTCTTCCGGGGGAGACATTTCTCTCCTGGAGCTCTTCGATACATTGCTGGAGGAAGCCTCGATGCTTCTCGATTTTGGCGGGGTCAGGATATGCTACATGGGCCTTGACATCATCGATTACCCGGTCGGGACTTGTGTTAAGCCTTCGACAGTAGAGGTTGAGCGTGTTCGTGTATCCGTAGAAGCCCATCTTGCTTGCACTCCTGGCCCTAAGAAGATAACGTGCCATTTCAACGACGGTTCTGTTGTCCAATACCCAGGGTATCAGCTTCGGCCTTTGTGAGATGAGGCTGCTGACTATGTACAGTGCGAGTCCCTTCTGTCCAAGAGATAACACTCTCTCCAGCGGGAGTGCCACCGGGGTTTTGAGATTGTACCCTCTAAAGCTACGCTCCAGTGTGATCCGATTTCCCTCCACTCGTCCAAGCTGGTCTAGGAAGGAGAGTTCTGAGAGTTGCAGATGCTTCTGTGGAAGTTCGAGTTCCGTTGCCATCGTTGGTGAGTATAGTTGTTCTGTCTGCACCGTTTTTTCCTCAATTCCGTAATTACGGAATAACGCATTTATAAGCATGCTCCCTATTTGCAGACTCGAAGATGCGAAATTGGGCAAGGTTGACTTTCTCATACCCGATGACTTGGAAAGAGAATTCAGAATCCGGGTGGCGGAAATCCTGGGCGGACAGCGAGGGTCTCTGAGTAAGGCTGTGGCAGAAGCTATCAGACTGTGGCTTAAGCAAACTTCTCTTAAGAAGAAGTAAGTCTAGCCTACCCGCCGTATTTCGATGATGTCCTTCCTCAAGATTGAGAGACCTGTTGACCGTACCCTAGCCAGTGGAGGCGCGGGTTCGTGGAACTGCTCCCAGACGATGCGCACGAACTCTTCGTCCTCGTAATCCAGCCAGCCGATTGTTTCCCTGGTCCAGGGCTTGTATTGTGATGCTGACGCGTCTTTGAACAGCACGTGATCCTGGTAACGAATGAAAACCACGTCGCCCGCTTTCAGAGGCTTCAAATCTCTACTGTGTCCTCCAGCGGAAAGAAGGGACACACAATGTCGGTATTGCTCAAGACTTTGCCTCTGTTGCATTCTCAACTGAAAGCTGATTAGTTCCATAGACAGTCCAGCCGTCACGAGGTTCCCTCCCAAAGAAATCGAGCTTTGGTCCTTCACAGGTCCCGTCGACTAGTTTGTAGAATTCATCGGGCTTGCGACTGTGTTCCCTTCGAGGTGCTTGTAGTAGTGTCGACTGATTTGTAATTTTCAGTTTTGGACTGCCGGCTATTCCGAGAATACAGTGCTCAGTTTGGCCTCTCAGATACTTTCCCAGACCTATGGCATCTTTTGCCCATGTTAGCACTGTTTTCGGAGTAAAACCCCAGTGCTCAAGAACATGAAAGGCTTCATGGAGATGGAAATTCGTTGCCCATAGCCAAAGAACACAGTCTGTCGCCGAAGGAATCTTCAGCGCTTTGATTTCATCGAGGCTCATTTCGGGATATGGGGGAGCACCGCGCCAGTTTTCTGGGTCGTATTGACTTCCGTAGGGCCACGGAGGATCAACCACGATGGTACAAAACAAAGTTTCGAGGGCAGGAAGTTGTGTTGCTCTTTCCTTCAGCTCTTCGACGGCACGCATTCGGTCAAGTTTCTTCTCGTAGTTCTTGATGATTTGACTAATTCTTCCAACCGTAACTTTGTAATCGGCGGCTATTCGCGCGTAGGTCACGTCTTCCCTCTTGGCTCGCTGCCAGATGACCTCGTCATGGCCTTTGGGGACCTTGATTCGCAGATCCGGAGGACCTTTAGCAATGACATTCTTGTCATTGTTAATCCCATTTACATTCTCTACGAGGTCTATCGTCGCCCGAGAAACGCCAAGGAGATCCGCTACTCGTTCTTGACTGTAGTTTCGCCTACGCAATTCCCGCACAAGTTCATTTCTTTGGTCTTGAGACAGATGGCGCCTCTTGAGGTTGAGGCTTAACGCCAGTTCTAGGGCCGACTCTTCGTCGACATCCACGACCTCCACAGGAGCTTCCCCCCGAGAAATTTGGTAGCGGTTATGACCGTCAATAATGCGGCCATCAGGAAGGACCTTGACCGGATACAGAACCCCTCTTTTCTCGATGTCCTGCTCGAGAGCAGAAAACTCCTCAGTCGAAAGAAGAGGCAGAAGGTCTTCAATGAGTCTCCAAGGTTTAGGCTCTGGTTGGGTCATTCTTCTACCTCTGTTCGCACGATTAATCCCCGTCCCCTCAGGGAGAGGCCGCCGAGCGCAGGACAGCCGCCTCTTGCCTTATCGGACCCTTTTCGCTGCGCTTCAAGCATTCCAAGAGGAACTTTGTTAGCCAGCAAGCTTCTCTGAGAATCAAAGAAGCACGAATAGTACGTCAAATTTCAGGTAACAATTCCACAACAAAACTCAGGGTCTGATTAATGCCCGCGGCCTGCGCTAAACCAAACAAGATCATGCTAGTTTTGAGAGCGTGGGTGTAGCAAGCATTGGTTGTGGCCGAAGACACACTCCTTAGCAAGTTCTTAGTTCAAAAATCATGGTGGAGCTAAATCCAGACGTCGAAACAACCATCAATACCTTGCGAAGATGCGAATTCTCCGTCGTGGACGATTCTTCGGGTTCGCTGGAGATTTCTAAACACAAGGATTGCAATGTTATGCTAGATTCAAGAAAACCCTCAGCGTGGAATATTCAATTACGGCATAGACAAATTAGTCCATGAACCGAGGTTTAACCAGTTGGTTCGTCTCCCTAAGCTGTACAGAGCTCTGAGAATAGACAGAAGCCAAGGGGAAGTTCTGAAAGAGGTGGCTCGTCGAGAACAGGTAAGCGGAGCTTCGCTGGACAAAGTGGTTAGGATTATCCGAAAAAGCGGGAAAAAAGTTAGGATGTCAGAAGGGCTAGTCTACAAGAATCTCCACATGCTAGAAGGTACTGACTCAAGAGGCTTTGCCCTGATTGAAAGAGTTCTAAACAAGTCTCACCGAAAGAGCATTCTCTACAAAGTGACAGAGATGGGAGCCGTAGCGACGTTTGGCTTCTGGGGAATCAGAACAAGACGACTGGAAGAGATGAAGCCTTGGGGAGAACTTCTGACTCTCTCGGACCGGTTAATGAGAGATAGGAAAGAGCTCGCCCTCGAGTTTGATGGTTTGATCGCAAGGTTGGCTCGTCGCTTATCGGTTTTCACGACAACCAAACACGGACCTTCCTACTTGGAGGCAAGTCTTCTGACGTTGGAGCTTTTGAATGTAATGAGGCTCATGCGACTTAGGGAAGACATTGAACCCGAGCACCTGGCCTTTCTTCGTTTGCGTTAAGTTACATCAGATTTCTCCTACCGCTGGCAGACCAAAATGGGCAGTCTCCCACTTCTCACTTGTCCTAGCCGTGCGCAAATCCATCGGAGATCTTTGAGACAGGGTTTCAGTCTCCAAGCCATAGCCTCTTGCATCTCGACCCTGTCAATGGAATCGTACTTCGAACAGGACACCCCTTTCCGACTCTGTCGGAGATACTGGCCCCGCCTCATCAATCTCTCCAAGGGAAACCCGGCATAGTTCTGGGACCAAGGGATCCATTTCGCCGCCTCAACTCCCGCACGGACAGCAGCGTCAGGATTATCGGTGAATATCACAAAGTGTTCGACTCCTCTCTGAACCAAAATGCTCCCAGCTCGTCTTATTGCCAAGATCTCCACCTGAAGCGAGTCTGGGTTCCCCTCTACAGTCAGAACCTCCTCTCTCATCCTTTCAAGAAGATCCAGGTCGAGCGCAGGGATCAGAACAGCTACCGACCAATCTGCGAAGAGTAGTTCAGGCTACTTGATGTTACACCTTTCATGAAGGCCGGTGAGACTGAACCGTCGCAGTACGCTTCCGCCCTGAGATTCGAATGAAGCTGAGAAATCAACCATGAACCTTGTCGAAAGATTATCGAAGTCTTGAGTTTAACATCTCACTCAAGTCGGACTTCACATCATTCTCTGAAACCACTTTGGTTAGTGCTTTGACGTATAGGTTCTTAGAGGGAGCTTGACGATAATCGCCAGAAAACAACCCGCCTTCCACGAATATTCCCTTAAGCTTGACTCCATGTTTTGCTGCCAGGCACTTCAGCTCAGACAAACTGAGTTTCTTCAAGAGTTGTTTGACTCCGTCGACGGGGACAGTAACTCCCTGTTTCTTCAAGAAGACTTCCCAATTATCTGTGCCTTGTAGCTTGTTGCAGCGCCAGCATAGGGCGACAGAGTTCCTGAGAGTCGTCCCGCCGCCCTTGGAATAGGCTTTCTTATGCCCTACCTGCATCTCAGAGAACTCGATTTCTTTGCTGCAGGCAGAATTCTCGCACTTGTGATGTGACCTCGCGTAGAGAATCTGTCTATCCCTGATGCCAAGCGTCCGTTTGACGGGTTTCTCATCGTCCCAAAGGCCAGTCAATACTATGTAACTCGCTGGTCTAACCATTTCCAAGTCTGCGACTGGTCCCAAATCAAACGATTGTATCTGGAATCCCCCAACTCAAGGGACGTGAGGTTTGCGCGACCTAGAAAAGACATGCTGTGATCGTTACTTTTGAGGCCGTTCAGAAGTAACTATCAAGAAAATAGTTGCAACAAGTCTCGTGATCCTGAACTTAGGCTACAAAGCTTGGAGACTGTGAAAGGGAGAGAAAAGAATGCAGGCAAGAACGTCGGCCGGGTCGACCGTCACGTTGACAGAGAGTGGGATACTGCTCGAACACTCGGGACATTTTGGAATCAACAAGAACAACAAGGAGATTCCCTTCTCTTCAGTACGATCCATCAACTTTGAGAAACATCTGATCCGCAAGTTCTGGACTGTGACAACTCGCGAGGGGACCTTCTATCTCGACGCAGACAATAACAACAGCAACTTCGTAGGCGAACTCAAGGCAAGGATCGCTCCCTACCAGGGCGGAACAGTGGTCATTCAACCACAGCAGCCAGTGCAGCAATCAGTTGTTCGAGAGGTCACGACTCAGAAGGAAGTCGTCAAGCTACGCTGTTCACACTGTCGAACGCTAAATCTTGACACCAACCAGTCGTGCTCCAACTGCGGAGCGAGACTCTAGGGACCGGGTTGAAGCTCTGATTATTATCCGAACCAACTTCTACTCATCGTCCAAATGAAGCCCGATCCTGACCGCTGCAAGTGTCACTGTGGCTGCAAAAGGAAAGGCGCAGATGTCAAGGGTCTACAGGGCAACACGTATCGATTGGCCCTGTGTCGCGAGTGCTCGGAGAAGCACGAGCCGCGAAAACTCAGATAGTATTTCGCTCCGACTCTTCTACCTAAGAGACCTTCTGAGCTAATCAGGCTTCGATGCCTTCTCTGGAAGACGACCTCCCATCGTGCGGCCGTGCCGAAATACTGGAATATCTGGCCAAGCTGAAGACGGCCGAAGAGTTTGCCGGGAGAATTCTTCGCCTTGGGACTAGCTACGACATGGTGCTGGTCACGGTACGCCGGAATGGCGATTCGCACGAGCAGACCTATCCGCTGGACAGGTGGGGGATTTATCCTACCAACGACTGTCTACGGTTCCAGCACGAGTTCCGAGTCAAACCGTACGGCAAGCTCCAGATAACCAAATGTAAACATTGATCCAAGATCCGACAGTCGTGACACAAACAGGCGAACGGGAATGGGCCATCTTTAGGTTTGCCAGAGATCACTTAAGGTAAAGCGTACCAGAGAAAAGGCGGTACCCTTTCGTTTGAGTGAGATTGACACCCTAATCGGAGTTGGAGGGACAATGGCAGGCACCCTTCTCGGTGTTATCGTCACGCACCTCTTAGAACAGAGGGGTAGGGCCCACCAAAAGAGAGAGGACATCGCCTTTGGGCCTCTTCAAGATCGATACGAGGCCCTGAAAGCGACCTACCGTGTGATGGTGCGCTGTCACGTCTCAGTTTTTCAAAGAACCTTCTCCTACCCGAAGAGTAGGGAAGAATTCGAGAGAGACGTCCTCCAGCCAATAAGAGAGCTTTCCGAGACGATTAACATGAATGGAATGTGGTTGTCAAAGGTTCAGCCGGAGATTACCGGTGCTTACGAAGCCTATGTCAAAGCGGCCATAGGTATCCAACTCCGGACACCTGCTTACGCGAACACGATTCCAGAGCAGTCTCGTCCGCCATCAGGAAGCATGGATGTATCTCCGGATGTCTTGACAATGCACTTCACTAAGGCTGTCAAGGCCATGGGCGATGAGATGGGAGTTGAGCCACTGGAGAAAGGATTGGAGAATATCTTTCGTAGACTGAAGGAAAAACCCCCAGGAAGCTAGCGCTCATCAGCGTCCTCAACTTTGGCCGAACCCACACGCTGAGCTGAGATTCTGTCCTCAAAGACGAGCCTGAAACCACCTTTGATTGCAAATGGGACCAAAGCCCATAGTCATCGATCAGGACCGCCTCATACCAACCGGTTTGACAGGTACACCCAATCAGGCTTGTTTGAAGCTAGATGTGCAACATTTGCAGGCCTTGCTGAGACAGGGACTCTGTAAGCCGTGGTCACACTCTCCACAAGTACAATAGCTCCGGCCTTCTGAAACCATCCCTTTTGCGCTGTCGTGAACAAGTATTCCTTGTGATGCGGCCATCTTACTCCGAGGCATGCTGACGAGCTTGAAAACCGGCCAGGTTTAACTCAGTTTTGTAACCAGGACCTGAACAGGGCTCGAAAGCAAGATATAGCGTTAGGATTCGGCGGAAGTCTCAGGCTATGCGGGGCTGAAGAGAATGGCGAATGCAAAGTACATGCAAACCCTAGACTCTCACGTATACTCTGAGCTGAAGCGTCTGGCAAAGGAGAGGGGTGTCAGCGTCCAGGAGCTAGTGAGAGCGGTCATCGTTCCCGACTGGATGAGGGCCAACGGGAAGCGAAGCGCCGAGAGGAGATAGTGACTCGCCTATGGCAACCGGCCGGAACCACTTCGCCTACCTGTTAAGGATGATTCGGGAAGACCAGAAGAAGACGATAAGCGAATGGAACGCCCTGATCAGGACTGCTCTCATAGAGATTGATGAAGAAATCCGAGACGTGAGCGTGTCAGAGCGCAACGCTGTATTCACGTTTGAAGAATACAGGAACCGACTACAGAACCTTGGAGCTAGTAAAGGCTTCGACATGAAGGACATCGACCCCAAGACTTCAAAATCGGCTCGGAAGGACTGAAGAGCCAACGTTCCAGTTTTACATTACAAGTGATACCTGGGCCCGGCAGTTCACGCCCGCCTGAGCAAGGGCGACTTAGAAAAGGGATAGAGGACGTATCAGTAATAGTTGATACTGAGATGCCCAACTGTCATAATCAGAACCTAGTACAGGACATCTTCGAGAAGGTAAGATCGCTCATTAGCTAGCCTCTCTGTCCAAGGTGTATCTGGCGGACCGGCGAGTCCAGTACAACAGACAGAATAGCATCACCCATTTCAGTCCGGCTAGTCCAGGTGCGAATCGTATACTTTGGCCAGTAACTTTCTTGTTGATTTTCCAAAGGTCAACCTCGTCTCGATTCTAGCAGGAACAATGGTCCTCATCAGCGTCTTTCTTCCCTGGTGGGGAGTAGACGGGACTGCCTTCGGTTTCTCGGGATCAATCGTAAGGTGGAGCCTTTGGAGTGCACCGTCCCTCGGTGACTCCAGCTCTTCACTAACCCTCGCGCAGGCTCAGACCATTCAGACAATGGGATTGCTGAGCGTCCTAGTCTTAGGGCTATCATTCATAACTGCGGCAATCGCCTTCATGGGAAGTTTCGCCCCTAACAAGCAGTACTTGGCAGTCGGATTTGCCGGTTCAATATTGGCGATCGTCCTCTATGCTGGGGCAGTAAGTATCACCCTCTCCAATCTATGTCAGGGTTCGTCCACTTGCACCTCGGGACCCGTCGGATCAACGTTTGCAAACGGGGCCTCGGTGAGCTGGGGATTCCAGGCGGGGTTCTATCTCTTCCTAGTAGGAGCCATCGCGATTCTGTTCGCAATCATCTTTCATCAAACATTTCTTCGGCGGCCAACAAGTCGGGGCACCGACTCTCGAACCCTTGCCTCTGGAGAGGCCAGATTCTGTTCGGGCTGCGGGCATCCCCTTCAGGCAGACGCAAAGTTCTGTTCGCATTGCGCGCGTCCGGCACCGACGAGCTAAGAGCATTCGCCTTCTATTAGCTTGAAGTCTTGAGCCGAGGTTTCTTTCTACGTCGAAGACGACGCATGGCGAGCGAAACCAACAAAGCGACCAGGAAAGCTCCAGGGTAATACCAAAGACCTGCAATCAAAGACTCGTTTTCGACGAACCCAGCGAACAGCCACAGAGTCCAGAAGATTCCAACCGCGACACTCGCCAAGGCAAGAGGCCCATCACCGAAGCTCCGTATGTCTGTGAGACCTACCCTGTAGGTCATCATGATTACTCCCGATACAATCGCTATCATCGAGAATGTTAAGGCAAGGAGTATGAGCGGATCATTCGCGATCGACTCACCCAGAGCGGCGACCGTGTTCCGTAATTCAGCAGGATAGAGCGCGACAATAATCCCGAAGAGGGTAAGAAGGAAAGTTAGTGTATATCTGACTCCCAACAAAGATCGCCTGATACGGTGAGGCTCGAAACCTCTAGACCATTTCTGGTCCTCTAGGAAGGTACTGAAGGCGTCGGGAAGATCGTCGAGATGGGGTAGTTTCGTTAACGGTTTCGAGAGTGCTTCGAGCTGCTTGAATGGTGGATCATCTAGTTGCGTGAGCCTGCTAACCGTGAACAGAACACGATCAAGGTCACTTGCATAGAATGCCCACGATTGAGAAAGAGCCTTCAGCATCGCGAGGGACTCCTGAAGGTATTTTATTCCTCCAGTGTTTTGAGTGGACAGATTGCGCTCCGCTACCATTGCCAGGCCCGCGGCACCGAGGAAAGATGCTCCCCTAGGACCCTCGTATGCTTGGCCCATCAGTCTGAGAACGAAGTATGAATAGAAATTGACAACAAAAACGGTTGCTCCCGTGAAGAACATCCACGCTTCGAAGGAATGCGTTAGAGGGGCCCTAGGGATGACCAACGAAAGGAATGCCAACAAGAGTAAAATCACGTTTGATAATCCGATCAAGGAGTAGGCAAAGTGAAGGTAGAGCCATGTAATCCGAGGGTTGGGAGTGCGGTTAACCAAATTCAACATTTTAGATTCGTAGGACTCCACGAGAAAGTAGAGAGTCATTACAACGAAGAATAGAACTCCAAGAGTCGCCCATGCTTCTAGAATCACGAAATTCTGGGTGGCCCAGAAAATGACAGACACGACGGTGATGATCTCAGAGGATCCTAGCAAGAGCCATGCGATGAAAACAACTCTCCTAGTCGTGAACCAGCTTCGCCTGGTTGTGTCGGTCAAGATGCGCTGCCTTCATTTGAGATCGTTTTCAGGGTAGACATTTGACCTTTCATCTCGGGTTGGGACCAGAGTTCACCGGTTCTTCTTGCGCGAGATCTTACCCCCGTGTTTTGTGTTATAACTGGTAGGTTCCACCGACTGACCTTGCTGAGGGTTGCACGCGCAGGTCGACAATCCTATTATCGATCTACCAGTATTATTGACAACTGGTATGCCTCATCCCATCATCAAAGGCACAGTCCGCATTCTACGACCCTCAGAATATGAGAAGCTACGCGAGAGCGCGGAGATTCTCGACAAGCAGACACGCCTCGACGCTCTACTATTGACGGGTGTCCGCTATGTCCAAGCAGAGCGTCTCCAGGAGCATCCCGACTGGGTCGACGGCCGCTTCGTCCACCGGGCTAGGATCTGTACTGCCAGAAGCTCCAGCGGGTCCGATAAAGCCATCGTTTAGCAAGGCAGGATATAGCCTAAAAGATGATAGCCAGCGTAGCTTCTAT
>WNFX01005860.1_pt1 | contig 11783 bp, 10 predicted proteins | sample 5400111 | NCBI WGS metagenome assembly WNFX01 (sample SAMN13153363, study PRJNA577476) | soil metagenome | isolation source: 40 cm soil or saprolite under grassland replicate 1 | place: USA:California | collected 2016-06-15
ATTTTCCTGCCAATGCAGATCAAGCATACCTGGCCTATGCACAAAGCTATTATCTACTAGATTACATGTATCAGACCTTCGGTAAAATCAGAATGATACCACTCATCAAATTAATAAATAACCCTCAAACCACGTTTGACCAGGATTTGAAACAAGCTTTAGGAGTAGATGAATTACACCTGGAGAATCAATGGCGGCTCTCCCATGGCCAATCGGCGGTACTTATTACGAATGATGTCACGCCAACGCCACAGCCAGTCATTCAAGTCAAACAAGCACAGAACGTAAGCACTAACTACACGACTTTCTGGCTGTTGATTGGCCTGGGAATCTTCCTCGTGTTCGTTTCACTCATCAGCTTGACCGTACTTATCATATACAGTCTAAGATACAATAAAGCATACAAAGAGCAGGCGAATGTTCCCAACCAGGCGATTTCGCAGAATGGCAATCAAGCCTACCCTTTCCAGTATCCTGATTCATCAATCTCTATGCAAACATCGATGTACACTCAACCAGCATCGCAGCCAGCATTACCCTACCAGGGATCTGAGTACCCAATATATATACCCGGAGAGCAAGCTCCGCAAGAATAATAGCGACACACAAACAGAAAAGATAGAAGTAACTATTAGTAAGGATGTTTAAGATGGAAGTGTTTGACGCTCCCTCACACTACTACCCCTCCGACGCCATGTCACTAGATGAACTAGCCTACTGGATCACATTCAACCGCGTATCCGGCATAGGACCCGTCAGCTTCAAATCTCTACTCGAATACTACCACAACAACCTGGAAGCAGCATGGAAAGCTGATACAAAAGAACTCGCACAGGCAGGCCTGACACAGAAAACCATCGAAAATGTAGTCAATCTGCGTACAACCAGCACACCTCAGCGTGAACTGGAAAAACTAGAAAAACTTAGAATCAGGGTCATCACCTGGAAAGATAAAAACTATCCACCGCTCTTACGAGAAATCGATGATTCCCCACCCGTGCTTTATACCTATGGCACACTCACAGAGGCCGACCAATTTGCCCTGGCTGTGGTCGGTACACGCAATTCAACCACCTATGGAAGGCAAGTAACAGAACGCATCGTCACTGAACTGGCCAAAGGTCAGGTCACAATCGTAAGCGGATTAGCTCTCGGTATCGATACAATTGCGCACACAGCAGCTCTTGATGCGGGAGGGCGCACCATAGCCGTACTGGCATCTGGATTAGACATCATCTACCCACCAACGAATCGCGGCCTGGCACGACGCATTGTCGAGTCTGGACAGGGTGTCCTGATTACTGAATATCCGCTTGGTGTGAAACCCGATGGCGGGAATTTCCCCGCGCGAAATCGTATCATCTCAGGACTCTCACTCGGCGTACTGGTTGCAGAAGCTCCCTTAAAAAGCGGGGCACTCATCACAGCAGGATTCGCTCTGAAACATGGGCGGGATGTCTTTGGGATTCCTGGCAGTATCCTCTCAAACAAAAGCTCCGGAGTGAATAAACTGATTCAGGATGGGGCGAAGCCAGTGATGGAGGTCAACGATATACTGGAAGCCTTAAATCTCTTTATGATCCCACAGCATGTTGAGATGCAGGCTATACTACCTGACAACGATGATGAACGCATACTGTTGAAGTTGATCAGCCACGAACCTTGTCATGTCGATGATTTGATTCGTGACTCTGGTTTGGCGACGACCACTGTCAGCTCTACTTTAATGATGATGGAGATCATTGCACACTTTTGGTATACGAGACGACCACAGAGAAATCCTACTCATTCTCCGCTCTATGCTTGATACAATCCAACAAATAGCCTAGTTTTTTCTTTTGCTGTTTTCCTGTTTCAAAGCAGGAGAGCAGCTTTTTTCATTGTACCCTACAGCAAAACGGAGGCTTCTATGCAACACATTCTCACCAATTTACAAGAACTTGACCGCCTGTACCATGAAGACTCACTCGACGCATATGAAAAGCTCTGGCAACAAACAGCCAAACTTATCCGGCAGAAACTCCCAGGCTTTACCATTGCCTATGCTGAACTGTACAACTCAGGCATGTCCCGTCTGTCTGACGCAGCCATGCGCCATGTGCTAGCGCCAGTTCCTGAGCAGCGGGAAAACCCCTGTCCGGGGGCATCAGAGAGTGGGGGAGAGGATTTCTACCTCGTACCATTTTAATCATCAGTAACATAAAGGTAGGGTGAAATAAGCCTCCATAGCAAGCTGTTTTAAGACTTGATACAGATTGATAGGGTCTACAATTGCCCTGGACGCACGTAACAAGACAGGGAAGGATGCTGCATCATCCGGACACGCTGGTTGCAAACAGGGACTGATTTGTTATAATCAACGCACGTATGACAGACCCAACCCCTCTTGATATAACCAACATTCCCGAACTTCGACACCTCGTGGAAGAGATGCGAGCCAGCAAACAACCGCGCCTGCTCAAACAGGATCGTGAGTCTGTTGCGCTGCTCATGCCCCTTGGCGATCTTTTTACTCAACCACCAACTTCCAAAGAGGATATCTGGACAGACTATGATGCGGGGAAAGTGCGGACTGCATTAGCACAAAGCGCCGGAATACTTGCAGGGGTAAACAGAGAGAGCCTCCTCACCGACATCCGGAACCAGCGCACCCAGGAGAGCACCCACCGCCAATTCTAGCCTATGCCATACCTGATTGACTCAGATGTCGTCATTGACCACCTGGCAGATGTTAAAGCCGCCACAGAGCTTCTTGAGCAACTCGCAACAGACGGGATTGCGGTGAGCATTATCACCTACATGGAAGCCTATCAGGGCGTACTGCGAAGCCCGCACCAGACCCGCGCACGCAAGCAATTTGAGGCATTCCTGAAAACTGTTCCGGTACTTCCATTTTCCCCATCCGGTGCCAAACGCTGTGCCCAATTACGGGAAACGTTGCACAAAGAGGGCAAGCGCGTCAAAGCTCGTGCGCTTGATCTGATGACTGCGGCAATTGCCCTTGAAAACAGCCTGACCTTAGTCACCAGAAACGTTGAGGATTATGACGATATCCCTAACTTAAAGGTTCATAAAGCAAGCTAATCCTCTCTACGCCGTCCATTCTCTATCTTACGACGCTTACATAAAATTTATGGCAAAAACTTGTTTTCCTCTAAGGACATTTGTGCTATTATAGCCTCACCAAATTAAGGACGAGTTTCATGCAAAAAGAGGCCAAAGCGCGGATTAAGATAAACAGCCTTCTCCAAGATGCCGGGTGGAGGTTTTTTGATGACGAACATGGCAAAGCGAATATTGTTTTAGAGAACAATGTCAAAATAACCCAAAAGCTGATTGATGCATTCGGGGATGACTACGAAAAGACGAAAAACGGCTTCATTGATTTTCTACTTCTGGATGAAAAAGGGTTTCCGCTCGTTGTCCTTGAGGCAAAATCTGAAGAAAAATCACCGCTTGATGGCAAGGAACAGGCTCGCCGCTATGCCAAAGCCCAAAATGTCCGCTTTATCATTCTCTCAAACGGCAATGTTCACTATTTTTGGGACTTAGCAAGAGGCAACCCGACCATTATCACTTCTCTGCCTACCCTTGAGTCACTCAAAACCTTCCATACCTATACCCCTAATCCGGCAAAGCTGGCTGAAGAAACCGTTAAAGACGACTATATTGTCCTCACACAGTACCCAACATACCACAGTGATCCGCGCTGGAAGGACGAAGCACAGCGAGGGAGCTTCATACAAGAGCACAATCTCAAATTCTTGCGTCCTTATCAACTGCAAGCAATTGCAGCCCTCCAAGAGTCAGCAAAGAAAAATAATGACCGCTATTTATTTGAAATGGCAACGGGAACCGGGAAAACGCTTATCTCAGCAGCAATCATCAAATTGTTCCTGAAAACAGGAAACGCAAAACGGGTACTTTTTCTGGTTGACCGCTTGGAGCTGGAAGACCAGGCGAGGAAAAACTTTGTCCGTTACCTCAAGAGTGATTTTTCCTGTGTTGTTTTTAAAGAGCGGCGGGATGATTGGAGGAAAGCCGAGATTGTCGTTTCCACTGTCCAAAGTCTCTCGTTTAACAACAAGTACCAAAAAATATTTTCTCCAACTGATTTTGACTTGGTCATCTCTGATGAAGCACACCGCTCAATTGGCGGCAACAGCCGGGCAGTCTTTGAATATTTTGTCGGCTACAAACTTGGCTTGACCGCAACGCCAAGAGATTATCTCAAGAAAATCGACACGCAAGCCTTAAGCGCAAAAGACCCGCGCGAGTGGGAGCGGCGGCAGCTCTTGGATACGTATAAAACATTTGGATGTGAGAGCGGCATTCCAACCTTTCGCTATAGCCTGCTTGATGGCGTCCGGGACGGCTACCTGGTCAACCCAATTGTCGCAGATGCCCGCACTGAAATTACCACTGAGCTTCTTTCAGAAAAAGGCTACGGCATGCTTGTTGAAGATGAAGAGGGGATCGAAGGACAGCAAACCTTTTTCTCGCGGGACTTTGAAAGAAAACTGTTCTCTGAACGCACCAATCTTATGCTTTGCAAGACCTTTATTGAAAATGCCTTAAAAGACCCGATCTCAGGCGAAATTGGCAAAAGCATTATCTTTTGCGTCAGCCAAAACCATGCCTCAAAAATAACCCAAATCTTAAATGAGTTTGCGGACCGGTTGTATCCGGGGAAATACAATTCTGATTTTGCCGTTCAGGTCACGTCAAACATAACTGACTCACAGCAATTCACCATCACCTTTGCTAATAACAATCTTAATGGGCAGACAAACTGTCTTGAAGGGTATAAGTCAAGCAAAACGCGGGTCTGTGTGACTGTGGGCATGATGACCACTGGCTATGACTGTGAGGATATTCTGAACTTGTGTCTCATGCGCCCGATTTTTTCTCCGACTGATTTCATTCAGATGAAAGGACGGGGAACGAGAAAATACGCTTTTTCATATAAATCGCGGGAGACCGGAGTGGTCGATGCGCAGAAGGCAGCCTTTAAACTGTTTGATTTCTTTGCCAACTGTGAATACTTTGAAGAGAAGTTTAACTATGATGAGATATTAAAACTGCCGGTACTGCCTCCGAGGTCTCATGAACCAATCGGGGAGGGAACACAGCGGGCAGCCTTTGGTGAAATCACCCTGGCAATCCCTGATCCGTTGAAAATCTTCTCGGAAACAGCCATCGGGGTTGAGGGCATGAAGGTTGACCGGATGCTCTTTGATAAGTTTGAAGAAACCGTCAAAGCCAACACGTTTATCAAAGAAAAGTATCACAAGGGTGATCTTGCAGCCATTGAGGAGTTTATAAAATCAGAAGTTTTTGATAAGCCGGTGGAATACTTCACCCTTGAGAAGTTGCGTAAAGCTGTCAAAGCTGACCGGCGGATATCGCTTCGGGAGATTATTGAAAACATCTTTGAGGGAATACCCAAATTTAAGAGCAAGGATGAGTTGCTAGAGGAGGAGTATGAAAAGTTTATTTCGATTTACAAGCCGGAGAGCCAGTATGCCTTGCCGATCAAGAATTTCCTGAAGGCATACATCACCGACCCGGAGGTTAGGGGGATTGTTGAGTCAAAAGAATTTGCCCGGTTTGCCACGAACCCGAAAGTGAGCCTGGCTGATTTCAAAGAACTCAACGGCTATCGCACGACAGTTCCCGAATATGTCAAAGACTATGTATCCCTGAATACTTTCATGTAGGACAGAAACTATGATGACGATCGATACCAGACGAAGAATTGACTCAGCCCGTGATATTTTAGTGGGGAAAGTACCCGACCCGAAGGCGCAAGTTGAACAAATCACAATGGCACTGATTTATAAGTTCATGGATGATATGGACAAGGAGTCAGAGGAGCTTGGCGGTAAGGCACAGTTTTTCGTCAATGAGTATGAGAAATATAGTTGGAGTAAGCTCCTAGATCCCCGGCTTGGGGGTTTTGACCGGCTTAATCTCTACTCTGAAGCACTTCAGAAAATGCCGCAAAACCCGAACCTCCCCCAGCTTTTCCGGAATATTCTCAAGGACGCTTTTTTACCTTACCGTGATCCTGAGACCCTCAACCTCTTTTTGAAAGAGATTAACGAGTTCACCTATGACCACAGTGAAAAACTTGGCGATGCGTTTGAATATTTGCTCTCAGTCATGGACTCGCAAGGGGATGCAGGTCAATTCAGGACCCCCAGGCATATTATTGATTTTATCGTTGAAGTGGTTGACCCCAAGAAAGCCGAAACCATTCTTGATCCGGCCTGCGGCACTGCCGGATTTTTGATATCAGGGTATAAACACATCTTAAAGCAAAATACTATTCACAGATCAGGCGACCAACTCACCCCGGATGAAAAAACAAAGCTGATGCAGCATTTTGTCGGCTATGATATTTCGCCTGATATGGTCAAGCTGTCCCTTGTGAATATGTATTTGCATAGTTTTCCTAATCCGAATGTTTTTGAATACGACACGCTCACAAGTGAAGAACGCTGGGATGATACCTATGATGTGATCATGGCAAATCCTCCTTTTATGACTCCAAAGGGGGGCATCAGACCCCATAAACGATTTTCGACACACGCCAGTAAATCAGAAGTATTATTTGTAGACTACATTGCTGAACACTTAACGACACATGGTCGTGCTGGCATAATTGTACCGGAAGGAATTATTTTTCAGTCGGGCACAGCTTACAAAGCATTGCGGAAAATGCTTGTTGAGAAGTACTTATTTGCAGTTGTTTCTCTGCCAGCTGGTATTTTTCAACCATATTCAGGAGTGAAAACTTCTATCCTGCTCATGGATAAACAACTGGCAAAGAAAACAAATACCATTCTCTTTGTTAAAGTCGAGAATGACGGGTTTGATCTAGGGACACAGAGACGGGCAATTAAGAAAAACGATCTTACGAAAGCTTTATATATCCTGCAAAAATATAAGCAAGCTTTGAACGAAAATACTAATGTGCAAGAATTGTTTCTGGATGAAGAACAGTCAAGGCTCGCTACTGTAGTTGAAAAAGAAAAAATTGCAATAAGTGGAGATTATAACCTTTCTGGTGAGAGGTATAAAAAAACAATTGTGCAAGTAAATCAAAAATGGCCAATGGTAGAGTTGGGTGAGGTTTGTGAACTAAACCCAAAGAAAAGTGAAATTAAAAATGTATCAGGAGATATAGAAGTGTCATTTGTTCCAATGGTTGATCTTTCCGACAATGGGATGTTTTTTGAGATCAAGCAAACAAAAAAGCTTTCTGAAGTTTTGGGCGGATACACATATTTTTGTAATAATGATGTTCTTCTTGCAAAAGTGACTCCTTGTTTTGAAAATGGAAAATCGGGAATAGCACGGGGCTTGACAAACAATATTGGTTTTGGCTCAAGTGAGTTTGTTGTTTTAAGAGCATCAGAAAGAATTATTCCTGAGTTAGTTTATCGTTATGTATCAAGTGAAAAATTTCGAGAAATTGGAATACCACAAATGACTGGCACTGGAGGTTTGCAGAGATTACCAACAAGCTTTATTTCTAAATTCCAAATCCCTCTACCTCCACTTGTAGTCCAACATGAAATTGTTACAGAGCTTGATAGTTATCAAAAGATCATTGATGGAGCCAGGCAGGTTGTTGAGAATTATAAACCAGCAATCAAATTTGATCCAAGTTGGAAATTGACAGAATTGGGAAATGTCGTTTCATTTGTTTCAAGCGGTTCTACGCCCCTTGGAGGAAAAGAAAACTATCTAGAAAAAGGAATTTTATTTATTAGGAGCCAAAATATACTAAAAGGGGCATGCGACTTTTCTGATGCTGTTTATATCTCTCCGGAAACGCATGCAAATATGCGTAGGAGTCAAGTGAAACAATTCGATGTTTTTTTAAATATAACTGGGGCATCAATTGGAAGAAGTGCTTTGATGCGCGAAGCTATAGAAGCAAATGTTAATCAGCATGTATCCATTATTAGGTTACAAAGAGAGAAGTTGCTTCCAGAATTTTTGGTTTTAGTGCTTAATCAGGACACATTACAACAAACGATCAGTACAATCCAAAGTGGTGCATCTAGACAGGCATTGAATTACGAACAAATTAGACAGTTAACCATCCCTTTACCTACTCAGGAAGAACAAAGGCAAATTATAGCTCAAATTGAAAAAGAGCAAAAACGTGTTCAAGCAACTAAAGAACTGGTAGAGATTTTTGAGCAAAAAATCAAAGATAAAATCGCAGAAGTTTGGGGAGAAGAGCTGAATAAAGAACTAGGGCAATTTGCCTCCTTAAACGGCACGCAAAAGCAAGTGCGACAAGTACAAACTGCTGAAGCAGAGCAGCCAGAATTAGGACTTATTTAAATTACAACCTTATGGAGCAACAATTGATTAACTCAATAAAACTAGGAAAATTAGAAAAAGGTGATTTGCGAAAAGTATGGCTCCATGAAGCCATAGACTTCACAAACTGGTTAGCGCTTGATGAAAACCTAAAACTACTAAGCGATGAAATAGGAATAGATATTAAATTAATCCAGACTGAAGCTCTTGTTGGTAAGTTTATTGCCGACATCCTTGCGGAAGAGGAAAACACTGGCCGGAAAGTTATTATTGAAAACCAGCTTGAGGCGACAAACCATGACCATTTAGGCAAAATAATCACGTATGCATCCGGTTATGATGCTGAAATAATCATCTGGATTGTTGAGTCTACCAGAGAAGAGCACATTCGAGCCATTGACTGGTTAAATGAGCATACGGATGAGGATATAGATTTTTTTCTCATTAAAATGGAGATTTGGAAGATTGGTGACTCGCCCTATGCGCCAAAGTTCCAGGTGATCTCACAACCGAATGACTGGGCGAAGGCTGTGAAGGAGTCTGCCTCCCACGCTGAATTAAACGAATATCGTCTCCAAAAATTAGATTTTTGGACGAAGTTCAAAGAATACGCGCTCAATAAAAAAACGAGGCTGAGGCTGCGAAAACCTAGTCCGCAACATTGGTACGACATTAGCATTGGTTCATCTAACGCACATATCTCTTTAACAATTAATTCAGTTGATGACATCGTAACGTGTGAACTGTATATTCCCCATTCAAAAGAATTATTCAGCAGCTTATCTTCAGACAGAGAAACTATAGAAGCAGGGCTAGGGGAGAAGCCGGACTGGATGGAGCTACCTGAGAAAAAAGCGAGCAGGATCAGGATAGTACACAAAGCGGATACGGACGATCCTGCAAAATGGGAGGAATATTTTGCCTGGCTGTTACAGGAGGCAGAAAAGTTTCATAAAGTGTTTGGAAAGATTACTTGACTTGAGAAGACCAAAGCTAACGAATACGCTGAAATTTTGGAAATTCACTGAGCAAAGGATTGAAGAATTTAAAAACGGATGAATTTAACAGATAATATCCTGCGTAACTATATAGAGTTATTTCATCGTACCTATATCGATACCGCAGAAAGATATGTGCCAAAAGACAAACTCAGCTTATTACTCCGTTACTCATTGATAAAAGGAAGTACGATTGGGTATATTTCGACACAATTCGGAGCAGGATATGAATACCTAGATGCAGATGTACAAAATATTGAGGTTCGAGTTTCAAGTGCCCGCATTGAGGATTTTCTTACAGGAGCACCTAACCGCGTTCGTAAGCTGCAACCGATGTTTTCTCTAGGAGGAGCAAATAGTACCATAGGCCACCTCACAATAGATGGAGCATTCCCTTTTAGACTGACCTCGGTAAATTCCTCAATTCGTCTTACTGATGTCCAATTTAAAGCACTTGATTGGACTCGTATCGTTAAATTTGCAGAACTATACGGTAATAGGGCAGTTGATTTTTGGTCTGAAAAAAATGCAATAAGTAAAGCAAAAGACGAAATCTTGCTTGCCCTTGTTGATATACATGAGGCAGCCGAAAAAGCAGTCTCATTAGAAGAGTATCTGAGTACTTTCAAACAGAAGCACGTATTAATTTTAGGAGATTTCAGTGAAACAGGCCGAGAACGACTGGATAGTATTAAACAAATATTGGTTGACCTCGGTTACGTTCCGATATTATTAGATGAAGTGCCTGATGATCTTAATTATAGCCTATCGCAGAAAGCTACGGCTGTTGGTGCTGTAGCAAGATTTATTGTCATAGATGACTCCTCAAAAGCTGGTCATCTTGTTGAATTTCCTCATGTTCAATCAAATAACTGGACAACTATCGTGCTGCGATTAGACGGATCAGAGGGTACTTTTATGACGAAAGGAGCCTCTTCATATTCAAAGGTAATAGTAGAAAAGACTTACACATATTCTAATTTAGATCAAGTCTTAAGGAACTCTGTGGAATGGGCGGAAAAAACAATTATTGAGTTGAAAAAAGAAAGTCAGGAAATTTATCCCTGGCGAAAAAACGAGAAAAATATTCCGTAGAAAGGGTTCTGTCCGTAAATATGTAATATGGCACTCCCCTCCCAATGCCATCCCTCCTGCGCCGGAAAAATTATCTTGTGCGACATGGATGAGGTTACTTCCCTCTCCCCGGTTGACAGTACACAATCTCCTGTAATAAACTCAACTATATAATAGTATATGCCTAAATCTAAAAGAGGCTTCGCAGCAATGTCACAAGAACAACGGAGAGCAATCGCAAGCCTGGGCGGAAAAGCCGCACACGCGATGGGACGAGCGCATACCTACACCCGCGAGGAAGCAAAAATTGCCGGACGGAAAGGCGGACTTAAGAGGAACTATCCAGGCATACCGGACCTGAAAGCCGGGCAACGCTAATCCCCTCCCTCAATTTTCTTATCCGCAAAAGCCGCATAGTAAGAACGTTTATTCGAATATGGAACAAGAGTACTTTACGCAGGGCGTCAGTAACAGATGTTTTAGAGTAAGACCGCTCCAAACTAGAAGCATACTGACAATTTGATTTGGAATAGCCTCCACGGCCAGCGATGAGAAGTTCACGGATTGGCAATGAATAAGAGATCCCAAGGAGTAACAATGCCCAGAGGCTTCTCTGTTAGTTTTCCATTCTGAGTGATAAGCAGAGCATAAATGCGGGGCCTTTTCTGCTCTATGGCAAGCATGTAAGTGGACAGCGCGTCATCGGCAGTCTGATTGCGGTTCATGATAGAAACATTTTCTGCCCGTTCAAATTTTTGGGCATCCTCAATATGAGCGTCCATTATATTAATAATCTCATCATTTGCTTGCTCTTCAAGCCATCTGGCAACGCCTTCTACAGTAAGTAAAGATAGTTTTTTTCCTTCTGCTTGAATGACGACTTGGGAATAATCGTTGTCCCCCATATGTCGGAGCGCCATCACAAGTGGATCTGACGGGGAAAAGAGATGAATGTCTCTTTTAAACTGAGGAATGAGTTTTGACGGCGAGACAAGAGTTTGTACGATCTGTTCAAACTCTTGCAAGGCTCGTTCAGTGGGTATTGCAATTATTCCCCCATTCAGATCGCGCTCATGGACAAGGATATTACGGAGATCTCTATAGCCCTTCAGCTTTACTTCGTTCCGCCAGAGTACGGGATGTTTCTGAGCAAGTGCCGCGAGCCGTGTCCCAAAGGGAACTTCTCTTGCTTGCCCCGTATTGTCTTGAAGGTATTTATCCAGCTTATTATACTGTGCGAGAAACCTCTCTACCTCTTCCATTTCTCCCTCCTTTTTTCAGGAGACTATTCTAGCGGAACGCTTTCTGTTCGGATATGAGTATCTTAACCCAGTTTATGTTGTCCTGACAAGGTTTTCGTCTAATAGA
>WNFX01016192.1_pt1 | contig 11780 bp, 8 predicted proteins | sample 5400111 | NCBI WGS metagenome assembly WNFX01 (sample SAMN13153363, study PRJNA577476) | soil metagenome | isolation source: 40 cm soil or saprolite under grassland replicate 1 | place: USA:California | collected 2016-06-15
CGAAACGAAGATCAGCGCGCTGGCACGGCTGTTACGGCGTGCCCGGCAATCGGCCGTGGTGTTCACCGAGTATCGCGACACGCTCCTGCACATCAGTCAGGCGATCGCCCTTCCGAACGTCATCCTCCACGGCGGATTGACCTCGCGCGAACGCGCGGCAGCGCTGACGCAGTTCACCAGCACGCCACGAATGGTGCTGTTGGCAACAGATGCTGCCGGTGAGGGACTGAACCTGCACCACCACTGCCGGCTCGTGATCAACGTCGAGCTTCCATGGAATCCGATGCGCCTCGAGCAGCGCATCGGCCGGGTCGATCGCATCGGACAACAGCGGACGGTCCACGCCTTTCATCTGATCGCCGCTGCGACGGGCGAGCCGCGGATTCTGCGCAGGCTCAAGATGCGAATCGCGGCGGCGCGTGCCGACATCGGGGCGCCGGATCCCGTCGGGATCGACGACGAGCTCTCCGTGGCGCGGCTCGTCATCAATGGAGAGGCCGATGGTTACGGTTGATTTGGCCGTTGAGGCCGCCCTGGAGGTCCAGCGTCTCAGCAGCGCGCGAGCGCTGGTCGCCGATTCACGTCCGTTGGAGCCTGGCGGTCAATTGATCGGGATCGCTCGCCGCAACGGTCTTCGAAGAGCCCTCGGCGGTCGGGTTCTCCAGCTGTGGCGGTTGGCGTACGAGGATGCGCGAGGGCGTCTGGTCGAATCCACGCTCGTGGCAGTGACAATCGCGCTCTCGGGCGATCGGATCAACGTTCGGTGTGTGGACTGGTCGAACAGCTCGTTGCCGTCCGTCGTGACCGACCAGTGCCACGCCTGGCGCGAGTCGGCCCGGCACACGCTCGATCAATTCACCTCGGCACGCATGGCACGCGAGCGCTCGATTGCGGCGGCCCACGCCACGACACCCTACACATTTCAACCCGGGCTGTTCGATCGGCGTGCCGACCGAATGCACACCGGCCGCGCGCAAGCCGCCGCCGAACTCGCCGCGCAACTCGCCACCAGGATGAATGCGGTCGCATTCGCCGGAACGACGTCACTTCGATCGCCGGAGCTCCTGCTCGTGTTGGTCCCCAGCGATGCTGCCAGGATGTGACGGTCACCTCGTGTCGGGCGCGTTTCTCGAACGCCAGTCCGCGGCGCTTGCCGATGCCGTAGGGCTCGATCTGCGGCGCCGCCGCCTCCTTGAATGGAGCCGGAGTGGTCGCGCGCTCGGCCCGGCGTCAACGACCGCGGCGATGCTCCAGCTGTCTGCGGTGCCACTGGTTGACCTGCTGGGATTCGATGCACCCGAACGTGTCGAGCATGTCGAATCGGTGATCGCCGCCACTCTCAGGGCAGGAACGACGCCGGTTGCGATCGTGGTCGCTCCGTGGGCCGAACCGCTCGATCCGCTCTGGCGTCTGGCAGTGACGCAGGCGATGCGACGTTCCGCCAACTGGTGCCTGCTCTTCGACGGCCTGCGCCTGCGTCTCGTGGATGCGTCGCGCCTCTATGCGCGCCGGTATCTCGAGTTCGATCTCGAGCTCGTCCTCGACAGCCCCGTCGCCTTCGCCGCGTTCTGGCGGACCTTCAGCGCGGCGTCACTCACGGCCGATCCAGCCGACGAAGCCTCGCTGCACTCGCTCGTCGCCGCCTCCGACCGGCACGCCGCAGGCGTCTGCCACTCGCTGCGCGACGGCGTGCTCGAGGCCTCCGAGCATGTCTTGCGCGCTTTCGTTATCAAAGGCCGCTCAACGAATCGACGCTTGCCTCGCCGAAGCGCCACCGGCGCGACAGCGGGCTTGCCTCGCCGAAGCGCCACCGGCGCGAAGGCGGGCGCGAAGGCGGAGTTTGAACAGGCGCTCACGATCGTCTATCGCATGCTCTTCCTCCTGTTCGCCGAAGCCCGCGCACTCGTTCCCCTCTGGCACCCGGTCTATCGGGAGAGCTACAGCCTTGAAACCTTGCGCGACGTGGCGGAGGAACCGCGGCGTATGCCCGGGCTGTGGGATGCGCTTCGCGCGATTGCGCGTCTCGCGCACGCGGGCTGTCGTGCCGGCGATCTGCGCGTGACGCCGTTCAATGGACGGTTGTTCTCTCCAGCGCGGACGCCGCTCGCCGAGCGCCGCGATCTGGACGACGAGGAGGCCCGCCAGGCGCTGCGTGCGCTCTCCTCACGACCCACGCCGGATCGAGCGGGACGCGAACGAATCGCCTACAGAGACCTCGGCGTGGAACAACTCGGTGCGGTCTATGAAACGCTGCTCGACTACGAGCCACAGATTGAGGCGGCGACTGTCCGCCTGAAATGCGGATCCGGGATCCGCAAGGCGACCGGGACCTTCTACACGCCACAACCGATCGCCGACTACCTGGTCCGGCGCACGCTCGCACCGCTGGTCCGGGACGCCACACCCGACCAAATCCTTCAGCTTCGCATCGTCGATCCGTCGATGGGGAGCGGCGCCTTTCTGGTGGCGGCGTGCCGGTATCTCTCGGCCGCCTACGAAGCGGCGCTCGTCCGCTCGGGCGTGTGTCATCCCGCCGACGTGGGACCTGCTGAACGATCGTGCGTTCGTCGCACGATCGCGGAACGGTGCCTGTACGGAGTTGACCTGAATCCGATGGCCGTCCAACTTGGGCGGCTGTCGCTGTGGCTTGCGACGCTGGCGGTCGATCGGCCGCTCAGCTTTCTCGACCATCGCCTCCAGGTTGGCGACAGCCTGCTTGGCGCGTGGCTGGCCAACCTGCGCCATCCTCCTGAGAAGACACGTCGCATGCCGCTCCCGCTCTTCGACGACGACGAGGTAGGCGGCGCATTGCGCGACGCGCTGCCGGTCCGTTTCTCGCTGGAATCCACACCTAACGACACGCTCGATCAGGTGCGGGCCAAGGAGCGCGCCTTCGCGTCGCTGACCTCCCACGACGCCCTGCTGTCGCGATGGAAGCGCGTGGCGGATGTCTGGTGCGCGGCCTGGTTTCGAGGCGACGCCACGCCGCCGCCCGCCGCATTCGGCGCCTTGTCGGATGCAATCCTCAAAGGGCACGGTGCGCTGCCTGCGGTACTGGCCGGCGGCTACCTCGCCGCCGCAGACGCGATCGCGGCAGCCCACCGCTTTTTTCACTGGGAGCTCGAGTTCCCGGAAGTGTTTTTCGACCGTGAGGGAGCGCGGCTGCCGCTCGCCGGATTCGACGCGGTGCTCGGCAATCCGCCCTGGGACATGGTCCGCGCAGATGCGGGTCTGGCCGACGAGCGCTCACGCGCGAAACACGATGTCGCCTCAGTACTGCGGTTCACACGCGACGCCGGTGTGTACAGCGCCCAGTCTGGAGGCCACGCGAACCGATATCAGCTGTTTCTGGAGCGCGCGATCGCGCTGACGCGTCAGGGTGGGCGGATCGGCCTTGTGCTGCCGTCCGGCCTGGCCACCGATCATGGCAGCGCGCGGCTGCGCCAGCGGCTCATCTCCCGCTGCGACCTCGACGCGATCGTCGGCATCGACAATCACCGCGGCATCTTTCCCATCCATCGCAGCGTCAGTTTTCTCCTCGTCACGGCGTCGACGGGGTCGGCGACCGGTCGTATTGCCTGTCGATTCGGAATCGAGGATCCGTCGGCGCTGGAAGGGATCGGCGAGGAACCGTCGGACAGCTCGCCGTGGTATCCCGTGCACGTGTCACCGGCGCTGCTCGAGCGCGTTTCCGGAAGCGGGCTCGCCATTCCCGCGCTCCGCAGCACAGCCGATCTCGCCATCGTCGACCGCGCATCGGCGCTGTTTCCGCCGCTCGGCAGCCCACAGGGATGGGCGGCGCAATTCGGTCGGGAGCTGAACGCGAGCGACGACCGCGGCGCATTTCGCGCGCCCGGACACGGGATGCCGGTCGTCGAAGGCAAGCACCTCGAACCGTTTCGGGCCGCACTCGGCGCCGCCCGCTACAGCATTCACGCCGCCGACGCCCGACGCCTTCTTCGCGCGGCTCGCCACGAGCGTCCGCGCCTGGCCTATCGCGACGTGGCCGCCTCGACGAATCGAACGACGCTTATCGCAGCGATTCTCCCCGCCCGCTGCGTGTCAACGCATACGTTGTTCTGCCTCCGCACACCGCTCCCCCTCCGTGCGCAACACTACCTGTGTGGTCTGTTCAACAGCTTCGTCGTCAACTATTTCGTCCGCCTGCGAGTGACGACGCACGTCACGACAGGCACGGTGGAGCAATTGCCGATTCCAACAGCGGAGGCGGCGCCCGCCGCGTTCAAGGAAATCAGCAGACTCGGCCGTCTGCTCTCGAGACGTTTCGATCCTGTCGCGTTTGCGACGCTCAACGCCCGCGTCGCCGCGCTCTATCAGCTCTCGCCCAGCGAGTTTCAGCATGTACTCGACACGTTTCCGCTGATCCCGGTAGAAGAACGCCGCGCCGCGCTGCGCATCTTCCGCGAACGACAACTATGAACACGCCATATAGTGACCAAGGCACAGAGCCGGAAACGCTGAACGCTCTCACCGAAGGAATCATCGGGAAGGACCGCCAGAAAAACACGAGCGCATGGTTCTCGTAGGCTCGTGTTTTTTTAGCGGCCCTTCTGATCCATGCCCGACCGGCTCCGCCGGTCGGTCGTGCGACGCCTTTCCGTCGAAGCCTCTGTGGCTCTGTGCCTCTGTGGTTGCTTTTGTCTTGCGTGGTATATTCGCCATCCCGCATGCCCAACTACGGGTTCGCCATCGACCTTCGGAAATGCATCGGGTGTCACGCTTGCACCATCGCCTGTAAGGCCGAGCACGAGATTCCAGTCGGCGTGAACCGCTGCTGGGTCAAGACGGTCGAGAAGGGCACGTTTCCGGACACCCGCCGATTCTTTTTTCCCGTCCTGTGCAACCAGTGCGACGAAGCGCCATGCGCGAAGATCTGTCCGACCAATGCGCTCTTCAAGCGGCGCGACGGCATCGTCGATCTCCACGGCGATTCGTGCATCGGCTGCCGCGCCTGCATGGTCGCCTGCCCGTACGATCAGTTGTTCATTGACCCCAACACGCACACCGCCGAAAAATGCAACTTCTGTGCGAACCGCGTCGAGAACCAGCTGCTGCCGGCGTGCGTGAGCGTCTGCCCGACCGAATGCCGCATCTTTGGCGACCTCGACGATCCGTCGAGCGAAGTGGCGAAGATCGCCATGATGGAATCGATGAGCGTCCGGAAACCTGAGAAGGGCACGATCCCGAAGGTGTTCTACCTCGGCGCGGAGCAAAGCGCGATTCGGCCGGAAGTGGCGACGCGGCCGTTCATCTACAAAGAAGGCCAGGTGCTGCTGCGTCCGCTGGGATCGCCGACGGCGGATCCGCTGGATACCGGCGCGCCGCGCGTCGACTACGACACCCCCCATCTGAAGGCGTGGGGGCTCGACATGGCGCTCTATCTCCTGACGAAAGGCATCGCCACCGGCACGATGCTGGTCAGCCTCCTGCTGCCCTTGGTCTACGGTCATCGATCGCCGCTGACGATGGTGGCGGGCCCGGCCATTTCGCTCGTGTTCCTTCTCTTCACGACGATCCTTCTCGTCGCCGATTTGGAACGGCCGGAGCGTTTCTACTACATCCTCGTGCGCCCCAACTGGGGATCGTGGATGGTGTGGGGCGCGTACTTCCTCATGGCCCAGGGCGTGCTCACGACGTTGTGGCTCGGCGCGGTGGTCCTCGGCCTGCAGCCGCTTCTGGTGCCGCTATTCTGGCCGCTCGTCGTCACGTCCCTGCTCACCACCGGCTACACAGGCTTTCTGTTCAAGCAAGGCCTGGCGCGCGATCTCTGGCAGGGGCCGCAGTCGACGATTGATTTGGTGGCTCAGGCAGTGGTCGAAGGCTCCGCGGTGCTGCTGCTCGCCTCGTTCGTGCCCGGCGTGCCTGCCGATCGCGGCCTGGTGCCGACGCTCGCAGCGACGCTGGTCGTCGCGATGGTGGTGCATCTCGCCCTTGTCGCGTACGAGTATCTACTCGCGCCGAGTCCGACGCGCCATCACGAGCTCGCCGCCCTCGCGATCCGCCGCGGGCCGTTCGCAAAACTGTTCTGGGGCGGCGCGATCGCAACCGCTGCGGTAGCCGCCATCGTCGGAGCGGTGTGGACCGGAATACCGGCGGCCGTTGCACTGGCGGCCGGCCTCGCGCTGGCCGGCAGCTTCGCCTGGGAATACATCTGGGTCGAGGCCGGGCAGAGCGTTCCGCTCTCATGAAATTGCAGAACGGCAGAACGGCAGGATGGCAGGAAGGCCCGTCCATTTTTTGCAATACTTGCTGCAATACTTCCTGCCATCCTGCGATCCTGCCATCCTGCAATGTCTGAGTTCCGCTCCCATCCAGACCCGGCGACCTGGGACGACTACGTCGACTTCGAATCCACGAGCTGGCCGAAGAAGGATCGACGGCACTACTGGATCATCCCGAGCGTCTGCTTCAACTGCGAGTCGGCGTGCGGCATCCTCGCGTATGTCGACAAAGGAAATCCACTCCACCCGGGCAGCCGCGGGCGCACATGCGCGAAAGGAGTGGTCACGCCGAATCAGCTCGAGGATCCCGACCGAATCCTGTACCCGCTGTGTCGCGACGGCGAGCGCGGATCCGGCAAATGGCGCCAGGTGTCGTGGGACGAGGCGCTTACCGATATCGGCGGACGCATTCGCACGGCCATTCTCGAAAACCGCCGGCACGAGATCATGTACCACGTCGGGCGTCCAGGCGAGGACGGCTATGCCAACCGCGTCGTGCAGGCGTGGGGGCTCGACGGGCACAACAGCCACACCAACGTCTGCTCGTCGTCGGCGCGGCTCGGGCATTTTCTGTGGTGCGGCAACGATCGCCCATCGCCCGACTACGCCAACGCGGAGACGATTCTCCTGCTCTCCTCACACCTCGAAACGGGCCACTACTTCAACCCGCATGCGCAGCGGATCATCGAAGGGCAGTCGAAAGGCGCGACGCTGATCGTCGTGGATCCGCGGCTGTCGAATACTTCGGCGAAGGCGAACCTGTGGTTGCCCGCCTACTCGGGAACCGAGGGGGCGCTGCTGCTGGCGATGGTGAAAGTCCTGCTCGACGAGGATCTGTACGACCGCGAGTTCGTCCGCGCCTGGGTCGACTGGCGTGGATATCTTCGCGCCGAGCGGCCCGATCTTCCGCTCACCTTCGACCACTTCATCGCCGCGCTGAAAGAGCTGTATGCGGAATTCACCCCGGCCTTTGCCGCGGAGGAAACCGGCGTCGACGTTCGACAGATCGTCGACGCGGCGCGCGCGATCGGGCGGGCGCGCGGCACGTTCAGCACGCACAACTGGCGATCGGCCGCGGCTGGAAATCTCTGGGGCTGGCAGATCACGCGCTGCCTGTACCTGCTGGTCGTCTTGACCGGATCGGTCGGCACGAAGGGTGGCGTCGGCCTCCATCTCTCGAACAAGTTCGTGCCGAAGCATCCGACGACACCGAAGGGGGCGGAGTACTGGAACGAACTGCTCTTCCCACGCGAATACCCGTTGGCGTTCTTCGAGATGAGCTTCCTGCTGCCGCACTTTCTGAAGGAAAACCGCGGCAAGCTCGACGTCTACTTCACCCGCGTGTACAACCCGCTCTGGACGAACCCCGACGGTTTCTCCTGGATGGAGATGCTCACCGATCGCGACAAGATCGGGCTGCACGTGGCCTTGACGCCTACGTGGAGCGAGACGGCCTGGTTCGCGGACTACATCCTGCCGATGGGCCTCGGCACTGAACGCCACGACACGATGAGCCAGGAAACGCATGCCGCGCAGTGGCTCGGGTTCCGTCAGCCGGTGCTGCGTGTCGCGCGCGAGAAGCGCGGCGAGCGTGTCAACGCGACCTACGAGGCTAACCCGGGCGAGGTGTGGGAGGAGAGCGAATTCTGGGCGGCGCTCACCTGGCGCATCGATCCCGACGGGGCGCTCGGCATCCGCAAGCACTTCGAATCGCCGTATCGTCCTGGCGAACCGGTGACGATGGACGAGTACTACGGGTGGATGTTCGAGAACTCCGTGCCCGGCCTCCCTGAAGCCGCGGCGCAGGAACAGCTGACGCCGCTCGCCTACATGCGCAAGTACGGCGTGTTCAAGGTGAAGGACCACGTCTACGCCCAGTATGAAGCGCCGCTCGCGCCAGATGTCCTCGCCGGCGCGTCGATCGATCAAGACAACGAGCAGGTGCTCAAGGACGGGAAACCGGTTGGCGTCCTCGTGAACGGCAGCGCGCGCGTGGGATTCACGACCCCGTCACGCCGGCTGGAGTTTTTCTCGCAGACGCTCGTTGACTGGGGCTGGCCTGAGCACGCGGTCCCGCGCTACGTGCCCGGCCACGTCCACTGGCGCGACATGAAGCGTGAGGAGGGGGAGTTCGATCTGCTCCCGAACTTCCGCCTGCCGACGCTGATCCACACGCGGTCGCCGGTGAAATGGCTGTACGAGATCTCGCACGACAACCCGCTGTGGATCGCGACCGCCGACGCGCGCCGCTACGGTCTCGAGACCGGCGACCTGGTGAAGATCCGAACGCGCATCGGCTATTTCGTGACGCGTGCCTGGGTCACGGAGGGCATCAGGCCTGGAGTGCTCGGCATGTCGCATCATCTGGGGCGGTGGCGGTTGCATGAAGAGATGGGGAATCGAAACGCATCCGCGCTCGTGACGATCGACCGCCAGGGGACCGGCTACAAGGTGTCGCAGGTGCACGGCGCGCAGCCGTTCGCCAGCAACGACCCGGACAGCTCGCGCATCTGGTGGAGCGAGGTCGGCGTGCATCAGAACCTCACCTTCCCGGTGCAGCCGGATCCGGTGAGCGGGATGCACTGCTGGCATCAGCGCGTCACACTCGAGAAGGCTGGGCCGGGCGACAAGTACGGCGACATCTTCGTCGACACCGCCAAGTCACACGATGTTTACAAAGAGTGGCTCGCGATGACGCGTCCCGCCCCCGGCCCCGGCGGACTACGACGTCCCTTGTGGTTCGATCGACCCCTGCGGCCAGTCCCTGACGCCTACAAGATCTAACAGGGTGATCCTGAACCGCACTCCCCGAAATCGCGTCTTTACCTGAGAGGTAATTGCTTGGGGCCCCTGCCCACAAGCCATCATCGGGATCGCTCCATGAATACGCTGCTTGGATTCCCGGAGACCCACGCCACCGTCCCTGCCTTCGGCCGGCTGCTCAAGCAATGGCGGACGACCCGGCATCTGAGCCAGTTGTCGCTGGCCACCGAGGCCGGCATCTCGACGAGACATCTGAGTTTCCTCGAAACCGGCCGCGCGCAGCCGAGCCGCGAGATGGTCCAGCTGCTGACGGGCATGCTGGACGTGCCGCTCGGGGAGCGCAACGCCCTTCTTGTGAGCGCCGGCTATGCACCGATGTACGGCGAGCGGCCGCTCAATGCTCCTGAACTGGAACCGGTCCGCCGGGCGCTCGAGTTGATCCTCCGCCAGCAGGAGCCGTACCCGGCGCTGGTGCTCGACGGCGAATGGAACATCGTCTTGCACAACGGAGCAGCGAAGCGGATCTTCGGTCTCTTCAAGTCCGGCGCGCATACGCCGAACGTGATGCGGAAGGTGTTCGACCCGGATGGACTTCGGCCTTTCATCGTCAATTGGCACGAGATGGGCGCCTGTCTGATGCACAGCGTGCATCGCGAGGTGGCGGCGACGGGCAGAGAATCGCTCATTCAGCTGCGCGACGAGCTGCTGTCCTATCCAGGCGTTCCGGCGCGCTGGCGCATGCCCGACGCGATATCGCCCGTCGACCCGCTGGTGGCGATGCATCTGCGCAGAGGAGACGTCTCGATGACGTTCTTCTCGACCATCACGGTCTTCGCCAATTCGCGGGATGTCATGCTGCAGCACTTGAAGATCGAATGTTTCTTCCCTGCTGATGCGTCCACCGAGCAGGCGGCCCGCCGCCTCGCGTCACCGGAACCGATCGCCGTTTAACCGTTCGTCGTTCTTGGTTCGCCGTTCGTCGTGCTTGGTTCGTCGTACTTCGTTCTGTGAACCACGAACCTCGAACGACGAACCAGCACGACGCACCTCGAACGCCGAACGACGAACGTTACTTCTCGCGTAATCGCCAGCCTCGATCCATCTCGGGAGAATGGATCGAGAGCTGTTCATGATCATTCACGCGATTGCGATTGCCGTCCTTCTGCAGATGAACAACGTCGCGCGCGCGCCCGAAGCGGAGCTCGAGCGCGCGCAGCGGGAAGTGATCTGCCTGTATCACAAGATCGGCGTCGACGTGGCGTGGACCGCGCCTGACGCACCGCGTCCGACGCCGTCGCCCGCCATTCGCGTCGTGCTCGTTCCGTATGAGGCGGGCGCCATGTTGCGCCGTGAGAAGACGGTGATGGGCGCAGCGGTGCTTACCGAGCTGGGAACCAGCGTCGCCTACGTCTTCTACCGCCAGGTTGAGACACAGGCGCGCCAGTACGGCGTCTCCCTCGCGATGATCCTGGCGTCCGCGATCGCGCACGAAGCCGGGCACCTTCTGTTGCCGGATGGTCGCCACTCGCCAGATGGTCTGATGCGCGCCTGCTGGACGCGCAGCGACTTCCAACGAGCGGGGCAGGGTCAGCTGCTGTTCTCCATCGAGCAGGCGGCGCTGATTCGTGCCCGGACGGCCTTACAACCTCTTGTTGAAGATGAGCGCCGCAACCGCGCTGGCCAATAGCTCGATCAGGACAATCGCGGTGAGCGTGACGAACGGCCAGTCGCCTTCACCGACGTACTCCACGATCGACACCACGACGCGGGCGACCGGCGTCGCCAAAAGCGTCAGGACGCCGACCTGCAGCAGCACAGGCGCGCCTGGCGCGCCCATGAAGGTCAGGATGAGACCGGCGGCGAGTGCCACGGAGCTCGCGATGACGCCGGTGCGCAGGACGAGACCAACCATCCGCTCCAGCCGGTTCATCGAATCCCCCGTATGAACATCACCGCGGAGACGACGAAGAGCAAGACCGCCATCAGCAGCTTGAGCCACCTCGCCGAGGCGCGCTGGCCGAAGCGAATCCCGCCCCACGATCCCACCTGGACGCCCAGAACCGCGGCAGCCGCCAGCGCCGGCACGAGCTGGCCGGTGCCGTAGTAGATGACGGCGCCCGCCGTGGCCGTGACGCCGATCATGAACGCGCTGGTGGCCGCGGCCGCGCGAACCGGGATGCCGCACCACGCGTTCAGCACCGGCACCTTGATGAATCCGCCGCCGATGCCGAGCAGCGACGACATGTTGCCGGCAACGAACGAGGCGAACAGCGCGACCGGCAACCGCTTCACGCGGTAGGTGACCGTACCTCCGCTCTCATCCTCGTGGTAGCGGCCGCCGAGTTTCCCGGGATCGATATCTGGATCGAGAATCACGTTGCGGCGCTGAAGGCGCGTCAACATGATGGCGGCGACGATCGCCGTCACGACGCCGAAGATCTTCTGAACCGTGGACTGCGCCAGCATTTGTGCCGTGACGCCGCCGAACAGGCTGCCGCCGGCAGTCGCCACCTCGAGGAGCATCCCGAGGCGCATGTTGATCAACTGTTTGCCGGCCCGTCCGGCCGAGACCGAGCTCGACGTGGCGATGACGGTAGTGAGGCTGATGGCCGCTGCGACGGTGAAGGGAAAGTGCAGGCCCAGATTCAGGAAGGGCACCAGAAGCACGCCGCCGCCGATACCGAGCAGGGCGCCGAAGCCACCGGACACGGCTCCCGCCGCGAAGATGATCGCCGCCAGGGCGGGCGTGAGAACAGGCATGGAGAAAGTCTGAAG
>WNFX01014963.1_pt1 | contig 11776 bp, 12 predicted proteins | sample 5400111 | NCBI WGS metagenome assembly WNFX01 (sample SAMN13153363, study PRJNA577476) | soil metagenome | isolation source: 40 cm soil or saprolite under grassland replicate 1 | place: USA:California | collected 2016-06-15
AACCACGCGTTGGCGCCCTCGCCCTGTTTTCGGCGCAGTTCGGCGTGTCGTCCGTCTTCCGGGCGGCCGAACACGCGGTCGTACATCAGATACACGGTGAGCCGCGCGCCCCACGAGCCCATCATGAACGCGACGGCCGCGCGCCTCGGCGGCCAGCCGTTGCCCAGCACGGCGTAGAAGATCGCAAGGCCGCCGACCAGGAACGCCCAGCCACTGTCCACGATGGCGGCGTTGCGCAGTTTCAGATGCCAGCACCACAGCAGCGCCATCACCACTGCGGCTAGAATCACACCGGCCCCGGCGAGCATCGCGATCAACGTTTGTATCCTAAATGAACCGCATCGCAATCGGCGCGACACTCTGTGCAGCAGTCCTCACCGTGGCGGGGGCAGGGGCGGCGTGCAGATCCCCTCGCGGCGCCACGGGGACGATCCTCGAGCCGCCAGGCCGCGACGCACGCGCCCGCATCGAGGGAGACACCGCGATCCTGGTCAATGGCCGCCGGGTGACGCCAGCCGGACGTGTGCTGCGGACTCAGTCCTACGCATGGGGGCTGGCGCTGAGCCCGGACGGGTCCCGCGCCGCCGTGATGAACAAGGATGCGTTCGAGCTCGTCGATCTGCACGAGCCGTACGCGGTCCGACGCGTGCCGCCGGTCGGCACCAAGAGGCGCGAGCTTGGGACCGGGTCGTACATGGGAGCGGCGTTCTCGCCTGATGGCAAGTACTTCTATTACGGCAGCGCGAACGAAGGGCGCATCGTCGTGCTCGACGTCACCTCGGCGACGGTTGCCGCCACGATTGAGCTGAACACCAATGGATTCGAGGACAGTTTCGCGGGCGACCTCGCGCTCAGCCGCGATGGCCGCCGCCTGTTCGTCGTCGATCAGTTCAACTACCGGCTCGTCACAATCGACGTCGAGTCGAGCAAGGTTGTGCAGTCGGTTCGTGTCGGCCGCAACCCATTTGCAGTCGCCTTGTCGCCGGACGAACAGTTCGCATGGGTTTCGAACGTCGGGATGTTCGAGTATCCGCTCGTGCCTGGCGTCACGCGCGAGACCAGGGCTGAGCATGGCTTGCCGTTTCCGGCCTACGGCATTCCGTCCAAAGAAGCTGAAGACGGCGTTGTCGTCAATGGCGTGGGCGGCCTTCGTGTCCCGGGACTTGGAAGTCCAAATCATCCGGACGCGATGTCGGTCTTCAGCGTCGATCTCGCGGCCGGCAAGGTCGCCCAGCGAATCAAGACGGGTTACCTCGTCGGTGTCGATCGCGACGACATCACGACTGTCGGTGGAGCCAGCCCTGGCGCGCTAGTCGTGGGCCGCGCTCGCGTCTATGTGGCGAACGCCACGAACGACACCATCTCGATCATCGACGCCGCCGGCGGCACGAATCTGACGGAGATGGCATTGACGGTGCCAGGTCTGGAGCATCTGCGCGGCGTGCTGCCGTTCGGCATGGCGGTCAGCGCCGACGAAACGCGCCTGTATGTCGCCTGCGCCGGCCTGAATGCGGTGGCGGTCGTCGATCTCACGAAACGGCAGCTTGCCGGGTACCTTCCTGCCGGCTGGTTTCCTTCCATGGTGGCGCTCTCGGACAACGATCGCACCCTGATCGTCAGCAGCGCGAAAGGGCTGGGCTCCGGCCCGAATGGAGGCCGCGGATTCGTGGACCCGCCGCAAGGCGCGACCGCCGTCGATGTGATGAAAGGCACGCTGCAGATCGTCACCGTCCCCGACGAACGCGAGCTCGCGGTGCAGACGAAACGCGCCGTCGACAACATCTACACGAGTCACCCACCTTCGCGCGACCAGACGCCCTCGACCATCAAACACATCGTCTTCATCGTCAAGGAGAACAGGACGTTCGACCAGGTCTACGGCCAGCGGCCGCGGGTGAACGGGGACGCATCGCTGGCGGAGCTCGGCGGTCATGTGTCGCCGAACCATCAGGCGTTGGCGGATCGATTTGTGCTGTTCAACAACTTCTACTGCGACAGCGATCAGTCGAACACCGGTCATCGGTGGGTGGTTGGCGTGTATCCCAACGAATGGGTCGAAGTGAACGCGCGGTCGCGGATCGAAGCACGGTTGTTCAGCGCTGCGCCCGGCCGGCGCTACGTCGCCGGCACCGCCGCGACCGTGCTCCCGGAGGACTACAACGAGGCGGGCGCACTCTGGGAGCATCTCACGCGCAATCGCGTGTCGTTCTACAACTTCGGCTTCGGCACCGAGATGCCCGCGTCGCTCGAGCAGCAGATGTTCAAGGAAACCGGCATTCGGATGACCGTCAGTTTTCCGTTGCCGAAGCCGCTGTTCGACCGTACGTCTCGCGTGTATCCGACGTTCAACATGGCGATTCCCGATCAGTATCGCGTCGACGTGTTCGAGCAGGAACTACGCGACCGGTGGGAGAGCGGCAAGGAGCCCTTTCCACAGCTGGTGACGATGGTGCTGACCCAGGATCATTTGACGGAGCCGCATCCCGAAGACGGCTATCCGTTCCGTGAATCCTACATGGCGGACAACGATCTTGCGCTCGGGCGCGTGATGCAGACGCTCTCGCACAGTCGGTGGTGGCCGGAGATGCTCGTGATCGTCGCCGAGGACGATCCGCAGGGCGGGCGCGATCATGTCGACGCGCACCGGTCGATTCTGTTGCTGGCCGGGCCGCACGTCCGTCGTGGTTACGTGTCGCCCACGCTCGCGAGCTTCGGGTCGATCATGAGGCTGATTCTTTCGGTGCTTGGCGCGCCGCCGCTCAACCAGTTCGACGCCGCCGCGTCGCTGCCACTCGACGCCTTTTCGGCGACGACCGACCTGACACCCTACAATGCGAAGCCGCCCGATCGACGCCTCTTCGATCCGGACGCGGCGCTCAAGCCGTTCGATAAGCGCTTCAACTGGAAGGCGCTCGCCTCGTCGCCGGTGATGGACGATCCCGACGACATGCGGCGCCAGCTCCCACCGCAGCGCCGCCCTTAGCGCCGTCTCTTCGGTTGTGTTCTTGCCGCGGCCCTTCTGGTTCTAACTTTTGCCTTTTCAATGTTGACTTTGGTTTTGGTCGCCGCCTGCCACGCCAGCGTCATCGCGTCGCCGAGCGTCTCGTCGTCGACTGCGCCGAGCTGCACCATCGTGCATCCCTGACGTCCCCACGCGCCGCTGGCGGGCGTGAACGCGCGCGAATGGTCGCGCATGAAGCTCTGCTGCTGATCTGGTGTGAGCTTCACCATGCCCTGCTTGCCGTCAGAATGGAGCGTCGCAAAGATACGCCCGTTCCTGCGGAAATCAGGGTGGGCCATGTGTTCGCCCTCGATGGCGTCCTGCATGCGAAGCGCGATCTTGCGGAAGTCGTTCGGTGTCATCCGCTCAGTGTAGAGGAAGCGAGAGGTTGGACGTCGCGCTGGCTGGCAGCGGGGGCCTGCCAGCACCATCCACGCCAGCATTCCGATACGGAATCGCTGGTTGATGTTCCTCGATCGTCCCGATCCGAAGATGTCCGCCGGCTCATCGCCGCCGGAAGCGCGACTGCCCGCCGAAGTGCAAGCAGTCTGCCACTCGAACCGCGCAAGAATCCCTGGGTTTCTCGCGCTCACCATCCTCGGGAGTCTTCCCGGAGATAGACTTTTCTGCGGAAATCGGCGAGCTTTTTCGACGCTCTGCACGGAGATGCACGATCGACGAGTCGCGCGCGGCCTATTTGTCTGGCTGGAACGACGCCAGCATCTGCTCGAACTTCTGCTGGTTCGCTGCGATCGTCTTTGCAGGGCCCGTGAACTTGATGAACACATTGCCGCCGGACGCCGCCACGATCGCACCCAACAGTCTGTAGCCCGGCACCGCTGACGACGAGGCGGCCATCGGACCGCCCAATCCGGAGTATTCACCGGCGGTGTCGATGATGGTGACGGTCAGACCGTGAACGGTCCTCTTGGCGACCTGGGCCGGAGCGACCTTTCCGTCTGGTCCCTTGAACTGGCCCTTCCACCGCTCGAGGTTGGCGTCGATCGTGCCGCCCTGGCCGGCGCCGAAGAAATACACGCCACATTCAGCGCTCGCCTTATCACCGGGCGCCGGCGGGATCGTGTAGGTGGCGGCACGCATCGGACGCGGGCCATCGTTCGCCCATCCGGCAGGCGCGGTCCACCGCACACCAGCGGTGGAGTCGGCGAGTACAGTGCCTGCAGATGAACTGAGCGCTGCGAGCAGGATCACGTTGCGCATGCTCAGCCTCGGCGGAGTTTTTCGATCTTGGCGTCGCGATCGGATGTAAGCCGTTCGCGATCGCGGCGATACATGTCGGTGAGCGCCTCGCGCTCGGCGGGATCGAGGCTGCCACGCATCTTCGACTGATACAGCACTTCCTGCTCCGCGATCTTCGCGTCGTAGAAGTTACGCGCCTCCGCGATTGCGGCCTTTTGCTCGTCGGTCAGCGACACGCTCTCGATCCCGGCGTCCGCGTCCTTCTTCTTCAGACGCTCCATCGCGAGCTCGTACGACGACTTCAGACCGGTGTCATCAGGCATAGCTCCATTCTAGGGGCAGGAGGGGCAGGATGGGCGGGAAGAGCAGGAATGTTTCAGAGCAGGGAGCCCCCGCGCACCCAAGTGGTGTTACCGACGCTGACCGTGAGATCGGTGAAAAAGTTCCAGCGGACATAGGCTGGACCTGATCCGGTCGATACGACCTTTCCGCCCAGCTCGGAGTTATCGCCCAGCGACAGACGAACCACGCCCGCGCCATAGCCGTAATAAGGAATCCACGGGCCGCGGCCCGGGACGGCGAGCAGCGGATTGAATCCAAGCGCAAATTCCCGGAAGGCTCGACCGGCATCGCCGGCCTTCTGCAACTCCGCTTCAACCGCGTCTTTGCCGGAACTGGCGATCACTTCGACGACGCGCCCCTTGGACAGACGCAGCTTCAAGCCTTCGACTGGACGTCCGTCCCATTGCGACGGTGGAAACGCGATCACGCCTTCGACGGTCTCCTCGAGCGGCGCCACACGGACGGCGCCGGCCGGCAGTTCGATTTCCTTGTCAATCAGCACCTTTCCCTGTGCCGCGCGCGCTTGCGACGCGTCGCCGTCCTGCAGGTTCACCGGTCGATTGCCGGCACGGAAGCGGAGATCGGTGCCACCCGGCGAGGTGACGCGCACCTCGCCGGTCTCGAGCGCCGCTGCAAACCTGCGCTCGATCTCGGTCAGCGCCTTATAGTCCGTTTGCAGCAACGCACGTTGATAGAGGGCGTCGATCGCGGACCGAATCGGCAACGGCTGGCCGGCGATCGGATAGGCGCTGCCGTTCTCGACCCAGTGAAAGTGAATGGTGCGGCGGCCGCGGTGCTCTGTCAGGTCGTCCTTCAGCCAGTCCTGCATCGCGGCATACGCAGGATGGGCCGGCGTCGCACCTGGCATCATGATCGCCGCGTCGACGTCGCGAAACATCGCCTTGTAATGTGCCCGCGCCTCGCGGGCGCCCTTGGCGAGGACTGCCGCGTCAAACGTCTCCGGCACCGGCTCGGGCAGAATTTCGATGACGCCGAGATCGATACCGCCGGCGCGCATCACTTCGTGGCGGAGGTGCGGAAGGAGATCCGCCATGATGCCGGCCTGCGCGATCGACATCACCTTCTCGCCTGGCTTCAGCGCGAGCTGCGCGACGAGGCGCTTCGCCATGGCAGGGTAGTCCAGCGTCAGACGCGGCTGCGCGAGGAGGATGGGTCGCATCGCGATCGCGACGGCTACCGCAGGAACAAGCCGCAGAAGAGTCTCGGTGAGGCGTTTCATGCCGTCATTATGGCGCGACCGTATAATCGGCGCAGATGACCGGCGCTGAGTTGCTCGCGGCTGGCGCTTGGACCGACGCGCGGCGCGCATTCGAAGCGGCGCTCGCCGAGCGCGAGAGCGCGGAGACGCTCGAAGGTCTCGGGCTCTCCGCGTGGTGGCTCGACGATGGCGAAGCGGTATTCGCATCAAGGGAGCGCGCGTACAAGCTGTATCTGGACGGTGACGACAAGCGCGCGGCCGCGCGCGTCGCGGTGTGGCTCGCCTGGGACTGCTGGGCCTTCCGCGGTGAAAGCGCGGTGGCGAACGGGTGGTTGCAGCGCGCGCGACGGCTCCTCGAGGGGCTGGCGGAGTCTCCCGAGCTGGCCTGGCTCGAAGCGCGCGAGAGCCAGCTGGCGCTCGCCGAGGACGGCGATCCCGACCGCGCCCATCGCCACGCCACCGAAGCGATCCGGGTGGCACGCGTCGTCAAGTCCATCGACTACGAAATGCTGGGCCGCTCGCTGCAGGGACTTGCGCTGGTGACGTCTGGTGCCGTCGCGGAAGGCATGCGCCTGCTCGACGAAGTGAACACCGCGATCGTCGCCGGCGAGTTGACGGATCAGATCGCGATCGGTCTCTCGTCGTGCTATCTCATCGCCGCGTGCGATCGCGTGCGTGACTACGATCGCGCCGTGCAATGGTGCACGCGCCTTAAGGCGTTCTGCGAGAAGTGGGGACTTCGGCCGCTGTTCGCGGTGTGCCGCACACAGTACGCGTCGATCTGCATGTGGCGCGGCACGTGGCTCGAAGCGGAGCAGGAGCTGACCGCCGCCACCGGCGAGCTCGCCGCGTCGCGCCCCGGGATGACAGCCGATGGGGTGGTTCGCCTTGCAGAGCTGCGGCGCCGGCAAGGGCGGCTGGTCGAAGCGTCCGCGCTCTTCGAACAGGCAGAGCACCATCCGCTCGCGGCGCTGGGCCGCGCGGAACTGGCATTCGATCGAGACGACGTGCGTGCCGCAGCTGAAGCGGCCGAGCGGTACCGCGGGCTCGGATCGCGCTCGCGCGCGCGCTCGGACTCCTGGGCCGGATGGACGCCGCGCACGACGAGGCGCAGCGCGCCGTCGATCTCCTCAGCGAACTGCACGCCGAGCTCGAGATTTCACGGGCGAAGGCGTTGATCGAAGCCTTCTCTTCCAAGACGGTGAAGGCGTCCGCCTCGTCGCCTGCGGGCCTCACCGGGCGCGAAATCGAGGTGCTGCGCCTGGTGGCCGACGGCCTCAACAACCAGATCATCGCCGAGCGGCTCTTCCTCAGCGAGCACACCGTCCACCGCCACGTCGCCAACATCTTCAATAAGTTGAGCGTGTCGTCGCGTGCCGCCGCCGTCGCGCAAGCCGCCCGTCGCGGGCTTCTGAGCTGAGCCTTCGCGACGGGTCTGGCCCGAACAGGCCATTCGCGAGAATGACCCGCGCGTGCGACGCGAGTGGCAGCTGCGTCCCTCTACAGTCTGTGGTCACGCAGGAATGAGCCTGCAGGAGGTCTCTGATGAAAGCCACCATACTCGCCATCGTCCTCTTGGCCGCGACCGCCGGACTGCACGGCCAACACAACGCGCACGTGATTCAGTCGCCCAAAGAGGCACAGTGGGGACCGGCGCCGCCGTTCATCCCTGCCGGCGCACAAATCGCGGTCCTTTCCGGCGACCCGACCAAGGCGGTTCCGTACTCTGTCCGATTGAAGTTTCCGGCCAACTACACCATTGCCGCGCACTCGCACCCGACAGATGAACACGTGGTCGTCACGTCGGGCTCCCTGACATTCGGCATGGGCGAGAAGGTCATGAAGGGCGCGGTGACCAACAAAACGTTGTCGCCGGGCGGTTTCGCCATGATGCCGGCGAACATGAATCACTTCGCGTACACCGCCGCGGAGTCGACGATCGTCCTCTATGGTACCGGTCCAGTAGAGTTCAAGTACGTCAACCCCGCGGACGATCCGCGCAACGCGAAGAATTCCACGCGACCCTAGCGCGACAGCGGCGCGAACCTGAGGCGCTGTACGAGCACCGCCGTGTCGTGCGCCCGCTTGACGCCGGCCCACGCGACGCGCGCGCCGACCTGCAGATCATCGCAGCGACCGTTGTCGTAGCGCGTGTCATGCGACACCTTCAACGTGTCGCCGTCGATCTCGAAGGTCAGGGCTGGGCAGGCCGTGCCCTCGAGGATGCGCGAGATCACGCCTTCGCCGCGCAGCGATTCTCCAGCCGCCGGCGGCGGCGGGACAGGCGTCCTGCCGCCGCGATCGCCGGCGGTCGTCTGGACGCTCGACGTGGACGCTGATGCGGCATCCGGCGTCGCCGCGACGCTCGAGGGCGCGACGCTCGAGCCGACCGATCGCGATCCGCACGCCGCCGTCACCGCCGCCACGAGTAGACACACCCCCATCGTTCCCGCTGTTTGTCGATTCATCGGACTGTCTCCTTGCGAATGTGCCGGGCCATTCGCGGCCGGCACAGACCATCAGTTCACGATGCGTGCCGAACCTCAGCTGTAGGCGGGAATCAAGGGCAAAGTGGAGGCTCCGTGGTACGGTTCGTCGTGCCTCTCGTTTCGCTCGACCGCGTCTCCATTGCCTTCGGACATCTCCCTCTCCTGGACCAAGTCGCGCTGCAAATCGAGTCGCGCGAGCGTGTCTCGGTCATCGGGCGCAACGGGACCGGCAAGTCGACGCTCCTGAAGATCATCAACGGGGAACTGGCTCCCGATTCGGGCACGCTCTGGCGTCAACCGGCGTTGAAGATTGCGCGCCTCGAGCAGGACGTGCCGCTGTCCGCCGACCGGTCGGTCTTCGACGTTGTTGCGGAGGGGCACACGCATCACCTGGAAGAAGATGACGAGTGGCTGCGCGAGCATCATGTGGACCTGGTACTGTCGCGTCTGAACTTGCCGCCTGACGCGATCGTCGACACGCTTTCCGGCGGCTGGCGGCGGCGTGTGCTGCTGGCGCGTGCGCTGGTGGGGCAGCCCGACCTGCTGCTGCTCGACGAGCCGACCAATCACCTGGACATCGAGGCGATCACGTGGCTCGAGAGCTTTCTCGAGGAGTATGCCGGTGCCGTGATGTTCGTCACCCACGACCGGACGTTCCTGCAGAAACTGGCGACGCGGATCATCGAGCTGGATCGCGGCCGGCTGACGTCGTGGCCCGGCGACTACGCGACGTACCTGCGGAGAAAGGAGGAAGCGCTCGCGAATGAAGCGGCGCTCGCCGAGAAATTCGACAAGAAACTGGCAGAGGAGGAAGTGTGGCTCCGGCAGGGGATCAAGGCGCGTCGCACCAGAAACGAAGGCCGCGTCCGGGCGCTGATGGCGATGCGGGAGGAACGGGCCGCGCGTCGTGAACAGCTCGGCAACGTGCGGCTCCAGGCCGAGCAGGCCGACGCCTCGGGGAAGCTGGTCTTCGAGGCGACGCATGTCTCCAAACAATTCTCAGAGGTGCCAGGTGTCACGGTGCCAGATGCCACCACGGTGCCGGGTGCCAGCGTGTCGGGAGCGCGGTGCGTCGTCCGGGATTTCTCGGCCAGGATCATGCGCGGCGATCGCATCGGTCTCATCGGACCGAACGGCGCCGGAAAGACGACGCTGCTGCGGCTGCTGCTCGGCGAGATTGAGCCTGACGAAGGAGCAGTGCGGCACGGGGCGAACATCCAGGTGGCCTACTACGATCAACAGCGCGAACAGTTGGACCCCGAACGAACGGTGTTCGACACGGTCGGCGAGGGGAACGACACCGTCACGTCGAACGGTCGCACGCGCCACGTCCACGCCTACTTGCGCGACTTCCTCTTTGCCGACGAGCGCGCGCGGTCGCCCGTGAAGGCATTGTCGGGCGGCGAACGCAACCGTCTGCTCCTGGCCCGGCTGTTCACGCGCCCGGCCAACGTCCTGGTGCTCGACGAGCCCACAAACGACCTCGATCTCGAAACCCTGGAGCTGCTGGAAGAGCAGCTCGTCGAATGGCCCGGCACGCTGCTGCTCGTCTCGCACGACCGCGCGTTTCTGGACAACGTCGTGACCAGCACGCTCGTCTTCGAGTCGGAGGGACGGGTGCAGGAGTACGTCGGCGGATACGAGGATTGGCTTCGCCAGAGAACGCTTACGCGAAAGTCAGAAGTCAGAAGTCTGAAGTCTGAGACGAGGAAGTCCGCCGCGCCGCCGGGGGGCGACCGCCGAAAACTCTCTTATAAGGAGCAGCGCGAACTCGAGGCTCTTCCCGAGCGGATTGAAACGCTCGAAGCGGAGCAGCGCGCCCTGCACGAGCGGACCGCGGGCGTCGATTTCTACAAGGAGTCCGCGGAGGCGATCCGCAAAGCGCTTGCGCGAGTCGATACGCTGCAGGCCGAGCTTACCGACGCCTACGCGCGCTGGCACGAGCTCGCATCACGGACGCAGGGCTAATGGACCACGCCGAGCTGACTGTCCGCGCACGCCTGGCACACGTGGTCGTCGTGCAGCCATTCGGGCGCCGTGTGCTTGCCGCAGTACTGACACGTCCGGAACTGTGACAGCCGTCGCTCGCGCGCGCCTTTGATCAGTGCGGTAATCGCGTTCATCAGAGGCGTCTCCGGTAACCGCTTCCACTTCACCAGCCCCACTCGGCGGGGCGTCACGGCAAAGCTGAATGGCGTCTCCCACGCGCCCGCGAACTCGGACACGACCACGCTGCTGTCGGTGAGCAGCACGACGACCTGCGCGGGATCGCCGCCGGTGAACTGCAGAGCGCCATTGGCGAAAGTCTGACGGTCCACCGGCTGCGGCAGCTGCGAGTCGAGAAACGCGATCAGTTGTTCAAACCGTTCGGGAGCGTCCATGGTCATCGACAGGCTGGATGCCGGCACTCGCAACGCAGCTCGATGCTTTGCCCTTTCTCTTTGCAGTGTTCGCTGCAGTATTTCCCGTGGGGGCTTCCTTTGTCGACGACGCACGCGCAGGCGGGGTGTGCGCATTTGGCGGATTCGGCCATCGCGGACCTCCTTCGACCATATTACAGCGGCCGGGTCCGGCTGTGAGCCGACCTGTGAGCACTTCTCGCATACCGGAATATGGAGATGCATATCCGAGAGCACCGCAGCCTGCTCGCCAACTCGGAACGACGGCTGCTGATATCGATCGCCCGCCAATTGCCGTCCTGGGTTCAATCAGACCACCTCACGCTGCTCGGCCTCGTCGCGATGCCTGCGGCCGGGCTGGCGTTCGCCACGCTGCAGTACTCCTGGCTCAACGTCGGCGCCCTGGTCTTTGCGCTGTTCGCCAACTGGTTCGGTGACAGCCTGGACGGCACGCTCGCGCGGGTTCGCTGCCAGCCGCGTCCCCGCTACGGCTACTACGTGGACCACGTCATCGACCTCTTCGGTACAGCGGCCGTTGTCGCCGGGATGGGGGCGTCGGGTCTGATGACTCCCACGATCGCGCTTGTCCTCCTCGTCGCGTATTTTCTCGTGTCGGCCGAAACATTTCTCGCGACTCACACTGTCGGCGTGTTCCGCTTGTCATTCGCCCTGATTGGCCCGACCGAACTGCGGATCCTGCTCGCCCTCGGCGCGGCGGCCGTCTATACCCATCCGTACGCGGAGATAGCCGGCCAGCCCTTCCTGCTGCTGGATGTCAGCGGTGTGATCGCTGCCGCGGGGCTTGTCGCGGTCTTCGTGTTGTCCGCGCTCCGGAACACACGTGCTCTGTATCTCTCGGAACCGATCCCGAAACGCGCCACCCTCGACGACGTTGAGGACATCGCAGCACAATCCCTCGCACGGTTCGCACAATTTGATCTCCGCGTCCCCTGTGTCCTCCGCGCTGGAGAGGTGCGTCGTGATATGTAAGTTCGTCGTTGTGGGGATGCGGGGATTCGTCCTCCAGCTGTGCGCACTCTGGGCGCTGACATCCCTTGCCGGGTGGAACTGGCTTCCGGCGACCGTCGCCGCCGTGGAGCTCGCCGTGCTCCACAACTTCGTCTGG
>WNFX01005866.1_pt1 | contig 11774 bp, 8 predicted proteins | sample 5400111 | NCBI WGS metagenome assembly WNFX01 (sample SAMN13153363, study PRJNA577476) | soil metagenome | isolation source: 40 cm soil or saprolite under grassland replicate 1 | place: USA:California | collected 2016-06-15
CGACTACCGCCGGCCGACAACCGACTCGCGACCGACCACCGACTACCGACGGCCCTCAACCGACTCGCGACCGACTGCCGACTCCCGTCGGGACGCGCCTCGCTCGATGCCGCACGAACGAGCGGCTCCGGGCGCAGGCGAGTCGCGAGCACGAGGGGAAGGCCGGCGGCCTCGGTGACGTTAGAATGGCTGATTGCGAATGGCCATCAGCCATGACAGGCATTCCGCCGCATCAGCCATGACACATGTCGTTGTCCGCATAGCCCGCAACGCCGGCATCGTCGCACTGTTCATCATCGTGGCGATGCTCGGGATTCTCAGCGGTGTGATGTTCGCCTACGCCGGCGACCTGCCTGCCGTCTCTGCCCTGGACAACTACTCGCCGAGCACGATCACCCGGGTGCATGCGGCGAGCGGCCAGGTGATTGGCGAGTTCGCGACACAACGGCGCGTGGTGGTCGGCTACGACGACATCAATCCGCTGCTGCGCAACGCCATCATCGCGACGGAAGACGCCGAGTTCGACAAGCACTTCGGCATCAACCTCTGGCGCATCTTCGCCGCCGCGGCCACCGACATCATCGAGCGGCGCCGCGACCAGGGCGCGAGCACTCTCACTCAGCAGGTGGCGCGCAACCTCGATCACTTCGGCCTCACCAAGCAGAAGCTGTTCGAGCGGAAGGTGCGCGAAATCATCCTCGCGATTCAGATCGAGAAGCGCTACACCAAGAAGGAAATCTTCACGATCTACTGCAACCAGATGTATCTGGGGCATGGCGCGTACGGCGTCGAGGCGGCCTCGCGGCTGTATTTCAGCAAGACCAACAAGGAGCTCTCGCTCGATGAGGCGGCGCTGGTCGCCGGCATCTTCCAGTCACCCGAACGCCAGAGCCCATTCGTAGACATGAAGCGGGCCACACAGCGCCGCAACGTCGTGCTGCAGCGGCTGGCGGACGAGCGCTATGTCACGCAAGCGCAGGCCGATGCGGCGAAGGCGAAGCCGATTGTCACGCGCGGCGCGCCGAACCAGGCGCCGGGCATCGCGCCGTTCTTCGTCGAAGAAGTGCGTAAGCACCTGGAGCGGCAGTACGGCGCCAAGGTGCTGTACGAGAACGGGCTCACCGTCCGAACTACGCTCGACGTCGCGATGCAGGAGACCGCGAACCGCGCCCTCGAGCACGGCCTGCGGACGGTCGACAAGCGGCACGGCTACCGCAAACCGAAGCGGAACGTCATCGCCGAAGGGCACACCATCGACGGCTTCAAGGACGACCGCTGGAGTCGTCCCATCGTGGTCGGCGACGTCGTGCCTGCCGTGGTCGTCACCGCTCCCAAAGCCGGACCGGCGCGGGTGCGGATCGGCCGTTACCACGCAGACTTCGGCAAAGAGGGCTACGTCTGGACGCGGCGCGTGTCGGCGGCGGACCTCTTCAAGCCGGGCGATCTCATCGAAGTCGCAGTCACCAAGCTGGACGACGCGGCCGGGACCGCGGCCGTCACGCTCGACCAGACGCCGATTGTCGAGGGCGCGATGCTCGCGATCGAGAATCGCACCGGCCAAATCAAGGCGATGGTGGGCGGCTGGAACTTCAATCGAAGCAAGTTCAATCGTGCGGTGCAGGCCTATCGACAGATGGGATCGACGTTCAAGCCGATCGTGTATACGGCCGCAATCGACCGCGGCTTCACTCCGACCTCGATTCTGATCGACGCGCCGGTGAGCTACCCCTCGGGCAACGGCCAGATCTACAGCCCGCACAACTACGACCACAAGTTCGAAGGTCCGGTCACGCTGCGCTGGGCCCTCGAGGAGTCGCGCAACGTGCCGGCGATCAGGATGATGGACACGCTCGGCCCGAAAAACGTCATCGACTACGCGAAGCGCTTCGGATTCGAAGAAGAATTCCCGCCATACCTGCCGATCGCGCTCGGCGCCGGCGACGCGACGCTGCTCGAGGTGACGAGCGCGTATACGACGTTCCCGAACCAGGGCGTGCGGATGAAGCCGTTCGATGTGCTGACGGTAAAGGACCGCGATGGCAACCTGCTCGAAGAGAACCGCGCCGATCCGAGCGACGTCATCCGCGCCGACACCGCCTTCGTCATGACCAACCTGTTGCGCGGCGTGCTGGTGCGCGGCACCGCGATTCGCGCGGCCAGCATGGCAAGCCAGTGGCCGCTCGCTGGCAAAACAGGGACGGTCGACGACAACACCGATGCCTGGTTCATCGGCTTCGATCCGGACATCACGGTCGGCGTGTGGGTGGGAAACGACGAGAAGAAATCGCTCGGCGGCCAGGAGCAGGGCGCGCTCGCAGCGCTACCGATTTGGATGGAGTTCATGAAGGCCTACATCGACAGCAGGCCCGACAAAGACGATCCCCCGCAGTTTCAAGCGCCCGGGAACATCGTGTTCCTCAGCGTGGAAAAAGGCAATGGCGCCGTGCTGCCCTCGGACACCCCCGGCGCCATCCACGAAGCGTTCATCTCGGGCACGCAGCCCGGTGGCGGCGGGATCAGCCGACAGCAGTAGGGCAGGAAGGGCGGGAGGGGCAGGAAAGGCAGGAACAGGTTCGCCGCCAGCCGTTCTTGCGCTTCCAGCCCATCCTGCCCTTCCAGCCCCGCTCCTACAGCGTTCCTTTTCCAGCCGTCACTCGCACGCGTGCGATCTTGCCGACGCCGCTTTCCGCCAGCCAGAGGTCGCCCTTCTTGTCGATCTCCATGTTGCGGACCGTGCCGCCGCCGCTCGGGATCGGCCAGGTGAGGAACTTCCTCGACTCGGGGTTGAAGCGCACCAGCACGTTTTTCGCATCGTCGCCGGTCTCGACGTACCAGATGGCGCCGTCGGCCGTGACGTCAATCGCGTAAGGCTTCGAGTCGGGGCCGCCCGGCGACGGGAACTCCTCCACCTTGCCGGTCTTCGGATCGAGATGTCCCAGGAAGCCGCGGGCGTAGTCGCCGTACCACACCGTGTCGTCTTTGCCGATGGCGATGCGCCGCGGACGCGCGTCCTTGTTCGGCAGCGGGTACTCTGTGATGACGAGCGTCTTCGGATCGGCGCTGGCGATCTTGTTCGAGTTGAACTCGTCGAAGAACGGGACGCCCTTCGACGTCAGACGTACACCGTACGGGCGCGAGTTGACTGTAGGTGATTCGACCAGCCTGATCGCGCCGTCCGCCACCTTCGGATCCAGTGTGCCGATGAAGTTACCGGCCTGCACCGTGAAAAAGATGCGACCGTCCTGCAGGAAGGCAATCGTGTGCGGGTCCTTTGCCTTCGGGTTGGGCATCTTGTACTCGGTCACCTTGCCGCTCTTCGCGTCCACCTTGCCGATCAGGCCCGCGGCGTTCCCGGTGTACCAGATGTTGCCGTCTTTGTCGGCCTGCAGGCCGTGCGGGCCCGAGTTCGGCGTCGGCAGGGCAAATTCCTTGAACTGCTCGCTGGCCGGGTCGAAGCGTCCGATCGTGCTCGCGCGCTGCGCGGTATACCAGACGGATCCATCAGGGGCGACGGCGGGATCGTGCGGATAGGCCGGCTTGCTCGGCGTCGTCCATTCGTCGATCTTCACATCGACTGAATCGGAAATCGCCGGGAGAGCATTGAGAGCGGCGACCGAGGCCGCGGCGAGCACGATCAAGGCGAAAGCTTTCACGCGCATAATGTCCTCCAGATGAAGAGGATTGTAGTCCCGGCCGCCGCAATTCTGATCGGGTTGCCGTTGGCCGCCTCGGCCTTCAAAGAGGGACCGTATCCCAACGTGACTGGCGGCTTTGGCGAACAGTCGTGCCACCTTTGCCACCTCGACAATCCGATCAACGCTCCCGGCGGCTCGGTGAAGCTCGACGGGATTCCGCCGGCCTTTGCGATGGGTCAGACCTATCCGATCACGGTCACCATCAGCCGCGACGGGCTGCGCCGAGGCGGATTCGAGATCGCCGCCCGATTCGCGAGCGGACGACAGAAGGGGAAACAAGCGGGGGTCTGGAAGCCGCTCGACGCACGCGTGCAACTGATACCCGGCGCCGTCGACAAAGTGCTCACGTTCGTGCAGCACAACCTCGCCGGTTCGCGAGTGCCCGCCACGGGCGCGAACAGCTGGACTATCGAGTGGACCGCGCCGCCGAGCCCTGCCGCGCCCGTGCAGTTCAACGTCGCCGCCAACGCGTCGAACAACGACGACTCGCCTCTCGGCGACTATATCTACCTGAAGACCGCCAGGAGCGCACCGGCGAAGTGAACCGCCGCGGCAATGGCCCGAGAGCGCTGGAGCTCAGCCATGGCCGCTTCGATCAAATCCTGACAATCTCGACAGCGGCCGGTCGGTATAATCCGAAGACAGGCGATTGCCGTCAGCGCGGCTGACCGTCCTCGACCTGCGCCGTGTTCTGATGTCTTCCGAATCCCGCACCACGGCATCCCCGGCCATCATCGTCGGACGGTATCGTGTCGTCACGCTGATTGCCCATGGCGGCATGGGCTCGCTCTATCTCGCCCGCGATCCGGCGCTCGATCGCACGATCGCGATCAAGCTGCTCCAGAAGGGATTCGACGACGAGGCGGCGCGGGAGCGGTTCGCCCGCGAAGCGCGCGCCGCGGGACGCCTTCGACATCCCAACATCGTGACAGTGTTCGATGTCGGCGAACACGACAACCGGCCCTTTATCGCCATGGAGTACGTGCCTGGGGAAACACTGGACCAGTTGATTCGCCGGCGCACGCCACTCTCGATCGCCAATCGGCTGCTCATCCTCGAAGATCTCTGCTCGGGCCTGCAGTTCGCCCATGCCGAGGGGATCGTCCACCGCGATATCAAGCCGGCCAACGTCATTCTCGACGTCGCCGGCACGATCAAGATTCTCGATTTCGGGCTGGCGCACGCGCCGGATTCCGGCATTACGAGGGCCGGGGATCAACTCGGCACGCTGAACTACATGTCGCCGGAGCAGGTGCTGGGCGCGCACCTGGATCATCGCGCCGATGTCTACTCCGTTGGTGCCCTCGCGTACGAGCTGATCTCATACCAAAGAGCCTTCCCCGGGAAAATGCAGGACGGCACGATGTACCGGATTCTGAACGGCGAGCCAACGCCGCTTGCAGTCCTCATGCCCGACCTCGATTCGGAAATCGCGCAGATCGTCGAGCGGGCGATGCGAAAAGAGGCCGGGCAGCGGTACCAGAGCCTGGACGACATGCGCGAGGAGCTCGCGAACGTCCGACGTCGACTCGAGGGCTCCGAGGCCGTTCCGGTGCTCGACGTCGACCCTGGCACCGGTGTCGAATCGCGAGGCGCTCCGCTCGGCGGCGATTCAGCGCACACGCCGATGCCGGTTCGCCCGTCCCGCGCGCGGACGCTTGCCGGTGTCGCGCGTGATTCCACGCCGGTGGTACGCGAGGAGCTCGCGTCCTCCACGCCCACGATCGCGTCAGCTTCCGCCCGCGATCGGTTGCCGTCCGGAGCAGCTGGCAGATGGCGTTCGATATCACTCTTGATCGCGGGCGCGGCGGCGGCGGCGCTCATCGTGGCTCTTTCCGCTGCCTACTTTCGGTACGCTTTCTCGGATGGACGCAGCATCATCAGCGACACTTCAAAGCCGCCCGAGCTCTCGCCCCGAGGATCGCCGCCGGCGTCGAGTGCTGTGAGTACGGCCGGGGACAACGGACGGAGTGCGCCGGCGATCGCCGAACGTCTCAAGCAGATTCGGGCGCAAGCCGCGCAACACCTTGCCGCCGGCCAGCGTGCCCAGCTGCTCGACACGCTGAGTGCTGGACTCTATCTCGATGGAGGGGATGTCGAGCTGAACCGGTTGATCGAAGACTTGAAGCGCGCGTCACGACAATTCGCGGTCCAGGCGCGCGCGAACGCGTCGCGCCGCGGAGCGACCGAGGGATCATCTCTCGAGTTTCGAGACGGCCTGGCTCGAGAACGGGATGGCGAGTCGTTCGACCGATCGGGCGATCGCGCGCAGGCGATACGCGCTCTCTGGGCGGCGACCGAGTCGTACGATCGGGCCTCTGGGACTGCGGGACGACGTGCGGAAGTACCCGCAGTGGCGCCAACACTCACACCTCAACCGCCGCCACCTGCTCCCTTCGTGAAGCGCGAGACGCCTCCAGCGCCGTCCGAGCCCCAGTCGACGCCGGCGCTTCCCACCACGGGCCCAGTCATCCCCGACAAACTGCCGGAGCCGGCCCTCCCCGTCACGCCGGTGCCGTCCGCGCCTCCAGCCGTTGACGTCGCACGCGACGCTCGCGCAAGCGACGTCGCCGCGATCCAGGACACGCTGCGTCGTTACGCTGACGCGTACCGCAACCGCGACGTCGCCGCCGTCAGGAAGGTGCTGCCGACGCTGAGCGCCCAGCAGTTGCGCAGCCTGGACAAGGACTTCTCCGACTATCGCAGTTACAGCGTCGAGATCGCCAACCCGCAAATCGCGATCGACCACGAGACGGCGGTCGCGACCGGCCAGGTGACGCGATCATTCGTCACCAGGAATGGCGTCGCTGGCGGGCACACGGTTGCCACGACGTTTCGTCTGCGGAAGATCGATGGGTCCTGGGTGATCGAGCGACTGGAATCGCGTTGAGCTGAAGGCCGGCGACCTCAAAACGAGTAGTCGAGGCTGATCACCGGTGTCACGCGATCGCGGAGGCCCGCTTCCGTCAGCGCAAACAGCAAGTTTGCCGACACGAGCATCTTCCGGAACGGATTGAACCTCACACCGGTATTGCCGACTGCGAGGTTGAGGTTGCCGGACTCCAGTCGGAATTGCGTTCGCGTCGCGTGCTCGATCGGGCGAGTGGTCGTACCGCCACCCGATCCGCCGCCGCCGCCCCCGCCGCCGGTACCGCCAGTGCCCCCGGGGCCCGCCTGTACGAAGTCGAAGATGGTATCGGCCTCCCTGAGCCGTCCCTGATCGCGAATCGTGCGTCCAATCACATCCGCAATCAGCGTCAGTCGAGGCGATACCGCGAGATCAAAGCCCGCGGTGTAGTTCCATTCGTTGTGCAAGGAGACGCCTGAAAGGGCCCCGCGCGACGAGCGCATGTAACCCGCGTTGAGATGCGGCGAGAACTTGCCCAACCCGAGAGACGCAATTCCGTACAGCTTCGCTTGAAGCGCACCGGTTCCAAGCAGATTGTTCTCGTCGCCGGTTGGCGTCCGGACGTCGATCGCCGCGGCCAGACCGCCTCCTCTGAGGGTGAGAAAGTTGTACTTGGCCCGCACCATGACGTCGCCGAGGCCGGCCGCGTGGCCAGACAGCGCAAACGTGTGTTCGTCCGGGTCGTCGCCCTCGAAGACATGAAGGTCAGGGTTCGCGCCGGTCGCCAGACGCTGGATGTGCGCCCGGATGCTCGCGTTGACATCGACCGCGACGAGCGGTACGGCCACGCCAAGATCGAGCCGGTCGGTAAGCCCGTACGTGGCGGAGATCACCATCGTGTCGGTCGTCAGGTCGAGCGACAATGCGGCCTCGATGAGGTCCCCCTCGAACGCAGGATTCAGCAGAGTCCCATCACCGGTCTGGACACCGTTCTGGACCTTGCCGCAGCAGTCCGTGTGCTGGATGTAGAACTTGATCTCCCGCTGCCGCAGGCTCTTGCCCTCGAACGTGTCGTAGGTCGATCGCTGGTAGGCGACGCCCAGGCTGCCGCGTTCGCGGCCGATCGTCAGCGCGCGCTCGGCGAACAGCGGTCCAAAGCTTTCGCTGCTGCGGCTGAAGGTTCCAAGCGACGGGTCGTAGGTGTAGGTGAATCCTCCCGAGGACGAGCCGAACGGAAAGGTCGACAACAGCGTCACGATCTGCTGGTTGAATTGCTCCGGAGTCCGCATCTGGTCGGTGCTCGGCTTGAAATGCGCCGCGTGGCTGGGAACTTCTGGAGTGCTCCTCGGAGCGAGCACAATCGTGTTGCCGAACAGGTTCGTCAGGATCTCCGAAAGGGGCAGCTGTGGCTCCTGGGAGATCGCCAGTTGCGGTGTGAACAGCCCGAAGGCCGCCGCGAGCGCAACCCATTTGGTCCACTGTCGCATGTCAGAACTCAGTTTCGAGGATCGTCGAATGGTCATGCACATGTCAATCCGCACGCCGCCGTGAACCGCGTAAAATGGGCGCGGCATGCGTCGCGCGTCATTGAAGGACCCGCTATCAAATCGGGCGGGATCGGATTGAACGATCAGCGCCGGCTGCAGATCGGGTACCAGATCGGCCCCTATACGATCCAGAGTCTCCTGGGCGCGGGTGGGATGGGCGACGTGTATCGCGCGCGCGACACCAAGCTCGGCCGCGACGTCGCGCTGAAGATCCTGCCGCCGCTGTTCACGGCGAACGCGGATCGCGTGGCTCGCTTCGGACGTGAAGCCCGAGTGCTCGCATCACTCAATCATCCCCACATCGGCTCCATCTACGGCTTCGAGGACACCGGCGACGTGCCCGCCCTGGTACTCGAGTTGGTCGAGGGCGAGACCTTGGACGATTGCGTGCGCCGGGGCCCGCTGCCTGTGTCGAAGGCGCTGGCCGTCGCTCAACAGATCGCCGACGCGCTCGACGCCGCCCACCGGGCCGGAATCATCCATCGCGATCTCAAACCCTCGAACATCAAGATCACGCCCGACGGAGTGGTCAAGGTGCTCGACTTCGGTCTCGCGAAAGCTCTGGCCGCCGATGGCTCCAATCCTGATCTGCCGACGTCCACGCTGACCGCGGACGGGACACTCGCTGGCGCGATTCTGGGCACGGCCCCGTACATGAGCCCGGAGCAGGCGCGAGGTCAAGCGGTCGATAAACGCACCGACATCTGGGCCTTCGGCTGTGTGTTCTTTGAAATGCTGACCGGCTCTTCAGCGTTCGTGCGCGAGACCGTCACGGACACCGTCGTCGCCGTTCTCGGCGCTGAGCCAGAGTGGAAGTCGCTGCCGGCGGATACGCCCGCCAGCATTCGACGTTTGCTGACGCGTTGTCTCCAGAAAGATGCCAGGCGTCGGCTTCACGACATCGCCGATGCGCGGATTGAGATCGAGGACGCAATCGCCACGCCCGCCGAACCGGTTGCGCCGGCGACACCACGGCCGTCGTCCCGCTCGGCTCTCCTGGCGCTGTTGCTCGGGATTGCCGCCGCCCTCGTCCTTCTATGGTGGGCGCGCGACAAGTTCGGCGGGCCGGCGCAGCCCTCGTTGCAAGACGTTCGTGTCACTCGTCTCACTGAACTTCCAGGTCTCGAGGAGTCGCCGGCCATTTCACCTGACGGCAAGTCGTTGGCATTCACCGCAGGCGTGAACGGCAAACGACAGGTATTCGTGCAGCTCGTCGCTGGCGGCGCGCCTCTGCAAATCACGCACGATGCCGCCGATCACGAGTCCCCTCGCTGGTCCCCCGACTCGAGCTCGGTCTTCTATTTTTCGCCGGCGGTATCAGGAGCGGTCCAGGGGAGCATCTGGGAGATGCCAGCGCTCGGAGGAGTGCCACGGCGGGTCGTCAACAGCGTCGGAGGAGCTGACGTCAGCCAGAAGGACGGTCGGCTTGCGCTGTTCCGCCTGGCGAAGCAAGGCATCCAGCTGGTGACCGCGCCAATGGACGGGTCCAGATTCGACGTGGTGGCGGAATTCGCGCCAGCCACGTACTACTTGTATCCGCGCTGGTCACCGGACGGCCGATGGATCGCTTTTCAGCAGGGAGACAGCATCAGGTTCGACGTGTTCGTCGCGCCGGCCACCGGCGGCACACCGCGCCAGTTGACCCATGAAAACAACATGATGAGCGGCTTTGCCTGGCTGCCCGACAGCACCGGCATTGTCTACAGCTCGAGCCGCGGCGGGACGATGCCGTATTTGCCGACGTTGGCCCTGTGGCAGGTGACGTTGCAAGATGGCCGCGTCCGGCGGATCACATCGGGCGAGACGTCGTACGTCACGCCTGACATCTCCAGGAGTGGCGCGATACTCGTCGGCCGCTTGAAGCTGCAGAGCGACATCTGGAAATTCCCGGTGGACGGCCTGCCGACCGAGAACGCGGCCCGCGCCGTTCGCGTGACGCGACAGACCGGGCAAGTCCTCACGCCCACGGCCGGCCCTGGCGACAAGGAGGTTGCGTTTCTCTCCGACAGCGGTGGGCATGCCAACTTCTGGGTCGTGAACACCGAGAGTGGCGCGCTGCGCCAGATCACTCACGAGCGCGATCCGAACGTGGCCGTGGGCGTCCCGGTGTGGTCGCCCCAAGGCGACGCCATCGCATTCGTCTCGTCGCGCGGCAACCAGGGGCTGACGTTTGGCGTCTGGCTGGTGAACTCGGACGGCAGTAACCTGCGCAACGTCGCGAACCCCGGTCTCGGCCCCGCGTGGTCGCCGGACGGCCGATGGGTGTATTACTCGACGCGGGGCGGCACGGCCGCTACGGAGCTGAAAAAAGTACCGGTCGACGGAGGGGCGGCCGTCACGGTGACGACCGAGCGGCTGCGCAACGTCATCGGTTTGGATGGCACCACTCTGTACTATTCATTCGAGCGGCCGCTTGTCGATGGCACACCGGAATTCGAAATCCGGGCCGCCACTCCAGAGAACGCACCGTTTCGCGTACTCGCGCGGATTCCAGCCTCGCGTGTACCGATCTGGCAGATTGTCAATCCCGCGCTGTCGCCCGACGGGAAATGGCTGGCGCAAGCACTGACCGACGGTTTTACGACCAACGTCTGGGCGCTATCGACGACGTCCGGTGAATGGCGTCAGCTGACCGATTTCGGCGAACGCGCGACGTTCATCGCCCGTCGCGTCTCCTGGTCGTCCGACGGACGCTCGGTCCTGGCCGCGGTCGGCGAGGGCGATTCCGATATCGTGCTGCTGGAAGGGATGACGAATGTCGGGCGCAAGTGAACCCGCGGGAATCTGCGCCTCACGCTCACCGCTTCACAGCTAGCGGCCAAACAGACTCTCTAGTCTCGCGGTCTGTGGCATGATTCGATCGTGGCCGGCACCTGGTTCAAGATCGCGCTATCGCACGAACAGGTCGTCGCTTGCCACATCAGCCGCCTCGAAGACGCCTTCGGCGCTCTGTTCGCTGCCGCGGGTTCGCCGTACGGCGCAGCGTTGTTCAGCATCGCTCGAGAGGACGGCGGCGAGGATCTCTATTTCACACCCCCGGCCGCAGCTCTCGCCGGCCAGCTGCTCAAAACCAACGGAGGATGGCCGTCCGACCCACCGGTCGATGACGGCACCGTCCTGCTGCGGGTTGGCCATAGCTCGGATGTGCGGCTCCTCAGCTCGTAGCGCGCGCAGTACCGAAGATGTCAGCCGGTCACACGTCGTGGCCGACCTGTTTCAGAAGATGGCGCAGCGTGTGTACGCGGGCGGCAATATCTTCAGCGGCTACCTCGTCGCCGACGATTGATTTGGCGCTCGCCAACAAGCTGTCGAGGGCGCGCGTAATCCGGAAGTCATTCGCGGTGAAATCCTGGCGCGTTTCCTGGACGCCTTCTTCGTAGGGGTCGGAGGTGGCCATGCTTCAATCCTCGCCCTGCACTCTACCCCCGAAGAACGCACGAGAGAAGGGACCAAGCCTGCCGATGGTCGCAGACGCCTCGGGAACGCCGAGCGCGAACGTGACTGCGAAGAAGATCAACCCGTACGGCGCAAGGATCGCAACGGCGGCGACGATGGGATGGACGACAGGAAGTACGAGTTTGATCGCCCACGCGACCGCCGCCGCGGCCGCGGCGGCCGCCCAGAGCTGCGTCACGTAGATCGCCGGCAATCCCGTTCGGCCGATCTGGGCGTTGAGCGTCGACC
>WNFX01005869.1_pt1 | contig 11771 bp, 9 predicted proteins | sample 5400111 | NCBI WGS metagenome assembly WNFX01 (sample SAMN13153363, study PRJNA577476) | soil metagenome | isolation source: 40 cm soil or saprolite under grassland replicate 1 | place: USA:California | collected 2016-06-15
ATGCCGATTACGCGATCATTACTTCCGATAACCCGCGCAAAGAAGATCCCGACGCCATTATCGCGGAAGTCGAGATAGGTTTTCACTCCGATCATTATGAGAAGATTGTCGATCGCACGAAAGCGATCGCGCGCGCGATCGAGCTGGCCCAGGCGCGCGACATTGTCTTGATCGCGGGCAAAGGGCACGAAACTTATCAGGAGTTCGCCGATCACACCGTGCCGTTCGATGATATCCAAGTTGCGCGACGCGCGATCGAGGACCGTCCGGTGGAGTTTAGATGAATCGATTATCAATCTTTCAAATTGCCGAGCTGGCCGGCGCTTCCGTCTCCTCCGGAGGTGGAAACGTTTCCATCGACAAGATCAGCACCGATTCACGCACCCTGAAGCGGGGCGAATTGTTCCTGGCGTTACGCGGTGAGAATTTCGATGGACACAAATTTGTCGAAACCGCTGTCAAAGCCGGCGCCGCCGGGTTGATCGTCGGCCTTGGCTGGAAGGAAAAAATTTTCGACAACGTCGCAATCATTCGCGTCGAAGACACGTTGCGGGCCTACCAAAACCTGGCCGCGAACTATCGAAAATCGCTCTCGCTCCGCGTTCTCACAATCACGGGGAGCAACGGCAAAACGAGCACGAAAGATTTTGCCGCGGCTGTTCTCGGGCGTCGTTTTCACGTGACCAAAACGGAAGGCAACTTCAACAATCACGTGGGACTTCCGCGTACCATGCTCGAGGCGACGTCACAGGATGAGGTCGCCGTCTGGGAAATTGGCATGAATCATCCTGGCGAGGTCGCGACGCTGGCAAAACTGGCCGCACCCGACGCGGCCATCATTACCAACATCGGCATCGCGCACATCGAATTCATGGGTTCACGCGACGCGATCGCGGCCGAGAAAGGCGCGCTGGCCGAAGCGATCGGACCGCAAGGCTGGGTTGTTTTAAATGCGGACGATCCATTTAGTAAGAGCATTGCCGATCGCACCCGCGCGAAAGTCATTTTTGCCGGGACCGCCGCCGGGACAATTCGCGCGGCCGAAATTACCCAAAGCCCGGATGGTTCGGATTTCACGATCTACGAGGGAGCGCATCGCTGCCGCGCGCAATTGCCGGTGCCGGGTTTGCACATGGTGCAAAACGCTATGCTCGCGGTCGCAGCCGCCCGGGTCTTTGGTCTGTCGCTCGAGGAAAGCGCGGCCGGGCTTGCTGCCGCGCCGCTGACCAAGGCGCGTTTGCAGATCAGGGAAATTCACGGCGTGCAGTTCATCGATGATAGTTACAACGCGAATCCGGATTCGATGAAAGCGGCCCTGCGCACTCTGGTTGAACTTGATGCCGATGGGAAACGCATTGCCGTGCTCGGCGAAATGGGCGAGCTCGGCGCCGAATCGGAGGGTGGTCATCGCGAAGTAGGCGAAACAGCAGCCGAGCTCGGTGTCGATCAATTGATTGCGATTGGCGAAATGGGCGCAGCGATGGCCGAAGCTGCGCAGAAAGCCGGCTTGGAGAAAAGCCGGGCCGTCAGATCGACAAGCGAAGCAGCCGAGTTGTTAGCCGAAATCACGAAGCCAGGCGATCTCGTTCTCGTGAAAGGCAGCCGCTCCGCCCGCACCGAACGGGTCATCGAGCAGTTCATCATTGGTCACCCATCAATGGTCACTTCGTCATGATGTATTATCTCCATCGGTTCAGCGACCAGTTCATCGGCTTCAACGTCTTCTCTTATGTCACGTTTCGCTCGGTCGCCGCCGCCGTCACCGCCTTCCTTCTCTCGCTCGTCTTCGGAAATTTCGTCATCCGCAGACTGACCGCGCTCAAGCTCGGGCAGCCGATTCGCGCGGCTGCGGAAGTCCATCGTCTCGCGGAACTGCACGGCGGCAAACAGGGGACGCCAACAATGGGTGGCGTGCTTATCATCGGCGCCGTTTTTCTTTCCAGCCTTCTCTGGGCCCGGCCGGACAATCGCTTCGTCTGGCTCGCCTTGTTCAGCATGGTTTATCTCGGCGCGCTCGGCTTTGCCGATGATTACCTCAAGGTCACCAAGAAAAAGTCGGCCGGCATCAGCGGGCGCTACAAACTCTTCTTCCAAATAATTCTGGCGCTCATCGTCACCGCTGTTTTTCTGACCAGTCCATTGCTCGAAGTGCAGGCGCGTTCGCTCTATCTGCCGTTTTTTAAAGCGCCCGTTATTTCCAACATGAGCTGGTTTACTTTTCTTTTTTTCGCGCTTGTTATCGTTGGTTCGTCCAATGCCGTCAACCTGACCGACGGACTCGATGGTCTCGCGATCGGATGCACCGTGACGGTCGCATTTGCTTATGCGCTGCTGTCCTATGCGGCTGGAAATTTTCGGATCGCGGAATATTTGCAGGTCCCGTTTTATCCATTTACCGGTGAGCTAACGGTTGTCTGCACGGCGCTGGTCGGCGCCGGTTTCGGGTTCCTTTGGTTCAATTGTCATCCGGCAAAAGTTTTCATGGGCGACACCGGTTCGCTCGCCATCGGCGGCATGATCGGTGTGGTCGCGATTTGCTGTAAGCAGGAACTGCTTCTTGCCCTGGTCGGCGGGGTGTTCGTGATCGAGGCGGTCTCAGTCATCTTGCAGGTCCTCAGCTTCAAACTGACCGGCCGCCGCATCTTCGCCATGTCGCCCATTCATCATCATTTCGAGCTGGTCGGCTGGAAGGAAAACACCGTCATCGTCCGGTTTTGGATTTTGTCAGGAATCTTCGCCTTGCTCGGCCTGGCGACGCTGAAATTGAGGTAACCATTTGCGCTACAAAAATCAAAGTGTCGCGGTTTTGGGAGCCGGTTTGAGCGGAACGGCCGCTGCCCTGCTCCTCAAAGCGGAAGGCGCGCAAGTGACCGTGCTCGACAACGCCGAGGAGAAAAATCTGCTCAAATCGACCATCGACAATCTGCGCGTGCAAGGCATTCGGGTGACCTGCGGACCGGACGCAGATAAGAATTCATCGACCTACGAGCTGGTTGTTTTGAGTCCGGGAATCGATCCGGCGTCTCCGCTCGCGCGCAATTTTTCGTCACGCAAGATCGACATGATGGGCGAGCTCGAGCTCGGCTGGCGCTCCTGCGGACTTCCGGTCATCGCCGTGACCGGCACAAACGGCAAAACGACGACTACCGAGTTGCTGGCGCAGATGCTAAACGCGTGCGGACAACGCACCATCGCTTGTGGCAACATTGGCAAGCCGCTCTCGGAAGTCGCGCGCGAGAGAGAAGAGCTCGATGTGCTCACCGTCGAAGTGAGCTCATTTCAATTGGAAACAATCAGAACATTTCGGCCGTCGATCGCGCTTTGGCTCAATTTCGCCCCCGATCACCTCGACCGTTACCGCTCGGTCGCCGAATATCGCGCGGCCAAGCTTAGGGTTTTTGAAAATCAGACCGCGGAAGACGTTGCGATTGTTAACGCTGCTGAAAGCCTGCCCAAAATTCAGCCGCGCCAAATTACTTTCAGTGCCTACGCCGACCGTGCTGACTTTCGTTTGTTCGCAGGCTCGATCGTTTATCAAGACAAGCCGGTCCTGCGCCTGGCGGAAACAAAACTGCGCGGCTCGCATAACATTGAGAACCTGATGGCCGCTCTCGCCGCTGGCATGGCGCGCGGATTGTCGTTCGAAGAAATGGTGCCGTCGCTCTCCGCCTATGAACCGAAGCCGCATCGCTGCGAATTCGTCCGCCAAATCGGCGGGGTCGATTACGTCAACGATTCCAAGGCAACCAATCTGGATGCAGTGGAGAAGGCGCTGCTTGCGCAAAGCAAACCGGTCGTTCTGATCGCAGGCGGCAAAGACAAAGGGTTCACCTTCGATCCGCTGCGGCCACTGGTGAAAGAAAAAGTTCGATCGACAATCCTTATCGGCGAAATGGCGGAAAGCATCGCGCAGGCCTGGAGCGGCGCGGTCAAATCCGAAATTGCGAACTCGCTGGCCGATGCAGTTGAGCGCGCCCACGCCATCGCCGGGCCGGGCGAGGTCGTCCTTTTTTCACCGGGCACATCTTCCTTCGACATGTTCAAAAGCTATGCCGATCGCGGCGATCAATTTCGCGCCCTTGTCCAGGCCCTCCCGAAATAAAATCATGAAATTTCCCAAACTCATCATCCGCAAAAAGCTTCGCGCCACAGCCGCGCGGCGTCCGCTGGGGGCCGCGACCCAGTCGGACTACGACGAAATGTCCGAGCCAAACATGAAGTTATCTCGGGCGTTACTAATCGTTCTGCTTCTCCATGTGGTGGCCGTTTCCGGAATCATCGCTTTCAATGCCATCAAGACGCGGCAGGGTCCGATTGTTCCTTTGTCTGCAGCGACGACCAACCCGGCGGATACGCCGAAGGCGTTCGGGGCCGGATCGACAAATAAACCTTCTGCCGTCAGCTCACGACCATCGCTTTCCCAAAAGGATTCCGCGCCGGCCAGGTCAGGAGCGAAAGAGGGAAACAAGACGAAACAAAGTGAGAATGGGAAGAGTGCAGACTCCGGCAAAGTCTACGTGGTGGTAAAAGGTGATAATCCGGTGACGATTGCGAAGAAATTCAAAGTTTCCTACGACGATTTGGTCGCGCTCAATCACATCGATGATCCGCGAAAATTGCGGATCGGGCAGAAGCTCCTGATCCCGAAAACGCCGAAAACAAAGAAAGCGGACGAATGAAAGATGAGGTAACAATCTTTCGCTGGGGAGCAAACGCGACTCGCGGCAACAATCTTGTCGGTTGTCGATCTTACGCGAAGAAAAAGTTCGCAATGGCGGAGATCTAATGCACCGCAAAAGCGCTTACATTCTGTTCCTCGCCGTGCTCGGCCTGCTTGTCATCGGCATCGTCATGCTTTTTAGCACGAGCGCTTTTGCCCGCGACAGTCACGGGAACGTTTATTTTTTTATCAGACGTCAGGCCCTTTGGTTCGGAGTGGGGCTGGCCCTGTGCACAATCGGCGCGCTGATCGACTACCATTTCTGGCAGCGAACTTGGTGGCTTTGGTTCGCCCTTGCCTTTATCGCCCTGGCACTTTGCTTTGTTCCACACCTCGGGATGCGGATTAACGGGTCGCGACGCTGGGTTGGTTTCGGCCAGTTTGGGTTTCAACCCTCCGAAATCGCGAAGGTCGCCGTCGTGTTTTTTCTCGGCGCCTGGTTTTCGCGTTATGAAAAAGCAGCCAAAAGTCTCGTGCACGGGTTTGTTCTTCCGCTCGTGATCACGAGTTTGTTGCTCGCGCTGATTGTTTTCGAGGTCGATCTTGGAACAACCGTGCTCCTTGGTGCGAGCGCCTTCGTCGTGATGTTCGTCGCTGGGGTAAATCCGATCTGGCTTGGTCTGATTTCTCTCATCGGCGCGAGCGGTATTCTTTTGGTCGCCACGCAAATGTCGGAACGAATGGGCCGCCTCGCCGCATTTCTCGACCCGCAGCGTTTCAAACAGGACGCCGGCTTGCAGCAGATGCAGGCTCTGATCGCCTGGGGCAGCGGCGGAATGGAAGGACTTGGCCTCGGCAACGGCCGGCAGAAGATGCTTTACCTGCCTTACGCCCATACCGATTTCATTTTTCCGATCATCGGTGAAGAGCTCGGCCTCCGCGTCAGTTTACTCGTTGTCTTTCTTTTCGTGGTCATCATCGTTTGCGGAATGATGATCGCGCTGCATGCAAAAGACCGTTTCGGTTTGCTGGTCGGCTGCGGGATCGTTTCGCTCCTGGCCTTGCAAGCGGCAATAAACATTGGCGTTACCACTTCGCTTTTGCCGAATAAAGGCCTGCCGCTTCCATTTATCAGTTACGGTGGTTCCAATCTGGTCGCGTGTTTGTTCGGGATTGGTTTGCTCCTCAATATTTATCGCCAGGGCGTGCTCGAGCCGGCGCGCGGAAGAGCTACATCGATGCAGGTCCGGATGACACCGCGCATTTAATCGCAAGATCGACAATCAACTTTCATGAACGCAGTGATCGCATGTGGCGGAACCGGTGGGCATCTATTCCCCGGTATCGCCGTGGCGGAAGTGTTGCGCGATCGCGGCCATCAAGTCATGCTTCTGGTCTCCGAAAAGGAAATTGATGCGCTCGCACTGTCCGGCGGGGCCAGTTTTCGGTTCGAAAAGTTGCCCACCGTCGGGTTGCCTTCGGCATTTTCGCCCGTGATCTTCGGCTTCATTAGGCGGTTTGGTCAGAGCCTCTCGCTTTGCCGCTCCATCTATCGCAAGTTCAAACCGCAGGTTGTCCTCGGTATGGGCGGCTTCACTTCGACCGCTCCCGTTCTGGCCGGGCGTATGCGCGGCGTTTCAACTTTTATTCATGAATCGAATGCCGTTCCCGGAAAAGCGAACCGGCTGACCGCGCGAATGGTGCGCGCTGTTCTGCTCGGCTTCAAGGAATGCGCCCCTTTCTTTCCGAAAGTGCGCACCGAAGTGACCGGCACGCCGATTCGCAACGAACTGCGGCCGATAGATCGACATGTCGCGCGGCAGAAGCTTGGCTTGCGCGACGATCTTACCACATTGCTGGTGATGGGCGGAAGCCAGGGCGCGAGCGGGATTAACCAGGCCATGATTAAATCGCTGCCCTTATTGCACGGCCTCGCTTTTCAGGTCATCCATCTCTCTGGATCGCGCGATGAGCGTCTGGTCGCCGATAATTACCGGCGCGAAAATATTCCGGCCTTTGTCGCCGCCTTTCATCACCGGATGGAAGAAGCCTACAGCGCGGCCGATTTCGCTATTGCCCGCTCCGGCGCGGCCAGTCTGGCCGAGCTTGCCGCTTTCGCGGTGCCCGGCATGTTAATTCCATTTCCCTATGCGGCGGACGATCATCAGACACGCAACGCGGAAATTTTCGTGCGGGTGGGCGGCGCCATTCTCTTAAAAGAGTCGGAGATATCGAGCGACTTGCTGGCACGCAAAATCAAGGAATTGATTGGCGACACGGATAAACTTCGGCGGATGTCCGAAAAATGTTCGCTCTTGGCCTCGAAAGATGCGGCGAATCGTGTCGTTTCGACGATGGAGAGATATACGAATCATGACCGCGGCGTTTGATCTCGATCTTGCAAAGGTGCTGACGCGCGAGCGGCACAAAATCCATCTCGTCGGTGTGGCCGGGAGCGGGATGAGCGGGCTGGCCGCGCTCCTGCTCGAGCTCGGGCACGAAGTCAGTGGTTCGGATAAAATCAGCACCCAGGAAACTACTCGCTTGCAGCGTCTCGGTTTGCATTTTCACGGACAGCATCGAAGCGAAGACGCGGCCGCGGCCGATCTGGTTATCTTTTCCTCGGCAATCAAGACCGACAATCCAGTCCTCGCGAGCGCGCGTGACACGGGCAAGCCGATGTTGCGCCGCGCCGAAGCGCTCGCCGCCATAATGGGCGCCAAGCGGGGCATTCTTATTGCCGGCATGCATGGAAAAACGACGACCTCGGCCATGACCGCACACGTTTTGCGTGAAGGCGGGCTGCACCCGTCGCATTACGTCGGCGCGGAGATTCCAATTCTCGGCACCAACGCCCACTGGGATGCACGTGGCGATTATTTCGTGGCCGAAGGCGATGAAAGCGACGGAACAATCGCCTGTTTTCATCCCGAGCACGCCCTGATCTTAAATATAGAGGAAGAACATCTCGATTTTTATGCCGATCTGGCGGCGATCGAAAAAGTTTTCGCCGCACTCATCGCCCAAACCAGCGGCACGGTTTTTTATAGCGCAGACGATCTGAACGTGACGCATACATGTCGATCTTGTAAGCGTGGTATTTCCTACGGGTTTTCGGACAAGGCCGACTATCGCGGCGTCGATATTAAACTGAAGGATTTTTCTTCGGCCTTTTCGGTTTTTCATCGTGACGAGCGCTTAGGTGAAGCGCTCTTGAACGTTCCCGGGCAGCACAATGTTCATAATGCTCTTGGCGTTATCGCGCTCGCTACCGAACTTGGTGTTCCCTTCGACAAAATCGCTGCTTCCCTGCGCAAATTCCAGCACGCGCGCCGGCGTTTTGAGATCAAGTACGCGAGCGAGCGATTCCTTTTGGTGGACGATTACGCGCATCATCCCACCGAAATCCGGGCGACTCTAACGACGGCGAAATCAATTGGCCGCAAGCGCATTCTGACGATGTTTCAACCGCATCGTTATTCGCGCACCACAGCGCTGCGCAAACAATTCGGTCTTGCTTTTGATGATGCCGATTGCGTGGTGGTGACGGATGTTTATGGCTCGAATGAAGCGCCGGTTCCGGGTGTGACCGGTCAAATAATCGCCGATGAAATCGTTGCGCATGGACATCGCGGAGTGAGTTATCAGCCGCGCTTGGAATGGGTGCATCGCAACGTTGGCAACATGCTCGACTCCGGAGATCTGGTGTTGAGTTTGGGCGCAGGTAACATTCACGAGCAATTGTCCATTCTGGCCGCCGATCTCGTTGTCGCCGAGAAAATGAAAGAGATCGTGGGCGAAGAAGGCGACCTCCGCCTTTATGAGCCGCTCTCGAAACACACGACACTGCGCGTCGGTGGCCCGGCCCAATTTTGGGTCGAGCCGCGCACTGAAAAAGCTTTCGCGGAGTTGATCCGCTTTTGCCGTCGGGAAAATCTTGCCCTTTTCGTTATTGGCCGCGGGTCGAATCTGCTCGTGCGCGACGGCGGTATTGGCGGCGTCGTTGTCCATCCGTGCGGCGGCGATTTCGATAAGATCGACATTGATGGTGACAAAATCACCGCGGGCGTCGGCGCGAAACTGAAGGAAATAGCCTACGCGGGAAGAACCGCTGGAATTGGCGGATTGGAATGGATGGAGGGAATTCCGGGAGCGGTCGGCGGGGGACTGCGGATGAACGCGGGCGCGATGGGCGCGCAAACTTTCGAGAACGTCGTGCGCGTCCGCTATCTCGATGCGGAGGGAAATCCGTATACGAAGAACCGGGACGAACTCGACGTGCGTTATCGAAATTTTCCGTTGCTAGAAAAGAATTTCGCAGTCTCGGCCACTTTTCGCGGTCATGCCGCGATGCGGGATGAAATCGAGCGACGCCTGGGCGAATCGCAGGACAAGCGCCGCACTTCACAACCGATCGCGAAGAGCGCCGGCTGCATTTTCAAGAATACAGACAGCATTCCGGCCGGAAAACTGGTGGACGAACTTGGTTTGAAAAATGCCCGTGTCGGCAAAGCGCGCGTGTCGGAAGTGCACGGAAATTTCATCGTCAACGATGGCGGCGCGACCGCGGCGGAGATGCTGGAGCTCATTGAGAAGATCAAAGGCGCAGCGCGGGAGAAGCGCGGCATCGAATTGGAAACTGAAGTGCAAATTGTAGGAGAACCGGGATGAAGGATTTACCAAGAAATATTGCAGTGTTGATGGGCGGGCCGGGTTCCGAGCGCGACGTTTCGCTGGCGACGGGCCGCGGAATTGCAAAGGCGTTGCGCTCGTTGGGCGCCAAAGTCGCGGAGGTCGATGTTCGCGACGAAAACTTCCAGCTCCCGCGCGACGTCGATCTTGCCTTCGTCGCGATCCACGGAACGTTTGGCGAGGACGGCCAGGTACAAAAAATCCTGGAAGCTCGCGGCATTTCTTATACCGGCGAAGGGGTCGAGGAAAGCCGGCTCGCGTTCGACAAGATTCGTTCGAAAGAAAAATTCCATGAGCACGGTGTGAACACGCCGGAGTGGGAAACAGTGGATGTTTATCGGCATCCGCGCATGGCGCTGCCGATAGTCATCAAGCCGCCACGACAGGGGTCCACCGTTGGCGTTTACATTGTGAAAGAGTCGGACCAGCTCCAGCACGCGATTGTGGACGCAGCAAAATACGATCACCAGCTGCTGGCGGAGAAGTTTATTCCTGGCCGAGAGCTGACCATTGGAATTCTCGGAGACCAGGCACTGCCGATTCTTGAAATCATTCCAAAAGGCGGTTTCTACGATTTCACAAATAAATATCCGTTTCTCAATCCGCAGGCCGGGGGCGGGGCGGAGCACGTCTGCCCGGCGAAAATCGACCGAGCGAAGACGAAGCAGATTCAAAAGCTGGCTTTACGCGCACATCGTGCGCTTGGCTTGCGAGTTTATTCGCGCGTCGATGTGATTTTATCCAAAAAAAACGAGCCGTTCGTGCTGGAAGTGAACACGATTCCGGGGATGACCGAGGCGAGTTTGCTGCCGGAAGCGGCCGCGGCCGCTGGAATCAATTATGTCGATCTTTGCCTGCGTATCATCGAACTCTCTCTCGCCCGAACGAAGAAAGGTGCCCGATGAAACGGCGGAACCGTCCTCGCGCCCGCAACCGGCGGGTCTCGAATCCGCGCCAGCGCCGCCAGCAACATTTGCTCGACGTGAAGGTGCGCTCGCGCACCGCGACACAGCAGCGAAATCGGCGCGTATTGGTTTTTGTTTCGCAAATTGCACTCGTCATCGGACTGAGCGCCGCCGTTTATTTTGGCGCGCGCGAAGGTGCGAGGCGATTTTTCTTTGAGAATCCGGATTACCAATTGAGCAAGATTGAAGTGCAGACGGACGGCACGCTTCAACGTGAGCAAGTGCTCAAAGTGGCCGATCTGCGCGAGGGTGAAAATATTTTTAGCGTGAACTTGGGACGTGTGCACGACCGGCTGCAGCAGCTCCCGCAGATCGACGAGGTGCAGGTCGAGCGCAAGTTGCCAGGCGAAATCGACATTCACGTGGTCGAACGAAAACCGGTGGCCTGGATCACGGATGAAAAACAAATCGCCGACCCCTTTGCTTCTGACGCCGCTTTTCTAGTGGACGGGCGTGGAGTTTTGATGAAAGAGAAGAAGTTGTTGCCGGAATATCTGGGATTGCCGCTCATTTTAGGATGCGCGAGCGAGTCGCTTGAGGCCGGCAAGATCGTCGAATCGTTCGAAGCCAAAGCAGCGCTCGAACTTTTGAGCCTGAGCACGCGAAGCTTTATGCAGACTGGTTTCCAAATTCGCGAGATTGATGTTTCGAAAGGTTATTGCCTGCTGGTGACGGACAAAAACCATACTCGCGTCACATTTGGTTTCGATCATCTCGATGCCCAGGTGCAGCGTCTCGAGCAATTCCTGATTTATTCTGAGGACTCGAAACGCGACCTCGCCACAGTGAACCTGCTCGTGCAGCGAAACATTCCGGTCACTTTTGCGAAGCCGCCGGCCGCAGTCATCAACGACACGATCGATCCCGACGCCGAGCCGCGTATTTTAAAGGCGCTTCCGGTCCAGGCGCCTGCAAGATCGACATTGTCATCTGCCGGGAAAGTTCATTCGGGTCCGTCGCCCCTGCCGATCAAGCGCGCGATTCCGGTGGTGGAGAAGGGGAGGCGACATGGCGAGCAGTGATTTGATGGTCGGCCTCGAAATCGGGACGTCGAAAATCTGCGTCGTCGTCGGGGAAAGCCGGCCCGATGGCACGATCAAGATTCTTGGTGTCGGCCAGGCGCCGTCTCGCGGCGTGCGTAAGGGCGAGATTGTCGATTTTGAAACGGCGATGAAATGCGTGCACGAAGCGGTCGTCGATGCCGAGCAAAAGAGCGACGTCATGATTCGCAGCGTTTATGTCGCCGTCGCCGGCTCGCACATTCAAAGTTTTAATAACCGCGGCTGCGTAATTTTGCCGGAAGAACGGGATGAGATCGACGAGCAGGACATCGAAGACGTAAAAATCAATGCCCGCGAGGTGAGCATACCGGCGCAGAACGCCTTTCTTCATTCGATCATCCAGCATTACCATGTCGACGGGCAGGACGGCGTGCTCAATCCGGTCGGGATGCT
>WNFX01014052.1_pt1 | contig 11769 bp, 14 predicted proteins | sample 5400111 | NCBI WGS metagenome assembly WNFX01 (sample SAMN13153363, study PRJNA577476) | soil metagenome | isolation source: 40 cm soil or saprolite under grassland replicate 1 | place: USA:California | collected 2016-06-15
AACCTCTCACCGGCAGGCCCGGGCAACCTCTCACCGGCAGGCCCGGGCAACCTCTCACCGGCAGGCCCGGGCAACCTCTCACCGGCAGGCCCGGGCAACCTCTCACCGGCGGGCCGGGGCCCGCTCAGCCCGCCCGGGCGATCGCCTCCTCGATCGCGGCCTGCACCTCCGCCGGCCGCTCCATGTGCGGCATGTGCCCGGCGCCGTCGAGCAGGTGGCGGGCCGCGCCGGCCACCGCCTCGGCCTGCGCGGCCGGGATGATGCGGTCCGCGCGGCCCCAGACCACCGTCACCGGCACCGCGCCGCCGATCGCGGCGACCGCCGCGGCGGAGCCGGTGCGCTGCCGGTCGCCGTCCAGGAGCGTACCCAGCAGCGTGTGCAGCGCCGCATCGACCCCGTCCAGCCGCTTGTAGGCGAGCAGGTCGTCGACCACCTGGCGGGTCACCAGGCTCTCATCGGCGAACAGCTGGCCGACCACCGGCTTGAGCTCGCGCCGGGTCTGCGCGTCGGCGAAGCCGCGCAGGTAGCCGGCGTTGATCTCCGGGCCGAAGCCGGATGGCGCGATCAGGGTGAGGGAGGAGACCCGCCGCGGGTCCCGGGCCGCGGCGGCGGCCGCGGCGGCGCCGCCCAGCGAGTGACCGACCAGGTGGGCACGCTCGGCGCCGATCGCGTCCAGTACCCCGAGGACGGCGTCGGCCAGCGTGCCGACCGACCCGTCGCCGACGTCCTTGGACGACGTGCCGTGCCCGGGCAGGTCGAGCGCGTACACGCGGTGCCGCGCGGCCATCGGCTCCTGCAGGAACAGCCAGGAGTTGCGGTCGCCGCCGTAGCCGTGGACGAGCAGCACCACGTCGCCGTCCTGGCCGGTCCCGACATAGCTGATCTTCCGCCCGCCGACCTCGGCGGCCTCGACGGCGGGCCCGCCGGCGGCCTCGTCCGGCACGCCCGCGTCGATCACCGCGCGCGCCTCCGCCACGGCGGCGTCGAGGTCGCCGTCGCTCACGCCGGCCGGGGCGATCAGCGCGATCGTGCCGCTGACGGGCACGTCCTCGCCCACGCGCGCGATGATCCGGCGCACGGTGCCCCCGTCGGCCGACTCCAGCGTGCCGGCGATCTTGTCGGTCTCGATGTCGGCGAGGTCGTCGCCGGCGCTCACGTCGTCACCCTCGGCCACGATCCAGGCGGTGATCTTGCCGAGCTGCATCGACAGGCCCCACTTCGGCATCGTCACGGCGACGATCCGTTCGTCGGTCACCGGGCCCACTCCGCCACCGTCTTGACGGCGTTCACGATGCGCTGCGCGTCGGGTATGTAGATGTCCTCGAGCGCGTTCGAGAACGGCACCGGCGTGTGCGGCGCCGTCACCATCTCGACCGGGGCCTGCAGTGAGCCGAAGGCCTTCCGGGCGACGAGCGCCGAGATGTCGGTGGCCACCGAGCACCGCGGGTGCGCCTCGTCCACCACGACGAGCCGGCCGGTGCCCTCGACGCTCTCCAGCACGGTGTCCTCGTCGAGCGGGCTGGTGGTGCGCAGGTCGACCACCTCGCATTCCACCCCGGCGGCGGCGAGCTGCTGCGCCGCCTCCAGCGAGGTGTGCACCATGCGGCCGAGCGCCACGATCGTGACGTCTGCGCCCTCGCGCACCACGTTCGCCTCCCCGAACGGCAGCGCGTAGCTCTCCTCCGGCACCGGCCCGGCCAGGTCGTAGAGCGCCTTGTGCTCGAAGAACATCACCGGGTCGTTGTCGCGGATCGCCTGCGTCATCAGGCCCTTCGCGTCGTAGGGGGTGGCCGGGAGGACGACCTTCAGTCCCGGGATGTGCGTGAACAGCGGGTACAGGCACTGTGAGTGCTGCGCCGCGGCCCGGAGCCCGGCCCCGTACATGGTGCGGATCACGACCGGCGTGACCGCCTTGCCGCCGAACATGTACCGGAACTTCGCCGCCTGGTTGTAGATCTGGTCGAAGCAGACCCCCATGAAGTCGACGAACATGAGCTCGGCGACCGGGCGCATCCCGGCCGTCGCCGCGCCGATGGCGGCGCCGATGAACGCCGACTCGGAGATCGGCGTGTCGAGGACCCGGCCCGGGAACTTGTTGTACAGCCCCTTCGTCACGCCGAGCACACCGCCCCAGGCGTCCATCTCGCCGGGCGATCCCTCGCCGCCGGCGTTGTCCTCGCCCATGACGATGACGCTTTCGTCGCGCTCCATTTCCTGGGCCAGCGCCTCGTTGATCGCCTCGCGGTAGGTGATGGTGCGTGCCATGGCCGGCCTCCTGTCAGTAGCGGACGTAGACGTCGGTGAGCAGGTCTGCCTCGGTCGGCAGCGGGGCCGCCTTCGCCTCGTCGACGGCCCGGTCGATCGTGGCCGCGACCTCGGCGTCGGCGGCGTCGAGGTCGGACGGGGTGAGCTCGCCGGTCTCGGTCACCCGGGCGGCGAAGCGCTTCAGGCAGTCCAGCTCGGCCCGCGCGTGCTCGACCTCGCCGGCCCGGTAGGTCTGCTGGTCGCCCTCGAAATGGCCGAAGTAGCGGGTGAACTTCATCTCCAGCAGCGTCGGGCCGCCGCCCGCGCGGGCCCGGGCGATCGCCTCGCTCGCCGCCTCGTGCACGGCGAAGAAGTCGAAGCCGTCGACGATGACGCCCGGCATGCCGAACCCGCCGGCGCGGTCGGCGATGTTGTCGCTGGCCACCGACCAGGTGCTGGATGTGGTCTCGGCGTACCCGTTGTTCTCGGCGACGAAGATGGCCGGCAGGTTCCATACCGAGGCCAGGTTCATCGACTCCAGCGTGGTGCCCTGGTTGCTGGCGCCGTCGCCGAAGAACGCGACGCTGACGCCGCCGGTGCCCTTGAGCTTGGCCGCCAGCGCCGTCCCGCAGATCAGCGGCGGCCCGCCGCCGACGATGCCGTTGGCGCCGAGCATGCCCCTGGACAGGTCGGCGATGTGCATCGAGCCGCCCTTGCCGTGGCAGCTGCCGGTCTGGCGGCCGTAGATCTCGGCCATCATCTCGCTCACGTCCACGCCCTTGGCGATGCAGTGGCCGTGGCCGCGATGGGTGCTGGCGATGGTGTCACGGTCGTCGAGGTTGCTGCACACGCCGACGGCCGAGGCCTCCTCGCCCGCGTACAGGTGCACGAAGCCCGGGATCTCGCCGGTCGCGAACTCCGCGTGCACGCGTTCCTCGAACTCGCGGATCGCCCGCATCATCCGGTAGGCGCTCAGCAGCTGCTCCCGGGTCAGAGCTTTCCGCTCCACCGTGTCGGTCATGTGCTCCTCCTAGACGGTCGGTGCGTGTAAATCCTCGCTGGCTGATGGCCCCTGGCCCTGCGGCCATTGGCCGCCCGGCCAATGGCGGGTGCGCCGGAGCAGGCCGAGGCGTGCGCTGGCCGCCAGGACCGCGGGCACGTCCAGGCACCGCGGCCCGTCGGCGCGCAGCCGGACCGTGGGCGACTCGCCCGGCTCGAAGGTGAGCTCGCGCTCGCCGTCCACGGCGATGACGCCCGCCCGGGCATCGATCGGGTGCACGGATCCGGGGCGCATCCGCTCGATGTCGCTCACCCCCACGGGGACCACCAGGCCCGGTGCGATGGGGGCGAGGACGCTGCGCGGCGCTTCGGGGGTGATGCGGGCGGTGACCCCGTGCGCCTCGTGCCGGGCGACGGGGGACAGCTGGCCCAGGATGCTGGACAGGCCGATCGCGTCGGGTTCCGCGAACGCGCAGAAGAGCTGGGTCAGCGTCGCCGGGTCCCACACCGCGCGGCTCCCGACATGGCGCTCGGTGGAGACCGCGACGTCGATGAGCGCCGTCTCGGCCCGGTCGCCCACCCGCGCCTCGAGCAGCTTGGCGCGGGCCGTCACGCGGTCGGCCGGGACCGTGCCGGTGGCGACTAAACCCGCCGCCAGGCCGGCGATGGTCGCCTCCCGGACCGCCGGGAACGTGTTGTTGGTGCCCGTCGACAGCGCGAGCATCGGCACGTCCCCGGCCGCTGACGCGGTGACCCTGGCCGTGCCGTCGCCGCCGAGGCAGACGATCACCTGCGCGCCCGCGGTCACCATCCGCCGGACGGCGTCCACCGTGTCCTGCGCGGTCTGCCGGATCGGCTGGCCGTCGAGAAACTCGACCTCCGGCCACCGGCCGCCGGCGCCCCGGCGCCGCTCGATCGCGCGGAACACCGCCGCGGAGATGCCGCCCAGGTCGGTGCCGAGCAGTACCCGGTGCACGCCCACCGCGGCGAGCGCGGTGAGCATGCGCTGGATCATGTTGGCCTTCTCGGCCGTCGGGAACACCGAGGCCTGCGTCACCAGGCGCCGGATGTCGCGACCGGACAGCGGGTTCGCCACCACCCCGACGATCGCGTCACCCACCGGCCCACCTCCTGGCACCTACTCTGCTCGCCAATCCGGGAAACGGGAATAGCCGCGGCGACGTTGGTGGGCCCGCCCGGCCCGGTGCATGGCGTTCACGCCGTGTTCACTTTTGCGGAACGCGGCCGGCCTTGCCGTTCCGGGCATTTTGGGCCATAGTGTTGGGCGCCTGCCCCACGGCACCAGCGGGGAACCACCGTCGTGAGGGATTTGTAGATGTGCAACCAGAGTGAGTGGATCGTACGCGAGGCCTTCCTGGCCTACGACCGCGGCGATGTCGCGCGGATGATGGATTTCGTGGACCCGGAGGTCGACTGGACCTACCGCGATCCGGACCTGGAGGACTCCGAGCCGCAGGTCTGCCATGGCCGCGGGGCGCTGGAGAAGGCGCTGCGCCGCCAGGCCGACCTGGGGCTGCGGGCCCAGCTCGAGGAGGTCGTCGCGGCCGGCGACCGGGTGATGCTGGTGATGCGGACGCCGGGGATCGACGAGTACCGGCGGCGGCAGGCCGACGACCGGACCTATGACATCGTCACGGTCCGGGACGGGCTGATCGTCGGGCTGAAGGCCTGCCGCGACCGCAGCGAGGAGCAGGCCTCCTGCATCACCGGCGCCGTCTGCCAGGTCGACGGCGGCATCATCAGATCCAACCTCTAGCGACCGTGGCCACGCGGGCGGTTGCGGCCGGTCTGCGGCGGATGGCAGGTTGGCCGTGTGGCGACCCGTCTGGTGCACCTTGTCGTTGACGCCGCCGACCCACCGGGGCTGGCGCGGTTCTGGTCGGCCGCCCTGGGCTGGGAGGTTGGCGCCGAGGAGCCGAGCGAGGTGGTGGTGTGGCCGCACGGCTACGACTACCCCGACCCCGGCGCGCTGCCGCTGGTCTTCGTCCCGGTGCCCGAGCCGAAGCCGGGGAAGAACCGGGTGCACATCGACCTGGCCTCAACGTCCGCTGACCACCAGGCGGCCCAGGTCGATCGCCTGCTCGGCCTGGGCGCGACCCGGGCCGATATCGGCCAGGGCGAGGTGCCCTGGGTCGTGCTGGCCGACCCGGAAGGCAACGAGTTCTGCGTGCTCGACCCGCGGCCGGGCTACGCCGGCACCGGGCCGGTCGCCGCCGTGGTGGCCGACTGCGCCGGCCCGGTGTCCCTGGCGCGGTTCTGGCGCGAGGCGGCGGGCTGGATCGTGCACGAGCGGGGTGAGGCCCTGGCCTCGCTGCGATCACCCTTCGGCGTCGGCCCCTACCTTGAGTTCCTGCGCGTCCCCGGGGCCAAGGCGGTCAAGAACCGGATACATCTGGACGTCAGGCCCTATCCGGGTGGCGACCAGCGCGCCGAGGTGGAGCGACTGCGGGAACACGGTGCCCGGCCGGCCGACGTGGGCCAGGGCGAGGTGCCGTGGGTCGTGCTGGCCGACCCGGAGGGCAACGAGTTCTGCGTCCTCACCCCCCGCTGACGGCCGCGCTGCGGGCGCGCGAAAACCCGCGAGCACCGCCGGGGTGTTCTGCGGTACGGTCCGGCGATGGACGATGAGGATGGCTACTTCGGGGAACGTGTAGCTGCGGCCTACGACGAAGAGTCGGCGGAGATGTTCGAGCCGCGCGTCGTGGATGCGGTGGTCGATGTCCTGGCCGGGCTGGCCGGCGGCGGCCGGGCGCTGGAACTGGGCATCGGGACGGGACGCATCGCCTTGCCGCTGGCGCGCCGCGGCGTGCCGGTCCATGGCATCGACCTGTCGCGGGCGATGGTGGCCCGGCTGCGCGCCAAGCCGGGCGGCGACGCGATCGGGGTGACGATCGGCGACTTCGCGACGACGAGGGTGGACGGGACGTTCTCGGTCGCGTACCTGGTGTTCAACACGATCATGAACCTGACGACGCAGGAGGGCCAGGTGGCCTGCTTCCGCAACGTCGCGGCTCACCTGGAACCCGGCGGCTGCTTCGTCATCGAAGTTCACGTGCCCGAGCTGCGGAGGCTCCCGCCCGGGCAGGACGTCGTGCCGTTCCACGTGAGCCCGACACGGTGGGCATTCGACCTCTACGACGTCGCCACCCAGGCGATGAGCTCCAACTACATCGAGGTCGCAGGCGGCCGCGGCCGCTACACCTCGATCCCCTTCCGGTACGTGTGGCCGGCCGAGCTGGACCTGATGGCGCAGCTCGCCGGGCTGCGGCTGCGCGAGCGGTGGGAGGGGTGGGCGCGGGAGCCCTTCACCAGCGAGAGCGGCAAGCACGTCTCGATCTGGGAGAAGCCCGCCGATGTTTGAGCATCCGGTCGATGTCAGGTGGCGTGACGTGGATGCTCTGGGACACGTCAACCACGCGGTGTTCCTGACCTATCTCGAGGAGGGCCGGGATGCCTTCTACACGCGGATGCTGGGCAGTGACCCCATCTATGTGGTGGCCCGGCTCGAGGTTGATCTGCGCGCGGAGGTCGGCTACCCGGACCGCCGGGTGACGGTGCGCATAGAGGTGGAGCGCCTGGGCACGACGAGCCTCACGACCCGGGAAACCATCCTCACCCCATCGGGTGAGGTAGCGGCGCAGGCGCGGGTCGTCACGGTCCGCTGGGACGCCGGCCAGCGCAAGCCGGTCCCGTTCAGCGAGGCCGAGCGCGCGCAGCTGGGGGAGGCCATGACCGGGTGAGCGGCACGAGGGCAGGTCCCGGGACCGCGGGTCTACGAAGCGCCGAGATGCTCGCCGAGGAAGCCGGCGGTCGCCTGCACCGCCTGGGTTACATAACGGTCGTTGTCGTACAGATCGACGTGCAGCGTGCAGTCCAGCCAGACGATCCGTTTCGGCCCGCCCATGCGCTCGTACGCCTCGCGCGCTCCCGCGGGTGAGCAGTAGGCGTCTTCCACGCCGTGCACGATCAGGCCGGGCCTGGGCGCCAGGAAGTCGGCGCCGATCATGTTGTCAACCGTGATCAGTTCCCGCACCGACCGGCGGGTCACCGAGTTGTGCCAGGTAGCGGACGCTCCCCGGGGGGTGCCGTAGTAGGAGTACGGCTCCTCGCCGGGCATCGCGGCCTCGCCCGCCGTGGCGACCGCTGGCAGGTAGTCAGGTTCGCCGCCCTCGTCCTGGCGCTCCAGGACGCCGGTGAACGAGGACAGGGCCGCCTGATAACCGTCCGGTCCCATGCCCGTCCGCATGCCGTACGGCGTGTTGTAGGCGCCGGCGATCCCGGCGAACGCCTTGACCCTGGGGTCGAAGGCAGCGAACTTCAGGGCGTATCCGCCGCCCAGGCAGATGCCCACCGCGCCGATCGCGTCCGGGTCCACCTGCCGGTGACGGCGGAGGAAGGAGACCGCCGCCGCCAGGTCCCGCAGCTTGCCCTGCGGATCCTCATCGCGGCGCGGCAGCCCGCCCGACTCGCCGAAGCTGCGGTGGTCGAACGCCAGGGTCGCGTAGCCGGCCTCGGCGAGCGCGGCGGCATAGGTCCCGGTGACCTGGTCACGGGTACCGGTGAACGGGCCGGTGAAGACAAGGCCCGGCCGCCGTCCCCCCGGCTGGGCCCGCAGGTCGCCCACCAGGGTCAGCCCATCGGAGCGGAACTCCACCCGTTCGGCAGCAACCACCTTGTGCCTCCGTTCGTCATCGGCCGCAGCGATCGGCCGGCCTGACATGAGAGCAGCGCTTACGGTCCATCTGTTCCCGCGCCGGCCGCCGGCACCGACGCGAAACGACCTGCGCTGGCTGATGGCTATGACAGCTCAACGATGATGGTGACGGGCCCGTCGTTGGTCAGGCTGACCTTCATGTAGGCACCGAAGACGCCGGTCTGCACCTGGGCGCCCAGCGCACGCAGGGACGAGACCACGGCCTCGACGAGCGGTTCGGCAACCGGGCCGGGAGCGGCGGCCTGCCAGGTCGGCCGGCGGCCCTTATCGGTGCCGGCGTAGAGCGTGAACTGGCTGACGACCAGCAGCGGCGCGCCCACATCGGAGCACGACTTCTCTCCCTCCAGGATGCGCAGCCCCCACAGCTTGGCGGCCAGCTTCGTGGCCGTCTGTTGCGTGTCCGTGTGGGTGACGCCGACGAAGACGAGCAGGCCCGGCTCGTCGATGGCGCCCACCACCCGCTCGTCGACGGTCACGCTGGCCTGGCTCACTCGCTGCACGACAGCTCGCACGAGAGCACCTCCCTTCGGGCACAAGCGATCTGCAGGCTATCTGGGCCGTGGCCCGCGCCGGGGCGGAAGATGGGCCCTGGCGGTGACGCCGTTTACCGGCCGGGCGCGGCAGCGGAGGCGATGATGAACATGACGGGCTATCAGGTAGTGCCGATCGGATGGGTCGAGTCGCCGCTGAAGGACCGGGCGCAGGCGCCGCGGCAGGGGGACGAGGGTGCGCCGGACGCCTGGCTGGTCTTCCTGCCTGAGGTGGCCGAAGGCCTACGTGACCTCGGGCCCGGCGCCGAGATCATTGTGCTGACATGGCTGGACCGGGCGGCCCGCGACGTGCTGGTCACCCGGCCGCGCGACGATCCCGCGCGCCCGCCCACGGGAGTCTTCAGCACCCGCTCCCCGGACCGCCCTAACCCGATCGGGCTGCACCGGGTCCGGGTAGTCGCGGCCGAGGGACTGCGGATCCTGGTCCGGCCCCTGGAGGCGCTGGACCAGACGCCGGTGCTCGATGTGAAACCAGTCCTGGGCGATGCCGCTGAACGGTAACCGGTAGCCAGGCCCGGATGTGGTATCACCCGGGCGGCCGGGGTGCGGGGGCAAGCGATTCACGCCGCCCCCGCTGCTGGCGCTCAGCTCTCCGGCCGCGGGCTGAACAAGGCGAACAAGCTGCCATGGGGGTCGGTGAGGTAAGCGACCACCATGCCGTCCTCCAGCTTGTTCGGCGCGACAACGACCTTGCCGCCGAGTTCTTCGGCCTGCGCGGCGGTCGCGGCGACATCGGCCACCTTGACGACGAAGACGGCGTACGGCGGGATGTTGCCGCCGGTGCTGAAGATGCCACCGGACGGGTCGGCGGCGCCGGGGGCGGTGATGAGCGTGTAGGGGCCGTCGGGGGCGAATGACCAGCCGAAGAGCGGGCCGTAGAAGGCCTTGGCGGCGCCGACGTCCGGGGCGCCGATCTCGAACCAGGCGACGGTGTTGTTGGCGGGAGCGGACATGGGTTCCTCCATCAGTGGGCAACGTGTCGTGACTGAAGCCTGCGGCAGGCCCGCGACAGCCCCCTGTCGGTGTTTCCATGCGTCTTCCAGGTCCTGGCCATGAGGCCCGGCGTGCCCGGGTCAGCCCGCGAGATCGACCCGCCGGATAAGGGCGTCCGGGATGTCTACGTCGAGGTCACCGTAGGAGCGTTGAGGCGCGGGCTCGCCGGTGTCCACCGCGGCACGGATCCGGTCCAGGCGGAAGGCCCGCGCACCGTCCCGCAGGCGGCACCAGGCCATCAGGTACCAGTGGGCCCGCGTCCCGGCGAATGCCACCGGTTCGACCTCGCGGGAGGTCATGACATCGTGCCGGTCCCGGTAGTCCAGCAGCAGGACGCGGCGGGCGGTGATCGCCTCCTGGATCGCCAGCGGGACCGCCGTGCACGCCCGCCCGCTCCCAGGCACTGCCGCCGTCCCGGGTGCCGGCATCGCGCCGCCGCCGGCGTTCTGTGCCGCTGCATCCGGGGGTGGCGGCCCGCCGCTGCCCGGGCTGCTGGTCCCGATCAGCCGGACCCGGTCCATCAGCTGCGCCGCCTCCGCCGTCTGCGCGGCCGGGGCGACGGCGAGCACCTTACGCAACGCGCTGCGCAGCGCGGAGGCGAACGGCGCCGGCTCCACCCGCGCCAAGGACACGGCTATCGCGACCATCTCGGCCGCCGTGAAGTTCAGCGGCGGCAGCGTCAGCGCCTTGTCGATGACATAGCCGCCGCACCGCCCGGCCACCGCATAGATCGGGACACCAGCCTCCTGCAACGCCAGAATGTCCCGCTCGATCGTCCGCGTGCTGACCTCATACCGTCCGGCCAGCTGCCGCGCCGACCGCGGGCGCGGCGCCACCGCCCGCAACTCCTCGACCATCGCGTACAGCCGGTCGGTCCGGTTCACGCTTGCGCACGCTACCCCCGGCCACCAACAATCCGGCCCGCCGTGTCAGTGGGGACCGAATCATGCCCAACCGGCCGCGCAGGTAGCCGATGGCGCCGGCCCGGGTGGAGAATTCGGCGTGGCCGCCGAGTGTCGGGACGGGTAGCCCGCCCCGCCGGCCGCGGCTCAGAACTTCTCGATGGCGGGAATGACGCGTTCGGCCATCAGCTCGAGCGGGCGGAGCGTGCCGACCCGGGCCAGCGTGCCGTGCGCCACCGTGAAGCCCAGCTCGGACAGCTCGTGCAGGTGCTCGATGGTCTGCTCCACCCGTTCACCGTTCTCGCCGAGGTCGTACCGGACCTGCACGGTCTTCTCGATCGCGGCATAGTCGCGGCCCTCCGCGGCACAGTGCCCGCGCAGCACGTCGAGCTTGTGCGCCAGCTCGGGGGTGTCGAAGAGGTTGCACGCGTCGGCGTAGCGGGCCACCAGCAGCAGTGTCTTGCGTTCCCCCTGCCCGCCGATGAGGATCGGCGGGTGCGGACGGCTCAGGGCCTGCGGCGAGTTCAGCGTGCGGGCCAGGTGATAGTGCTTGCCCTCGAACGGGCCGTCGTCATCGCTCCACATCTGCTGGCAGATGCGCAGCGCCTCCTCCAGCCGTTCGAAGCGCTCGGCCAGCGGCGGGAAGAACAGGCCCAGCCCGCGGGCCTCCTCCTCGTTCCATGCCGCCCCGATGCCCAGCATCGCGCGCCCGCCGGACAGCACGTCCAGCGTCGTGACCGCCTTCGCCAGCAGCCCGGGCTCGCGGTAGACGACCGCGGTCACGACCGTGAGCAGCTTGACCCGGCTGGTGACGGCGGCCAGGAAACCCAGTGCGGTATAGGCCTCCAGCATCTCGTGCTCGGGCGGCCCGAGTGGCCCGATCTGCCAGACGTGGTCCATCACGCTGATCCGGTCTACCCCCGCCTCCTCGGCACGCCGGGCTATCTCACCCAGCCGCGGGGCCAGCGCGGGCGGCCCGCCGTCCCAGGTGAAGTCCGCGATGTGCAAGCCTACCTTCATCTACGCACCCCTCATCCCCAGCCGGGAAGGCTCGTTGGGGAGCAGTATCTCAGGCGGGTGCGCAAGCCCGCGTGCCGGCCGGGACCTCAGATGAGGCTGGTGAGGGTGCCTCACCTGGTTGCCAGTTCCTTGTCCGCCTCGGCTGGCCGTTCTCCGGCCGCGGCGGGCGCTGATTCCACCCGGACCCCGCGCAAGAACAGCGCGCTGGCCGCGGCGGCCAGGACCATGATGATCGCGGCGCCCAGGGCGGCGTTGTTGAGGCCGTGGGTGAATGCGGTCCGGGCGGCCTCGAGGAGGCCGGACCCGATGCGCCCGGGGAGCTGGC
>WNFX01005870.1_pt1 | contig 11768 bp, 12 predicted proteins | sample 5400111 | NCBI WGS metagenome assembly WNFX01 (sample SAMN13153363, study PRJNA577476) | soil metagenome | isolation source: 40 cm soil or saprolite under grassland replicate 1 | place: USA:California | collected 2016-06-15
TCGCGCCCAGGCTGTCGTGCGGGCTGACGGACTTGCGCCCCGAAAGCTCCCAGTTGCGCGCCGTGTAGCGAAACGGCTTGGAGGTGAGCGCGCCCACCGGGCACAGATCGATCATGTTGCCGGAGAGCTCCGAGTCCACGGTTTTCCCGACGAAGGCGAGAATCTCGGCGTGCTCGCCCCTGCCGACCATGCCCAACTCCATGACGCCGGCGAGCTCCTGTCCGAAGCGCACGCAGCGCGTGCAATGGATGCAGCGCGTCATGTCGGTCGAGATGAGCGGGCCCAGATTCTTGTTCAGCACCACGCGTTTCTCCTCGGTGTAGCGCGAGGCGCTCTTGCCGTAGCCGACCGCGAGGTCCTGGAGCTGGCATTCCCCGCCCTGATCGCAGATCGGGCAGTCGAGCGGATGGTTGATGAGCAGGAATTCCATCACGCCGTCCTGCGCTGTCCTCGCGTAGTCCGAGCGCGTGAACACCTTCATGCCGTCGGTGACCGGCGTGGCGCAGGCGGGCTGGGGTTTCGGAGCCTTTTCGATCTGCACCAGGCACATCCGGCAGTTGGCGGCGATCGAGAGCTTCTTGTGATAGCAGAAATGCGGGATGTAGATGCCCAGGCCGTTGGCGGCCTCCATCACGGTGGCGCCGTGGCGGACTTCGGTCTCCCTGCCGTCGACCGTGATTTTGGGCATGGGCCTGTTTACGACACGAGGGGATACATCCCCTCGTGCTCCCCTATATCAGCGAAGTTATTCACTATGCCGCCTGCCGCACGGGAACGCCGGGCGCGGTGGAATATCCGGGAACCGCCACCATGCAGCGCTTGTGGTCGATGTGATACTGGAATTCGCCGCGGAAGTGCTCGATGAAGCTCTTCACCGGCAACGCCGCCGCGTCGCCCAACGCGCAGATGGTGCGCCCGGCGATGTTGTCGGCGACGTTCGTGAGAAGGTCGAGGTCTTCATTCTTCCCTTTGCCGTGCTCGATCCTGTTCACCATCCGGTACAGCCACCCCGTGCCCTCGCGGCAGGGCGTGCACTGGCCGCAGGATTCCTCGAAATAGAAATACGACAGGCGCTCGAGCGCCTTGACCATGCAGGTGGTTTCATCCATCACGATCACCGCCCCGGAGCCCAGCATCGAGCCGGCTTTGGCGATCGAGTCGTAGTCCATGTCGGTGCGCATCATGACCTCCGCGGGAAGGACCGGCATCGACGAGCCGCCGGGGATCACGGCCTTGAGTTTGCGTCCGTCGCGCACGCCGCCCGCCATCTCGAGCAGCTTCGCAAACGGCGTGCCGAGCTTTACTTCGTAGTTGCCGGGCCGCGCCACGTGTCCCGTCACGGAGAAGATCTTCGTGCCGCCGTTGTTCGGCCGCCCGAGCGAGAGGAACGCGTCCGCACCGTGGTTGACGATCCAGGGCACGGCGGCGAAAGTCTCGGTGTTGTTGATGGTCGTCGGCTTGCCGTACAACCCGAAGCTCGCGGGAAACGGCGGCTTGAATCGCGGCAGGCCCTTCTTGCCTTCGAGAGACTCCAGCAGCGCGGTCTCCTCGCCGCAAATGTAGGCGCCGCAGCCGTGGTGGTTGTAGAGCTCGAACGAGAAATCGCTACCGAGGATGTTTTTTCCGATGAAGCCCGCGGCGCGCGCTTCGGCGAGGGCTTCCTCGCAGCGTTCGTAGATATCCCAGATCTCCCCGTGAATGTAGTTGTAGCCCGCGCCGACCCCCATCGCGTAGGCGGCAATCGCCATGCCTTCGTTGACGGCGTGGGGGTTGTAGCGCAGGATGTCGCGGTCCTTGAAGGTCCCGGGTTCGCCCTCGTCCGAATTGCACACCAGAAACTTCGCGCCCGGAAACTGACGCGGCATGAAGCTCCACTTGAGGCCCGTCGGAAAACCCGCCCCGCCGCGCCCGCGCAGCGCGGATTTCTTCACCGCGGCGATGAGAGTCTCCGGCGGCGTCTTCTCGGCGAGAATTTTCTTCAATGCCGAATAGCCGCCGCGCTCGACGTAGTCCGCCAGTCTCCAGTTGTCGCCGTCGAGGCCGGCGAGAACGATCGCGTCAGGGCCGTAATCGAGCATTCGACTACTTTGCCTCAGCCAGCCACCGGTCGATCTTTTCCGGCGTCATGAACGAGAGCATTCTCTTGTTGTTGAGCAGCACCACCGGCGCATCGCCACAGGCGCCGAAACATTCTCCTTCCTTCAGCGTGAAGCGCCCGTCCGCGGTCGTCTCGTTCCAGTCGATGCCGAGCTTCTTCTTGAGGTGTCGGGCGGCGTCTTCGGCGCCGGAGAGCGCGCACGGCAGGTTGGTGCAGATGCACAGCTTGTGCTTTCCGACCGGCTTCAGGTCGTACATCGCGTAGAAGCTCGCCACCTCGTAGACGGCGATCGGCGCCATCCCGAGGTAGCCGGCCACGAAGTCCATGACCTGGGGCGAAAGATAGCCCTTTTCGTCCTGGGCGACGGTGAGCGCGGCCATCACCGCCGACTGCTTCTGCCCGGGCGGATACTTCGCGATCGCCTGGTCGATTTTCTTCAGTGCGTCGGGGTTGAGCATCAGCGGTCGATTTCGCCAAACACGATGTCCTGGGTGCCGATGATCGCCACCACGTCGGCGAGCATGTGGCCCTTCGCCATCTCGTTGAGCGAGGCGAGGTGCGGAAAACTCGGAGCCCTGATCTTCATGCGCCAGGGCTTGTTCGCGCCGTCGGAAACGAGGTAGACGCCGAATTCCCCCTTGGGGGCCTCGACCGCGGCGTAGGCTTCGCCGGGCGGCACGTGGAAGCCCTCGCTGAAGAGCTTGAAGTGGTGGATCAGCTCCTCCATGTTGCTCTTCATCTCGACGCGCGAAGGGGGCGCCACCTTGTGGTTGTCGGTGATCACCGGCCCGGGGTTCTTGCGCAGCCAGTCGATGCACTGCCTGATGATGCGGTTCGATTGGCGCATCTCTTCGATGCGTACCAGATACCGGTCGTAGCAGTCGCCGTTCACGCCTACCGGGATGTCGAAATCGACTTGATCGTAGACCGCGTAGGGCTGTTTCTTCCTCAGGTCCCATTCGACGCCCGAGCCGCGCAGCATCGGCCCGGTGAAGCCGAGCGCGAGCGCCCGTTCCGGCGACACGGCGCCGATGTTCACGGTCCTCTGCTTCCAGATGCGATTGTCGGTGAGCAGCGTCTCGTACTCGTCCACGTACTTCGGGAAGCGGCGGGTGAAGTCCTCGATGAAGTCGAGCAGCGACCCCTGGCGGTTCTCGTTCAGCTTCTTAAGCGCGCTTGCGTTCTTGTACATCGAAACCCGGTACTGGGGCATCGTCTCGGGCAGGTCGCGGTACACCCCGCCGGGCCGATAGTAGGCGGCGTGCATGCGGGCGCCGGACACCGCTTCGTAGCAGTCCATCAGGTCTTCGCGCTCGCGGAAGCAGTAGAGAAAGACCGTCATCGCTCCGATGTCCAAACCGTGTGCCCCGAGCCAGAGCAGATGGTTCAGGATGCGCGTGATCTCGTCGAACATCACGCGGATGTACTGGGCGCGGATCGGGACTTCCAGGCCCAGCAGGCGCTCGATCACCACGCAGTAGGCGTGCTCGTTGCACATCATCGAGACGTAATCCAGGCGGTCCATGTAGGGCAGCGCCTGAATATAGGTCTTGTGCTCCGCGAGCTTCTCGGTCGCGCGGTGCAGCAGGCCTATATGCGGATCGGCGCGCATGATCACCTCTCCGTCCAGTTCCAGCACCAGCCGCAGCACGCCGTGCGCCGCCGGATGCTGCGGACCGAAGTTGAGGGTGTAGTTCCGGATTTCCGCCATGGATCAGCGCGGGGTTCCCAGGTCGCCGTACTCGTCTTCGCGAATGACGCGCGGCGTGATCTCGCGGGGTTCGATCGTCACCGGCTGGTAGATGACGCGTTTCTGCTCCGGGTCGTAGCGCATCTCGACGTTGCCCGAGAGCGGGAAATCCTTGCGGAAAGGGTGGCCGATGAAGCCGTAATCGGTGAGGATGCGCCGCAGATCGGCGTGCCCGGTAAACATGATTCCGAACAGGTCGAAGGCCTCGCGCTCGTACCAGTCCGCGTTGGGCCAGACGCCGGTGAGGGAGTCGACCACCGGGAAGTCGTCCTCCGGCGCGAACACGCGCAGCCGCAGCCGCCAGTTGTGCGCCAGGGAAAGCAGGTGCGACACGACCGCGAAGCGGCGTCCTCCCCAGCGGCCCTCGCCGAAACCCGAGTAATCCACTCCGCACAGGTCGACCAGCTCCTCGAAGCGCACCGCCGGATCGTCGCGCAACCATCGCGCGGTGGCGGAATAGTCCTTCGCATCGACCACCAGCGTCAGCTCGCCCAGGGATTCGCTGAGACTCACGATCTTCCCGGCGAGCGACGAGTCGAGCGCGCCTTTCAGTTGTCCGAGCTTCGCCGCCATGTGCCTTCGATCCGATCAGCGCGCGATGGTGTTGGTGCGCTTGATCTTGTTCTGCAGCTGGACGATGCCGTAGAGCAAGGCCTCAGCCGTCGGCGGGCAGCCCGGAACGTATACGTCCACCGGCACGATGCGGTCGCAGCCGCGCACCACCGAGTAGGAGTAGTGGTAGTAGCCGCCGCCGTTCGCGCAGGACCCCATCGAGATCACCCAGCGCGGTTCGGCCATCTGGTCGTACACCTTGCGAAGCGCCGGCGCCATCTTGTTGCACAGGGTCCCCGCGACGATCATGACATCGGACTGCCTCGGGCTCGGCCGGAACACGATCCCGAAGCGATCGAGGTCGTAGCGCGCCGCGCCGGCGTGCATCATCTCGACGGCACAGCAAGCCAGGCCGAACGTCATCGGCCAGAGCGACCCGGTGCGCGTCCAGTTGATCAGCTTGTCGAGCGAGGTCGTCGCGAATCCTTCCTCGAATACGCCTTCAATACCCATAATTCACCCAATCCCCATGGATCACCTTCACTTTCACTACTCCCACTCCAACGCTCCCTTCATCCATTCGTAGACGAAGCCCACGACGAGAATGGCGAGGAAGATCATCATCGACCAGAAGCCGAGGCCCCCGATCTCCTTGAGCGTCACCGCCCAGGGGAAGAGAAACGCGATTTCCAGATCGAACAGGATGAACAGGATCGCAACCAGGTAGTAACGCACGTCGAATTTCATGCGCGCGTCCTCGAAAGCTTCGAATCCGCATTCGTACGGGGACAGTTTTTCGCTGTCGGGACGGTGCGGCCCGAGCACCGTGCCCGCGGCGACCATGATGCCGCCGAAGGCAAAAGCGATCACGATGAACAGCAGGATCGGGAAATAGTTTTCGAGCACGGGTCAGCCGCTGGCCTGAGAGCAGGAAGCCGTGCCGGTGGCTCGCACTCGCACGCTCGCTCTCACAGAAACCATACCCCTCTCAAAATAGAGGACTTGGGCCGGAAGTCCCCTGCTTCCGATCCAAGTCCCCCTTGGTGCCGACGGAGAGACTCGAACTCTCACGGCTTTCGCCACCGCCCCCTCAAGACGGCGTGTCTACCAATTTCACCACGTCGGCATGATTTGGGCTTGATGCGTCGTCGTGTCGGAAACGAGCCCGTCCTCAACCGCTCGATTTTACTACTTCGGCACCTCATTTGCTTTCGATTTCGCCGCGTCGGACGCCTTCGCAGCATCGGGTGTCGCCGCGGGCACCTGCTGCTGCGCCGGCTGCGGCCGTTCCTTGACCGTGTCCATCACGCCTCCGCCCACGCGCGGCTTGTGCGTAACCAGGTAGGCGAGCACGAAGGTCGTGAGGAAAAATACGACCGCGAGGATGGCCGTCGTGCGCGAGAGAAAATTCGCCGAGCCGCTTGCCCCGAACAGGCTTCCCGAGGCGCCGCTGCCGAAAGCCGCGCCTACGTCGGCTCCCTTGCCGTGCTGGAGCAGGACGAGACCGATGATGCAAAGCGCGACGACGACGTCGACGATGAGGATCAGCGTGAACCAGAAATCCATTTGCATTCTCCAGAGTTATCTCCGCGCCGCAGCGCAGATCGCGATGAAGTCCGCAGCCAGCAGCGAGGCCCCGCCGATCAATCCGCCGTCGACGTCGGGCATCGCGAACAGCTCGGGGGCGTTGCTTGGCTTGACGCTGCCGCCGTACAGGATCGTCACGTTCGCGGCCAGCGCCCTGTCGCTCGCTCCGAGCCGCGCGCGGATGAACGCGTGCACGTCCTGAGCCTGCTGCGGCGTGGCGTTCCTGCCCGTGCCGATTGCCCAGACCGGCTCGTAAGCGAGCACCGCGTCGGCCAGCGCGGCGATCCCCGCGGCGGCGAGCACCGCATCGAGCTGGCGACTTACCACGTTTTCGGTCTCACCGCGCTCGCGCTGTTCCAGGGTTTCCCCTACGCACAGAATCGGCGTCAAGCCGGCGCGCCGGGCCGCGACGAATTTGGCCGCGACTGTGCGGTCGTCTTCCCCATAGAGGCCGCGCCGCTCCGAGTGGCCGACGATCGCGAAACGGCAGCCAAACTCCTTGAGCATCGCTCCCGACACTTCTCCCGTGTAGGCTCCGGAGTCGTGCTCGGAAACGTTCTGCGCGCCCCAGGCAATCCGGCTGCCCGACAGAGCCTGCGAGACTTGTGCGAGGTAGGGAAACGGTGCGCACACCGCGTAACCGAGACCCTCGGCTTGCGCAAGGCCCGCCTTGAGCGCGTCCAGCAGCCGTGCGTTTGCTGCGAGGCTGCCGTGCATCTTCCAGTTGCCTGCTACCAGCCTCGCGCGCATCCCGTCCGGGAGAGCCGAAAAGGGGGAGATTTTACCGCCGGATCGCCGTGAGGGTCAACCGAAAACGCTGGAAAATTCAGAGTCTTGCAGATGTTCTCGGCCTAGGACCTCGAGCGCGCTACGCGTGCAGCCAGAACGTCACCGGGCCGTCGTTCACCAGAGCGACTTGCATGTGCTCGCCGAAGCGGCCGCACGCTGTGTTGGAATAGCGCGAGCGCGCACGCCCGACGAGATGATCGAAGAGCTTGCGAGCCGCATCGGGCGCGAGCGCGGACGAAAAGCTCGGGCGCATGCCCTTGGAGGTATCCGCCGCAAGAGTGAATTGCGGCACGAGCAGGAGGCCGCCGCGCACGTCCTCGACCGAAAGATTCATTTTACCGGCGCCGTCGGAGAACACGCGATAGCCCAGCAGACGCTCGAGCATGCGCTCGGCGGTCGATTCATCGTCTCCTGGCTCCGCGCATACGAGCGCCAGGATTCCGCGATCGATGGCGCCCAGCGTCTCGTCACCGAGCTTGACTTCGGCCCGCGAGACGCGCTGCAGCAGCGCGATCATCCGGCGAAGCTAGGCGGCCTCTTGCACGGTTTCGGCGATCATTCTGGCAAGCCGCCGAACTTCCGCGTCGTCCTTGCCCTCCACCATGACGCGGAGCACGGGCTCTGTGCCCGACGGACGCAGGAGCACCCGCCCGTTCTTGCCGAGAGCGCGCTCGGCGTCGCGTTTCGCCTTTGCGACTGCCGGCTGTTTCTCCCAGTCGAAACCCTTGGCCACGCGCACGTTGACGAGCTCCTGCGGGTAGAGCGCGAGTCCGCGGCACAGGGTCGCGAGCGTCGCGCGGTCCGTCCGCAGCGCAGAGAGCACCTGCAAGGCCGAGACGATGCCGTCGCCGGTCGTGTGCTTGTCCAGGCAGATGATGTGCCCGGAATTCTCCCCGCCGAGCTGCCAATCCTTTTCCTGGAGCATCTCCAGCACGTAGCGGTCCCCGACCTTGGCGCGCGCGAAAGAAACTCCCATTTCCTCCAGCGCGCGCTCCAGCGCGAGATTGGTCATCAGGGTTCCGGCGACGCCTTTCAGCCCGCCGTTTTTCGCGCGCTCGCGCGCGATGACGAACAGGAGCTCGTCGCCGTCGTAGAGCCGGCCCTCCCCGTCGGCCATGAGCACGCGATCCCCGTCCCCATCGAGCGCGATGCCCAGATCGGCCTTGTGCTCGGCGATCGCCCGCTGCAGGATCTCCGGATGCACGGTTCCGGCCCGGTCGTTGATGTTGAACCCGTCGGGTTCTGCTCCTATCGTTTCGACGTCGGCTCCCAGCTCGTGGAAAACATGAGGAGCGACGTGATAGGTCGCACCGTGCGCGCAATCGATCACAATCTTCATTCCGCGAAGGTCGAGGGAAGAGGGAAACGTGCTCTTGCAGAACTCGATGTAGCGGCCCTGGGCGTCCTCGACGCGGCGAGCTTTCCCGAGGCTGGCCGATTCCTTGCAGCGCATCGGAGTGTCGAGGCGCGTCTCGATATCCATCTCCACGCCGTCGGGAAGCTTGCTGCCTTCGGCGGAAAAAAACTTGATGCCGTTGTCCTGATACGGGTTGTGCGACGCGCTGATCACGACCCCGGCCTGCAGGCGCAAAGCCCGGGTCAAATAGGCGATCGCAGGGGTCGGCAGCGGTCCGGTCAGCATCACGTCCACCCCTGCGGCGGCGAATCCAGCTTCAAGTGAGGCCTCGAGCATGTAGCCCGAGATGCGGGTGTCCTTGCCGATCAGAACCGCCGGGTGCGCGCCCTTCGGCATGGAGGACCGCTTCACCAGCACTTCGCCCGCCGCAAAGCCGAGCCGCATGACGAATTCCGGCGTGATCGGCCCCTCGCCGACTTTTCCGCGCACGCCGTCCGTTCCGAAATACCTTCTGCTCATTGTTTTCCGCGGCCCCCGTGCCCGTCCATCGCGGCGAGCACCGCGAGCGCGTCCCGCGTCGCCGCCACGTCGTGCACGCGAACGATTGTAGCTCCGCGCTGAACTGCCAGCAAAGCCGCGGCGATGCTTCCCGCAAGGCGTTCGCCTGCTCCGCGCCCCGTGACGGCACCCAGGGTCGACTTGCGCGACCATCCCGCCATCACCGGCAGGCCCATCTCGGCGAACCGGTCGAGATTGCGCAGCAGCTCGAAATTGTGGGCTGCGGTCTTGCCGAAACCGAAACCGGGATCGATGACGATGCGCTCGCGGGCGATGCCGCGCGCCTCGGCCGCGGCGACTCGCTCGGCGAGAAACGCGCGCACCTCCGCCACGACGTCGCCGTAGCGCGGGCTCTGCTGCATCGTGCGCGGCTCCCCCCGCATGTGCATGAGGCACACCCCCGCGTCGGAGGCCGCCACCGCCTCCAGGGCGCCGGGAGCCCTCAGCGCGTTGATGTCGTTGATCATCGCCGCGCCGGCGCCGATCGCGGCGCGCATCACCTCGGGCTTCGTGGTATCGACGGAAATGGGTACCGGACAAGCGCGAAGTCCGTCGAGCACCGGCATCAGCCGCGACAGTTCCTGCTCGGCCGACACGCTGGCGGCTCCCGGGCGGCTGGATTCCGCGCCGATATCGACAAGATCCGCTCCCTCATCCGCCAGCCGTTGCGCATGCGCGATCGCGGCCCCCGGCTCGAGGGAGCGCCCGCCGTCGGAAAACGAATCGGGCGTCACGTTGACCACGCCCGCGACGAGCGGGCGATCGAGCGCCAGGCGGAATCTGCCACAGCGGAGACTTCGAGCAGTCGCGGCCGCGGACATGAAAAAAAGCCCGAAGCGGGCTTCGGGCTCCGTTTCCGGGAATTGAGCTAGGAAACGGGCGCGGGCTCGGCCGCGCCGGGCGCCCCCGCCTGAGGCGGCTGCTGCGGCGCCTGCGCGGGCTTGGGCGGGCGCGGCGGCCGACCGTCCATGATGTCCTGGATCTGCTCGGCGTCGATGGTTTCGAGCTCGAGCAGCGCCTTGGCCATGGCTTCGACCTTGTCGCGGTTGTCGAGGATGAGCTTCTTCGCCAGAGCGTACTGATCGTCGATGATCTTGCGGATCTCGGCGTCGACCTTCTGCATCGTCACCTCGGACACGTTCTTGTGCGTGGTGATCGAGCGTCCGAGGAACACTTCCCCCTCGTTCTCGCCGTACACCATCGGGCCCATCGCGTCCGACATGCCCCACTGGGTCACCATGCTGCGCGCGAGCGCGGTGGCGCGCTCGAAATCGTTCGAAGCCCCGGTCGTCATCTGGCCCATGAACACTTCCTCGGCGATTCGTCCGCCGAAGAGAACGGTAATCGTCGAGAGCAAGCGTTCCCTGTCCATGCTGTAGCGGTCCTGCTCGGGCAGCTGCATCGTGACCCCCAGCGCCCGCCCGCGCGGGATGATCGTGACCTTGTGCACCGGATCGGTCTTGGGGAGGAGCTTCGCCACCACCGCGTGGCCCGACTCGTGGTAGGCGGTGTTCCTGCGCTCTTCCTCCGGCATGACCATCGAGCGGCGCTCGGCGCCCATGACGATCTTGTCCTTGGCGCGCTCGAAATCGTCCATGTCCACCAGGCGCTTGTTCTTGCGCGCGGCGAAGAGCGCCGCCTCGTTGACGAGGTTCGCGAGGTCGGCGCCGGAGAAGCCCGGCGTCCCGCGCGCGATGATTTCCGCCTTGACGTCCGGGGCCACGGGGACCTTCCTCATGTGCACCAGCAGGATCTGCTCGCGGCCGCGGATATCGGGGAGCGGGACGACGACCTGCCGGTCGAACCTGCCGGGGCGCAAAAGCGCCGGGTCGAGCACGTCGGGGCGGTTGGTCGCGGCGATGACGATCACGCCGGTCGTTCCCTCGAAACCGTCCATTTCGACGAGAAGCTGGTTGAGCGTCTGCTCGCGCTCGTCGTTGCCGCCGCCCAGGCCCGCGCCGCGCTGGCGGCCCACCGCGTCGATCTCGTCGATGAACACGATGCACGGGGCGTGCTTCTTCGCCTGGTCGAACATGTCGCGCACCCGCGCCGCGCCGACGCCGACGAACATCTCGACGAAGTCGGAACCGGAGATGGAGAAGAACGGCACTTTCGCCTCGCCGGCGATCGCGCGCGCAAGCAGCGTCTTCCCCGTGCCGGGGTTGCCCACCATCAGCACGCCCTTCGGGATGCGTCCGCCGAGCTTCTGGAACTTGGCCGGATCGCGCAGGAAATCGACCAGCTCCGAGACTTCCTCCTTCGCCTCCTCGCAGCCGGCGACATCGGCGAAGGTGATGCTGTTGTTCGACTCGTCGATCATCCTCGCGCGCGATTTCCCGAACGAGAACGCGCCGCCCCGCCCGCCGCCCTGCATCTGGCGCATGAAGAAGATCCACACGCCTATCAGGAGCAGCATCGGGAACCAGGACACGAAGATGTTCATGAGGAGCGAGGGTTCTTCCTCGGGCTTCGCCTCGATCTTGACGCCGTACTTGAGCAGGTCGGAGACAAGCCAGATGTCGCCCGGCGAGTAGCTGGTGACGCGCTTGCCGTCGTTGGTGGTCGCCTTCAGCACCCGGCCCTCGATCAGCACCTTGGCGATTCGCCCGGACTTCACTTCCTCGATGAACTGCGAATACTCCATCGGCGCCTGGGTGACCTGGCGCGTATTGAACTGGTTGAACACCGTCATCAGCACCAGGCCGATGACCAGCCAGATCACCATGTTCTTGAAAAGATTATTCAACGTCTTTCCTTTGCCTTGAACGATTGCGTGTCGTTCATTCTATGCTTAAGCGGGCACGGGGACTAGTGTCCGCCCTTCAGCCTTTTTCCCAATAGATACATCTCGCTGGAGCCGGCCCTCGAGGCTCCGGGCTTGCGCGAAGCGACTTCGACAAAGGCCCCGCGCATCGCGGCGAGGAACTCCGGATAACCCGTTCCCTGAAATACCTTGACCAGAAACGCGCCGTCCTGTTTCAGATGAGCCCTGGCGAACTCCAGCGCCAACTCGCACAGATGGATGCTGCGGGCCTGGTCGGTCGCGCTCACCCCGCTCAGATTGGGGGCCATGTCCG
>WNFX01005871.1_pt1 | contig 11767 bp, 11 predicted proteins | sample 5400111 | NCBI WGS metagenome assembly WNFX01 (sample SAMN13153363, study PRJNA577476) | soil metagenome | isolation source: 40 cm soil or saprolite under grassland replicate 1 | place: USA:California | collected 2016-06-15
CGAGATGCGGCTTCGGCTCGTAGTTTAGTGGGTTGCTGTAGTAGTACTTCAATCCGTGTTGCAGCGCCCATGAAATGATGTCGCGCAGTGTGTAAAAGTAGAGATGCAGATCTAGAGCGACGCCATAATCGAGCCCGATGCACTCATCGTAAATCGCGTCGCCACAGACGAGACAAAAACTGAATGCGACGATCTTGCCGCTTTGTCGCCAGATGAAGAAGCGCGCGCGGCCCGGCATCCGCTCCGCGATGGCGCAAAAGTAATCCTTTGTCAGCGTTTCAAATTTCAATGGCGACCGCTCGTGGACGGCCAGATACAGCGGGTAGATTTCGTCGATGAACGGCGCAATCTCGCTCACCGCCTCCATCTCTATCTTCGCCGCGCGCTCGGCCTTGCGGAATCTTCGCCGTAAATCTTTCCGGGTGGCTTTGCTGAGCGTGCGAAAATATTCATCCCAATTCTCATAACGGAGCGACAGTCGCGTCATCGGCATGCTCGGAATCCGGGCATAATCATTTAAGACGAACGTTTCGAGTGCCGAGCGATACTTCGCCGGGAAATCCTTCAAAACCACCAACGAAGCCTTCTTTTGTCTGGCATACGTCCGAAGACCCCCTTGCAGCGCGTTCGCCACCCATGCGTCGTCCTTCTCGTCGCATGCGCCCAGGTCCCCCGTGCCGGCCGCGCAGCCAACCATCAAAACACGCATGGTCAAAAACCGCGGGGAAATTTTGCGAATTGCGTCTACAACCGAGCGAGTCTTGCCTGGCACACCTTCGACAAGATTTTGCCTTACAAAGAATACCGGCTGGACGGCGCGCACGTTGCCCGAGGAGTCCTCGAGCCTCAGATAGTAATGTTCGAAATCGTTCTGCAGCGTTTCTTCGACGATTTCGTAGTAACGATGATCCTTGCACCGGCTCTGAAAGGCCTGTTCCCACGCCCCACAATTTTCCAGCTCGGCGCGCGTAACAACTTTCGCTACGCCCTGAGGAAGTCGGATTGTGTCGCCCTGTTGCATGCGGAATTACGCCAACGCGCCTTGGATAACGAACCGCCGGCGAAAGACGCCTAATCCTCTGATCGTTGCGCTGTTTCCCGGCGTTCCACCTTTTCGATTTTGAGCACACCGCTTCTAATGTGCAGGTCGCGCTGAGGATTCGGAATTTCGATCCCGGCCGCCGTCAGATGTTTGTGGATCAGGTAGTTTAGGTCGCTTCTGAATCGGCGCGGTTTGTAACTCATCTCCTGAGTCCAGGCGACGAGCTCGAAATCGATGGTGCTATCACCAAATTTATCGAGATACGCGGTCGGCTCGGGATCGCTTAGCGTTGCTGAATGTTCGCGTGCTGCGGCAATGAGCGCCTCGCGCACTGTGTTGACGTTGCTGCCGTAAGCGACGCCTACCGGCAGACGAAACCGCACGCGCGGATCGCCATAATGCCAGTTCGTCACTGGCGAGTCGATGAATTTCGAGTTCGGCACGATCATGGCGATATTATCGTTCGTCAGTATAACCGTGCTGCGCGCGCGAATTTGGTGCACTCTGCCGACGATGCCCGCCACTTCAACGCGGTCCCCAATCGTGATCGGTCGCTCCGCCAGAATGACGAGACCGCTGATGAAATTGCTGGCGATGTTTTGCAGACCGAATCCGACGCCTACGCCAACGGCGCCAGCAAAAACCGCCAATGCAGCCAGATGAATCCCGGTGTTCTCAAGAACAATGAAAATGCCGACCACCAGGACGATGTTGCTGACAATCTGCGCGATGGCGTACTGCAGCGAACGGTCCAGTCCACTTTCGGCGAGCAGACGATTAAACAGAAAACGCTTCGTCCGGGACGAGATCCAAAACACCGCAATCAGGAGTGCGACCAGCAGAAAAATCTGAAGCAGACTGAGCTTGATCGCCGGAAGCGGCGCGTTCCAAGGTAATGGAATCCCCGCCGCGTTGATCGCAGTGACACCGAAGAAAATGATCGATGCCAGACTTAGTATAGTCGTGACGATCGCAATGAAGTTTACGTCGATCTTGAAACGACCGAAAAAACGGCGGACGATCTGACTTTGTAAAAATCGCGCAATGAAGAGTCCGGCTGCGAAAAAGCCGGCGAACGCGATCAGACCGAGGAAAGTTACGTAGTGATCGCCAACGTAGAAGAACGGTCGCTCCAGAAGCGTCATCTCCACCTTCTGTTAAACGCCTGATTTATGAAAGAAAGCAATTCCCGAGCCGCGAACGCGTTCGAGATCGCGCTACTGCTTCGCCGATTTGTCCTCGATGTATTTGATGACGTCTCCGACCGTTTGCAGTTTCTCCGCGTCTTCGTCTGGCACTTCAACCCCAAACTCTTCTTCAAAGGCCATCACGAGCTCGACGATATCGAGCGAGTCTGCACCCAAATCCTCAATGAACGACGCTTGCGGTGTGACCTGTTCCGGGTTCACGCCGAGTTGCTCGACGATGATATCCTTGACCTTCTCTTCGATCGATTTGTCCGCCATAAAATTTGTTCGGTTTGTGTTAGTCGCGCGTGGAAAAGCTTACAGCAGTCCGAGCACAGGATGGCAAGTAAATGAATTAAACAGGTTGTCAATCATTTTTGGGGGTTGCCATAGGGACATCGGCCACCGCAGAGAGCCGTCCTTATCAGCCCTCTTAGGATTTGCTTCCGTTGGCATCCGAGTTACATGCAAGCGATGTCTTCGTCTACACTCGAGACTATCGATCTACTTGATCTGAAGTTGCTGCCTGCGTGGGTCAAAGAACCCGCCGACGCAAAACGTTACGCGGACGCAGAAGGCGAGCACGACCGCGAGCGACCACCGCGGCACGATCGCGGCAAGCCCGCGCATGGCAGAAAACACTCAAGGTTCGATAAATCGCGAGCAGGCGTCCAACAGCAAAGGACGAAGGCGAACAAACGCGAGGTAGGGCGCGACTCCGAAGCCCTTCGCGGGCAACGCCAGGCGCGCCGACGAAGCGATCGCGGGGAAGGTGGCACATGGACAGATAAACGTCCTGCGCTAACACGAACGCCACTGCAGATCGCGATTCGTTTCCTGCCATACGCAGCTGCATTCGAAAATGTCGCCGAGCAGATCAAATCCGGCTCAGTTGCGTATTCGCTTTTTGCGCTGGCACGTTTGTTCCTGGAAAAACCGATAGGCTACGAGGTTTGCCTCACTGCCAAGGAGGAATCGCCGCTTTATCAGCTTGGCGACAACAGCACCGTGTCTGTGGACCGAGAATTCCTCGAACGAAACGCATTCCGATTCGCTCAGCGCGACTTCTACCAGGTCGAGGTCGTGGAGACGGATCCGATTAAGGGAAATTTCTCGAATGTGGCGCGATGCCGGTTAAGCGGAACGCTGCTTGGGCCTACTAACCATCACAATTACCAACCGCAGCTGCGCAGTCTTTATGAGCAACGCTTCAGCCGCCGGATGAGTTTTGCCGATTATCAGCGCCAAATCGAGATCGTAGGCGATGCCGCGTTAATCGAGCGCTGGAAAGAAGAAGCCCAAAAAGTGACGACCTATAGAACGTTACGCGAAGAAACTGCTCTGACATTTTCTTCTGCAGTGGAAGCGGAACGGCATTTTCGGTCGCATTATTTGCCAGGATTCATCCGCACGGTGGAGGAAGTTGCGATCGGAGGGGCGTTGAGCCGGCGTTTGCCGGATCGGACACTGAATCGAATGATCGAAGAGGCATGGACGCAGGAAACCCGCTCGCCTTCAAACATGATGCAGGAGTTAGCCGGCCGGTTTCGAGAAAACGGCCTGCACATTTTCCGCCATCGTCGCGGCATGTTGTTTGTGTCGCCAATTCGGGTGCGCGCGTTTGTTCATGAACAGGCGGGCGTGTCAGCATCTGTGAATGCGATTCTTAAAGCGCTGGCCACAACGTCAGGAACTAATCGCAAACAACTTTTGGAAACCTTGACTGGCGATGTCGCGGTCGAACGTGCAGAGCCGCGCAGGCTGGCGCTCGCATCCGACCTGCGATGGCTGATCAACGAGGGTTACGTGATCGAGTTCAACGACGGCTCACTTGATCTGCCGCGGGTGAAAGGCAGCGCGCGGGAACCTTTAAGAGCTGTGGAGCCTGCCCCCACGTTTTCGGCCGGCGCAAACGGCGGGCCGATCGAGCAACTCTGGGCGCATGCACCCCTACAACTTACTTGGCGAGAACCTTAAAGGCAGGTTTTCTGTCGCCTTCGTAGCGGACAATTTCGTTCCTTTCGTTCAACACGGCGATGCGTGGCGCGTGAAGCGCCACTTGCTCCACCGTAAACCGAGCGAAGCTCATGATCGTAAGGCGGTCGCCGATTTTTCCAAGATGCGCGGTTGCGCCGTTTAGTTCCATGATTCCTCGGCGCGCGTCCCCGGGAATCACATAGGTCCCGAATCGCTCGCCGTTATTCAAGTTTGCAACGAGAATCTTTTCATAAGGAACAAAGCCGACCAGTTCAGCCAAATCGGCCGAGATCGTCAGGCTGCCTTCGTAATCCACACTCGCGCCCGTGACGACAGCACGATGAATTTTTGATTTGAGAAGAACCAGCTGCATCGATTCGATTTGTAGGGCGTCTGTGTCAGACGCCATGGCGCCTTACAGAGGCGCCCTACAATTTCAGATAGCGCCCGCTTTTTTAAGCGCCTTGTAAGCGCCGTGTTTGTTGATCGTCTTGAGACCGCGTGCAGTAACGCGAACGCGTACGAATTTCTTCAGTTCCGGCACCCAAATCCGCTGGCGACGCAAGTTTGGCGCGAAAATGCGCGGCACCATTTTCGTCACGTGCCGGCCTACGCCGCCTTTTTTCTTGGCCAAACCACGGCGGTGAATGACGCTGCCGCGCATGGGTTTGGATCCTGTAATATCGCAAATTCTTGACATAATATGAGCCCAACAAGGCCGCGTAAACTGGCGCGCGGAGGTCTGCGCGTCAAGTCAATGGCAAGGTGCAAAGATCGTGGAGCCAACATCGCTTCGTGATTGGTTGAACGGCCATCGCTCCCCGCGGTCAAAATTAACTCGCACAAGAGCCAGCCGAGTTTGCAGGATCGACATCGCACAGAATCAATGCACAAAAATAACCACAAACTGCGGATCGGCATCGTCGGAGCAGGCAACATCGTTCGCACCCGCCATTTGCCGGCTCTGACATCGAAGGCGGATATCGAGATCGTAGCGGTTTCTAATTCCACATATGAAAGCTCCGAGAAATTTTGCAGCGAAAATTTGCCGGCAGCGACGCCGATAAAAAACTGGCCGGAGCTCGTGGCGCTGCCGGACATTGACATTGTCTGGATCGGCACACCGCCCTACATGCATTCGGCGGTGACAATTTCCGCGCTTGAGGCGGGCAAACATGTCTTTTGTCAGGCCCGCATGTCGATGGATTTGGCCGAAGCAGAAGAAATGCTTGCGGCATCAAAGCGTTATCCCGAGCTGGTGACCATGCTTTGCCCGCCCCCATTCGGAATGCGGGCGGATTTGATAGTGAAAAAGATTCTGGCGGAAAATTACATTGGCCGACCACATCATGTGCGGCTGCAAAGTTTCACCGGCAGCTATTTGGATCCCGACGCTACGGCCCATTGGCGGCAAAAGATTGAGATCAGCGGGCTGAACGTGCTTACGCTGGGGATTTACGTCGAAGTGTTGCAGCGCTGGCTCGGCGATATCACCGGCGTGTTCGCGCGGGGGAAAATTATTCATCCGATTCGCGAAGCTTACGAAGTGATCATCCCTGATTTGCTGACCGTTCTATGCAGTTTCGAAAATGGCGCGGAAGGCGTCCTGGAGTTTAGCGGTATGAATGCTATGGCATCGGGTGATCGGCTGGAAATTTACGGCAGCGCCGGTACGCTCACATACGATTTCACTTCGGATGTCGTGCAAGCGGGAAAGGTCGGTGATCGGGCGTTGCACGCGGTCGATGTTCCCTCCGAATTGGAAGGTGAATGGCGCGTGGAAGAAGATTTTCTGGCGGCGGTCAAATCAAAGGGCCGAGTGCATCCCCATCCGAACTTCGAAGACGGCCTGCGATACATGCGCGTCGTGCAAGCTGTCGCTGACTCTCGTACGCGGAATGAATGGGTAGCGATTAAGAGCTGAATGCAAACCGAAGGACTCGCGAGAGGAGAGCCTCCCAATCAAGGTGTCATCGCGTTTCCTACCAAATATCTTCGTACCACCAGTGCCCACACCAGGAGTATGACAAGTTGGTACCATGCGAAGAACCGATCGTAACCGCGTCGGCGTGTGATGAGACCGACACTGGCAAATAGCGCAAATTGCCCGACGAACGGTACGTACCATATCGGCTGTAAAAGTTCGCCATGAACTGCCGTTTGCGCGATGTCGAGCAAACACATCGCGAGGAACGTGGAATAATAACCCGCGCGATTCCGTTCGAAGCGGCCCTGGTGTTCTTCCGCTTCCGAGAGGTCGGGCGGGTAAAGGAAAACTGTGAGCAGGTACAGCGTAACGGTCCAGGCAATCAGCACCAGGAATTTGTCGAAAGTCCAGTTGACCTCGGTATTCCACTTGAACGTGACCCACCACTGCAAAACCAGCAGCAGCAAGGTCGCGACGGTAAGGACAAGATGGACCTCATCGAGCGGGTTTTCTTTGCGCCGATAAAACGCGCGCCCTGCACCCGCGAGCAGATTGGTCACACCCAACCCGATGATTATCGACATCAGAGCCGCAATGAATTCGAAACTGCTCATTTGATTTTGTGCGTTCTGCATGGCGGTCGAGGTTAGCGCAGACCAAACAAGAAGATCGAGCGCGAACTGGCTCTTCATCAGCGACCAGCCGATTGGCTAGCGCACGCGTCTCGCGCGTTGGTTGCGATGTCTCGCCGCAACAATCTTTTACCGTGCTTCCCTTGCGCATTCGGGGCGATGTTTAGGGTAAGTTCACGATCGCGAGGACGCGCTCGCCAGCACGCGAGACGCGTGCGCTACCCTAGATGTTCCCGTAACGCGCTGGGCGTCTTAATTCTTCTTTCCCGCCAATAGCCAATCCAGATCGCGATCCAAATCTGTGAGAGCGGTCCCTTCGATCGGATCGTTATGATAGGCGCCGTGCAATTCGATCACGCGTTTTTCTCCGGCGTACGCATTAACCACCAGTCGGTGAAAACGCGGCGCGACCACTTCATCGTGTTCGGCCAGCAGGAAGACTGCCGGTGCATGAATCGTTCTGGCGTTTTCTATACTGTCGAGGTCTCGCGGGATCTGCAACGCGACTGGGCCAGCCAATAGCCATAGGTTCCACCATCCAAACTGACGAAGAATCATTTCACGCAGCGGAGGAGGATTATGCAAAATCAATCCGACGACGGGACGCTGCGCAGCCACGTGAAGCGCAGCAGTTGCGCCGATGCTTGCCCCGAAAGGCACGATTGGTCGATCGTCTGCGTGATGTTTTAACTCATCAAAGGCTGCAAGCGCTGCCTGTCCAATCCGCGATAGTCGCGCCGGGCCAGTGCTGCCGCCGAATCCGGGATAGTTCATTCCCCAGATTTCAACGGCGCGATCGTTCCACATCTCTGCTTCGACGGCTGCCCAGCGATCGGCGCGATCCGCGTTGCCGTAAAAACGCAAAATGAAAACATCTGCACGACCTTGTTCTTGCGCTCGCCGCGATTTTGCCGTCCAAACTTCCAACTCGCCATTCTGAAACGGAACCGTTTTGCGAACGGCGCCGCCAGGATCGATTGGCGCTCTCGTTGGAAAGAGAATCAGATGGTCTGGCAAGTGACCGAAAAGAATCACGGCGAAATATACCGCAGCAATAACGAGCAACAGGCGCTGTCTAGCAGAAATCTTTCCCTTCACATTTGTTTCAGGAATGCAAGGATGCGCGATTCGTAATCCTCTCGGACCGCTCGATGAAGATCGACATGTCCGGCGTTGGGCACGAACCAAAGTTCCTTAGGAGATCGCGCGTACTCAAACAGCATCCGCGTATCGGATGGTCTCGTGTTTTTGTCTTTTTCGCCGCTGGTGATGAGCACCGGGCACTCGACGTTGGCAATGTGATCGACAGGACGCAATTGCAAAGCCGAAACGCCAAGCCGCCACTGCAATTGGTTCAACAGGCAAGGCGTTAGGATTCGGCCGAAGATACCGAGATAATTTTCCATCCGGTTACGCGTTGCGATTTCAATCGTCGGATAGACCTCCTCAAGGACAAGCGCATCGACTTTCAACGGCGGAGTCGCGAGCAAAGCAGCTACGCCGCCTAATGAACTGCCGATAATCGCAATTCGATCGGTTGGATCGATATGGTGAACAAAATTTATCGCAGCCAGTACATCGCGACTTTCTTTCCAGCCAAAGGTGATGTGATCGCCTTTGCTTTCACCGGTTGCTTGAAAATCAATTAGTAAGACCGAATAACCAGCGCGATAAAGGAATCGCGCTCGATCAACCATGCTCAAACGATTCGCGCGAATACCGGGTAGGAGTAAAACAGCACCACGAGCATTCTCGATTGCACACCACCACCCGTGGACGTTTGTACCCGAATCGCTCGCAAACGTGACTGATTGAGCATTCAGGTCGGCGGGAGGATTTCCGATTCGGGTTTGAACCGAATGCGCGAGTAGCCATCCAACGGAAAGGACGCAGAGAACGGCGGCAGCGAGCGAGGTCGCAAAGATGACAAGCAATTTTTTCATTAGCGTGCCCCTAAGCGGCCGTTTGTCTCGAAGCTGTGCATGCCCACCGTTTGGAACAACCGATGCATGTCGGCAAGAAATGCAGAGGTGCGAATTTTTCTGCGCCCGGCGAATGAACATCACGAAAAACCAGCATGTCTTCGAACCTATCCTCACGCCAACTCTCGTAGCCGCAGCGGCCTTTGAATGTCTTCGGATTCTTGAATGTGCCAAAGAGCATGTCCCAAAGCGGAATGTCCGCGAAATTATTTGTGTGATGGCGGAACTGATGATGGACTCGGTGGGATTCGGGCCGTTGGAAAATGAAACCAATCCACGACGGCGTTTTGATGTTCCAATGATAGAAGAATTCTCCAACTGCAATGAGGATGCTGTAATAGCCAGCAGCCCGAATGCTGGCGCCGAATAACGGATACACAATCAGACTGCTCAGGATGGAGTTGATCAAAATTTCCACCGGATGCTTGTAAAAGCCGGTAACGATTTCCAGCCGGCGGGCTGAATGGTGGATCTGATGTAGCATTCGTCACAAGAACTGGGATTCGTGGCGATATCGCTGCCACCAATAATAAACAAACGTCGAAAAGACATAGATGATTAATGCCGAGGACCAGTCACCGAAGTGATCCTTCAGGTGAAAGATTGAAGTGTGATCGAGCCAGCGATTCCACGTCTGCCCAGCCAGGACCGTGATGCAGAGTTGAATCGAGTTGATCAGGATTACTCTTCCCCACCACGCATTAACACGGCAATTCCATGGCCGGCCACAATCGCTCGGCGAGAATGCAACCAGCCGCGATCCCAAAAATGATGAGCATATTCATGTTGGGATGATCGCCGGGTCGCGCGCGATCGCGTTAATCGATAATTTTTTGCCTGATCATTGATCCAACTGATGATCGCGCTAATGATTCGGAAAAATCTGTTGATCAACGAGGTCTGCGCGCAGAGAAGCGGCGCCAATGCAAAAACGCAGCGATTACCCAGCCGGTGAAATCCTGGGCTTCGGTTCATTGTTTATGTCTGCCGTGGCGAGAAACCGCTGATACAGAAAGGATGCAAGAATTGCGATAATGGCGACGGCGACGAACGCGCTGATGCGATAAAGTTGCTCGAGCTGCGAGAGGTCGTGAATGAAGAGTTTTACCACGGTAATGCCGAGCAAGCCGAGACTCGCATAGCGCAGAGGAGCAGCGAGCTTGCGGATGCCAACAATAAGCAGCATTAGCGCGAACAACGCCCACGCGATGCTGTAGCTCATGTCGCGCGCGAAATTTCCTGCGAATTGAAACGTCAACGCAGGCGCGCCCGGCGCGCTGAAATAATCGGCGATTTCGATGTTGACGATTAGAAAGGCGAGCATGGTGCCGAGCGTGTAAAGCAACGGCAGTGCATTGTACCCGAGTACGCGATGGCGCGGCGGTGCGAGCAATCGCGCGGCAGCGAACAAACACACTGTCGCGATGCCGTAGGTGTAAAGATACCAGTTAAAAATCGGGAACGCGGCGCACGGATGATAGCTGAGCACGGCTGGATTGAGGGCGAGGCGCACGAATACGACGACGAGCAAAGCGACGCCCGTTAGACGCAGTCCCGGATGCGGCACGCGACGAAAAAGCCAGCAAAGCGCTGCGCCCTCCAAGGCCCAGCCCAGGGTGATCCATTGTCGATCGAATTGGATCGGAAAAATCAGCGTGATGAAAAACAGTGTGGCGCCGCCGAAGAGCGCCAGCTGCGCATTGCGCGCCGGGCTCGCGAGCGGTGTGCGTTTGAGCAGCACGAATAATCCGAGCAACGACAGCAGCGCAAATGCGGCCGGCACCAAACCAGGAACTCCGCTCGGATGCGCGGTGCGAATGAGCTGATACACCAGGTAAAAATGTAACGGACCTGCGAGTGCTGCTATCGCCCACGGCGCGCTTTTTCCGGCAAACTTCTGGTGAAAAATGAACGGAAAGACCGTGAACAACGCATAAAATCCAAGGTACCAAATCAGCGGTAGCGTGGCACGCGCCGGATCGAAATGTTCAAAATGCCATGCGTGCTCCAGCGCGAGTACCGAGATGAGTGCAACCACCGGGAGCAGATCGAGCGAAAAGATCTCGCTCATGCCGAGAAGCAAAATGACTAACACCAAAGCCAGGCCGAATACCGGCGACGGGTTTGCGAGAGGTAACCGTAGCGTCACCATGATGAGCAGCAGAAATGGCAGCGTCGCCGAGAGCGCGGGAAGTTGAACAGAAAGATTGGCCGGATCGTTGATATTGCCGAAAAGATTTGGTGTGCGCCCGGCTGTGCCAGGTGCGATCGATCGATGGCAGGCCCAGGTCGCGGTGACTAGAAAGAAAATCGCGAAGCCGCCTAGGAGGCATAGAGCTGTCGGCAAGCCGGTGAGTTCGCTCGGAATCCGGCAAAGCCACGCGCCCATCGCCACAAGCGTGAGCACGAGCACGGCAAGAATCGGAAGCACTGTCGCGGCCGTTAGAGCTAAAACAATCGCGAGAAAATCGACAATCAGCACGAACGGCCAGACGAGAATCGAAAGCTGGCTGAGCTGAAAAATCGGCATCAATACAAGCAAGAGCGCGAGAGCGGGAAACGCATGGCTCCACCGCGGGATGTCGATCCTGCGCAGACGTTGCAACGCGAGCGGAACCGCCGCATGAAACAACGTGAAGACAAAATAAAATGTCAGCGCAGTGTAAAGACGCCCCATCGTTAGGTAATTTCCTGTCCACGCGCCGAGAAAAATGAACGCCGTCAGGCCGCTCAACACTTCAACAATGACAAGCCTGCTTTCGATCAGTGTCAGGACCAGCAAGCCAAGGTCGACAGCAAACACGTAGCTGAACAGCAGCGCCGGCCGTTGCGCGATCGTTTGGAACGAGAGCAGGTAAAACGCGGAGCACATCGCGACCGCGGCGAGCCCCAGCGCGCAGCCGACAAGTTCACGATTCATTCTCCCAGTGCGTTTCGCCCAAGCCACCGCTACGAGAAACAGCGCCTGAAATCCGACAAACACCGCCATGACAACAAGGACCTTGTTGCCGTCGAAATAT
>WNFX01016463.1_pt1 | contig 11767 bp, 13 predicted proteins | sample 5400111 | NCBI WGS metagenome assembly WNFX01 (sample SAMN13153363, study PRJNA577476) | soil metagenome | isolation source: 40 cm soil or saprolite under grassland replicate 1 | place: USA:California | collected 2016-06-15
CGGGGATGAAGATGGTTTGCCCGATGGCTGGCTGCGCCTGGTCGTGCCTGGGGCGGATAGCAACCGCTCGCGCTGGGTGACCCATGCGGTCTGGACAGAGGTGCAGCGGGCATTTGAGGTGATCTCTGAGGAGGAAGAGCGGGTAGAAGACAAGGCGAACATCATCCGCAAGCGCAAGTACCAGGCCAATCTTGAACGTGCGGTGGCAGCAACTGGGGGGTATCTGTCGAGTATGGCGGCCTGGCTCGGGCGAGATGGGGAGGCGGGTGAGGAAGCGGATTTACTCTATATGATTGCGTGGTTACGGGAACGGATACCGGTCTACCTGGGCAAGCGGGCGCGCAAGTTTGACAAAGAGGTGGTACGGAAGCGCATCCGTTTTGAACGGCAGCGGGCCTATGAGCGCGATTGGTTCTCTGGCACGGAAGCGGCGTAGAGGTGATGACAGGTTGTCAATGGCAAGCCATTGGAGAGAAAGGAGGGTGACCGATGAGTGAAGAGACGCGTGAGCGGGCAATGCAGACCTACGACGTGGCGCTATGGTGTACGTTGCTGTCGCTGTTCCCTGACTATGTTGGGGTAATACAGGCGAGTGGGACCTATGCGGCAGTGGTGTCCCTGATGGAAGTCGAGAGGGTTGAAAAGGTGGCGTATGCAGCTGCTCGCAAGGTCGGGCATCCTCGCATTGATCGATGGAGCAAGGTGTATATACCCTTAACAGCTGAAAAGAGGGGGCGTAGGTAGTGGAGGTTCGCCAATGGTTAGCTATGAGAGAAAGGAGGGTTGTTCAACAGGCGTTTGAAGAGGTTTAGCAAGCCATGAGAGGAAAGAGAGGTGGGCCTATGATGAGACAGAAAAAAGAGGTGATACGACAACCGTTATTATTGACTATTCCAGAAACGGCAGTGTCGCTGCGGCTGAGTCGGGCGAAAGTCTACAGGTTGATCGACTTCGAGGGTTTACCAGTGGTGCGGTTTGGTCGGGCGGTGCGTGTGTCGATAAAAGCGTTGGAGCAGTGGGTAGAGCAGCGTGAGCAGAGCGCATAAACTCTGCTAGGGAGGTGGTACTATGGCGCGAAGAGGGCACGGCGAGGGTTCGATTTATCAACGCAGGGATGGCCGGTGGACAGCAGCTATCACCCTGGAAGACCACAAGCGTAAGACGTTCTATGGTAAGACTCGTAGGGAAGTGCAAGAAAAGCTGAAAATTGTGCTCCGTGAACAGCAACAGGGAATGTTGGTGACAGGGCCGCAACAATCATTAAAGACATACCTGGAAAAGTGGTTAGAGCAGGTCTATAGGCCATCTGTGAAGTTGGGAAGCTACCGACAGTACCGCGTAGTGGTGACAAGGCACCTGATTCCAGGTCTTGGGTCTGTTTCATTACAGAAGCTTACACCAGAAAAGATACAGGATTTCTATGCACAAAAGCTCGATGAGGGGAAATCTCCTAAGTTGGTGCAGCTTATTCATGCTGTACTGCATCAAGCGTTAGAAAATGCGGTCAAGTGGAATTTAGTTCCGCGAAATGTTGCGAAGTTAGTATCGCTCCCACGTGTTGAGCGATATGAGGCACAAACGTTGACCGTTGAACAGGTAAAGCAGTTGTTGGAAGTAGCGCGGGGTTCGCGTATTGAGGTGATGATACAGGTGGCGTTGAATACTGGAATGAGGCGGGGTGAACTGTCTGCACTGAGATGGGACGATATTGATTTTGAAAATGGGCTGATCTTTGTGCGTCGTACCGTGAATTATGTAGGGGGGTATGGATTTGTGGAGACAGAGCCGAAAACGAGATCAAGTAGACGCAAGATAGCTGTTTCCGAGAAGGTGCTGGAAGCATTGAATAAGCATCGTGAGCAGCGAGGTCAGATGCGTTTGAAGGCTGGTGAGAAGTGGCATGAGCAGGGATTAGTGTTCTGCAATAGGTATGGTAGGTACCTGTTTCCTGAAGTAGTCTTAAATCAGTTTCATGCTTTGCTTGCAAAGGCTGGTTTGCCTAAGATGCGCTTCCATGATCTGCGGCATACGATGGCGACAGTTCTTTTAGAGTCGGACGTGCATCCGAAAAAGGTACAAGAGCGGTTGGGACATACCACGATTGCTATAACGATGGACACCTATTCCCATGTATTACCTTCGATGCATCAGGATGTGGCGCGTAAGCTTGATGATGTGTTTGGAGATGAATAGTTTGCTGTAGGGATGGATAGCGTTTACACTGCCCGTTGATATTCTCATTGTGTGGTAAACCTCATTTCTCCTTGTCTCTCTATGAGTCTAGCTTTTCGGTGAACGAGGCTTCCTTAGGCATAGCACCAAGGATACGTGATTTACTTCCTGAGAGATTACATTCTAACCGAGCAGTTTTCGGATGTTCAGGAAGACAGCGTACATCCACTGTGTCTTCAATGTCCACCGTGCGGTAGACCTCGCTATCCACCTCCTCCTCACGGCAATAAGTTGAGCCATTGTAAGAGTAGCGATATACCAGGGTGTAGCTGGGGGGGCTACTCCCTACAAAGCGATAGGTGATGCGGCCTGCTATGCTGACTCCGCGCCGACGTAACTTGCCTGGCAGGCGTGAATCGTTGATCCGAAGTATCACAAGGCAAGCAAGCCCACCAAGAAAGAGAAGAAAGACCAGGCCCATAGCTTGCATAGCTTGACTCTCCTTTCCTCATAGATATACAGGATTGCAGGACAGAGTATTTGTCCCTATCTCAACATGGATAGTCATGCGGTTTTTGTCAGTGAAAAGATGCGATCTTATGAGAAAGACGTCTGAAGCAGTCGTTTTTGGCGCGCGCGTCCTTTTCGCCCTGGTCAGTCCAGGTGTGCATACTTCTAACTCTGGTCGAAGCCGGGATTGCTCGTTCGTTTGTCCAGCTCTACTTACGCATCCAAAGCTTTGACTTGAAACCCTGTCTTTCTGTTTTGCTCTTTCCTCGTCTTTACAAGATTACAGGAATATTCTACATTCAATATATCATATTACTATTATCGATGATAAGTCTTTCACCAGCGATGCTGCGGAAGAGCCAGGAATATTGGCAACTACTTACCGGGCATTTTGAGTGGTTACCTATTTGTTAGAACTGTTGAGCACGGGAAATGCGGAAGAGCCAGAAAATAGCAGGGACGATGATCAGCGTTTGGGGGTCAATAAGCATCAATTGCCTCCTGCTCTTCCCTATTAAACCAGAGGTTTACTTATAAAGTATACTCAACATTTATTGCGTTTTCAAGCAATAGCAACATAAATTGTACCTATTAAGGGTTAATTGCTCAGGTGGGTATCCTGACAAAGACCATTCTCAAGCCAGCTCACGAGATATCCTCGTTATCATTGCCTTTGACTCGTCAGACTTTAGAGGCGGCTTGAAAAGGGTACCTGAGTAGTTGTAATTATTCCCATATCTTTGCAGCAATAGCAGAAAGAAAAGGCATACTTTCATCTTATCAACCGTCCCACTTTGGCTCGATAGGCTGTTCCGCGCAAATTCCCTCTTCACCAGCACAATGAGACAGATTCCACCCGTCTAATCTCAAAATTTACAGGAGAACCTGGTAATTAAGGCGGAAGAGTGAGCCGGTTTTAGGGCGAAGAGTGAGCAATCGGGGCGAACCATGAGCAAAAGTCGCGAATGTACCTGGGAAAACCGCTCCATATCTGGTATACTTCTTCTGGAAGGTGTAAGTTGCGTTCTTTGTCGCGAGACTGATTGACCGTTGGAACACTCCATAGACCGCTCTTGTAGGAAGGTGACTTATGGTCGCACCGGCTGTAGAAGGCATCGATCTGTTCAACATTGCGGGTCGCTCCATTTCGGGGTGGATGAAGAGCCTCAAGACGGGTACGGCTGCCCATGTCCGTCAGCCGTTCTGTAGCCAGCTCGAAGAGCGCCTCCTCCTCTGGCTCGAATATACCCCCCAGGTGGCCTGCTACGCGCGTGGCGACATTGGTCAAGAGTTTGCCACGACCTATCGACTGCCTACCCCGAAAACCGCACCATTCGCGATTGACTACGCTTTTGAGGGCAACCCCGATGACTACCTGCCCGATGTCGTGGGGACGCTCACGAATGGGAGGCTGTTCAGAGCCTCGGCTGGCATGGAGGACGACAAACGGCAAGATCGCAACCGAGCCTGTGCGGAGGCAGCACGCCGCCTGGCACGTATCCAGCGAAGCGTCTCCTGGATTGGCACGGAACGCCCTTGCTCTCGGTCATGAGTGTTGAACCCGAACAAGCAGAGGTGAGATGCTGGATGTCAGACCGTGAAACTCCTCACGATCGCTCAAGAAAGGAGACACAAACATGATGAGCATGATGACCCGTTCCCAAAATACTACCCGCGTCCGCATCGCCCTATTAACCGTCGCCGCCTTGACACTCGTCTTGGCGGCCGCTCCCCCTGCCCAGGCCGCAGGCGCCCCGGTTTGCAGTGAGTCCAGGCCGCAGCACTGCACCGAGATGGTCTGGGTGAACGGGGTCCAGGTCACGATGACGTTTGCCCTCGCCCCATTCCTCGCGACACCCGGCGCCACAATTGACCCCTTCTATGTAATCGCGCCACAGACCGACACCCCACAGGGGGGCCCTGTGCCCTTCTTCCACGACCACGTCGTAGGCGACGCGCCACAACAGAACCATGGCGACTACAACGTTATCCTGCACGGCTTCCTAGTCTTTTGTAGTGCTCAGGGCATCTCCAGCGGAGGCTGCGTGCCTACGTTCACCTCAACACCCCAGGGAATCATACCCTTAGCTAAGACAGTAAACGGGCAGATGCTGACATCGGCCGACCCCATCGAGTCACCCGCAAACTCCGGGCTCCTCGTGCTGGTCGACACAGGGGCATTGATCGTCGGCACAATCAACCCCGGCGGGTAGCCGGCCTCGATGCTGAAGCGGCAGTGGTCCCCCACCCGCTGGTAGCAGCGGGGCGGCCAACTATGTCTTCGCCCGCCCCGCCGCGGAGTTCGCGGCCAGCCTGTTCTCCTTTCACTCTTGGTAATAAGCGCGAAGGGTTAGCAGGTTTTGGCGCGAAGAGTGAGCAGTTTGCGTGAATGGTGAGCAGTAGTGAGCCATCGTCTGAGAGCATGGGAACATTCGCGGTTCACGGCGCTCGGCGGTTGTAAATTCACGGCAGAATGGTCGGGAAATTTCCGCCTCTTCTGGCTGAAAAGAGACCGAAGGATCGAACAAAATGCCAGGTCGAGAACTTCTGTCGAACCTTCAGCCCGTTTTCCTGTGTGGACTGATGCAGGTAAAGCGCGAGATGCACTCCGTCTGACCACCCGAATTTACAACTATCGCGTACAACAATCCGTTTCAGAAGCGGTTTTTCAGGCGGTCAGTGGTTGTGCTGCTCACTCTTCGCGCCAAAACCTGCTCACTCTTCATCGAAATTACCATATGCTTCGCAAGTGTGGCCATTGTTCAGAGAAAATCACAATCGGTTATATGGGAGTTAGAATTAGAGAGCAGGAAAGCTCATTGGAAAGCTTTTTTTGTTGTCAAGTTTCTGGCAGCGTTGTTGAGCATGAGTCCTGGGTGTTTTGTTTTGGAGAGGCGTGGGCTTTTGCTGTCAACTTTGCTGTATTGGGGTTGTTTGTTGTGTATATAGGGGTCCTGAGTCTAGGTCTGTTGCGGGTTTGTAGGGGTATGTCGTTGGAAAGTTTAATGATGATGTTATTGTATCACTTGCCCGAAAGGGCGTTGCTTGCACGTGGTTGGATGCGATAGAATTTGGCGAGAATCTGTCCGAAAATGCGACATAAAAGTTTTGGGGCGAGGGTGAGTTGTTGGAGGAAGGCGATGTACGCCTTGAGCAGCGGTGTTGTGGCAAGCTGGCGGCGATCCAGTGTTTGTAATGGGTTTGGTCATGGTGGCCTCCATGTGTTTGTGTGGGTTTAGTGTCTGTATATATTATACTGATGGGACCAAATGTTTTTGGTGGAGTTGAGGGATCTCGACAAAATTCGGAGTTGAAAAACAAGCGAGAGATCGCGCATAATTGCTCCCGCCTCCTTCTTAGCGATGACCAGCGTGCGTATTCCCAGGCGAGTAAGCCAGCAGGCCAGCATCAGGCAGGTCGGTCCGGCGCCAACGATCAAGACATCTGTATCCACGTGTGCTCCTTATTGACTGATCAATTAAATTTCTCGCGAAAAAATGAGCGCGGAACCTCTACTCCGAACGTGCAGCCTCCCCCACTGTGGCGGGCTTAGGCTCGATGACCTTCACCCGCACGAACTGCTGCACGCCACTCAGCCTCAACATCATCCTTGCAGATGAAGAGAACGCTGGCAGGGCTGTTCTGCCATCGATCGGTTCCGGTTTCCCAACAGCATATTCCCTCCTATGCCAGAGCAGCGTCCCGTGTCCAGCAGCTAGAAGATTGCGATACCAATCTACTTTTGGCCCATAGGTTAAGGCGATCACAAAACCATCTCCCATCGGCCAAACCATGATCGTGGTCTCATACGACTTTCCGCTCCGACGACCGACGTGACGAATGACGGCAAACGGGCCGCGGGAAGCGTTGGCAAACCTGCGCAAAAGCGGATTGGTGATGTACTTATTGAAGTAGCGAATGCGATTGGGAATCATCTTATCCTCCTTGAAAAGAGTAAATCAACAGCTTACGGTATCAATGCGCGCATCATGACCTCAACGAGCGCATCGGCGCGGTCGAGCGATGGAAGCCGGGCCTGCTCGCCCGCAAATAGCAGATCCGTCAGGACATAGCTCACGAGCCCACCCAGCAAAGCGCGGGCCACCACCTCGAAATCGACATCGGCGATGATCTGTTGCTCCCTGGCAGCTCGTAGCAGTGCGGTGATGATGGCGAGACCGCGCTGTGTGACGGTCGAGAAAAACAGGGTGCCTAGCTGCGGGAAGCGCGGCGCTTCGGCGATGATCATACGCACCAGGGGGAGGTAGCCGGGCTGGCTCATCATGGAGAGGATCTCGCGGGAAAGTTGCGTGAGTGCCTGGCGCAGCGAAGGCAGGTCATGGGGCGTGGGGAGGGCCGCAAGTTTCTCGGAAAAACCCGGCTGCTCCAGCGTCAGGTGGCTCAGGACATCGACAAAGAGTGCCTCCTTGTTGGCATAATGGCGGTAGAGGGTCTCCTTCGAGGAAATGCCAGCCTCCGCCAGAATGGCATCGATGCTCGTCGCCAGATAGCCCTGCTGAAGAAAGAGCCGGTGGGCAGCGGCGCGGAGACGCTCGCGTGTCTGTTGGGCGCGTGTGTTCTGTCTGTGTTCCATTGCTACTCATCTCGTTTATAGTAACGTACCTTACGTTACGATTATGACACGGAGAATAGTAATTGTCAAGGGCCAGAGCGACGACCTCGCGCAAGAGGGCCATGTGCTCCTTCGCAGGCGGCCATTGCGCGCCTGTCACAGCCACCTCGTTGAGCAATTCGCCCGTGCCGACGCCCAGGATCACACAGTCAGGATAGGGCATGCCGAGTGTGCCAAATGCTTGCGCGATAAGCGCCGGCTGGTGTAAATCCCAAGATTCTGCTCAAACAATGAGCGTTCCGAAAAAGGAAACACACCTATCGCAGGTATCGAAGGTCCCATTTCCCTGCAACCACTTCTTCCCCGGACGTGAGGAGGTCCTTGAACATATCCATATCCTCTTCTCAAGCCTGCTTAGCCATCTCGTAGCGCATACCAGTACTAGTAGTTCTTGCGATTTGTTACCTGGTTAACCAGCAACACGTTTTCATTGGGTAGGTATTGCCACATTTGCCGACTCGGTTAAATGTGTTTCAGGAAGTCTTAACTTGAAAAGGGTGATGCGTTCATGGAACAGTCCATGTTTGAACAGAATCTGGAAGAACACGGCCCGTTAGTTATGCAGGAGGTGCCATCTGTCCCTCGTTTACCAAGTTACCACCCAACTGCCTGGGCTTTTGTTAATCGAGTGCTTGATATCGTCGACACTAAAACAGGTGGGCGGGCGGCCTGGTGCCAGCGCTTCTTCATGTTTGCCTTTATTGGCGGATTCGCTGCCCTCGTCAATATGACAGTCTTTTACCTGGTATTCTATGTCATTGCGCTGCCTGTAAATGAAACGATGCATAATGTTATTGCCGCTGTGCTTGCCGCTGAATTTTCAATCATGGCAAACTTTGTGCCAAATGATTTTTTTACCTTCCGTCATCTCTCTGGACACCAGCGATCGTGGGTTGCGCGTTGTATGCGTTTCCATATTACCTGTGTTGGTGGCAACGTCCTTACATTTGTGATCCAGTTTACTATCAGCCATTTATTGCATATGCAGCCTATTATCGCGCAGGCGATAGCCCTGATTCTCGTGCTGTTCTATAATTTCTCGTTTCATCACATATTTACCTATCGCCACATAAAACCTACTGCACTTAGTTAGGAGCACTACCTTATTTTATTTGATTTAGACTTGCTAATAAAGGTTCGATTATGCCCTTGGATTATTCACGTGCCGATGATCTAAATTTGTCCCACATGCAAAGCGTTTCCGCATCCTCCTTGAAACGGCCACAGAACCATGTGGTGATTATGGGGGCAGGCCCTGCTGGCTTAACTGCGGCCTATGAGCTGGTAGTACATCAGCACGTAGGTGTCACTGTCCTAGAAAAGGATCCCCGATATGTTGGCGGCATCTCACGCACCGTCGAACACAATGGCTACCGCTTTGATATCGGCGGCCATCGCTTCTTTTCCAAGAGCACTGAGATCGAAGATCTGTGGACCGAGGTTTTGGGCGATGATCTGCTCGTTCGTCCTCGCCTTTCCCGTATCATCTATAGAGGCAAATATTTCGATTATCCACTCAAAGCCTTCAATGCCTTGTTCAATCTTGGCCTCATTGAGACGGTTCGCTGTATCACCAGCTATATCCAGGCTCGCATTGTTCCCAATCGACATCCAGAGAGCTTCGAGGACTGGGTGACCAACCAATTCGGCAAACGCCTTTTCAAGATCTTCTTCAAGACCTATACCGAAAAAGTCTGGGGAATGAGTACGAAAGAATTATCCGCCGACTGGGCCGCCCAACGCATCAAAGGACTTAATCTGCTTGAAACCATCAAGAACGCGTTACTCCCCCAAAAACCCAAAAAAGACGGCACGGTGATCAAAACCCTTATCGATAAATTCCGCTATCCGCGTCACGGCCCTGGCGAACTGTGGGAGCGGGTGGCAGCGATTATTGGCCAACAGGGCTATCCAGTAATGATGGGGAAAGAGATCATCAGCATCCAACATGATGGCAATCAGGTCACTGGCATCGTTACACGCGATGCCAATGGCAATATGAATCTGGAACGCGGTACCCACCATATTTCGACACTGCCTATACGCGAGCTGGTCTATGCTTTTGATCCTCCCTTGCCTCCTCACGTTCGTCAGGCAGCTGATGGGCTGAAATATCGCGATTTCCTGACGGTGGCGATGATCGTTAACAAAGCAGAGATATTCCCCGATAACTGGATCTACCTGCATGATCCCGATATTATAGCCGGGCGCATCCAGAACTTCAAAAACTGGAGCCTTGATATGGTGCCTGATCCCAGCAAGACCTGTCTGGGATTGGAATACTTTTGTTTCGAGGGCGATGGCTTGTGGACATCGAGTGACATGGACCTTGTGGAGCTAGGTGGCAAGGAATTGATGAAGCTCAAGTTGTGTAAACCCGAAGAGATTCTCGGAGGGGCCGTCGTGCGCCAGCCAAAGGCCTATCCTGTGTACGATGATGAGTATAAGATGCATGTGCGCACGATCCGAGATTATCTCGAAGCGCATGCCACCAATTTGCAACTGGTTGGGCGTAACGGCATGCACCATTATAATAATCAGGACCATTCGATGATGACTGCTCTGTGCGCTGCACGCAATATTGCCCACAACGCGAATCTAGACCCCTGGAGCGTCAACACCGATGCTGAATATCATGAGGGGACGCGTGACGTCGAAGATACATCAGGACGCCTGGTCCCGCAACGCGCCATGGCCGCAGAAAAATAAGCGAACAGGTTAGAGGAAGTTGATGTTGAGCCTGGTAATGGATGAGTTACGTAACCTACTCCTTTTGTCTGGCTAGTAAATAGTGGCCAACCTTTTTGCCAATCGATTTCCAGAAACTTACGCGTATTCCGGAGAGGCGCTAAGTGAGCAACAACTTTTCGGGTTGCAGTATCAATAACATCACCGGCATCTCCCACGTAAACAAAGCGCCCATCGAGGCTGTGCTGCAACCATCCTTCTCTTCCACAATTAATTACACAGGGGTTCTCGCTTCCTGTTATTTGCGTCACAGGAATATCTGCGATTTGTTTTGGCGACACAGTAGGGAGTCCAGAGACATCAAATACATGCACATAGCTATTTGGCCCATCCATAACATATAATTCTTTCTCATTCGGTGAAAGAGAAATACCATGATTGTTGGGGCAACAAAAACTCGATGGAGAAAATCCCTTAATTGGAACAGTATAAAGAACTTTGCCTGTAGTAATATCACTCACTTGAAAACCAAAAGTATTTGATCCTGTGGTAAATAAAAGTGTTTCTTTGCCATTAATAGTAAATGGACGGCCAGCACCGATCTCGAGTGGTCCAATTTGCTTAATCACCCTGTTTGAAGCTGTACTGGCAACTACTAGATAGTCTGTATTTAGTCCACCCATATAGACATGGGAGCCATTAAGACTAACTATCGTATTATGAGGTCCAGAACCAGCAGGAGACGTTATATTGCCAATTTCTTTACCGGTTACTGCATTAATAATATGCCAAATGCCAAGAGGATTTTTCTCTCCCCCTGCCTGGTAGATTGTTTTCCCATCTGGGGTAATGCTGATGGTATCCACAGGATATGGGTAGCTGATATTCCACACGATTTGATCAGTCACCAGATTATATTTTAGCAGATAGCCGATGCCGCTCGGGCCATCGCTGCCATAACTGATATACAGCATGCCGGTTGCTGCATTTGCAATGGGACCTCTCACTCCTTTGGTAGTAGGCAGCCGGATACTTTTTACGAGGGTCTGGTGATGATCCATATCATAGACATACATCCACCCATCGGGAAATATATATTCGTAGTGCTGCATGTTTGCTGCTGCACGTTGGTGAGTTTGCTGCGGCTGTTGAGTGAAAAGAACAGTGTGAGAGAGAACGACCAGAAGCATTCCCAGTAGAAGTAAACCTATCAACGCGAATAGCAAAAAGGTAAAAGGATTTTTCCTTTCATTTCTTACCCATTGCCCCATTATAATCCTCCGAACCTATCCATTTTTTAAGAAGATCAAATAAGACCACAGGCGGTTTAGCACAAGCCGATTTCCCAAATTTCGTCGATTTTGTGGCTCACGGCTCTCTTCCCATTCTCTTGGAGCCATCAACGAGCAGTTGTATCGCCTCGGTGATCGTGCGTCGCTGAGCACTGATCTCCGTGGCGTTCAGTTTGGTGACTTCTGGGGTCGCGAAGAGCCAGATCGTACTCATCCCCACGATGAGCGTAAGGAGCTCAGCCGGACTCCAGCGATCTGACACGCGACCCTCGCGCTGGGCCTGTTCGAGAGCAGCGATCTTGTGCTGATTAGCGGCTTGAATCGCTTCGAGCTGCGTTCCAATACCACCGCGTTCAAGAATGTCCCAAATAGCTAATCTCAGAATTTCTGGACATGCCTGGTACTGGTCGAAAAGGCGACCTGCATAGCCAGCCAGATCAGAGGTATCAATGGGCACCTCTTGCACGAAAGC
>WNFX01005873.1_pt1 | contig 11765 bp, 7 predicted proteins | sample 5400111 | NCBI WGS metagenome assembly WNFX01 (sample SAMN13153363, study PRJNA577476) | soil metagenome | isolation source: 40 cm soil or saprolite under grassland replicate 1 | place: USA:California | collected 2016-06-15
CGTCGAAAAGGGCGACGCTTTCGCGGAGCGGCGCCCGAGATTCGGCGGTGCGCCGCTGCCTTCGCAGCCAGCGGCCGAACGAGAAGCGCGTCCTGGCACCGAGGAACGGGTAGCCCGCCAGGTCGTGCGCCAGCGCCGCCACGAAGAGGGCCTCCGCCCGTTCGTCCGCGGCCAGCAGCGGCCTCGCGCACACCAGGCTGAGGCTGAGGATGGGCGGCTCGCTCCGCGCGGCGATCGATTCGAGCTCCGCCATGGCGCCGGCCACCCGGGCCGCCTGCCCGCTGGCGGCGGCGGCTTCGACGAGATCGAGCAAGGCAGGCCAACGCATGAATCGGTGGAAGGCCGGGCCAGTCTCGTCGAAGACCGGCCACAGATGTCGGAACGCATCCGCGTGCCGCCCCTCGCCGAGGGTCGCGGCGCCACGCGCCAGGTGCGCCGTCGCGAGCAGGGGTCCGCCCTCCATCCTCAGAACGGCCTGCTCGGGTTCGGCCAGCACGGATTCTATGTTCGGCGCGGTACCACGCAGCGCCGTGACCAGTGCGCCGACCAACTCTCCGGTGAGGCCGTACTGGGGCTGGCGAGTGTCGCGCGCCAGGGCCGCAGCCTCCTGAGCGGCCGCCGTGGCCGCTCCCCATTCACCTGCCGGAATGGCCACCCATGCGAAGTGCACGAGCGCCTGCGTCAGCAGGCCAAGCCTGACCTGCTCGCGGAGTCCCTCGACGGCCCGCGCGAGGAAACGAGCTCCGATCTGAAAGTCGCCCGCCTTCTCCGCCGCGATTCCGACGTGCATCGCGGCGACCGCATCGGTGACCTCGCCGAGGCTGAGCCGTGCAACCCGGCTGAGGATGGACGGGCCTGTCATCTCAGGGTGCGCCAGCGCGATGACCGCGAGCACGCGCGGGTCGCCGTTGCCGAGGCCCATTCCCATCGCGGCATCGACGAGGTACTGCCGCGTCGTGGTTCGGGTACGCGTCCACCAGCAGCGGTGTGCGATAGGCACCAGGGACCGCAGTGCAAGGTCGGGGTCGCCCCCGTTGCGCATCTGCTCAGCGATCTCCACGAATGTCCTGGTGGCGCCGGACTTGACCCATACGTCACCGCTGACCACCTGCCGCAGCCACGCGAGCCGCGCCGCCTCCAGCACAGCGAGGTCGAGCGGCTCCGCCTCCTGGAGGACGCGGCGCACCACGTCGACCAGGCCGAGCTCATAGGCGATCTCCGCGGCCGCGACCAGGAGCCTGCCCTTGTTGTGGAGATCGGCGGTCAGCGCCGCTGCGGGCTCGAGCGCCAGGCCCGCAACGGTGACGGCGCCGCGCCCTCGCGCCGCTCGGGCGTGCTCCTCGAGAGCGGACGCGATGAGCTCGTCCGGCCCTTCTACCGCCATCGCGCGATGCCACATGCTGCGCTCGGGGTCGGCGACGGCCTCGGCCAGAGCCGCATACATGGCGAGCACCTGCCCCGCGCTCGCCGACTGCCGCACGGCTGCACGGATCAGCGGGTGCCGAAAGCGCACCGCGCCGTCCTGGATCTCGACGAGCCAGGCCTCGACCGCAGGGTCGAGGGCGGCAACGGATGCCGCGCTCGCCCGCAGGATCTCGCCCAACGACGCTCGACTGTCCAGCGCGGCGGCCAGCAAGGCCGACCGGGTCTCGGCGGGAAGGTCGTCCAGCCGGCTGGCGAAAGCCTGCTCCAGGCGTGCCGTGAGCGTCGGCGGAGCCGGCGTCAGGCGCGTCGCCGACGCGGACGCCGTGCGGGCGAGCTCGACCAGCGCCAACGGATTGCCCGCAGCCTCGGCGAGGACGCGGGCGCGCAGCACCGGGTGGAGCTCGGCCGCCCTTCCATCCAACAGCTCGGCCGCCGCCGGCGCGCTCAACCGCTCGACGTCGAGCGTCGGGAGCCGCGCATCATCGAGCGAGGTCGCACGACCAGCTCGCACAGCAGCGACCATCGCAAGAGGCTCGCTGTCCAGCCGCCGGGCGACGAACGCCAGCGCGCCCAGAGTCGGGCGATCGAGCCAGTGCGCGTCATCCACGATGAGCACGATCGGGCCGGTCTCGGCCGCCTCACACAGGAGCTGGAAGGTCGCGAGAGCAACTCGGAAGGAATCCGGCTCGACCTCCTCGCTGGCGCCAAGGGCCGCGCCCAGCGCCCGCCGCTGCGCAGCGGGCAGCCGGGCGGCGTGTCCAAGGACGGGGTGCAGCAGCTGGTGCAGTCCGGCGAACGCGAACTCGGCCTCCGACTCCACTCCCACCGTGGTCAGAGTCCGGCCACCAGCAGCCTCGGCTCGCTCGCGGGCGAGGTGCAGAAGCGCAGATTTGCCGATCCCGGGCTCGCCTCGCAGCACCAGCGCTCCGCCGCCCGCCGGGAGGCGGTCCACCACCGCCGCGATGAGCTCGGACTCGGCCTCGCGCCCGATCAGATCGCCAACCGCGTCGGTCCGGACGGGGCCGGCCATCGATCGAGGATAGGCGCTCGTTGGATGGGACGGCAGCCCGGCGTCGTGCGGCCGGGCGAGCGCGCGACGGCAGGCGGTAGGGTCGGGCGATGGCTCAACCGTTGATCGCGCCGCTGGCTGAGTTCGTGGACGCCGTGCCGATGCCGCGGCGCCTGGTGGCGGCCGAGCACGACGGCCGGATCACCGTGCGCATCCGCGTCGGGGCGCACCGCTTCCACCGGGACCTGCCCGAGACGAGGATCTGGGGCTACGACGGAACGGTCCCGGGCCCGACGATCGAGACCGAGCGCGGGCGGCCCGTCACGGTGGAGTGGCGCAACGAGCTCTCGGGCCCGCTGCCCGCCGTCGTCACGATCGCCCCCGCCAATGCCAACGCTGACGGCGTACCGGTGCAGTGCCTCCCCGGCCTGAGCGGCGGCACGCCGGACCAGCATGCGGCGGCGCTGACCGGCCACACAGTCGTACACCTGCACGGCGGCCTCACCCCGGCGTCCTATGACGGCTGGACCGAGAACCTCTTCGCTCCCGGCCAGTCGGCCGTCTTCCACTACCCGAACGACCAGCGTGCGGCGCTGCTCTGGTACCACGACCACGTCATGGGCGTCACCAGGCTCGACGTGTACGCCGGGCTGGCGGGGCTGTGGATCGTGCGCGACGAGCGAGAGCGGGAGCTCCGGCTGCCCGTGGGGCCGCCGTTCGAGGTGCCGCTGCTGATCCAGGACCGCAACTTCGACCTCGACGACCAGGGGAGGTTGACCGGCCGGCTGGTCCACAAGACCGACCCGGAGGTGATGGAGGCCTTCCCGCCGTTCACGGTCGTCAACGGCAAGGTCTGGCCGGTACTGGACGTCCAGCCGGCCACCTACCGCCTGCGCGTGATCAACGGCTCCAATGCCCGCACCTTCCGGCTCGTGCTGCTCCGTGACGGCCAGGTCGAGCTCCGGCGGATCACCCAGATCGGCACTGACCACGGACTGCTCCGCGCCTCCGTCGGCGTGCCGCCGGACGGACTCGTGCTCGCATCGGCCGAGCGCGCAGACCTGCTCGTCGACTTCTCCGACCTCCAGCCCGGCAGCGAGCTCACGCTCCTCAACACCGCCGCCGCCCCATTCGACGGCGCCCCGTTCCCGGCGGTCCGAGCCGAGAGCGCCGCCGATGTCGACGGCCTCCTGCCCTATCCGCATGTCATGCGCTTCCGAGTCGTCCCGGGCCCGGCCGCTGCCCATGTGATCCCCGGCGCCCTCGCCAGTGACTACGGGCCGCCAGCGCCGGACGCGCTCGCGCACGCGCCGCGGCGTGCCATCGCGCTCGTCGAGCGCGAGCTCGACGACGAACCCAACATGCTCACCATGCGCGAGCTCGCGGTGGTCGACGACCACTATGCTGGACCGGTCGTCACCGTCGCCGAAGGCGAGAGGACCACTCGCTACCGCGCCGTCGCAGCGCACTTCGAGGACGCAACGACGTTCTTCCCGATGCTCGGCCAGCACGAGGTCTGGCAGCTCATCAACCTGACCGGCGACACGCACCCCATCCACGTCCACCTCGACCCGTTCCAGATCGTCTCGCGACGTCCGATCCGCTGCGAGATCCCGGACGGTGGTATCGAGGACGTGGAGATCAGCGCGGCGGTCACGCTCGAACGCGACCCCGACGACGAGCTCGACCACAGGATCGACGACAACGAACGCGGCCTCAAGGACACGATCCGCGTCAACCCCAACGAGATGGTCGAGATCGCCGTGCGCTTCACCACGTACAGCGGCCGGTACATGTACCACTGCCACATCCTCGAGCACGAGGACCGCGACATGATGCGGCCCTTCGTGACGATGCCGCCGGAGCTCATGCCGTTCATGGCCTGACCGTGGTCAGGCAGGGCGGGTTCGAGTGCTATCGGCGGCGGAAAGCGGCGTCCAGCGCTGACGCCTTCCACATGTTGTCCGCGATGTCGACCGTGTGTGCGGGGGGATCCATCTTCCCGTTCTTCCCACCCCTCGACACGGACGTGGCGGGTGCGCAGTCGGGTCAGCCCGACTGCGCACCGACGTTCACTGCAGGCCGCTGAGCGCCAGCCGCATCAGCTCCGCCCGCGAGGAGATCGCCAGCTTCTGGAAGACGTTCCTCAGGTGGTAGTCCACGGTCCGTGGGCTGATGAAGAGCTGACCGCCGATCTCGCGGTTGCTCAGCCCCTGCGCCACGGCCTGCGCGACGCGCAGCTCGTGAGGTGTGAGCTCGTCGAAGGTGCTCGGATCGCGCTTGCGGGCAGTCTGGCCAGTGGCCCGGAGCTCGGTGCGCGCACGTTCCGCCCACTCTCGCTCGCCCAGCGCCAGGACCTGGCCGGCGGCCCGGACGAGGAGCTCGGGGTCGTCGATGGATTCCAGACCGTCCACATCGGCGGGCTCGACTGCCCGGCCACCGGCCTGGGGCGGGCGGGCGGCCGCCAGCACCAGGCGCGCCAGGAGGCCGTCCACCCCGTCCGCCCTGGCGGCCAACCTCGCCGCCAGTCCGACCACCTCGTCGGTGGCCTCGCCCAGCCGGGCCTGGAACGAGGCCTCGCTGACGGCCATGAGCATGCCGACGGCTGCCTCCGGCCGCTCGCCGACCGCCTCGCGAACAGCGGGCAGCAGGAGCGTCAGCGCATCGCGGGGCACGCCGGAACGAAGCTCGATCAGACCGCGAAGGTACTGGCCCTGGATGCGGATGGGGGTCGTGCCCATACGCTCGATGCGAGCCAGCAGCGAGCGGGCCCGCGCGGCGTCGCCTCCTGCCCAGGCGGAGCCGGCGGCGTCGAGGAGCCGCCGAGCGCGTTCGAGATCGCTCGGGCTGAGGTCGGCCGCGCGCTCGAAAATGGAGGCCGCCACCATGGGTCCGGACCGGGCTAGTGTGCTCCGGGCTGCCTCGTCGAGCTCCCTGGCGACCGCCTCGTCCGGCCCCGCGGCCGCGCGCGACAGATGCCAGGCGCGGCGTTCGGCACTGGCGGGGTCGTCGTGCAGCACCTCGGCCAGCGCTCCGTGGACCCGCCTGCGCTGCGCGGAGTCGGCAGCGTTGTAGACCGCCGCCGCGACCAGCGGGTGCCGGAAGCGGAAGTTCGAGCCTTCGATATCCAGGAGGCCGCGCGCGTCCTGTGACTCCAGAGCGCCCGAGTCCAGGGCCAACCGCGCGCTCGTGGCCCGCACCGTCTCGAGGTCGCCGGACCCCTCCGCGGCGGCGACGAGGAGTAGGGAGCGGATCGCCGGCGGCTCCCGCCCGAGGCGCTCCAGGAAAACCCGCTCCAGCTCCACCGGGGGCACCAGGTCGGGCAGTGGCTCCTGCCCCGCCAGTTGCTCCGCGGTTAGTGCACCGGGCACCTCCAGGAGCGCCAGCGGATTGCCGGCGCAGGCCTGCACCAGCGCGTCCCGGACTCGAGGAGCGAGTCCCCGGCGGCCTTCGAGCAGCTCGGCGGCCGCGTGAGCGGGAAGGCCAACGAGCGGCTGCCGGGGCAGGCCCAGGGCGCGCACGTCCAGACCCTCACAGTCTCGGGCCGCCAGCAGCATCGCCACCGGCTCCGCGTCGAGGCGGCGGGCGGCGAAGCCCAGCGCCTGAAGCGAGGCTGGATCCACCCAGTGCGCGTCGTCGATCAGGCACAGCACGGGCCGCTCGCCGGCCAGGTCCGAGAGGAGCGTGAGGACTGCCGCCGCGACTGTGAACCGATCGGCGACGGAACCGGCCAGTGCCACGCGCAGCGCCTGTGCCTGGGCCTCGATCAGGCCGCCGACCCGGTCTATGACCGGGGCCAGGAGCTGGTGCAGGCAGGCGTGGGCGAGCATCGACTCCGTCTCCACACCGGCTGCCCGCAGGACCCGCATGTCGGGGGCCAGGCTGGCACCGTGGGCGAGGAGCGCGGACTTGCCGATGCCGGGCCCGCCGGTGATGACCAGCGCCCCGCCGCCGCCGGCGCGAGCAACCTCGAGGAGGTCGCTGATAGCCGCCTCTTCAGCGCCGCGGGCGACCAGCCACCGGGCGATCGTACTTCCGTCTCTCCCGCGCGTGACAACCGGCGACTTCGCCGGTGAGAGGAGGCCGGCATTCGTCGCCAACTGGACGGCATGAGTTTCGTGATCCTGAACGCCAGGCGGCTGCTGACCACACTGCCGATCTGGGCGCTCCTGCTGGCGGCAGCCCGGGTCGGGATCAATCCCGCCCTGCTCGCGACCGTGGTCAGGTTCCTGAACGCTGGCTGTGGGTCGGCCATCCGCAGATCACTGAACGCTCCCCGTCTTCGTCCAGTGGAGGAACGCACATGTCCTACAATCTGAAGTTCGCGCCTGCCGAACTTGGGCCGAGTTTACCACACCGCCGCTGATCCGCGACCAACCGCTAGTCTATAGCTAGCCGCGCGGGGTTACCGTCAGCACCGCTATCGCCGACGGCGCCTCCGTCGCCGGACCCGCCTGGGACAAAGGAACCGATGCCGCTCGCTCGGCGCACCGGCTTTCAGCCAGTCCATTGCCTCGTCCTCCGGGACACACGGATTCACCCACGTGAGCGTACTAAGCGCTCGTATATCGCACGCGAACATGCGGAAGTCGCTGCGGACACTCTCGTCCCGTGAGGCAATCAGTCTGTCAGATATCAGTGCGGCCTCAACCAAATGCATGTCCTTATCCATTCGATGCATCTGATACTCGTCCGCGACCAGCTCCTCCAACTGCACTCGACAACCTCCGTCTCCCTCCGGTTCCACAAAGTGGATACGGCGGCGCGATCGCATCTCCACCAGCCATGTAGCTGCATACACCGATGTATGCCTACGCCATTCGGCCAGAATCTCCGGAGACAGCGTCACGTAGTGCCTCGACTCCTTCACGCACTCCAGAAACGACCGACAGGCAACCGCCGTCTCACTGTCCGACCGGGCCAACCCCGCCGATCTCAAAATGTCAGCATCGATGACAATACGCCTACGATTCACTTGAATACTTATGCGGGTGCATTCAAGTACGCAGTCTCGGCATGTAGTACCACTTCGTCGAAGTCCACCGGCCAGTCGCCAAACGCACCTTGGCTATCCATATTGGCGCTACTAACGACGGTCGTTCCGTCTTGCTCTGATCTAGAGAACCAGTGAAGCTTTACTGCGGACGGAGCCAATTTCTTGTGAGCAATGGCAACTTGAATCCCACGCAGAAGCAGCGAGCTATGTGTTTCCACAACCACCCGGACACCGCGAGCCGCCGCCTCACACAGTAGGGGAGCCAAATCGAACTGAGCACGCGGATGTAGGTGTATCTCGGGCTCCTCTAGATATATCAGTTGGCCAGGCTGAGCAGCAAGCAGGCCCACCACCACCGCAAGGCACTGCGAAACACCGAAGCCGACATCAGCAATATTGACAAGATCATGGGCGCCTCCACGAAGCGCATGCGGTAGTCGGCCCACCCGCAGCTCCAGCTCCACCTCGCTTACCCTGCGCGCCTGGACTTTCCAGGTCAGACCCAGGGTCTCCAGGTTCCTGCCCGCCAGAGGCAGCTTCGCGTCATGATCCGCCTCCCATTGCGCCAACACACTCGCGACGTACGAGTCAAAAGTCCCAGAGAACGGCGAAGTAGCCGCTGTTGCAGGATACTGTCTCTGAGGGCGGCCGCGTGTCGCCGGCACATGGATAATATCTCGAATGATGGCTGGCAGAACATCGGCCGGCGTACCAATGTTCAGGCGCAGTCCGCCATTTGCGTCGGCATGCACGGTGAGAAAACATCGATCGCGTGCCAGTGCCATGCGGAATGAGGCTTCCCCATGGGATTCTTCCCGATGAGTCATGATTTGATAGACCTGGCGCATAGTGTCGGGGATAACAGCCACGAGCTGCGCCTGGCTCATGTTAAGACGATAGGTGATTTCCCGATCGCGATCGCGAACACGCATACTTTCGATCCGAAATCCCTGACCAGTGCTACCAGAGCTGTAGGTTGTCGTGATGGCAGCAGCACCTTGGAGCTGCACACCCACGGAGAACTGTCGCCCGGGACCCCCGGTCTTGGAAAGCATCTGCTCAGCTTTGGTGAAACGAACATTTGGTCCGTCCAACAAGAGAGCGCCTGGATCATAGCCAACGTCCAGCGTCTGCTTCTGAAGCAATAGCGGTTGCATGATACTCGACTTTCCAGAACTATTGACGCCGGCAAGAAGTGTTAGTGGCCGTATTTCGATCGATGCTTCATTAAGGATCGACTTGAAGCCCTCGACAGTGAGACGGCTGATGCCACGCGGCCGTGGCCGCGGCGCTACGCTCGCCACGCCCTAACTTCCCAAGGCATCGGGGAATGCCACATCGTTCCAGGCTACTCCAATGTTCCAAACCTGCTCGCGAGGACAGGCACATTCTAGCCAACGTGGGGCATCGCTGCACGCGGAGGGCCGCACCAGCCACTTCCCCTGAAGTTGGATGCCGAGGCGGTCACTCGTCTTGGAACTCGATCACGTCCGCCACTGTCAGGTCGAGCGCGGCACAGAGCGCTTGTATTGTGCCGAGGTGTGGTCTGCGCCTACCGTTGCACATATCAGTCACGGTCTTTGGATCGACGTGTGCGATCCCGGCGAGTTGGCGTCGCGTCCATGCCCGCAGAACACGAGCGCGTTCGATCCGGTGCACGTTGACGGACCAGCCGCCGGCAGATTGACGGGCGCTCACTGCTGGTCCTCTGTGGGTCCGATTCGCCAGCGCCCTGGACCGATCCGCACCACGCGGCCCGCTCGCGCGTGGATGCTCAGCTCAGTCGCTCTGCCTACTTCCAGCCCGGCAGGCAAGACTGCAAGCCTCTAGTCTGGCACGCTTCCGGAGAGGTTCCCGCTGCCCTCCCGCTCCGCTCCCGAACGGTTACTTCTGCCCTCCCGTGAGTTCAGAAACGACCGCCGGTATGGGGGATGGTGGGCGGCGACGGGATCGAACCGCCGACCTCTAATGTCAAGCTAGCGGCGGCCCTGGGGCTGGCCGGAATCATCCTGATCGTGTTCGGAGGCGGCGCCCTTCACGGCACACCGCCCGCCTTCGACGCGCCCCTTCAGCAGATCCGCGACTCCTTCCGCAACGGCGGCCAGGCCTACCTGGTCGGTGACTACCTCGCCCGTCTGAGCTTCGTCTTCGGCTTCCTGCCCTTCGTCGTCGCCCTGCGCGGCCGGCTGGCCGCGGCCGCGGCCGAGCCCCGGATCCTGTCCTGGCTCATCGTCGTGGGCGGTGTGGCCACGTTCGCGGTCGGGGACGCGGCCAAGTTCTTCCTCAACGGCGTCGCGCTGGCCGGAGGCAGCTCCGAGATCTCCGACTCCACGCTCCGGACGCTGCTCTACCTGGATTCGGAGGCGATTTCGACCATCGGGGCGCCGGCCTCGACGTGCTTTGGGTTGCGTCACGCTGTGACGTTGAAATCGCAGTGGGTCGCGAGATCGCCTGGGGCGACCGGGTGACCGGGATGGCGGCATCGCAGGCCGAGGTGGTGCACACGGGCGTGGCCTATGACGTTGAGGTGGACACCAGCTGCGCCGAGTCCCTGCACTGCGCCCTGGCCGTTGCGGCGCATGTGACCTGAAGTCGCCGAGCGGGCCAGCGGTGGCGTGGTCCGTGCGCGCGATCGCTGATCAGCGCCTCCAGCGGATCGAGGCGGACGCCGCTGAGGTTGTCCTCGTCGGCCGGCAGCAGGCGGCGCGACCGTCCTGAGCACGAACGCTGGGGCGACCTCCGCATCCATCAGTCGCGCCCGGCGCCAGCCAGCGAGTCAACGGTGCTCCTACCCCGTTACTTGGCCCGGCCGAGCTGTCGGACGGTTGCCGCGACGCCGGCCACCGCCACGACCAGAGCGCTGCCGAGCTCGGCCACGATCGAGGCGTATGCGACACCGAGCGCCGGGTGGGCCAGGAAGTCGATCTCGCCGGCGGTCGTCACCGCGCCGATGGCGTAAAACGCCGAGAGTGCGGCTGCGATCGCGGCGGTCCAGCGCGCTCCCGTGACCACGAAGGGCGCCAGCAGCACCGGTGGTAGCACGAAGACGATCGAGATCGCCTCCTTCGGTCCGAAGTGCGTCGTGCGCACGCCCTCCACGCCGAAGGCGAGCACCAGCAGCCCGACGCCGGCCACCAGATCCAGTCGAGTGAATCGTCGTGTCATGCCGGCAACGTAGGCCCTCACCGGTGCCCGTCTCACCGGCGATGTCGCCAGTTCTCGGGACATACCGAACAGCCTCGGCCGACCTGTTCGGCCGATCAGCATCCATCTACAAGGTGCGCGAAGGCCGCCTGCACGTCGGACGGCGGCGCCAAGAACAGAGCTCGAAGGGTGTCCCGGGCGGCCGACCGCCCGGGACACCCTTCGAAGGGCAAGCCCGACAGCCTGCGAGCGCATCGACCGTGGCTTCCACGACGGCACCTTCCGGCTACGCAGACCGCAAGATGGGGACCAGCGGCGGGGTTGACTGGACGTTGCCCCGAATCCCGCCGGGGCTACATCTGCGCTCCTCTTCGGCGAGTTCCAGCAACGCGACGACCTCTGCCGCGTACTCGGATCTCGGACCACCGACACGATCTCGCCGTCCCGGATGTCGTCCCTTACTCACGGATTCAGGTCTGAGCCAGCGCCCCCTGAGACATCTCTTGGCCCAGGTCGAGCAGGGAGCGGCCGTCGCGCTTGCTGTAGCGACGCATGTTGATGGGCAGGCCGATCGGCTCGCCGCCCCAGGGCGGCTGGATGCGCAGGGTGAGCACGACCAGGTTCAGGCCGTGGGCGAAGACGGTGCGCTGGCCACGAGAGCGGATGGGGTCGCGGAAGTTGCCGGCGCCGTTCACCTTGCGGCCGGCCTTGTGGAAGAGCGTGTCATCGAGGTCCAGAACCAGGCGCAGGGTGCCTTCGAGGTGGCTGACGAGCAGGGGTGCGAGCCGGCACCAGAGTTGCGCCATGTCCCACTTCCCCTCCCGCAGGAAGCGGTGGTAGGCATCGTGGGCATGGAGGCCGTCCGGATCGGCCACGTCCACCATGCGGGTGACGGTGCGGCGCCCAGGGCAGAGCGCCCAGCCGGTGATCAGGGTGCAGAAGAGGCCGGACGACGGCTTCGTGAAGAGGTCGGCGAAGCGACCGAGCAAGCGCTCCCAGGCGACGGCGGTCGAGTCGGCCGTGCCGTGCGGCGCGCCGACAGGGGACGCAGAGGATATCGTGAGCAAGAGCGCGCCTCCGTGGATTGGTCTGGAACAACCGTTCCAACGGGGGCGCCTCCCCCTCCGCTACTTCGTCGTCAACGCGCCATCAGCAGCTCGGCGCCAGCGCTCCGAAACTGCGAAAGTCCAC
>WNFX01005874.1_pt1 | contig 11765 bp, 9 predicted proteins | sample 5400111 | NCBI WGS metagenome assembly WNFX01 (sample SAMN13153363, study PRJNA577476) | soil metagenome | isolation source: 40 cm soil or saprolite under grassland replicate 1 | place: USA:California | collected 2016-06-15
AACTCCGCCAGCTACGGCGAGCCGCAAAGTAGCGGCGAGCTGCTTATCGGAGTCGGTACGTAGTGATCTCAGGTGGGGTATACCGGCCGGTAGATGGTTCTGTGTTCCTGATCGTGGTTGGTGATCGTCTATCGATCCTGCTCGGGGACCGTCGTGCCCGATGATCATGACGGCACGCCGGTGGCCCGGCGGATGAAGGCATCGAACGCGCGGCCGGGCAAGACGTCGTGCATGAAGATGATGGGCCTGGCGCCGTACCCGGCGGCGTAGCGGGTCCTGGGGCGTCGCGCGGTGACGGCCTTGCCGATGGTGTCGGCGATGACCGTGGGCGGGGAGGACCGCCGGGCGTTGGCTTCGGAACTCAGCGAGCTGGCCACGGCGTCGGCCTGCCTGGCGTAGGGGCCGTCGCTGGAGGCTTCCTTCAGCTTGCCGGCGGCGATGCCGCCCCATTCGGTCTGGATGCCGCCGGGCTCGATGACGACCACGTTGATGCCGAACGGCTTGACCTCCAGGCGCAGGCAGTCGCTGAGGGCTTCGAGGGCGAACTTGGTGGCGTGGTACCAGCCGCCGAGCGGCGTGTAGATCTTGCCGCCCATCGAGGTGATGTTGATGATGGTCCCGCTGCGCTGGCCGCGCATGTGGGGCAGGATGAGCTGGGTGAGCCGGGCCGCGCCGAAGACGTTGACCTCGAACTGGGAGCGGGCCTCGGACAGGGGCACGTCTTCCAGCGCGCCGTAGGAGCCGTAGCCGGCGTTGTTGACCAGGACGTCGATGCGGCCTTCCTCGGCGATGATCTGCTTGACGCCGGACTGCATCGATTCCTCGTCGGTGACATCCATCGCGAGGGTGCGGATACCGGACTTGGTGAGGTGCTCCATCCGCTGCACCCGCCGGGCCGCGGCGTAGGTCGTGTAGCCGAGTTCGTGCAGCTTCAAGGCGGTAGCTTCGCCGATACCGGACGAGCCCCCGGTGACGAGGGCGACTTTGCTAGCCATTGTGGTGATCTCCTCTGAACGCTGTTTGATGGCGCTGGTTCTTCCGTCAGCCGCATCTGTGCGGCACTACCGACGCTAAGGACGGCACCGTGCACGGTCACTAGCGCAGCACGCCGTTGTACCTGCATTACACGCCAATGTCTGGACGTGCGTGCATGGGCGCCGGAAGGCTGGCGTCATCGGCGAGCGGGATGGCGCGATCTACTAGTCAGCGCAGGAGTCCCGCCGCTACTGCGGGGGTCCGCCGCTACTATGGTGAGCTTTGCTCAGCTCCTGCGCTGCTACCCGGACGACCGCCGACCTTAGCCAGGGGAGGTGCCTCGAACCGGGAAGTGGTGCGAGTGTCGTCGGAAAGCCGGGCTTGTCATGCCGGCGCCTCGCTCGGCGGGGCCCGGTCGGCGGACCTTGATGATCCGCAGTGCGGGATGTCCTGGCGTTGCGCTCGCCGCGCCCGTTTGCCGTACTGCTCGCGGCTGGCGAGCGTCACGTTGCACGCGTTCAGCACCCCCGGGAGCATTGCGCAGCGCTCGGCAATCGTCAGCGCTAGAAGCCTCTGCCAGTGGATCGACTGATTGCCGCCCCTGGCAGCACTCCGTGCGCTGCTTCCTGCTCGCCGTTGTCGCTGACGGCTGGCGCTTAAGGGGTTGTCCGCGACGAGGTGCTCCGCCGCCGCGCGTGTACTACGTCAGAGAAGCTGGTCGATGGTGATCGGCAGCGAGCGGATCCGCCGGCCGGTGGCGTGGTAGACGCCGTTGGCGATTGCGGCGGCGACTCCGGCAAGGCCGACCTCGCCGATGCCCTTGACGCCGATGGGGTTGTCTGGATCGGGCTCGCCCACGAAGTCGACGTCGATGTCGGGGACGTCGGCGTTGACGGCGAGGAGGTAGTCACCGAGGGTCGCGTTCGCGACGCGCCCGCTGCCGGGGTCGCTGATCGTCTCCTCGAACATGGCCATGCCGATGCCGCCGATGGTCCCGCCGATGATCTGGCTGCGGGCGAGCTTGTTGTTGAGGACCCGGCCGCCATCGGTGACCGAGACGATGCGCGCGATCCGCAGCACGCCGAGGTCGGGGTCGACTCTGACCTCGGCGAAGCGGGCGCCGAAGGCGCCGGCGGGGACCGTGGCGTGCGAGGCGCCGACGAGCTTGCGGCCGAACCGGCCCATCCGCGACACGACGAGCGATCCCACCAGGACGCCCGTCTCCGCCCGCGATGGCGCGCTGTCACCGTCGGCGGTGAGCTCGTCCAGCCCGTGGCGCTCGAGGATCTCGGCGTAGGATTCGCCGCGCGATGCATCGTCGCCGCGCGCCAGGCGGCCGTCGGAGGCGACGATGTCCTCGATCGCGCATCCCTGCAGTGGCGAGCCGGGATCGTCGGAGACGAGCGCGAGGAACCGCTGCACCAGCGCGACGCAGGTGTTGTGGACCGCGCTTCCCAGGGCCGCGGTGAGACCCGATCCGCCGGCCTGCGGAGCCCGCGGAAGCCTGGTGTCGCCGAGTTCGAACGTGACGCGGTCGACCGTCAGCCCGAGCACCTCGGCCGCCAGCTGGGTCATGACGGTGTAGGTGCCCGTGCCGATGTCGGTCGCGCCGCTGGCGACGTGTGCGGTGCCGTCGCGGCGGATCGTCGCACGCGCCTGGCATTTGGCCTGGTAGTGGCTGTAGGTCACGCCGGCCATGCCGTAGCCGACCAGCCAGCGCCCGTCGCGCATCGCGCCTGCGGCCGGTTCGCGCCGCGCCCAGCCGAACCTCTCGGCGCCAACCTGGTAGCACTCACGCAGGGCCTTGCTCGACCACGGGAGCCCTGTCTGGGGGTGGACCTCGGCGTAGTTGCGCAGGCGCAGCTCGACCGGGTCCATGCCCAGCTCGTAGGACAGCTCGTCGAGCAGCGACTCGAGCGCGAAGTTGCCCTCGGCCTCGCCGGGCGCCCGCATGTGCGCGATCGGCGGGATGTTGAGCCGGACCCGCTTGTCGCGGGCGGCGACGTTCGGGCAGGCGTACGCCGCGGTCGTGCCATGGGTGACCGGGTACGGCGAGTCGCTGCCCATCGAGGCGGTCGAGGTGCTCTCGTGATCGATCGCGACCAGCTTGCCGTCGCGGGTGGCGGCGATCTTGACGTGCTGCACGGTGCTCGGCCGTCGCCCGATTCCGGTGAACATCTCCGGCCGGGTGAGGCTGAGCTGGACCGGCCGTGCCACGGTGCGGGCGGCGAGCGCGGCCAGGATCGAGTGCGGCCAGCTCCGCAGCCCGGCACCGAAGCCCCCGCCGACGTAGGGCGACAGGACCCGCACCTTCTCTTCGGCGAGCCCGAACGAGGCCGCCAGCACGGCGCGCACGTGGAATGGGTTCTGGGTCGAGTCATAGACGGTGAGCGTGTCGCCGTCCCAGTGGGCCATCGTGGTGAACGGGCCGAGCGGGTTGTGCGTCTGCGCCGGCGTCGTGAACGTGCCCTCCATCGTCACCGCTGCCGCCGCCATGGCCGCCTTTGGGTTGCCGCGCTTCATGTCGATGAAGTACGGGTTCGATCTCGGCTTGGCGGCCGGGTCCTCGGGGGTGAGCACCGGCTCGGCACGGTCGTAGGTGACCTCGATCAGCCGTGCCGCCGCTGCCGCCTGCTGCCGGGTCTCGGCGACGACCATCGCGACGTACTGGCCGTGATAGCTGATCTTCGCGTCCTGAAGCGGCGGCGGAGGGGGCGGGAATATCAGGTTGCGCCTGGCCTTTCGCAGCCGGTCGGCGTTCTGGTGGGTGATCACCGCGAGCACGCCGGGCATGGCCGCGGCGCGGGCGGCGTCGAGGCGCGCGATCGTGCCCGCGGCGATCGTGCTGCGCACCAGCGCGGCGTGCGCCATGTCCGGCAACCTGAAGTCAGAGGGGTAGTGCGCGGCGCCCGTGACCTTCAGGCGCCCGTCGACGCGGTCGACGCCGGTGCCCGGGATCGGGGGTGCGGCTTCGGTACTCGTCATGCGCCGCCTCCCGCGACGGTCTGAAGGATCCGCACCAGCGTGCGCTTGGCGAGCTCGACCTTGAACGCGGTGCCGGCGACCGTGAACGGGTCGTGGATCGCCGCGTCGGCCGCGCCCCGGAACGCCTGTGCGCCGGCCGGTGCGCCGCGCAGCACCGCTTCCGCCTCCGGCGCACGCCAGGGGATCGTGCCGACTCCGCCGAGCGCCACCCGCGCGTGGGCAATCACGCCGTCGTCGATCGCCAGTGCGACGGCCGCGGAAGTCAGCGCGAACTCATAGGAGGCACGATCGCGGACCTTCAGGTAGCCCGACCGGGTGGCCGCTGGGAGCAGCGGGATCTCGATCGCGGTGACCAGCTCGCCGTGCCCGAGCACGTTCTCGACGTCCGGGCGATCGCCGGGCAGGACGTAGAACTCGGTCAGCGGAACGCTGCGCCGCGCGTCGGCACCCTGGATGTGCGCCACGGCGTCGAGCGCGACGAGCGGCACGCACAGGTCGGAGGCATGCAGCGCGATGCAGTGCTCGCTCGCGCCGAGGATCGCGTGCATCCGGGCGGCCCCGCTGACGGCGGCGCACCCTGACCCGGGTGCGCGCTTGTTGCACGCCGCCACGGCCGGGTCGCGGAAGTACCGGCAGCGGGTGCGCTGCAGGATGTTCCCGCCGATCGTGGCCATGTTGCGCAGCTGCGGCGAGGCGCCCGCGAGCAGCGCCTCGCGGACCAGCGGCAGGCGCTCGGCGACCGTGGCGTCGGCGGCCAGTTCCTCCATCGTGACCAGTGCTCCGACGCGCAGCACGTCACCGTCGCGGGTGATCCCGCGCAGCGGCAGGCGCGTGATGTCGACCAGTCGCTCGGGCTCGACCACGCCGTCCTTGAGCATCAGGTCGATCTGGGTCGTCCCGCCGGCCAGGTACTGCGCCCCGGGGTCGGCGCTCACCAGTGCCACGGCCGAGGCCACGTCGTCGGCGCGGATGTACTCGAACGCCTGCATCAGCGCCCCGCCGCCTCTCGGATGGCGGCGACGATGTTCGGATAGGCGCCGCAGCGGCAGATATTGCCGCTCATGAACTCGCGGATCTCCTCATCAGAGCCCGCCCGTCCCTCCGCCAGCAGCGCGACCGCCGACATGATCTGGCCCGGCGTGCAGTAGCCGCACTGGAACCCGTCGTGGCGGATGAACGCCTCCTGCACGGGGTGCAGGCCGCCAGCACGCGACAGGCCCTCGATCGTCGTCACCTCGCGGCCGTCGCACTGCGCCGCCAGCGTCAGGCACGACAGAACGCGCTTACCGTCGAGCAGAACCGTGCACGCCCCGCACGCCCCCTGGTCGCAGCCCTTCTTGGTGCCGGTCAGGTCGAGCCGGTCGCGCAGCGCGTCGAGCAACGTCACGCGGCTGTCAAGCCGCAGCCGCTGCTCGCTTCCGTTAACCCGCAGCGTGAGGTCGACCTCCGTGGGAGCACCGCGCGTCGTCTCCGGCATGGAGCTCATCTACCTGGGTTGCCGCCAAGGGACGGCAGCATCAGCGGTGGCATCCCCGATCCCGGAACGGGGCGCCGATGGCGAAAACGATCTTTCGTGGTGGCCATGGCGGGCCCTTCCCCTCTTCCCGTTTTGAGTCCGCACCCGTGCGGCGCTACCAAACCTAGAGGCCGGCTCCATGAATAGTCACTAGCGGACCACGCCAATTACTTGCATAAGACGCCAACCCCCGGGCATGCGCGGGAGCCGGAAGCCTGACGTCATCGGCGAGCGGGATGGCGCCATGCACTAGTGACCTGACCCGGGTCCGCCGCTACCGTGGTGACCATGGCCGGCGATCGGTTCATCCTGGACCCGAGCATCCGGGCGCTGCTGCGCGACCTCGGCATCCCGGCGGGACGCCTCCTGCGCCGGGCGCAGCTGCCAGCAGGCCTGTTCCGGGGCAGGCCGGTGGCCCTGGCGCCGGAGGAGTACTTCCGGTTCTGGGCCGCCCTCGACGCGGAGGGCCAGGACCCCAGCCTGGCGGTGGCCATCGGCCAGGCGATCTCGGTGGAGATGTTCAGCCCGCCCCTCTTCGCCGCCCTGTGCAGCCCTAACCTCGAGGTCGCCGCCCGGCGGATCGCCACCTACAAGCCGCTGATCGGCCCGATGGGGGTAAACATCACCCAAGACAGTTAATGGGTCTTGGCGGCGTGGGGTTCCCGCGAAACTGGGGCGGCGGGGCTGTGCGGGTGGTCACGGGCCGGCGTTTGCGGCGACAGGTGTGCTGCCCGTGCGCCGGCCGGCGCCGTGACCGGTTCCAGGGTGGCGGATGCCGGGCGGGTTGTCCAGCCGGCATGGCATGATCGCGGCGTGCTGCCCGTGACGCCGTATTTTGCTTGGCGCTTTCGTGCCCGCAAGACAGTTTGGCGCTGGGGGCGATCATGCGGGCTGGGGTACTGTCGCTTCAAAGCACGCCGATCAGATTCGGCTCTTCCCCGCGCCGCTCCCCGGGCAGCCTGGTTCCTGCTGGTTTCGGAGGGAAAGCGAGGCGGCGATGTCCGCAGGGAAGAAGAACGCGAACGACGGCGCGCCTGATGGCGCGGTGGCGGCGCACGGCGGTGACGGCGCGGAGGTGGCCGAGGACCGCGTGCAGGTGGTGGAGTACGCGGCGGCGATCGACGTGGCGAAGGGGTCCGGGATGGTGTGCACCCGGGTTCCGGGTTCCCGGCCGGATCGCCGGCGGCAGAAGGTGTGGCGGGCGGAGGCCACCTGCGGGGAGGTGACCGCGCTGATGGACCACCTGCGCTGCGAGGGCATCCAGCGGCTGGTGCTGGAGAGCACCTCCGACTACTGGCGCATCTGGTATTACCTGGCGGAGGCGGCCGGCCTGGAGGTGTGGCTGGTCAACGCCCGCGACGTCAGGCACCTGCCCGGGCGGGGCAAGAGCGACCGGCTGGACTGCGTGTGGCACTGCAAGCTGAACGAGCGGGGGATGCTGCGCCGCTCGTTCGTGCCGCCGCAGGAGACCAGGGACCTGCGGGCGCTGACCCGCACCCGGGCCCGGCTGGCCCAGGACCAGGCACGCCACCAGGCCCGGGTGGAGAAGATCCTGGAAGACGCGCTGCTGAAGATCTCGGTGGTGATCTCGGACCTGTTCGGGGCCAGCGGCCGCCGGTTCCTGGACGCCCTGGTGGCCGGGGAGCGCAGCCCCAAGGCGCTGGCCGCGCTGGGGGATACGCGGCTGAAGGCCACCCGGCGGGAGCTGGAGGCCGCGCTGACCGGCCGGTTCCGCGACATCCACGCGTTCGAGATCAGCACGCACCTGCGGCTGATCGACGCGATCAACGAGGAGATCGCCCTGCTGGATGAGAAGATCGCCCAGCAGCTGGCGCTGGTCCCCCGGACCGCCCCGGCCTGTGTCGCCTGCGGGCTGGCCGGCGGCGGCCATGTCCCCGGCTGCCCTGATGAGGGCGCTGCCGTCCCGGGGCTGGCCGGGCGGCTGGATGAGATCACCGGGGTCGGGGAGTGCAACGCCCGGGTCATCATCGCCGAGCTCGGCACCGACCCCTCGCAGTTCCCCACCCCCGGGCACGCCGCCGCCTGGGCCCGGCTGACCCCGCGCTCCAGGCAGTCCGGGGAAACCGCCAGGCCCGGCCGCACCGGCAAGGGCAACCGGTACCTGCGCGGCGCGCTCGGCCAGGCCGCGATGGCCGCGGCCAGCACCGATACCCGGCTGGGCGCGCTGTACCGCCGCATCGCCCGCAAGCGCGGCAAGCAGAAGGCCATCGTCGCGGTCTCCCGGGTCATCTGCGAGATCGCCTGGATCCTCATCTGCGACCCCGGCGCCCGCTACGAAGAACTCGGCCCGGACTACTACAGCCCCCGCAGCCCCGCCCGCCAGACCCGGGACAAGATCCGCGAGATCGAGCGCCTCAACCCCGGCAAGAAGGTCATCCTCGCCCCGGCTGACCCCGGCGCCGGAGCCGGCCAGGCCGCCTGAAGCGCGCAGCACAGGGTAACCGCACCGTCACAGGCAACCGTCCGGGGTGTCACGCCACTTACCGTAATCCCGCCAGGTCACGCACGGCCCCCGCAGCCACACTGCGCTGGGCGGCTGGTTGCTGTCATCCATCTGGGGTTAGTTTCCGGTCAGCACCGGGCTGACCGTGACCTACCGCTGGCCAGCCGGGATGACGCCGCCCCAGCTCCTCGCCACCACTGAGCTCGTGTTCTGGGTGGCCCTGGCCCGGATCGCCACCCGCCACCACGCCCGGCCAGTCCGGGTGACCGCGCCCCAGCTACCGCCGGACCCGGACACGGCCGCCGGGTACTTCGGCGTGCGCGTCCGTAAGGGGCCCGCCTGGTCCATCACCTTCGCCGCCGAGGACGCCGCCCGCCCGTTCCTCACCGAAAACGAGCCGATGTGGAGGTTCTTCGCCCCCGAGCTCCGCAGCCGCCTCGCCGACCTGCACGCGGCAGCCAGCGCCGCCGAGCGCGTCCGCGCCGCCCTGCTCGAAACGCTCCCGGCCGGCGACCACACGATGACCACCGTCGCCCGCCATCTGGCCACCAGCCCCCGCACCCTCCAGCGGCAACTCCAGGACGAAGGCACCACCTTCCAGGCCGTCCTCACCGGCACCCGTGAGCACCTGGCCCGCCACTACCTCGCCCGCAGCGCGATGACTACCGCCGAGATCGCCTACCTGCTCGCCTACGACGACACCAACTCCTTCTACCGGGCCTTCCGGACCTGGACCGGCTCAACCCCAGACACCGTCCGGGCCGCCAATACCAGCGCCGCTGCTGCCGGGGCCGGCCGGCAGACAGACCCCGCTGCAATCGTCGGGTGAGCCGGTCCTGACCGTACGCCAGTCGTTCCCAGGCGCCCCGGCCCGGCCAGATAGTGCCGAAGATTTCCTGCCACTTACCGCCGAAGATCACAGGCAGGAGGACTGCGCGTGCCCGGTGCGGGCCGGGCAGATAAGCTCAGCGAGAGCGGATTCTCTGTGATAAGCGCCAGATTGGAGGCGGCAGGATGGCCGGTAGCCCGGCGAACGGCGGGACGGTGATCGCGATCGCGGGCGCGGAGCGGACCCTCGGCGCCGCGGTCGACGCGTTCCTGGCCCAGCCCCGCCCGGCCACCACCGCCCGCACCTACACCCGCACCCTGGAGCAGATGGCCGGTCAGCTCGGCCGGGACCGGCCGCTGGCCGGCGTCACCGGCGACGAGCTCGCCGACGCGGCCGGCCAGCTATGGGGTTCGCTCGCGCCTCGCACGTGGAACCGCCACCTGGCCACCACCGGCTCGTTCCTGGCCTGGTGCCGTCGGCACGGCTGGCCCGCCGGAGACCTCGAGCTGCGCGCCGACCGCCGCGCCGCGCCCGAGGACGACACCCGGGCGATCCCGCTGCCCGAGCTCGAGCGGCTGTGGGCGCGGGCCGACATCCCGCTGCGGGAGCGGACGCTGTGGCGGCTGGTGTACGACTCCGCCGCCCGCGCCGATGAAGCCCTCCGCCTGGACGTGCCCGACCTGGACCTGGCTAACCGGCAGGCCCGGGCCCGCACCAAGGGAGGCCACACCCGGCCGCTGCACTTCCAGACCGCCGCCGCCCGGCTGCTGGCCAGGCTCACCGCGGGCCGTGAGGCCGGGCCTGTGTTCCTCACCGAGCGGCGGGCGGCCGCGCACCGGGTCACCCCGGCCGCCGACCTGGACCCGGCCAGCGGCCGGGCCCGCCTGTCGTATGAGATGGCCGAGCAGCTGTTCAAGCGCTACTCCGGCGGCAAGACCCTGCACCAGCTGCGCCACTCCCGGCTCACCCACCTCGGCGACCAGAACGTCAGCGCCCCCCTGCTCATGGCCATCAGCGGCCACAAGCGGCTGGCCACCCTGCAGCAGTACGTCAGGCCCAGCCAGGACGCCGTCGCCGCGCTGATGGCCGCCACCGATCCCGACCGCCGCGGGCGCTGACCGGCCGCGCCGCCGGGCGGGCCGGTATCAGATGCTCGCCGGCTGTCCGCTGAGAGCCGCCGCGGGGCCGAGGGCCAGGCGGCTAGTCATGTCCAGCCGGACCTCCCCGTAAGGCCGGACATGCTGCCAGAACAGCGGGGTCAGGCCGCGCCGGTCGGGGGCGCCGAGCAGCGCTGACCAGGTCTCGTCGGCCAGGACGTCTTGCAGCATCAGGGTGTTGACGTAGACGAGCGAGGCTTGCAAGATCCGCAGGCACAGCGCGGTCATCTCCGCCTCCTCCCGCCGGTTGGTGGAGATCTCCTGGCCGCGCCCGTAGCAGATCACCGCGTTGGCCCTGTTCCAGGACTCCACGACGTTCAGGCCTTCCTCGATCTCGCGCTGCAGGTCGCGGTCGCGCAGGTAACGGGCGGCAAAGATTGTTTTCTGGGCGCGGCCGATCTCCAGCATCGCCTGGTAGGCCGGATGGGCGGCGGTGCGGGTGAACCGGGACAGCAGCGCCTCGGTGGTGGCGGTGCCGTCCTTGATCGCGGTGGCGTAACGGATGACCTGGTCGTAGTTGGCGTCGATCAGGTCCCAGCGGACCGGCCGGGTCAGCGCCGGGCCCAGCCGCGGCCAGGCACCGGGGTCCCCTGCGGCGGGCCGGTACAGCTTGACCTTGTTGATCTGCTTGATGCGCGGCAGCAGGTCGACATTGAGCAGCCGGGTGACCCCGAACCCGATTTCGGACTGGCCGTGACTATCGACATAGTTGCCTCTGGGGTATGCAGTTAGCCGGACTAGACTGCGGGCATGACGATGCCGGTCGCGGGTGCGCACTACCCCCGCTCGACGGGTGAGTTCCTGGCCTGGTTCCGCACCGACGAGGACTGCCTGGATTACCTGGAGTGGCTGCGGTGGCCGGGTGGGTTTGCCTGCCCGGGCTGCAGTCATGCAGGCGGCTGGAGGCTGGACGACGGCCGGGTTAAGTGCGGCGGCTGCGGGAAGCGGACCTCGGTGACCGCCGGGACGATCTTCGATAAGACGCGGACTCCGCTGACGGTGTGGTTCCACGCGTGCTGGCTGTTCGCCACTGCCAAAGACGGGCTGTCGGCCCAGCACTTGCAGCGGGCGCTGGAGATCGGGTCATACCACACGGCCTGGGCGATGCTGCACCGGCTGCGGTCGGCGCTGGTGCGGCCGGGCCGCGGGTGGCTGGCCGGGACCGTGGAGGTGGATGAGACGTTCATCGGCGGGGAGGAGCCCGGGCTGCGGGGCGGGCGTCAGCGCGGCAAGAAGGTGCTGACCGGCATCGCGGTGGAGGTCCGCGAGCCGAAGGGGATCGGCCGGTGCCGGATGAGCGTGCTCGCCGACGCCTCCGGAGCGTCGCTGGGCCCGTTCGTCAGCGAGAACGTCGAGCCGGGCAGCCGCGTCATCACCGATGGCTGGAGCGGCTATCAGGGCCTGGCATCGCTGGGATATGCCCATGAGGTACGCAACCAGAGCGCAGCCGCCCGCCGCGGCGAGGACCCCGGGGAACTGCTGCCCGCCGTGCACCGTATCGCCTCCCTGGCCAAGCGGTGGCTGCTTGGGACCCACCAGGGCTCCGTCGATGAGGCACATCTGCCCGCCTACCTGAATGAGTTCGTCTTCCGGTTCAACCGCCGCCGCTCGGCCAGCCGGGGCATGGTCTTCTACCGTGTCCTGGAACTCGCCGCCGGGCACGACCCCGTCCGCTACGCCGACATCGTCGCGGCCAGGAAGCCGCGGAACGAGCCGCCGGCCCGCCGTGGCGCCGGGCACCCACCGAGCCTGGAACGCCCGCACGCGAACCGGCCCTGGCGAACCGCGGAGATGCAGACGCAGCTCCCGCTTGTAGTCCGGTTAACTGCATACCCCAGA